>ERZ724508.69-NODE-69-length-67743-cov-5.830886_pt1 | contig 67743 bp, 90 predicted proteins | sample MGYA00376041_ERZ724508 | MGnify/ENA primary metagenome ERZ724508 (study PRJEB28724, sample SAMN07190887) | wastewater metagenome | isolation source: effluent of sewage treatment plant in Hong Hong | place: USA: Christiansburg, Virginia | collected 2016-03-01 ...
AACTTAGAGCTGATTGAGAGGCAGGTGAATGCAATGTTCCATCAACAGCTTCTCCAGTCGCTTACCGAGGAGAGGATTAAGAATCAGCTTCTCACCAATGCCCTTCTGAAGTGCTCATTGCAGCTAGACCTCCAGAAGCAGATTCAATAATCAAGGACTCAATCAACGGTGGAGAAAATATCAAACAACGAAGGCAAGAACCTGCCGGTGAAGCTATAAGAGGTGAGTTCGAAGTAAAACTTGCAGTATGAATCGCCCATTGAAAGTTACGAGGGGAGGCGGAGGCCTCGTAGAAGGCGCGACTGCACAACTCGAAAAAATCCCATAATGAAGCCGATCAAGAATGAAACTAAAAACATCCCAAAAAACTTCGGAAAAGCCATTGCTGCCTTTATCTAGAGGAATGATGAGCTCGCACGTGAAGTCGTTGGTCGCTTCCCAGACCTGGATTATGCCCAGTTCATTCTCGATATAAGACAGCGAAGGAAGACTATCAACTCCATTGCTGACCTCCGATCTCTGTGGATCACCGAGGAAAACAAGTTTGCGGCTCCTACTCGCATCCTATCCAGCGTTTTCCTGAAGAAACACAGCTTGCAGTACATCTTCCGCTCGCGAATCACCCACTACGAGGGCCACATTAAGTATCGTAACAGGCTCCTGGAGGCTGTTAAAAATCCGAAGGGGTTTAACAGCATTAAGTGTTACTGAGCCCGATTCTGATAATCCACCCATCCATTTGTTCTGTGCTCCTTTGGTTGAGACTATTCGATTGGTATGGCATGCACAATGCGAACTGGACTGTCAAATCTGCGTTGTGGGGTAGCTGGCTTTGTAGCTTTGTAGGGGGCTTTTTATTTTTCTGCAGTAGACCGAGGAGATTCTTAATACTGTAATAGCCGTACATTATAACGAACCTGATGCGTATGAGCAATTCGTAATGCGCATATATAGACATCATTACGCTCCACTGTTAATCTGTAAGTGGTATGCTACAGTGATGTTCCTGTATGTGGTGTGTCTCTACGAACGCTACCCTTACTCTTCCCAGAAAGTTTATGATGCCCCGTGAATCTTGAAGCTGCCTGGGCTACCCTCAGCGCAATTGGAATGTTCCTTCGTTGGGCAGCATCAACAACTTCGGCATGTGTTCCTGACATTGCTATAATCTCAAAATGGAGGAGAGGAGTAAGGAGTATTCATTTACCTCGGGTTAATGCAGAAACGGTTGTGAAATCGACCTTGCTGCAAGTAAAGTTCCTTCGAATGTAGATTCCTCACTGGTAGAGTTCAATGAGAATCACAAATCGGATTCAAATCCAAGGGAAGCATGCAAATAGCCTCGAGATGTTTCCTCGTTCTCAGAACAGTTTCACTAACTTGAACCTTCACCCACTAATAACCACCAGCAGTTCACCTCTAGATTTGGCAATTCAGAAGATGCACAAATCAGTTGTTCTGAGGAGTAGTTGGTTGGCAGTGGCTAGTGTAAAGCCCAAAGAGAGTAGCAACCATAACACTCGTGTGCGCTGGACGGAACCTTGATAAGTGAGGTGAGCAGAACCGAAGAAGTATTTGATCACGGGTAGACTGCTTCGATAAGTTCTGAGAAGTACCGTGCTGGCTTGGAAATCCACTTCGACGGTCAACTTGATGAGCCGCCTGTACATAATCAGTCAAGAAAAAGTATCAATAGAAACGGACAGGAGCCACATGAGCAGGCTAGCAACATATAGGCCTCAGAGAAAGTTATGAAGGGCTCAAAGCTGGAGTTCGATTTCGAGGAATCTCAACAGATTCATCAATCGTCATCGCCAGAGCATAGGGATGATAAATGTCAAAACTGCGAGCATCTTGGCCTTCGAATCTCCTAGCTTTAGAAACGAAATGCCGAGCTATAGAGTGCCTTAAAGATCAATGACAGTTACCGAGGGGAGCAGATAAGTTACGAATCGTCACAGGACAATATTCTGGGAGAGTATATCCAGCAGAATTTCGAGTCGCCACCTCCCAAGCAAAGAACCAAAGAGCTTGCTGAGTCTCATATTTTGGAGCGCAACAGCAAGTAGACTGTTCAACAGGGACTTTCACAATCTTTAGCAATCAACTCTTCCAAAGTTAGGAAAGAATCGTATGGAATTCTGGGCTCGGCTTAAAAATAGGGGTAATCTTCGCGAAGCTAGCCCGATATCCTTTCGAGCAGCCCTCCAATCAGACGTAAGTCGGAGCTGCGCATGATTACAAGTGTACAAGAAGCCTCAAAAAGTTGTGAGGAAAGCGTTGTGATTGCAAATTCAAAGCCTCGATCGGAACAGGCCTAGGTGGAAGCAGCAACAGCTAAGGTTGCAATCAGTTCGCAAGTTCCTCAGCAAGAAATTCAGTTAGAATGTCGCGACTGTCCCCAACTGAAGAATGAAATTGAGAAGTTGCAAAAAGAGCTGTAGGAAAGCCGTCGAACAGCTTCAGCCTTCCAGAAGAAACCCTACCCAGTAGAACGCATCTAATACGTGCAGCAACCGACACCCGAAAATGAAAAATGGGATGAATTGCAGAAGGCCTGCGATAGCCTCCGCTAACGGTTGAAAGATTAGATTGAGTTTGGGGAGTTTCTTATCAAAGTGCTCACCAAATGCGACCACTACTATCAGATGTTCGTAAAGTGGAGCACTCGCATTGATCAATCGGAGTAACTCTTCAAGTTCTTCGCAAATGAAAAACAGTTAGTTCTTCGTCTGAAATGGGAGCCGTTGGGGAAGGCGGTAGACTAACTTGGGTAACTTCGCAAAGGATGCATCAAGAAAAGCAAATAACTGGCTTCTTCTATATACTGGAGGTGCATAACCCCCGTGCGTGCTCTGATAGGCGACTTCAAGAATTAGCAACAGAAGGGACCAGTGGCCTCAAAATGAGAGAACCCGGCTGCATTGGTTTGGAATAGACTTCCTGACAACTGAACACCATCAACGCACGTTTTTAACGTATACGGCACGAGTCAATTCTTTTTTTGGTTGGTAGTTTCTTGGGTAGGTTGCTGAAAGTTCCCTTTGAACTTGAATGAGGTTCACTAACGGCGGCGGTTATTAGGTGTCCGCAGAATTTTTGGAACTTATCTTCGAATTCTAATGCGAATCGCCCATTCTGTTTATAATTTAGAATTTCGAAATGATGAGTGACACATGTTCTGACGGAACCGTCGTGGCCTTCCTTGCGAAGACTTGGGCGCTTCTTAATGTACGATTGAAGCGATGTAGGATCCCGATAACAAGGATATTATCTGCTGGGATGCAGACGGCAAGGTCATTCGTATTCTCGACGTGGATCTGCTCGAAAGGCAGGTGCTCCCTTCGAGGTTCCGCCACAGGAAAATTAAAAGCTTCATTCGGCAGGTACATCCTCATTCCATTCAGCTTAATATGTATGGCTTTAAGAAGGTCAAGCGAGCCGTCGATTCTGAGAGCTTCTTCCATCCCTACTTCACTAGGGACAACAAAAGCTCGCTCTGCATGATTCAACGGCGAAAGAAATGCAAAGAAAACAAGTCTTGCTCCGAAGATAACTCCGAAGAACAGCAACCCACCAACAAATGTGCAGTTGAATCTGTTGTTTCTCCCCGGTCGGTCAAGAGGGAAGATGCAATCCCCTTCCTGGAGCCCACAGAAGAGCCCCAAATGCTTCCGATGCTCCCGGAAAGACAGCCAATCTACTACGAAGTCCGTCCGTATCCTTATCTTTACGACGATTACTTCTCCCAAAGGTTTATCCAACCCATGCCTTACGACCCCATGCGACAGCCCTACTACGGCATGCTCTATCGGTGACTACTTTATTTGAAGTTTAATTTACTCCACGCACATGCACTAATTTGAGTTCGATGTGGACTATACGCCAACAACCAAGCAGTTGGCCCTGATAGCCATGGTCCTCGAAGTCGACAAGGAACTCGAGCCTGAAGTGTTAACCCGGGAGATCGTCAAAAAGGAGAAAGGTTTTACCATCAGGGTAATTGATCAATTCATGCAGATCCGCTCAAAGGAGCTCAAGAGGCTAAGAGCAGTGGTCACCGGTACCTTCAAGCACATCAAACTGATACTGAGCACAATCGAATAGTTCGGGTGGTTGATCAAGGCGAACCTTTTGCGGCATTATACTGTCAGCAGAAACATCGAGAATATGAATGCACCCTTCGAGAGTTCCTCCGAATTGTAGTTGCTAGCAGCAGCAAACCTTGTCTGGAGTTGCGGAAGAACTCGGCGAAGTTTTGGATAGAAAATATAACGTCACAGTGCAACTTCTACACATTCCTCCGGTAAGTCATCCTAATTGTTCCAGCCGTCGATCCGGAATTCCGGTGGATGGCGCTATGGAATAAATTTGCGCCTTAGTGTCGATCGGGCCATTTTTGTTGTTAGCACCTGATGCTTCTTCTTCTGAACTGCGATCTTTGAAGGTGAAGTTTCCAACTGTCTGTCCGTCTTGCCTGGCTTTATTATTTAGTAGGAGGGCACCTGCATTACCGGTAATTGCTCCGGAAGACAAGAGTTTTGCTTTCTTCGTTTGATCTCGATGGCTGTGGAGCGCATGCAGTCCTCCACTACTTCGAACTCAATCGCCGGCTCCATAAGTAAGTCTCTCCTTTGGTGGTCACCCTCCTTCATTACAAAGCTTTCCGACAGGTTGTTATTGTAGCGGTGTCGATATGTATTCGCTGCGGCATAGTCCTTGCGGGAACGAGAAAACCTTATATTACGTGGAAGGTGACTGATTGTCGAGAACCGTGTCTCTTCTCTGTTGATCTTTCGAGTGGGCGATACTCGTAGATCGGTCTACCTCTGCATGCTCACCGAGGGTTTCTGCAGAAGACGACGCAGCTTTACTGGTGATAGCATTTGGTTGCGGTGCAGTGGTTTCAACGGGGATATTGCTCCATGAATATCCGCTTCCACAAATTCAGTCGATTTCTCGTTGTGATGTGGTACTTCGTATTGATTCTTGCCGTCCACGATTCCGATCATAGTGATGTAGGGGGCTAGAAGCTTCGAAGCTTGCTCCTTGATTTCGATGAGACGAGCTAATCGACGGAGTTGGGAGTCATTGTTTATCATTGCTATTATTTCAGAATTGCAGTTGCGCAGCCGTGTCTCACTCTCTTGGGAGGATGAGACCGACAGCCTTGCATTATTATTAATGACTTCAAAGGACAAAGCCAAAAAGGTAACTGTGGTACCACACCACCAGTACGACAATATATCACCGGCGACAAAGTTGCTGGAGAAGCGCAGGAACATGTACGAGGTGCATGAGGCGTTCGAGAAGCAGAAGGATGAATACCGGAAGTACTCTGCATCACTATCAATAGGGACGAGTAGAACTTTAAAGACATCGAATAGAACATCCGGAAACGGGATGTGGATATCCAGGTGCAACTGGTCGAGTTCTGCCAGTTCCTGCAATAGAATGAGATTAAGCGCAAGAAAGCCGAATAGCGGTTGAAGCAATAAGAAAACCTGTATAACAGCAAGCTCGTCGAAATCAAGGTGCTGGAGAAGCAGCATGATGAGCTGACAAGGCAGCAAAAGCGGTTCGAGACGAAGCTGGCGGCGTTGCGCAAGTATGAGGAATACCTTGAGAGAGTTCGATCCACCTACAGCGACCAGTACCCATAGATGAACGATATCCTCAACAGGTAATGACAGCTGGTATGCAGGTACCAAACTCTGAAGAAAGCCAATAACGATCTACTCAAGGAACGCGAAACAATGGAAGCCAATCACGCAGCCCTGAAAATCGAAGCGTCGAACTTTGAGAAGGAAATCAACCAATCTATCCTGCAGATTAGCAACGAATCCAAGGAGCTGTCCCGGAAGCTGGAGGATAAGATCAACGAAAGAAACGAACTGCAGTCTGACGTTGAACAGACCAATGAGCTGGCGAGTAAGAAGAACCTCAATCTCGGGAAGATACTAATGGCAGTGGATAACCTGTTCTACCGCTGCAGTTAGGGAAACCAGCGAATCAAGTATTAATCCGAGGAGCACAAGGCCGATAAGAAGAACGACCCGAAGAAGCAGGGCAAGTAGACCGAGAAGCAGAAGAAGAAATAGTAGGCTCCGGAGGATGAAGCTAGCTATGAGACCAAGACCAAATTAGCAGCGCAGAAGCTGAAGAGCATCTTCTCGTACATGAAGGACTTCAAGATAATCTTGGATGAGTACCGTAAGGCAAATGCTCCCAAGAAGACGTGATAGGATGCCTGTTGATTTATGAAGGCCATTTCAGAAGATGTCATTTAAGACTTTCGCAGGTCGCTCCCTTAACGTTGATCACTCGGAAGGTTACGCAACCCTAACCATAGCAACAAATGTACGTCTCTGCAAGCCAAGCAGTAGTTGCGGTAGTAGATCCACTTGGGAGTACCTCCCTGATCGCAGCATACTCCGTACTTCTGCACAGTATCAGAACAGTTCTTCGAGGAATCGCTGAGGCAGAGTCCCTCGTTGTTGTCCTCGTAAGTGTTGCTCAGTACTAAGACGAGCAGCACTGCTAGCATAACCAGCTGCTGAAACTTCATAGAAACTTGTTATAAATCATGGCTAAGGTTGCAACAGTTGGAGCTTGCTCTTGATGTTTTTCAGCAAAAGGTCTGTAGTTGGGTCCCCTTGTGGCAGATCGGGTACACTGGGCCGGCTATCCCGGTTCTCCAGTTGTGTTTTCCGCTCGATTATACCGTCCAACTTTCGAATGTTATCCAGCATTCGCTTATTGTAGGATTGATCTCTGCCGGCCTTGGCTTTCTGCTCGATTTAGATTTACGAGGAGATCTTCTTGGCGAGGGTATCTAAAAATTCGCGCATACCGTTGCGGACTTCAGGGATGTAATTTGGAGGTGGGGTTGGAGTATTATGCTCTGACTGGCTATGAAGGGGTTTGTTGCGGTCAATCATCACCAGCGATTTCTGCAAGAGTCGGTTGCCTTCTTCGAGACGTTCTTCCCTCGTGAGCTGCCGTCTGCATTTACAACTGCTCTACCTTTCAGGGTTGTCCTATTCGGCAGCCTCCGTATTTATCTTTCTCGAGGATAGCTGAGGCGGCTTGTATTCCAACCGCCGCAGCTGCGAATTCGACCTGGTACTTTGATGCTTCATCATTTCGATAAACTCATTTTCGAGGGAAGTGTCCTTGTGAATGACATATTGCTTGGCTATTCGTACGTAGCTGAGCTCGTGCTTCCGAATCTGCGACCAGTCAGTATCCTTCTTGCTGTTTTCTACAAGAAGTCTTTGCATTCGTTCCTCCTCGTGTTTTAACCGTTCGCGGTTCTGCTCCTCCAGCCGTTAGTACAGTCTTTTATTGCTTTGGATCATGTCCTTCACGTGATGCACATACTGCCTTTCGAAGCTTTACATTTTCTCGGCTCGTTCCAGGCTCTTTTGGTGGATGCTCATTATCTTTGTGGACAGCACCTGCTTCTTCTGATTTATTCGCTACTTCTCCGCCTCCTCGTGCGTCATCCGAATCATGTCCATCCGGGCCTTCTCTTTAAGCCGGTTTTGCACATCCACCATTTTAATCTTCTTCTTGAACTCCGTTCGTTCCCGGCGTAGCCGTTCTACAAGTTCTGCAGCTTCTCTTGCCTTCTTCTCGTCTTCAGTTTGTTTAGCTTTCTAAGTCATAGCTGAAGTTACTGTGAGCTATTGCTTCTCTCTTTCGGCCCAGCTCAGCTAATGCTCGAGCTTTTGCAGTTCCTTTTGCAGTTCTGAAATCTCCTCGTGCATCTTCTACTTTTCTACTGTACGATCATTTTTCTTGCTCTGGGAAAGGTTGAGGTGGTACTTCCCCGATTCTAGTCCTTCGGTGTACTTGCTATTGATGGACTCTAACTTTCGCCTGAGAAACTACATCTTCGACTGTGTTACTTGTGAGTTGTTATTGGCTTCTCTCGACAGCTTGCCCAGGTAATCGTTCATTTCGGGGTTCAGCTTAATGTTTTACATTTATCTCTGGACAATTAATTTATATACGTTAGTACGGAAAGAAACATGATAGGAGGTCTATCAGAGGTGGAGGTCATTGGGGCACTCGACCGAGGAGCACATTCGCATGTGTTCCGTGCTAAACAACGGCGTACGGATCGACAGTTGGTATGGATGACATCGAACATAGGCAATGAAGGTGGTGAAGTGTGATAGCAAGTAAAGCACAACCTACAGAAGACTGCAGAACGAAATAGCAATACACATGCAGCTTGACCATCCCAACGTGGTGAAGTTTATGGGCGGGTTTGACTATCGCAGCGATCTGTACATCTTTACGGAGTACTGTTCGATGGGGTCGATGGAGCAACTGCTCAAGGAGCGTGAGCTGGAAATCTAAGAGGTCAGAGATCTCGCAAGGCAGATAGGGCTGGGTCTCCAATATCTGCATTCGATGAAGGTGGTGCACCGCGACCTGAAGCTCAGCAATATCTTTCTGACCGAATAGATGTAAGTCGTAAGCCGAAATATTGACGCAGAAGATCGGTGACTTTGGCTATGCAATTACTGAAGGCGATCAGGATGCTAGGATTTGTGGGACACCCAAATACATGTCTCCGGAGGTCGTAAACAAAGAGCCTTATGGGTGCAAGACGGATGTTTGGGCGTTTGGTGTTCTGCTGTACCAAATGGTCTGTGGGTGCAGCCCGTTCGAGGCTGCCAGTTACCACGAACTGTTTAACCTCATTAAGAAGGGGAGCTACTAGCTAAATCTCGTAGCTGACCCAGTTGTACGAACCCTGATTGCTGACTGTCTGCAAAGCGACGCAAGTAAACGCCTAACGGCCTAATAGATCCTCGGCCATGAGTTCTTTATGGGTGCTAGCTTGGTTCGTCGGAAGCTCGAACCTGACTTTGAGGAAAGTTACTTGGTTAGTATATTCACCCTGTTAGCCAAATTGGAACACCCAGAATTCATTTCACTTGATGAGTGTTAACTCATGCTAAGTAACCAGCAGGTTGTGGTAAATCGCGGCAGCAAGACAATAACATTGAAACTCGGCAGTGTGCGGGCTGAATCGCCTCGCAAGTGTCACTCTTACATTGGCGGTGAAGTTCGAGTATTCGAGCTCAGCCACCCACAGTTATGCAGCTGGCTGCTGAGAGCCGTGCAGACAGTAATGGCCAGTCGACCCTTGTGTTGATAGTGGGCAATAAACCCCGGTGATAATATTTTCAATTAATGAACAGCAACGCATACGGGGAGTAGACTGGGCAGAAAATCGAGCTATTTTTGAATGCACGCGGATTGGGTGACCTTGATTTCTTCAGCAAGAGCGATCCCTACATCAAGGTCTTCTTCAAGCGGCATCCCAATGAAGCCATGATGTTCGTCGGGAAGACGTAGACGATCATGAATGATTTGAACCCCAACTTTGCCAAGAGTTTCGTGGTGGACTACATCTTTGAAACAAGGCAGGAGCTGAGATTCGAAGTCTACGACGAAGACGATAAAAAGAACGATGACCTCATCGGTATCGTGGATGTTACGCTGGGTGCCCTGGCTGGCGCTAAGAACCAAGCCAGCATACTCACATTGCTCAACAAAGGCAAGGATATGGGTAAGCTGATAGTACGCTGCGAGAAGGTGGAATAAGGCAACAGTACGATAATTGTTATTGGTAGGGTACGCGCTTATGAAGTGGAAAGGAGTGAAGCTGATGAACACCGACTCATTCTTTGATTGGTGGGACAAGAGTGACCCATACCTAAAGTTTCTGAAGATTCGCAGTGATAACAGTTTCCTTCCCGTCAAGGAAACAGAAGTTATCAATGACTCGCTGAACCCCAGCTGGAGGACTATCGAACTCCCGCTTTCGAAGCTGATAACAAACAACGAAAGACGATTCAAGTAAGGCAGTCGCTAATTTAGAGTGGAATGCTGGGATCACGAACCTGATGGCAAGAAACATCAGTACATCGGAGAATTTTTCGTGACGATGGAAGATTTGGCTCCTGAACGATGTCCTGCCTCTTTTCCACTGAAGAACCCCAAACACTCAAAGCCTGGAACTGTAGTGCTTGAAAATATAACCTTTATCGAAAAGCCACAATTCGTTGACTATCTCCGAGGAGGGCTTCAACTCAACCTTATTGTGGCCATTGACTTCACCGGCTCGAATGGATCGCCGAGTTCACCGACTTCCCTGCACTATATGAATCCAATGAAACCCAACCAATACCAAATTACCCTTCGAGCCGTCGCAGATATCCTGCTCAATTACGATAGCGATAAGCTGGTGCCGTCATTCGGCTTTGGTGCAAAGCCCCGCTTCCCAGGCTTGTATCAAAATGTTGCCAACCACTGCTTCCCATTAAGTGGAGATATGAACACAATTGAGGCGAACGGTCTCCAACATCTCTAGGCATTATATGCCAATGCTCTGAAATCAGTGGAGCTTGCAGGGCCGACCTACTTTGCTCCACTGATGAGCGAGGCATTTAAACTCGCAAGAATCTGCAAGAACGAGGGATCTTCTATCTACCAAATTCTCCTTATTCTGACCGATGGTGAGATTCATGACATGGACGCTACTGTCGACCTCATAGTCGCTAATACTGACGTGCCGATTTCCATCATTATTGTGGGAGTTGGTGCTGCTGACTTCGGAAATATGGTCAGGCTGGATGGCGATAACGGCTTGTTTGATTCCAAGGGTCAGAAAGCCATGCGTGACATAGTCCAGTTTGTGCCGTTCAGGAACATCGGAGACAGCCCAACTCTGCTTGCTCAGGAACTCCTTGCTGAACTACCAGGCCAAGTTGTTCAGTACATGGTACATTCACTAGCCAATTTAGAGTATGATTGGTAAGCAGCCCAACCCACCAATGAACGTCGACATGAATAAGCTGCTCCAGAGCTAAGTTCACCACAAGAACGTTGAGGCAGTGGACAACATGTTCATTAAGGCAGGTTTCTTCGATCAGTTTATGAATGTTCCTGTGCCAGCTCAGGGTAATGAACCCCCGCATCCTCCAGGCTATGCACCAAACTATAATAACCAGTACAACAACACCAGCAATGTTGTGCGACCTGCGATGGGTGTTCCCTACTAACAGCCTCCGAATCAGCCTCAAGCGAAACCTCACGCACCCTACAGCCAGGACTACCCGATGCAATCGACCAAGAGAATGTGATGTTGCTTTCATTATCGAATAATTACGATGATGTCTAAGGCTCCCTTTTGGAACAACGGCGATCTTCGCAAGCTGGAACAATACCGCCGTCGCATTCCAGAACTGTCAACAGAAGACGAGTAACGCAGACTACTCAACCGCGAGTACAACGAAATTGCCTTCTACAATATCACTCCCAAGGAAAATTTGCCGAAGTATCTGCAGAAACTCGATTTCCAAAGTATACACGTGAAGGAAAGTAAGCATTGTCATCATTCAGAGTAGACCGAGAAGAACGTGAGGATCTTCAGGAGGGAAAAGAAGGAACCTGATGAGGCCAGGGTCAGGCAGGTATTAAAATAATCAGGTAACCTGCTGTACCTCTCGGAGATGTAAGCAACTATCCACGTAGATTCACAATGCTGGGCAACGAAGGTGAGTTCTCATCGGCTAACAACCACGCCAAGGAAGAGGAAGAAATCCGAGATTTAGAAGAATGGGAAAAAGCCAATATGGAGGGAACTCGCCTCGGTGCCTCTAAAGTCGAAGGCTAGACGCCACAACACTAACATCATGGGCCTCCTTCAAAGACCGATTAACATAAGACCCAGCAGCTGAGTCTAGTATTGGAGGAAATGCGAAATTCAAAGAATTACTGTCACGAGGTTACTCAGAGCCTATAAACATTATCGAAGCTGCACGCAGATGAAAAGAACCCAATGGCTCGTATGACATTGATAGAGAACAACGCAGTGCTAATCAGGAACGAGCTGGTTACTAAAAAGCAACATCTTAAGGCTGAGCTTGACACTTAGACAAAGCTTCTCGAGGAGAAGCGAAAAGACTATCACAACCTTTTTGTGTGTAAAACCCGCTTGCTACAGGAAGAGAAGAATTATGAGCAGTAGCTCAAACAACACTTCGACTAGATGAAGAGTCATTCGGTGAGCCTCCTGTCTGTTAAAGCTACTGACAAGAAACTCGAAGATTTTCGGTGTCGAAGAGCCAAGCTCGAGGAATAGCAATAGGCTTTAAGGAAAAATTTAGAAGAACTCTAAGGCAAGGCAAGCAAACTTTCAGAAGAAGAGAAAAGCCTGTAGTTTGCCGAACTACTATTTCATCGGTTATCCCTCAAAATTGGTATTGATTGTCGGGAAAACGGACTAAGCTGGCTGATAATGGAGCTAAAGCGGCGTGGTGATAAAGTAACTGAGGAATCACTGCCAAACTTCCTGGACAAACGCAGTAAGGAGTACTTGCTGAACAAAACGCACCACGAGCAGGTCCTGGATCAACTCGTCCGATAAAAGTTTGAGTTTGTTAAGCTAATAATGCGGGAGACTCTAACCAAGAAGCGTATTAGCCAGATCAAGCAAGGCGGTTTCAACTGCAAGAATGTTCGGAAGTCTTCAGTTGTATTACAACAGAAGGAGCGGCCGTAAAGCCGTGACCAGGACTTCATGCCATACAAAAACGCACGATCAACCAAGCTCCTGAGCAAGATTAACGAGATCAAGAAGGAGGGGGTCATGATGACAGCCTACGTGAGCAAATCCAGCAACCCACTGGAGTAGTTTACTTTCCAATACGAAAAGGAACGTAATCCAAAGAAGCTTTACGAGAAGGCCATAACGAAACTACGCAATGTCTACACGAAGTAGCTGGATCACTGCAGGGTTGAAAATGAGAAGACACTGTTGCGCAGCCGCAACCTGATTAGCTACAACAGTCTACTCCAGAAGATCAAGGAGCAGCATATCTACCTGGACGATCTCGACATTCAGCAGGAGAACCACATTCTTAGCCATTATACCAAGGAGGCGCTTATTGAGCAGGCTGCTGCTTGTTTTGGAGGCAGACGGGCTTTGGCGCTGCTCCCTCGCGGTCAAACCAACCATTGACTCACTACCTATTATCGTTTTCATATGATGGAAGGAGTAGCAACGCTCATCCTGGTTATCATCAGCATTTTCTGCCTGACTGGCATCATACGCGAAAACATGTAACACGAAGGGTTACTCAGCCGATCACCGAGGTCTGCTTCGCTTCCCTTTGAAGCAGTATGCACCGCCGAACTATAGGACCTCTGTACCGAACCAATCCGAAGCGCTTTACTGTCCTGCTCAATAGGCAGCTAACGCCACGACGAGCCAACCTCGCTACGCTGTTTGAAGGACCTCACGAACGAGCGTAGATGGTGCTGGCCATGCATCTGCCCGTTGGGGCGGTCATTAGGAAGCCGCCTCACCAACTGCTGATGAATTGCAGAATCAACGACATTCTTCCACGGGTCAGTTAAACATGGCCTTGATCTTGTTGTCGAAAGTGGTGTCATCCAGGTTGTCGATCTTGATGGCTTGGAAGTACTCCTTGGGATCGAAGTAGCCCTTCGCTATGAGGAAGCTCTGCCGCAGTACGAGTTCCTGAATTGGCATAACCTCATACCTTAATCTTGGCCTCGTCGTAGTAGATGATGTCATCGTACATGTCAGTCTCATTGCCCTTCTTGTTTAGCTTTAGGAAGTTCGCGACCTGGTCGTTCGTTAGGCGCTCGCCCTTTCCAGTCTGCGGTTTGTAGTTCATCATCTTGTAAAGCTGAGAGAGGGCCTCAGGGTTGTTCTTGTCTGCATCAGCTCCAAACTGTACATTTCTCAAGCAGGTTCTCGAACTCCTTCAGGTTCTGGTCGACTGACTTCTGTTGCATCGGAACTAATTTCAATTATATAGTTAGAAGAAGCATTTAGCATTTAACCCGTCAGCAGCCGGAAAGCAGTCGGTGCTGCTCCACCACCTGCGTCTCCATAAATTGTAAGTCGAAGGCCGACAGTTCTGTCGGGATGAGGCCTGTCTTGACGAAGTTGAGTTTGCTTCGGATGAACCATTCTGCTGCAGATAGTCTGTTCTGCTCAATTTCAAAGTGCTTGGCGAGCTGCTGAACCGACGGCTCCAAAGGTTTCAGGCATTATTGGAGCTGACTAAACCTCATTTCAGCGAGATCCATGACGGTTAGCTAACCGAGCTACCAATCACTTTGCTACAGCTGCTATCGAGTCTTGAGAGCACCTATGAGCACTGGAACGGGAGATTGCAGCATCAAGAGGAGCTCTTCCCCAAGTGTGTAGATTACCGGGAACGGCCAGATCAGAGGTCGGATCATAATCCGAACGAATTCGAACATGTCGTTCAGCAGCTTCTTGTCCGAACAGTGAAATAGTATGTGGCTCTCCACAAGCGTATAATGCAGCAGCTGGCTCAGCGTCAATGCGGAAAATTTCTTGCTGTAAGTCATAGCGAACTCCCTATCCTGGAGGCTCAGCGGCTGGTCTGATTCGAGTGATAGCCTCAGCTCGGAGCTTTCTGTCTTCCAAATTCGGTTGATGGGGAACTGCACCAGCTTGGTCTCGTATATTTCGCTGAGTATCTTTTGGAAGACTGCATAGTCCCGCATACTTTGTCGCTCCTAGCCCTGGCTGATATACCTCAGCTTTATGGTTTCTTGGTTAGGTAGGGTGTACGCTGCATCGACCGATTCAGGTCGCAGAAGAACTATCTGAGAGGGCATCTCGTTATGAAACAGAAAGCTATTTCCCCCTCTAGTATGCTCTTGCTGTCGCTGTTCAGTATCGTTGGCTTGAGAAACACGTAGCAGAAGAACCTGCCACTAGGATTCAAGATGCGGAGTGCAGGGGCTGCTTTGTACGGTTTATCATTTTCCAGAATGAACAGTAAGTCGCATCCCAGCGATCCAAACAGCACTTCGTTTCTCCTACTCTCCTCTTCGTCATCCTAAAGGAGTTCCAGATCGACCCCATCGGGAAAGATAAACCTGTCCAGCCGGTTGCGAAGCGGCTCAAAGTTCACGAGCTATGGCTTGTTCGGGTAGCAGTACTTCATCTCGTAGTGCTCATCGCCGAACGGCTACAGCACGAAGAAAGCATCGAATAGCCTTTCGCCTTCTACCACCTCCGATTTCTTTAAGTGTCTGCTGCTTTCAGTGGTTTTCTGTTTGGATGGGGATACGCGTCCGTCGCCAACCACCTACCCTTTTTGAATTGTGAAGGACTACTGCGGCTTGAGTTCGATGATATCTTCCTCCGACGACTCTTTGTCGGATTCGAGGCGGATGTTTCGGCTTGAGAGCATACGCTGGTGCTTCTGCAGTTCCATCTCAAACTGAACCGAGCGCTTCATGAGCCCCACGTACTCATTTTTTAGCTTGTTGTACTTGTACGACACGCGGTCCAACTCTGTCTTGAGCTGTTTGTTCTCGCCTCGCAACCTTAGATTCTCATCCTCGAGGTTATGCATGCTATATCGATAAAGTGTTAGTTAAACCGTATGGAACTGCAGTGGGCGCAATCACACTCTTCTGTAGATTCCAGCAACACCTTCGACACTGAGGAAATTGGCCTCACAAGTCATGGGAGTCCCAAGGCTACCAAACTGTTCAGTCGCAAACCAGCTGTCGACCTCTGTCGAAGGTTCAGATAAGGAAGATCCAGACTCGACTGTAGTGGCGAGTTCGCAGGTTTCTTTTCGCCAACGCATAACACCCCAGTAGTAATGGAGACGTCCCAGCATCCATAAGTGCGTCTATTTTTGCTCCAGTCACCGAAGGCTCAGAAGCAGGAGCCTACCCGCAAAATTATGCAAGTGACTCCTTCCAGTGGTATGACCAAGGTCTCAAGAGAACCGTTAAAGGAGATACCAACCTCCAAGTTTGAGCTGATGGAGGACAGTAAGTGTACACCCCGTTAATCGGTCCGGTACCAAGCCAGCAGGAAGGAACTAAAAGAGAACTTACCTTCCCCGCAGGACCCCGCAAGGATGTACGGGCAGATGGCCACCTACCAGAAAGAGATGGCATTTTTGAAGGCTGAGAATAAAACTCTTAAGGAGAGCAATAACAGCCTGCAACTGGAAAACAGTAGGCTTACTTCCTAAACCAGAGAGCTGTAAAGGAAGTGCAAGGAACTGCATGACAGTTTGGTGGAGACTGCTAAAAAATCGACGGAAATACAGAGGCAAAAGGACATCGGCAAAGCACAGCTTAACGCTCTCAAGGAAGAATTAACTAACAGTGATAGAACGATACGCCATCTCCGCGAAGCATGCGGCAAATTTTAACGGGACCTGGAGCAAACCAACTACGCATTGGTGGAGGCGAGGAGGATGGGCACAGAAGCAATGGCTGAATTGGAATTCGTGCATAACGAAGCCTCAAACGAACGCAAACTCCATCAGTAGAACCTGAAATACGCTGAACTCAAGCTGTTAGTACTCCGAAAACATCGGCATGATGCCTCAGAGCTCGAACGAAGTCAGATGGAAGTTCGCAGGCTGAACGAATTAAACCGTAAGTTGAAAGCCAACGTAATCGAATTAAAGGAGCGCCTTAACGACTTAGAGTGTCTTTCAAGGGAAGATCTGTTTTCTCTCTCCCCGTAGACAACCCCTCGAGACTCGAACTGACTTTACTTAGCTTGTAGTTGAGAGAGAGTATAGGCATCAAATGCTCGTGGGTCGGTAAAGGGAAAGCTCCTGTTCGAGCACTCTGTTGCGGAACGTGAGCTATTCCAACTGTATCTCCGTGTTCTTCTTCTCCTCCTCGTAGGTTCTAAGCTGCTTGAGATAGTTCAGGTAGTCGTTGCTATTCTTGCTGTGTACTGCCTAGAAATTTATGCGTGTGTATTTATCGTTGAGTACCTTATAGCGCTCACGGGTCTTTTCTAGTTCTGCCCGCAGATCTTTTTTATCTTTCTCCAGCTCTTTGATGCGGCGTGTTAGCATTGCGGTTTGTTCTGCAAGAGTGTTTTCTTTCTCCTGCGACTGCTCCAACATACGGTCTTCGTGATTAAATCTCTCTTGAGAAATCTCTTGCAACTTGCGTTCCGATTACTGCTCCATATGCATCAGCTTCAGTTCTAAGAGTTCTATTCGTTTATCTTTTTCCTCAGTCTGACGGAACTCCTGCTGCTTGTCATGATCGTGCTTCCGATCCTCTAACAACTTTATGTGGTATTCCATTCGGATCGATCGTTCACGTTATTTGGTGAGCTTGTCGCTATACTCTCGTCGAAGTTCATCATTCACTTGAATCAGCAAATCTCGTTAGTCAAGCAGCTGTCTAAACGACTTATTGAGGGTGTCGCAAACTGTTCTGAGTTGGTCAATGGGATCGCTCTCCTTGTTGACAGAAAGCTCAATGGTAAGGTTACGACATAATTCAGCCAGCATATCTAACCCTCTGCCAAGCATTCGAGTGAGATCCTGTCGATCGTCCGCCAGTACCCTATAGTCATTTTTTAGGGCTTCATGCTCCTCAACGACTTCCATATGCTATCTGTTCTTGCTCTGCAAATTTCGGTTGAGACTCTCCACCTCCTTCTTGATCATCTCAAGACTGTCCTGGTAGAAGAGGATCTCTTCGGACTTCTTGTTGTTCTCATTTATTAGCTCTCCGGAATGCTATGCCTACACTTTTAACCTTGTAGTCTCTAGCTGCATGTTGCGTAGCTCTGTCGTAGTGGTGAGCAGGGTTGCCTCCAGCGCCTTAATCTTTTTGCGCTATTTTTCAAGTTGAGCTTCCAGAGATGATGTCTTGGCAGTCGACTGCTGTTGTTGATCATGCAGGACAATGGGTCTCAGCCGTTAAGGTGTTACTCTAAACATTTCGGTCGTTGGGAATTGCAGTGGTCCTTGTGAGCGGATAGGTGTGCGCTGTTGGTACATAAGCGATGCTTAACCGACTTATAAACTTATAACATCACTTGGCTTATTTGAGCATTCGCACATGGACTTTGCCACAAGCTAGCTTCTCAACCCCAACTTACCCTTCACCAACCTCAAGCTGCGAGCACTAGAACAACACATCAATAACATCTACAGCTCGGATCTCAATCTTGTTGCGGAGTCCAACCAAGTACTCACTCAACTCAAGCAACAGGATGGACTCTTACTGAGCATTCAACAGATATTGGAGCAAGCTAGTCTCGATCGCACCAAGTTCTATGTGCTGGTTGTCTTTGAACAACGACTCCCGTTCATTTGGGTGAGCCTTGGCGCGGAGCAGCGCCAATCCCTGCGCCAATATTTTGTAGGACTGTTTATGAAGTTCGCGCGGGTGGACCTCACTGCGGAGACTCGACCAATCAGTAGCAAGATTACTTCTGTTATGGTTAAATTGTTCCTTTTGGGCTGGCAGGAATGGCCTACGTTCATCGATGATTTAGTGCAGCAAGCTCGCAACGACCAAGACATCTGTGACTCCGTCATGACAGCGTTGGACATGCTAGCAGATGAAATGGTGGAGGGAGCACGTGCCTCAGAGAACTCCGAACAGAACAAGCCTGTAGGTTGGAGTTTGGAAAGACAAGCGTTTGTTCAGAGTAAACTTCCGACACTAGCAATGCTCTCCCTCATGATCATCTAGGCAACCACGACGAACAAACTGAAGCAGCACCTACTCAAACAAACATTGCAGCTGCTGGATAAACTAGTTGGTCTCATGCAACTTGGCAGTGGCCTTCCCGAACAGACCATCAGTACGCTGCTTGGGCTGATTCGAGGAAATGTCTACCGTGAGCTGGTGCTCAAACTCTTAGCTTCTCTATGCCGTTACTTCTTCACACCCAACTTTGCACGAGCAGTCTTAGATACAATAAAAAGCTACCTGCCTAACCACATAGATTTGACAGTGGAAAGGGCCAAGCTCGTTGAGCTCAAAAACAGCAAAGAACTTGATTCATTTGACTCTTCGATGCGAAATCTCGCTTCTTTGCTGCACCGAATCGTGGATCGCACACTCAATCAACCCACCCCTGCCGAGGATATCATTCTACAGTGCTATGCCTACATTCTTCAGCTGAGCATGCTTCAAGAAAAAGATATCTGGGCCAGTTGTCTCCCAAGCCTAATGCTGATATACTACCGGCAAAGTCAGGTGAACCTCCCTGGTAGTGAAAATCTTGTCTAGCCGCTTATATGGCGCTGCGTAAAACCCGCCGAACTTCTGAGTCGCAGTGCTGACAAAGAGGAAGCCAACGACTATCAATTCCTGGTTCGAGTACTTTCGACCATTTACCTGCCGACCTTCGAGAAAGTGATTTGGAACATCATCGAATCACATATATACGTGAAATTCAACAGGAAGAAGTTTGAGGGTGCTTGCTACTGCCTGTGTTACCTCAACAGCCATTATGGCCCAAACGATAAGGAGAAACTCACCAACTACTTCAAACTTCTGCTGAATTTGAGTGAGTCGATCGGTGCAGAACATCGCAAACCAGTGGTCGATCAAGTGCTCAACATTATCAGCTTCTATCCCTTTGTACTTAGGGATAATCCCTTCTTGGCTGAAGTTGTGGAGCGCAAGTTTGTTGAAAATGTGCCGAGCAGTCTAAGAGCCATCGCCAATGCCGCCAGAAACTACACCTTCTCGCAACAGGCTCTTCAACAGTTGGAGCTCAAAACCATATCCATCCAGTCTGAGGAGAACAGCTTCGAAGGCACTATCAAGGACATTTGGGAGGTGCTGCTGGTTATCGAAGGCAGAATGTACGACGCTAGGGAGGCATCTCTGACAGTCGATAAGGCTCAAATCCTGAGTTACGTGCTTCGCAACTTCGCTGGGTTGGAGCTATTTGGCCTCAATTACAAACTAAATTGGAATGCCGTGCTCACCGTCCTATAAAAGAACTTGTAGCTGATGAAATAGATCCAGCTCCAGCAAGGCGAACTGGCTCTGAGGTTTGCCAAGAATAGTGCACACCTGCGTGCTCAAACCTGCTTCATTAAGCTCTGCTGCATGTACTGCCGACTGTACAAGCAGGCAGGCGTGAGCCCAATCTTAGACCAGCAATTCGCACACGTTGCTGAGTGGCTGCTGAAGAATAGTCTGAAGGAATAAACGGAGTAGCTTGTGCAGCTGCTCCACTGATGTGAGTGATAGACTGTCATATTCTGTTGTTCTCCAGGTATTTTATTAGTGAGGTCTCTGACTATTGCCGGTCAGGGCAGAATGGCTTGACCTCTAAGATAGCCTGTTCGTAGGGCTTGAGTAATGCGTATATCTCGCCAGTGCAGGCACGTTCCTCTGGATCGATTATCAGCATGTCCTCTAGGACCCTCACAAAGAAAGTGCTGTAAAGTAGTTTCAGCTCGCTTAGAATGGTCTTCAGTTGGTCGAATTTCATGAAGTCTGGGCAGTACATTGGCTCAAGGCTGCACAACATCGATATTTCGACCATGGTTGCAGCAATTGAGAATGCTTCTGACTTGCCTGGCTTGACAGCACTCAATAGTGTTGGATCGTTGCCAGCTTTGTACTGTTCAGGTGACTTCCTGATCGTCTTCTTTTCGATATAGTGACGGTGGCAGGGCAACGACAGCTGGTTGAAGACCTTAAGCCTGCCGAATTCATTGAGAATGACAGTTCCACAGCTCACATCACCGAGACAGTAGTTTTGCTGCTGCATACTGTAGCTGATCTCCAAGAGATTGTAGAGTATGTACCACAGTTCTTACTCCTCAAAGCGAAGGTTGTTCAGCTTAATGCGATTGGTGCGTTCATGCTCCAGCAGGTACAGGTATTACGGGAACTTCATCTGCAGTAGCAGCCACAATTACCTTGAGTTTGATGCCTTTGAGTTCCTGCGTCTTCCGATAATCTTCCGGGATGAAGAGGTTGTCCGTATTCAGAGGACGGTAGTTTCGCAAAAGATTCTCCCACACCAGGACATCTTCAGCTCGGACTCCTGACACTTCATAGTCGAGATATCCCGATATTATGCGACTGCACAGCCTTACTTGATCAAGCAGGCAGTGCGAGATATCGCTGTAGTCTGGAAGGTTGCTCATTGGATTTTAGCAGCAAATTATACAATTCAGATCACTTTGTGCCGGTGCAGGAAACTCTTGAGGCAGAACAGCTCTGTGATGATGGTGACCAGTATCACAATCAGCTCGAGAATGGTGTACCAAACCACCGAAGAGTTCAAGGCCGCCATAGCTTGATCGGCAGTGTCCTCTTCCTACCGTCTTCTTTGCTGCACCTGTACGTGCTACTCGGCCAGCTTATAGATGATGGCTGCTTGCTCCGCTATCTACTCGTATTTCCGCTGTTCTTCCGTTAATTTGGGATCCGAGTTCTTGTCTATGATGTGGTCGAAGTTGCTGTGCAGTTGCAGCGACACTAGGTTCCAAACCATTTCGTCGTGGTGGTTGTGGGACTAGCAATGAAGAGTCACAGCGTAATGGTTGTAGTTGTTAACTACGATCAGCTGGGAGCGTACTTTCTTGTGGGTGGGGAACTGTCAGCTGCAGGTGGTTACGTCCGTTGGGAATCAGCCGTTCGATAAGTGGTAATTGTGTATCAACACCGACTGCGTATACTTTTAGCGTGAAGAAGTGTGCAGAGGAAGCATAGCTCTCACAGTCTATTAGGAGGTTTTGGGTGGGACTCACTGGCCACATTAGAGTTCGTTCTTCCCCGTGATGCAGCAGAATCTCGAATGGAAAGGCTGCAACCAGCAGAGTCGTGAGCATAAGGACGTTCATTAAAAGTTCGATTGTAAAAGGAGATCAATGATAGCCGGTTACCGAGAGGGTAGGTACACTGGGCTCAGAAAACTTCCTCCAAAAGTAGATTCAAGCAGGTGCTATGGAAAGTTAGCCGTTGAGTTGGGAGTACCAAGATGGACGAATCGAGTAGGCCAGCACATACGAGTCAAGATTAGGTTTTGGGGAGAAGACGATCCTTTACTGCTGCCTATCCCTGTCGATCAAGCAGTCAGCTGCGAATACGAAGTCATGGTGCAAGCAAACAAATTGATTAGCTACCTCGCAGACATGAAGATCCTGAAGATTGAATTCGAGGATGCGCGCAACAGTAAGGTATGCGATTGAGCAAGTTAGATCGTAGCCGTTGGACTCCTGAATTTACAGATGTACCTGTTGGAGAAGGATGCGCTAGATTTGGACACGACTGTTCAAATTCACTCGATAAAGGACAGGGTAAAGCATGGTGAGGTGGACGTCAAGCTGAGGTTGGATAGCATCGGCAACACCAGTGGAACAAACATCAGCAAACCTGACAATGTCCAATCCACACAGAAGAAGAATGTTGGTGAACAAACTGACAGCAGAAATATTAGACTTCAATCGTAGAATGAGTCAAAAGGCACTTCTAAAATAGCAGACACTGGGCAACCACTTTAGCCGGCAATTTAGGAAAGAACAAATTACCAACCAAATAGTGTGAAACCAGACAACCCTCCAACTCTACAGGATAACAACAGAAAAACTTCAGGCCAGCAACTAATTGATCGTCATCTTGTGCAGCTCCTCAACTAACACTGCTGCCAAGTGACTCGCCGAATACAGTCACACAACTTCGAAGCAGAAGTAGAACGGCTTAGGCTCGAAGAACTTGAACTCCTACACTCAAAGCTGCTGGTGGATCATTCCAAGAGTGGTCTGCTCGGCATTCAGATAGACAGATGTGAAAGGTTAGCAGGAAAATTGTCTGGAAACACCGACTATCGCATGACTATCGAATTCCCTATCATGGTGGGTGATGCTCTCAAAGTCAACTTATTCGATTTGGCATGTACCTCATCAGACGCGCACCAGGCAGTGTTCGAACAGTAGATTCAGGTCAATACCATCGATGCCGAAACTGACGAAGGCAAGATGAGGCGATACCTCGGTGAACAAGCGAAGTTTAACTTCATGGAAAGGTACGCTAACGGCGAGTGTAAGATTATTGGACAGGGACTTGCCAGGTTATCAGCTTTGGTTAGTCGCCTGCGAAGCACAGGAAGCCTAGTTGTACCGCTGTCCCGCCCGGTCACAAACAAAAAGGACGCAAGAGCTGTGGTGTAATATAACCTCTTTCTCAAGACCAAAAATGCTGAGTATAGACCAATACCAGAACAAAACATAAACCCAAACTAGACGAAGAAGCCTGAGTTCCCTGCAAAAGGGACGCAGCAGCTTGTTGAAAGGTCGGAGTTCAGCGGTATGTTAATGGTAAATATTGGAAAATACCATAATTTACGACCAACACTCTTCAGAGACAACAACTATATGCTCAGGCTTAAGCTCGCAGCAAATACCTTCGTATCGGCCACCAGTTGGAACGAAACATCACCTAACTTCCAATTCTCCTCCACACTGAGCCTTAGCAGAGAGCTGGCAGGCATGATTATTGAGGTCTGGAACAAAGGCACAAATGGATCACTTATTGGCGTGTCCAAACTAGATCTGAAATATGACTTACTGTGGGAACAATGCAAGAAGAATGAATCAAGCCTGTACCCATCGGTTGTGTATGAGGACGAGCTGCCTGTGGGAAGCCTTCAGGGACAAATGGTTGGCTACTTACAAACATCGGTGATGATTGGCAGCAACTAACAGATCAACAGACACATGCGAGCCCATTCAAGCAAGGTTGATAAGCAGAACAAGTCTTCGATCTAGCCGCCAAAACCATCCGAACTATACCAAGAAGAGACTAACATCACTCGACCCCAAGACCCGGCTGTTCCAAGAAAGACCGACCCGAATAGCGCTAAAGGATAAGTGACATAGCCCGAAGAACCCCAACCCCAATCTGCCCCAACAGAACCATCTCACCCGAGAGAAGACCAATCGAAGCTTGTGGATATCCTTGGAGCACTTTTTAACCATATCAGCCAAGAATAAACGCGAAGTGGACTGCTTCGGTTGTTAGACGGCAAGACAAATATTTCAGCCAGTGAGTTGAGGGACATTCTCAAAGTCAGTCTAAAACTGAACATGGATGAATGGAAGGTGGGAAAGCTGTGCTACTTTTTAGTCGACGACCTGCGGGTGCAAGTGCCTCAGCTCATCTCCAGTTTAGAGTCCTATTAACTTTACACTGCTGTGTTGCTTTAGGAGTACACTGGTGTTGTCAGTGATCTACGCTATACTATGCAGCAGAAGTCTCTGACGACGAATACCCTTGAGGCTACACTTGCTGGTAAGGCCAACTGTAACACCGTCTCTCGATCTAATTTCAGACACGTAATTCGGCAGCTGCTGCCCACTTTCGAAGCAGTCAACCTTGAGCTTCTGCTGAAATTTTGCTCGAGAAACGATCAGGTTGAGTACGGAGAATTCTGTGATATGTTAAGGAGATTCTAGGTTTAGGAGCGAGTGAGCAGAGTGGCGGTTGACCCATCGTTGCTGATGGAGCTCGTTGGTGGGGAACTTGCTGATATCTTGATGGCCAGCCAGGACACGATTCATTAGCTACTCAGAATGGAAATATCGCGACCAATCGACTACAAGCAATTGATGAGGCTCCTCTAGAAAGTGGGTGTCCTAGTCTCATACTGGGAAGCCTTGAATGTAGTTGAGTACATCAAGAGGGAGCTTGTGGAAGATTCACAGGTTGAGGGATAGCTTACTGGCAAGACTTTGAGAAAGTGGTTTGGGAGTTTGGTAGCTGAGCCTGAGACAAGGATGATACGAAGTCCAACTTTCGGAGATAATCTGTTTCAACCAGGACTCAGAGACGTCGAAGAATAATCCGAGCATCGAAGTTTATTGCCAGTAATTGTGTCGCTCAATGAGCAATCAGTTTCAAACAACCAGCCAGTGGACCTTCCATCACCTATAAACCTACCCCCATTAGAAATGCACCTTAATTTTACTATCGGTATCGAGCACATCATAGTCAACGGCAAGGAAGTACAGTTCAGGGCTAGATCCTCTCGGTTGCTTATACTTCAGTGCAGGAAGCAACCATACTACAGCATCGAGCTAGTCACTTCCCGAGGGCAGGAGTACGAAATTGAGGGTGTTCACGACTAGTGGATCGCAGTAACAGACGCCGATGCGAACTACATAGGTGCTCTGAGGATTAGCTGATACTATATAACAACTGGATGATTGTCACTCTTCGGGTAACTGTTTGTTAATGAATCGGAGAGGAGGTAGAATGCTGATCTTTGGCCGATGGTACTGCGTTGTAGTTTGAGGCTTTGTCTTTTTCTGGAGAAGGGACTTCAAAAGATCGCCGAACGCTGTGAGCTATTCCAACTCCTCGTGGGTACGCTGTCTCGGTAAAGGATCCTTTCGAAGAGCTGTCTTGATCTCTACGCTCTTAGACTGTTCGTGGAGAGTCTGCTTGACTCCTAAATCGATTAGAGTTTTGGGTTGTCTCCTCTTCATGCGGCTTATCCGACCTGACCTTTGTGATAAAAGGCTTGCTTTGAGTATTGATTGAGAAGCATCGACAGGCACTAAGCTTGAGTATTGCCTTTCGGTTTCATGCGGTTGGTTAAAGTGTGGCGTCCCATTATCTCGTTCCTCTGGTAGTCGCCTTTCTGTGTTAAAGGGACGAACTAATTATCTTGACTCAGAGTCTCCAAAGAAGTTTGCAGGGAGTTTGCTGTTGCGAGCTATCATAAACTTTCTTCTTAGGGGCTGCTAAGAAACAGGTATCAGTCGCTTTTCAGTGGAATACCTGAATGTGTAGTCGAGAAGCGGCTCAGTTTGTTGCCTTAAGATCAAGCGTTAAGGGCTGAACTGTTGTCGCCGTCTTTTGGGGGTATTGAGAGTCTAGTATGGATTGGGTTAGCGCGTCATGCGATACCCACGATAATAATAAGTGATAACACTCAACGATACATGCGGGGTGGCGTATTTGTGACCTAGCAACCAAGCCTGCGTGAGGTAGTCTCTCCAGTACCAGTCCTCAAGCCAATTTTACAACCCAGCAAGCTTGACTTTGAATATGATGATGAGCTGTTACGAATCACCCACAAGCTGCTGGATGAAGCCAAGCTGATCAGAGTCCACCCAGTGCAATACGAACTCAATGTTGTGAAAAGTCAGCTTAAGGAAATGGCATTCATCGCAGAGTCGCAGCTCGAAATGACTCAGAAGAGTTTCCGAATAGACTTCGAATATCTGTAAAAGAGATGGCGAAGGGAGTACCGACAGGGCTATGCTTTTATGAGCGAGTTGGCGGCTAAGGAAGAGAGGTAGTACAGCAACGTAGATGATGCTATCCGGCGCTGCGAGCAGCGAGTGCGGAGCCTCGAGGAGGCTCTGGGTGAATGATCGCTACTATTATTTCATTTCATTACGCCATAAACAATTTTTAAAACACCCGCTTTAATGAACCCGGCAATTGGTGACATCCTGCACACCGAGGAGATTAAGGAGATCATCGCGAAGCTCGTTGAAGTAGACATCGAAGGCTACGGTTCGAAACTGTGGTTTAAGCAGGACGAGAACCTGCAAAAGCTGAACATGCAGACTCACGTAAACGCCATAATGAAAACCGATGAGTTCATAATGGATGAGTGTGTAAGCCAAGATAAGCTCAAACTGCTGATATACGATCTGGTAGTCTCGGAGGCCTGGAAGCGTAAGGTTCTGCCGTTGCTCAAGAACCAATATGCACAAATGAATACGTTCCGCAGCTACATTGCGGTCTATCACGAAGCAGTGGTCGCCAACCTTCTGGAGATTCTCTTATACTACAACACAGCTGTGATGGAGAGTGGTGATCTTCTGGTCGATGTTATCGACTGGGCCTATGATAAGTTAGTGAGGCAGATCGGCAAGGAAATGCAGAAGCTAAAGCGCAGACCTGACAAGAAGGAGGAACTAACGCCATAGGAGAAAGTGAAGAGGGTTCTCGAAAGAAAACCTGAAGAGGAATTTTAGCGACAAATCGAGGACATCGAATTTTCGCTGTGCATGATGGCAATCAGCCTGATTCGATATGTTTCGGACTACATCAACAACCTGCCGATAGGAGTGATCCACCACTTAGTTGTGGAGTGCAACATCTTTGCAGTGCTAGTGCCACTCATCGAGGCCAAACCATGGCTGCGCGTAAACGATAAGAACGAACGATAACGTTTCGAGAACAATAAGTGGAGTGTACTTGAGAAGTCGGAGTATGGGCGTCTACCGAAGGTTGAAGGGCAAGTCTGGATAACCTTGTACAACCTATTCATGAATCCTGAATGCAGGAAAAAGTATTAACTAACAGAAGAGCGAAAGAGCGTGCTTCTTCGAGTACAGTATTGCCTAACCATAGTTGCGAAAGTACATGAATGAGGTTCTATTGGATCAGATTCCAATGCTATCCATTATGCTCAGAGCGCTCGAAGAGCTCTCGCTAATGAATGTGCCAAGCCAACCGATAAACAACCCGTTCGTTGTGCAACTTATACCTACTTTGAAGAACAGAGTGGTTGAGTAAGTTGGAGCTTATTTAGGGGGAAAGACTGGAACCAGATCGCCAATAGACATAGGGACTGGCTTACCGCTTAAACTGATGAAGCCGCCAGGGAAGACATAAAGAGACTGGCGTAGCTGTATTCCAACTCCACCATCGAGGGACTTACTGACGGCTTCAAATGCGCAAAATGCAGCAAGGAGGCATTCAAACGATGCTCAAAGTGCAAGAACATGTGGTATTGTTCGAGGGAGTGCCAAGTAGCAGACTGGAAGGAACACAAACCCAAGTGTACAGTCGATCCTCCGAAAGAGACAGCGGCACCAGTCGAAAAGAACGCTCTAATTGAGCTTGATTGACATTTCTGCGAAGATTCAATCCATTTCGATATTGTCACGAATGTGATCGCACAGTATCGACAGCCTGTCGTAGATGAGTTTTTAGACGGGTTGCCGTTCCTCCTTGCACTCCCGAAGCTACATAGCTACTGATACTGCTAGTGAGCTCAAAATGTCTTTTAAGTCTAATGTCGATTTGCAGCTTTCCTGGAGGTTGCGTTAGGAGTCTACAAAGTAGCACCCGATGGATTGCATGGTAGCGTTGTCAGAACGGTACCTTTGTTCCGATTCTGTATTGAGGTTGTTGATGAGACTCTGAAGCCTTTCCTTAGCTCTTTCTTGAAATTCCGTAAACTTTCGCAGTCGATGATCTGACTCGTCCAATATTTCGGTCCAGTTGTAGCCCAGTGAGTTCGTTATAATCGATTCGATGTGTCTGTGCATGCTCTCACGGTCCTGCATTAGATTGTGTTGTACTTTCGATAGTTAATGTGTGAGGTTAAGCACATCGAAGGTATATGCGTCCACCGATTTGCAGGAATCGTCAAGAACTGGTGTGCATACCTTTTGGAGGCCTGCTATGGATTGATCAAAACTCTTCGTAGCTTCATCTGCATGGGCTTGGAATACTGCGAACGACTCCTCTAATGCATCCAACCGCAACGCAGCCGTCTTCAACTCTGCTGCTCTTCTGCGTATCTTGTCGGGTTGGATCGAATCGAGCTTGAGTTGGAGACTATCGAACTCAAAGTTTTCGACCTGCATGCAATGGAAATAGCAATCGACAGTATAATATTTATGGAGGAGGACTAGGACGAATTTGTGACTCTCGAACCTGAACTCAAAACTTAACACAGCTCGAACAGCGGTGGAAAGGGCAGTCGTAGTCGTGAGCCAACCAGTTACGAAAAAGCAAGCAACTTTCTGTAAGCATTGGCCAATTCAGCACCAATTCGGTTTATATGATTGGAGGACTCCTGACTAATCCTCTGAAGAGCAAGTCAGAACAAGTATCGATGATAGGTCACGTAGTACTACGTCCTCGGTTAGCGAAAAGAGAGTCAGGCTGAGTGCCTAGCCGTCATCAAGCAGACCATCTGGATCACCTACCGCAAGAACTTTCCAGAACTTATGGAGAGCAAGTACATCTCCGATACGGGATGGGGCTGCATGATTAGAGTTGGACAAATGCTGCTCGCTTCGGCATTGAGACGCTATCAACGCCTCCATTATGGTTAGGAGCAAGCCGATATCACCACCATTTTAACATGTAAGTCGACCACAACTCAGCATTTCTAGACGATGACGAGAGCAAGGGCACCTCTATTAACTACTCAATACAAAAAATTGTCAAGATAGGCCATGCGGAATTCAAGCTCCCGCCTGGTTCTTGGCTCACTCCCAGTCACATTACCTATATCCTGGAGCAGCTGCACAACACCAATCCCTTACGGGGTTATGAAGGCATGAAGATATTGGCCTTCAATAATAACACTCTCTTCTACGAGCAAGTACTAAACATGCTGGGGTACAATGTATGCCGCTGTAAGCCAGTTGTCTTGCGATGTCCGAAGTGCCATGCCAAACCGCCGGATAGAAATGTAGCAATTCTGCTGCTCCTGCTTTCAAGAATAGGCTTGGACGCACCACAGCCAGATTACCGAGAGGTCGTCATGAAAATGTTAGAGATGAAGCAATTCGTGGGCATGATTGGAGGGAAGCCAAAGAAAGCTCTCTTTTTCTTGGGCCACGAAGAGAAGAAGGAACTCATTTATCTGGACCCGCATTATGTTCAAGAGTCAGTGACGAGAAAGAACCTCGAGACCATGCAATCAACCTTTTCCTGCGACAGTTACAGAACTATTGACTACCACAACATCGACCCTTCTCTGGGTTTTGGGTTCCTGATAAACGACTTGGATGATCTGCAAGACCTTCACTCAAGTATTTCTGCCATAATTGCAACACACAAATAGGACTTCTTCATGTTCAGCGACATCCAAACACCGGGATACGTCAAGCAGGAGCTCAAGGAGGAATTCAAACAGTCGTCCATACGCGCTAACAAGATCAAGCAGATGTTCCAGGACCGTCAAGATCCGGAAGGGGATGGGGATAGTGACTTCGGCACCATTCTGTGAGTTGTATTATTTAAACTTTGAAATGCAAAAGCGCAAGGCGAAGGTGCTCGTGGTCGGTAACAACCCAAGCTTAGATAGGCGACCCAGCAGTCGGCAAGTCAGTGTTGTGTCAGGTCTATGCGAACCGAGGCCACTTTACCAGCGACTACAACATGGTATGCTGAGCGATAATGCAGACGGCTGGAGGAGATGTGTACTCGAAAGTGATTCCCTTCGAGAAGGAAGGCAAGGACATTGAACTCTTTCTATTCGATATCGGAGCTCAAGAATGCTACGAATCGATAGCACTGCCACTAGTACATGCCGAGAGAATGCAGCTCAAAAACCCCGATCTAGTGATGCTGACCTACGACTGCACCAATGAAGAAACCTTCAAAGGCGCAGTCAAGTGGCTGGACAAGATCAAGAAGAACAATAGTGGCAAGACCTATCCGGGAGTGCTCATCGCTACAAAATGCGAACATAAAAATGCGAAGGAAGTAACAACCGAGGAAGGCAGAGAAATCGCAAAGAAGCTCGGGCTTGAATTCTTTGAAGTCTCTGCTTCACTCAAGGAAAATATCGAACAGCCGTTCCAATATCTGGCACAGAAGGCGTTAACATTGAGCAGCTACTCGATCAGCTGATGCATGCATGGAATGTCAGAATACACTCTTGAGTTGTTCAAGGAGACTTCACAAATTCCTTGAAGGACTGCCACGTCAGAATCTCTTCCAGCCTACACCACTTTATCTCCTCGACGGAACCGTAGCGAAGTGCCAGATTTCCCTGCTTTCTTTCACACAGGATAAGGTTAGATAAGGCGGAAAACCCACCTCCTTGCAACACCTGCACCAAGGCATAGTTTGTCTTGAATTCTTCCTTGGAGGCGACGATAGCAATCTTGTCAGTCTGTTTTTTGACATCGACTTGCCTCAGCTTGTCGGATTTTGGCCTCAACCACATCTCGGGTTGCACGCATAGAAACACGCCCACCTCGTTGAGCTGCTGGATATCGTATGCTGTGATCCTCACACCAACCGGCACTTCAAGGTTCAGACTGATTACGCAGATCGTAATAGGTACAGTATAGTCCTCCACCATGTAATTTCTTATGAACACTTTCTTTTAGAAATTGATTTCCTTGATGCAGTTTTCCCCGTAGCGTTTGATCTGTGACTCTTTTAGAGGGAGTTCATAGACATCTAGTGAGCACCGTTTGGAGAGCATTGCCAGCACCTGCCGCTGCTCATGCGGCTTGAGAACTGAAATGCTAGTCACTCCGAAATCCTTCTGAAGCCGAGAGTACTAATAACTAGAGTAACCTCTTGCCTTGATGAGACCCTCCGGGCCATAGCTTGAGTACATATTTTCGATGATGGTATCGATAGTCTTGATCCATGGAAAGTTTTTCACACTGTATATCGCACACTTCCCTAACTCTAGCATTTAGACCTTTAGGTAAACTTCGTTGGAATTGAATATGTTAATTTGCTTTTTGTTTGCCCCTTCAGCAAGTTTATGGTGCACAACAAATCCTTCCAATCTGTCTAAAACCGATTGAAGTTCCCTCTGAAAAATCAGTGAGTTGTGGAGCTTGGGTTCTTCGATTGTCAGGGTCACTACTGGCTGCCGAGGCTTAAACGGCTATCCGCTGGCACTCATGTACATATTCTCAATGTCGGCATTCATACTCGATCGAAAGTAGCTTTCTGACAGAAAGGTCAATGCCAGTTCCTCTGTCATCTCGATATCGATCCTCATCGAGTAGCACTCGTCAAGAGGCGCAATATTAAGCCTAAGAGTGGAATCGCTGACATAGTTGACGAGCACGAGGCACTCCACTTCTAAGAAGGTAATCTTCTTCTCGGGAACTAGGTTTGGTGGTTTGGGAGCTATACTGAGTCTATTTCCGTCCAGTCCAACGAAGGGAACTATGAAGAATCTGAGAAGTTCATGGGGTGTACAGTTGGTAAGATGCACTCCGAGTGGGATTACATCATCGCTGCACACCTGAGAAAGCAGCAGTTCGAGTACATTCTCTTCGATCATTTCCTCGCACACTAATCGAGTTCGGACGTGCACTGTTATGTGTAACCTTCCGAACCGTTCCTTATTCTTACTTACCAACAACTTTAAGTTGAACACAGTCTCATTTTCACTGTTCTGCCGAAGTTCAGCAAGTACCTTTTACTTTGTCAAGTCGAACTTTGGCTCGACGGTGTTATCGGTGGAGGTTGGTCGGTAATCTTCAATCATCTGCCGGATCTCATCGAAACGGGGGTTGATTTTTCCTTCCAAAGATTCAAGTATCCCCTTGATCATTCCTTCCCGATTGGCTAGGCCTTCTCCAGTGTTCAAAGCAACGGGTAATGGTCTTCGCCTTCGCGGGGTAGATAGCTCCTTCAGGCATTTGGGCTGATACTTGATGAATAGCTTTGTGAATCTACTGCCTTCCCCGAGGTTGAGCTCGCATAGTTCAAGACCATCCCAGTAAAAGCGCGAGAGGAATTTGAGATAGTCTTCTCGCAGCTACTTCTCAAGATACTCGTTATTAAGTATCCCTTGAATAGACTGGAACAGCAAGTAATGGATGTTAACTTCGAGCACTAAGTCGTCTGTTGAGGCACTACGCTTGTTCTTCTAAGTTTAAGATGATGGTTACTTTGTCAGTGAATACCTCTAATGCTCTGTAAGCACTCTTAAAAGCTTTGTAGTATTTTGAACGCTGCAATTCCATGGCGGAAATGTTCACTAGCGCAAGGCTCAGCATTCTGAAATCCACTAGAATTTTGTCATCGTCGTATGACTTCGCTGTTTTTAGAGTTTTTCGGATAGCAGGGATATCCTCCATAGTTAGCTCGAAGTAGGCCCGCATGGCGATGGCTGCCAGTCCGAACGAATTGGCGAGGTCGTTGGCAGTAGCCTCACTGAACTCGTTTGCGATGCTCTGGTAAAACACCAGCAGGGATTGCTGTGGTGATGGCAGACCATAGAACAACTTTGCTAAGAGTTTCAACACCAAAAGAACTTGCTCAAGCGGGGCCGTAATGATTTCCTTAACATGCTTCTTCAGCGATTTTGTTGTGGATATCATTTCCTCCAACTGTTCTGCCAGCACCCATTGTGGATCGGTCAGAATGGCTTGCTCGTTGGCCAGCAGCACTGCTAATGCCATCAATTATATATAAGGTTTAGTAACATCAAGGGCGAAAGTAGTCGTAACGCGGAAAGGGGCGGGTCGGATGTTGAGCACGGTGGACTGGTGGAAATTCCTCGATAATCTCCTCCTCGGAACATGGTCGAATAGGATGGAAAATTGTTTGGATGTTGGTATAGTTCAGAGGTTGCGAGGGTAAAGGGTTTAGAGGAGGCTCAAACACATGGCTTGTCCGATACGGCTGTTGGTATTGGAGATAGTTCGGTGCAACATTCACACCACTACCGTTTAGATAGCCTCCATTGTATGAGGAAGGATTATTTTTGGACGGAACTTGACCAATTTGTGGAACATATCGGACTGGAGGAGGTTGGGTGGGAATTTAAATGGGTCTTGGAATGTGTGCATACGGGTTGATCGGGGGAATATTTTGGCTTGGAATCCTTTGAAAGGACCTTTGTTGCTCATATTCATATCCATTCGAAGGAACTTCGATTTGATTTCGGGATTGGCTTCCGTAAACAGGTGGTCTGCTACTTTGATTTACAGAAGTTGATGGAGCGTTCGTGGGAGGCTGATTTTCGGGTTTCTTGGGTTGATTAACTTTGTTTTGCTTATTCTGACCCTGCCTCGCTTGATCTGCTTTTTCTTGCTCCTTGATTACTCTCTATTCTATCCTTCTCTGTTCAACCTCCTTCTGCTCTTGTTACAGTTCCTTCAAGAACTTGGGATGTTTCAATAAGAACTCAGTTTCAAACTAGCCTATTTTCTTCCGAGAAATTGAAAAGCTGAACATGAGGTTAATGAAATCATCAGGATCCATTTTCTCATAGACTTCGGGCGCGCCTGACAAGTATCGTTGGTTCTCTTCGTAAGAATTCCGAAGGATCTGCTACTCCTTAACTTTGATCATAGCTAGCGTTGCTCTGAAGATGATTTTATAGCCCTCCACGAGAAAACAATCGTACACTCTCATCAGAAGCTACCGAGGGAGGGTTGCTGTGAGTAAAGTGAGAAACCACCTGGGTGCGAACGACATGTAGTGGATCTCCTGTTCTGTTATGATTCTGTGCACCTACTTCAGGTGAATCTCAACCAGCTTCTGCAAGATATAATTCTGGAGCTCTGTTGACCGAGGGTTCTTCAGGTTCATATCCAATAGCGGATACATCGTGATGAAGTGGCTCACCATCCAAAAGGCAGTCTCGTCATCAAGAGTCTCTAGCATGCGCATCACCAAGGTGTTCATACCCTGGCAGTATCCAATTGCTGGGTACGCGAGCGACAACGCATGCAACACGTTCTTCAACGATCTTCTCATGATTTCTGCTCGTTACTATGCAAAGGTTCTATCGATGTCCAAGCCAATCTCTCGCTGGCATGGTGAGGTTTGCTTCAGCAGATCTTGATATTTGAATGGCTTCTTCTTCATATGTTCGCCTAACTGCGCCAGTTTCGGCCATGCGATAATCCGCATACCCGGTGGGATTCCCTTTCGCAATCTTTTCTTCAGTAGTTTCGGATCAGATCCGAGATTGTTATCGGTCAGCAATTCTCGCCATTTTTACTCGCGAGCGTTGTTCTGCTTGGCAAGCTCTGCTCGATCGTTCATGGATGGTAATTTATGTTATATGGTCGAACATCAATCACTTGGCATTGAACCCCTTCGCCACCAGCTGAGCCTTCAGGTCTTTGTAGACTTCGTCTACTGCTCTTTCGGCGTTGACCTTCAACACAATACCCTCCTTCTCGTACCTTGCGAGGATAGGCTTGGTATCGTCCGTGAAGGTTTTGAAACGCTTTTTGATTGTCTCGGGATTGTCATCCGCTCTGCATTATCAATTGAAATACCTTCCGCTCGTCTTGGCTCGGCTAAGCAATCGCTCCTCCATAACCTTTTCGGAGCATTCGAAGTAAATCATGTTGCGGATGTTAACAGTCGAGCCTATTTCTTCATCCCACGCCTCAATGTTATCTGAACTTCGAGGGAAGCCATCAAGCAGAAAGATACCATTACCATGATCACGGATAGCCTTCTTCACAAGCCGGACCAAAATTTCACTTGGAACAAGCTTCCCAGCAGTTATATAGTCTTGAATGAGCTCGGCATTGATTCCATTATGCTTTTGTTCCTACCGTAGCAGATCACCCGTCGAGAGATGGCGAAAGCCAAAATCTCTCACCATATTGTCGCATTGCCTACATTATTATGTGAATAGTACGTTCCCTTCCCACAACCTGGACCTCCAAGTACAAACAACACTTGCGGGTTGTTATTTGACTTTGGTTTCGGGTGGATCCCCTTGTCAGCTAGCTTTTTCTGGAGCTCTTAGTATACTGCAGCTGGGGAGTTCTCAGCATTCACCTCAACGACCATACCCTTCGCTTCGAAATTCTTAATCACTGGTTCAGTTTCGACATGGAATGTATCGAACCGCTTCTTGATGGTCTGGATATTGTCGTCAGACCTAGGATTAATTAGGTAGCTACCGGCCGCTAGTTTTGCCTCGTTCTAATAGCCGCTGTTCCATAACAGCGTCTGAGCACTTTACATAGATGATTCCCTTAACATCAACATCGTTCTTCATGTTCCGATCCCAAGCGTCCACATTTTCTTGGTTTCGCGGGAGGCCATCCACTAAATACTTTCCTTCGAAATTGTTCTTCAGCATCTTTTCCCTCACAAGAGCGATGATCAGGTCACTTGACACCAACTTTCCTTCTTTGATACATGCCTCGATCATGGCTCCCTCCTTTGAACCCTTCTTCTGAGCTTCCCTCAGTAAATCACCCGTCGATAGATGTTTGAATCCATAGTCTTTCACCAGGTTGTCACACTGAGTTCCCTTCCCAGATCCAGGCCCTCCCACAACGAAATAAACCATTGGAGGATTTGGCTGGTTGATGTGAGATTTTGTGAGCGCAGCTTTGAGATCAACATAGACCTCCTCCCGATTCTTTTCTGCGTTAACTCGTATGACCTTTCCTCTGTCGTCGAACTCCTTGACTACTGGAACAGTTTCATTCGTGAAAGTAGCCAATCTCTTTTTGATTGTTTCAGGATTGTCATCTGCTCTGCCGCTGGTCTTTCCACGTTAGGTGATGCGATCAATCATACACTGTTCGCTGCATTCGAAGTAGATGAGGTTGCGAATGTCAACTTCATGTCCAATAATTCTTTCGAAGGCTTCCATGTTCTCCTTGTTTCGTGGAAAGCCATCAATGAGGTAGCGTCTTAGTCCGTTCAACGCTATTGCTTTCTTCAACAGTCGAACGATAAGGTCACTCTTGACGAGAGTTCCTGAGTTGATTCCGAAGTTACCTTCCTTGATGTTTTTCTTGATTTCGTCAGCATCGGCACCGCCCTTCTCCTGCTCCTCTCTCAGCAAATCTCCAGCAGAGAGGTGCTTGAACTTGTAATCTCTGACCATGTTCTCGCATTGGCTAATGTTAGTAACACACAATACGTTCCCTTGCCGCTTCCTGGCCCTCCCAAAACGAAGAACACTTGAGGCTTGGTGTAAGTAGCTTCCTCACCGCTCTAAGATCGTCCTAATTTCTTACATCTGATGCAACACAGCCCATGATCCTGAGAGTGAGAGTGTGATATATTTATTGATGGATTTCCGTGATTCGACATCACCACATGATTCTACTCCTTTCGAAATATGCCGAACCTATGGTTAGAGCCACGATGGATTAATCGTCGAATATGTTCCATCAGGAAAATCGAGGAGATCGTATGTATGCCAGATTTCGGAGGGAAGCTCTCTTCCCCTGTTCATCAATCAACGAGTAACCAGTGTGCATGGTATGGAGTTGGTTAGCCTCTCAAAGTTTGAATTCCACCCTCGAAGCTAAAGGAATAAACCAAAAAGAAAGCGAAGCAGGTCAATCAAAGTTTGAGCTCTTTATGTGCGGGAAGAGGCTCGAAGAACTTGCTCACATCCTTCTCGCTTACGTCGTAAATGCTTTTGTGGGACCACTTGGGCTTGTCATTTTTGTCGATCAGAGTGCACCTCACACCCTCGAAGAAATCATGTCCTTACATGAATCGCTGGCTCACTGCAAAGTCGTTGACAAAGCATTCTTTGGCTGTCATTGTCCTTGACATCTGGATGTTCTTAAAGGTCACGTGAGCAGAAATGGGACATTGCTCCTCGATGGCCTCTCGGACCTTTGTGAAGAAGGGGTTCTTGTTTTGGTTGAGCTTCGCTGTCACCTCCTCAAAGGACTTGCTATTGAAGATGTAACGGATATCCTCTTCATGCTCGATAACCCGATGTTTTGGTACCTGATTGTACCGACCTAACACGTCATCGATGGTTTCTTTGGGCTCCTGTGAATGCTGCAGCTCAGTCTTTAGCTCCTTGTAGGCCTGCTTGAGATCTTTGCGCGGAATGTAAAAGTTTGCGATCCCTGCTTTGTAAACCTCCTCACCTTTGAGTCTCATTCCGGTGAGACCAAGGTATGTTCCAATGTTATTTCTGAGTCTTGAAAGGAAGTATGCCCCACAGACGTCGGTAAAGAAGCCAATTTTGGATTAGAGCATAGCGAAGTTCGTGTTTTACGTTGCTATACGATAGGGAGAGAAGACACTCAGACCAACTCCACCTCCCATAACGAATCCATCCCAGTTGGAAATCTGCAAGGAGTTCATTTTGGTCAGTTTATAGTCGAGGGTGAACTCATCTCTGAAAAACTGCTCGAGAAGCTTGCGGTTTGTCTAACGAGCCAAGTAGAGGCTCTTGATGTCTCCTCCCGCACAAAATGCCTTGTCGCCGGCGCCTTCCATCCAAAACGCTTTTGTTCGGTTGAGTACAGGTAGCTGAGCCAAGAGTTCGTGCACCATCTGCAGATTGACGCAGTTGAGCGTTTTTGGATTGTTCAGGGTTACCTTGGCGAACCCTTTAGACAGTTCGACCTCAACGAGCTTGCCAGCCTCAGCAACTTCCACGGCCTGTCTGGCAGCAACAGACATCCTAAAGCAGAGTTTAAACATATGATGTCACACTTTAATTATAAGGAATAGCTGGACTGAAGGAATTTATACATGTTTGGATAGCTTCAGCGGTATTGTTGACGCTTACCAAGAGGCTGTCGAATGCCAAAAGAACATACAAAGGGTCGATTTAGGGCCCGATGACTTATTGCTACGACGCCTTCAGAAGCAAAAGTGGGAGAATTCAACCACTGACACCTCCAATAGTGACGATTCAGCCCCCGTCGAAAGGAGTCGTCGTTCAACAATGACGTCGACAACTTATTATAATTACGTTTCCATTGGAACATGCTCCGGTTGCGTGGATGCTAGCCGATACTTCCTATGATAGCTCCAACCGGCATTCGTCAAGGCTCTTAGAACTATTGAGCTATCAGAAACGCGAAGTGTAGTTCAAATAGTGGCTTGCTTTGACTACGATGTCTATGCAGCAATTGGTTTGAATAGGCAGAAAGCGGGAGCGAGCAGACTGCCTTCCCTTTCACAACTGACTCTTCAATATGCTAAAAAAGCAGTAATTTCACGAGCGCAAACAGAAGGAATGCAAACACGATGGTACATCATTTGCAAGAGTCATTCGGTAAATCAATAAAGCAGGCAGAATTCCATGTTAATTTTTCGACTGTGTTTTGCTTGTTAAGGGCTTTGGTCTCACCAGGTTGTTCACGAAGGCCTTAATTCGGCTCTGAAAATTTTTCATGTTATGCTGACATCTTCAACGGTGAAAGCTTTTAATGTGGGCTGTCTTGACTGTGCAGCCATTTCTTGAAATTATTATTTTATCATTTTATCACAGTAAATCATGTACCCCAACAACCCTCAAAACTATCCTGGGTCTAACATGTACCCTTCACTTTCTCCAGGCTCAGCACGTACCATCATCTGCTATTCAGCCAATTTTGCTGACCCTTACACCGGCAACGTTCCTTATTCTCCTGTACCTGGGGCATTGGCGGTCAATGCACAATCAGCCTTTATTCGCAAGGTCTATCTCATGCTCTCGCTGCAGCTAGCAGTCGTAGCCGCTATGGTTCTCCTGGCAATGTACTCCTGGAGCTTCAAGCTGTTTGTCCTGAACATCGTGACTTTGGCCGGAGTCTCATTTGGACTGTTGGTGCTGTCGCTGGCTATATCATGCTACTTTGGAGCTATTCGCCACTACCAAATCCCAGTGTACATCATCTTCACAGCTTTGGAAGGAATTCTAGTGAGCGCCGTTACTTCTCGCTACCCGGCTGGAATAGTAACACTAGCAGCCCTAATGACGGCAGTGCTGGTTATCGTACTGACAATTTACGCATGTACCTTTGATCTAACACAGTTACAACAAACACTAACTTCACAGGCTGTGGTCCCTACCTTACAATTGGGTTGGTGGTTATGCTATTCTTCGGGCTTTTCACAATGTTCTTCCGCACTCCATTCACCACTATGCTGTACTCAGCATTGATTGTGCTACTGTTTGGAGCCTACCTTATCTACGATACTCAGCAGGTTTCTGCTAGGTTCGGTACCTTCTACAGCATGGACGACTACTTCCTGGCGAGTCTGTCCTTGTTCATTGACATCATCCAGCTCTTCCTGAACATCCTCAACCTCGTGGGATCCAACCGGTGATGGCGACGCGTGAAAATTTCATTTCGTATTTAATATTAAGTCGGCGCAGTAGATGAACGCTAGGCGAATCAATCGACCTACACTGAGTACCTACTTATTGTAGATAAGAGAAACCCCCGGTGGCGGAGGCTGCCGCCCTCTACGGTCTTGTTGTCGAGCCCCTGGGTGGTCTACCCACAGTCCAACAGCTCCTGAAGCGAATTCAAGTGCTAAAGACATAGGTGAACGCCGTAAAGCAGCGGACAAACACCAGACTCAAGTTCGACATGGCACCCTACGAATATGAAGTTGGCGGGTCGGCAGTGAGTTTCAGTAAACACTACCATCTCCCTTCTGAGTCGACAAAGCGAGACTCAAAATGCACTGGCGTTATAGCTAGCAAGTTGGAGAGTCAACTCACTCAGCTCAACATCGAGGAAACATCTCTTGCTGAACAGCGAGATTTTCTCAGGAGGAAAATTGAATTTGTCAAGGATTCGTCATTGACTTCGTTGCAAGAAGCCGTAAACGATTTGAGCTGGCAAGTCGATAAAGCAAGGAGGGAATTTGCAAGTCGTTAGTCCAGAACGGCAGAACTTCAGCAGCGCAACACTAGCCTGACCCACCAAATAGACGTATGTATTGGGTGGGTAATGCAGACGCTGACAGTCCAGCTGGAAAAGGCGAAGCTAGAGGACATCATTGAGGAGGAGCTACGTTTCAATGAGGAGTCTTTGAGACTCAGTGAGCTCGAAGAGCGTGAACGAACATTGCGGCACCTTCGATTAGAAAATGTATTATTGTGTCGTCCACGCAGGAATAGCTTCGAGTGAGGCTAGAGACGCCAAACTACAAGCAACTGAAGGAATAGCACGTGCAGTTGTAACGGGAGTATTATAGAGTGCTGGAGCAGTTCGACGGGTTAAGGTTTCGGTTGGATTAGCTTGAGAAGTTAGGTAGTACTTACCGACGACAGCGGAAAGCGATGAGAGCTCAGATATCAGCCTTACGAAGTCAACCCCTTGAAGAAGATAGCGTCATTAATAGCCAGCAAAGTCTTCAAGTTTCCAGCAATCGAAGCAGTTCCAACGGGCTCCTCCTGAATTCACTGTTGTCCAACAATATGAAGTCAATAATTCGAGTAAGCATATCGAAGCTGGAGGCTGAGGAGGGCACCAACGACAACCACCTCAGAGCGGCAAAGGAGAGATTCAAGAAAGCTAAGCTCGAACAATTTTCTTCGAAATTTCAGCTATCCCGGTTGATGGTTGAGCAGGCCGAACTTCAAACAATTATAGCCGAGCAGGAACGCCGGAACAGTCAACTTCTGAAAGAGGATCGGCAGGGACTCAACACCAACGAAAAGCACATTCGTTAGGATGCGTTAAACCGAAGGAGCAACCAATAGCTGCTGATGGAACTCACCAAGCTTGAGTAACAGATGATTGGACTTGAAACTAGAAATGAGTGGCTCAAAGGTGTATTGATGTACGCAGCCGAGAGCTAAACCAGCAAGGTAGAGGAGATGGTTGGATGGATGGAGGGAAATTCTCGAATAGAAGAGCTCTTCTAAGAGTTCATCGAACAGTGGCTGGAGGTTCGAAACTCATGCCAGTAATGACTGTACATCTGCTTTGTCGTAAAGACTGTTGGGATTCCGTTACTGCAAGCATAACGGTTGTTACATTAGTAAAATCCTTCGAACACTTGACGAGTCGGTTTATAAAATTAGTCGTTATGAACACACTCAGCTGGCACAATAGGTCTGTCGAATCCATGGACGAATCGCCCAGTCCCAAGCGCAGTGCTTTGGATACCTCGGGATACAGCATGCGGGTGCAGCAGAATGCAGAGACCAAACGTGAAGTACCGACTCATGCTAATGAAGGGCGAAACTATGTTTGACTTTCTCAAGAGGCGTAAACGCTTTGCAATCTAACAGCGCCTCTCCAAGAACAGCCACTCTCGCTGCTAACCTCCAACCGATAGAAGCAACGCTCTCAACCAAACTATGGAAGAGCCGGACATGAAATTGTCCAAACACAAAAAGAGCATGGTGGTAGACAACCGTGATGATAAGATGTCGACCCTATCTTCAAAGCGGGTCACCTTCCGTGAGAGTGAGACAGCAGCAGTACCACCGCAATCCACAGGCAGAAGCTTCTTTGACATCGTATCACCATTTAAGAGGAGGCTCAGCAAGCTGGAAAGCTGTGCATCTGAGGATATCACAAAGGAAAACGTGAATTGTAATTCAGTGAAGAAGCTCAAGGGAAAGGAAATCACGCTCCAAAAGAAGTCGCTCTTCGGAAACATGGAGAGGCTGGCTAGCAAGGTTGAACAATATGCCAAGAACGTTAGCAGTTTTCGCAACAAAGGGCAGTCACTATATCTCGAGACCCTCTCAATACTCACTGACATTGAATCCAGCACAAAGGATAAGCAACTCCGAAAGTATGTTATTTCTAAATGTAGAAAGCTTGACGAACTAAGAAAGGACTGCAAGACTACGGATCGACTGTTCGCAACTCTGGATTAGCTTGACACCCGATAGGATATCGAAGAGATCAAGAGAGACCTGAACCAGCATCTGCATACGATTGAATCACAGCTCCGGAAAGAATATGAGTTAGAAGTCGAAACGGCACTGAGAAGCAGGGAAAGTGCTCATCGGTAGGCGTTAACCGATCTTGAAAATAAGCTGAGAAAGTCAACCAAGGAGCTACAGGCTCTTGAGTACCGTCTCAGCAAGCAGGACATTTAGTCTGAGGAGTATTCGGTGGAGAACGCCAGGAAGCATGAGGATCTAGCTCGAAAGTGGGAATAACGCAGCGTGAGTCTAGAATCCCAGATAAACCAACTCCAAACTGAAAACGAGCAGCTGATTTCGTAGTTGGAACTGGCTTCAGAATAGATAAAGGAACTGGAGCGGCAGAACAGGAGCATTGCAGCAGATAAAAACTCACTGCTAAAGTGTTTTGAAATTGAGAAGGAGCAGATCGCCAGTCGCAAAGAGTCTTTTTTGCTTGAAGAAATGACCAAGCTAAAGAAGCAGTTCCAATCGGATATGGACCAGCTTACCGATCTCTATCGTCTCAAGGAAGTCGAACTGCTTCAAAAGATTAATGCTCAGCAGTCGACCATCCAAGATCTGGAACGCAAAATACCTCACTATACCAAGGCTGAAGCTTTCTTCCAGGACTAAATTCGAGGGCTAAAACAGCAGTTGGAGCGGCATAAGGGACAGGTAACACTGGTAACAAACTCAGAACGATCAGCTCCTCAGGCAGCTGCACCACTCAAATGACGAAGCTTGTCTGTACTGGACAGCCCTGAAAGACCTAAAGACTCTTTCGTCAAGACTGGGCTGCTTTGGCAAATTTACGCGTATCTACTAGGACATCAACTTCCGGGACAGCAGCTTCCGGTGAGTTGGTAGCTGCATTTGATGAGTTTATACGAATGATTACGATAGAGCATTACTTGAGCTATCGGCAGAAGGGTATTGCTGAGCCGACGTAGAGAAACAACCACTGAGTATGCGCGAGAGAATGGCAAGGTTCAACAACAAGATTCCTGTGTTGGATCCCTACCGCACCTTCTACAACTGCTGGCGTGTAGTCATGACCATAGTCATTGTGTTCTTTCTGTTCGAGATTCCTCTGCTGCTAGGCTTCACCGAAGACTGTACATTACGTTCTATTGCAGTTTACCTGTTCATCATTGTCAGTCAAGGCTACTTCTTGGTGTTCGTGCTGGCGAGTGTGTTACTGTTTTTGGACATCATAATCAATCTCAACCTGGGGTACTACCAAAAGGGACTCTTCGTAGGGCAGCGTTGGGAGATCTTCAGCATGTATGCTCGGTTCGATCTCTACGTGGACTTATTCTGTGTCATTATTGTGCAGCTGACCTACTTTTACTACAGTCTCGCTCTCAACATCATCAAACTACTCTTCATACTTAAGGTCAGGCAATTGGCAAAGTACGATGAGCAATACCTATACCTGCTGAGTACTTACCGCTTGGGCAAGGCATGCTATAAATTCTTTCGGTTGGTCGCGATTTTGCTGTTCTATTCACACATCCTCGCGTGCATATTCTTCCTCATCGACTACACTTTCTATCTCGAGAACTACAATGGTTACGTCGATAAGGGCTACCTCTGGCTGCTGACTGCATAGTGTATGAACAACATTGTTGGACAGTACGGATGGTCGGGGCGTTACTTATACGCTCTCTACTGGTCCATTGGAACGGTCTCTACAGTTGGATATGGCGACATCTTCCCTGCCAATCCCTGGGAAAACCTTTATGAGCTCATTGTGATCATCAACATTTGCGTGCTGTTCGGCTACTTCGTCAACAATGTTTTTCAGATTCTCACTTAGTACAACGCAGTCAACAGTAAATTGAGACGACTGCAGCACAACGCCAACTTCTATTTCGAACAGAAGCGGGTGTCAATGGCCTTGAGGTATAAGATTCGGCGCTACTTGTAGTTTACCGTTCTTGAAGAGGGACAGCGTGACCGTGAAGAGGAACAGGAAATCCTCTCGAAGTTCTCCTCTGCCGCACTTAAGAAGATTTGCTATGAGCAATACAAGGAATTCCTCCACTAATTACCTTTTTATGACATCAGCGAAAACGCAAAGCTCAACATCTCAGCGGAAATCAAGCTGGTGACTCACTTTGAGGACGACTTGGTCTGCGAGGATACGGAATGTATCTACTACTTGCAAAAGGGTAAGATAGTGGAGTATTACGAATGCGGCCTCGAGAAGTATCCGATGCGTATTCTGACTCCAATAATGACAATCAAGATGTATGAGTTTTGTACTGGAATCAACAGTGGGAGGACCTACCGCAGTAAACGTTACACAGAGATGCTACAACTCAGCCGCAAAAGCTGTCTGGAGAACTTCGCTCCAAAGCTCCGGCAGCAATTCTGGATGCTCAAGTAGTTGATCCTGCTGCAGGGCAACTTGGCTGTCATTCGGATTGAGTGCAGCATCTGCAGATTCCAGCACATGGAGGGTGAATGCCCGAAGCTGCACTACGTGAGTGAACACTACAGGAAGTGGGATGACGGTTGGTGGAACAGTCGCATCCCAGCAAAACGAAGATCCACTCGTTCATAAAGGTATGTAGACTTCAGTTATCATTGGTCGGTGCTCCCCTTCGAATAGACCTGTGCGAACTATGAGGAGTATAGAAGCAAATATAACATCGACACCCTTGCTCATACCAGATGCGAAAATCTTGGTTGAGCTCAGCGGTTAGACTTCTGATTCTACGTGTCAATCAAACTTTCCTGTAGTTTCTTCAGCCTGCGGTTGCGGCTCTTGTAGATCTCCAGAGAGTTGTTTATATGCTCCTTCTTGAGTTTCAGTCGGTACTCTTCCAGGCGGTCGTGTCGACGTTTGAGGATGAACATAGAGTTGTAGCTGGTGAGCTACGGTTACTGCAATCGACGACTTCCATAGTTATTCACTCCTTGCTGCTTTGGAACATCAGGCACAAATAGACTTATTGAATTGTAGTTGGCCTGTGCTTTCAGTTGACGCGGTTTGCCGATAGACATGCGATACTGCTTCAGCTGCGGAAGTGAAATGTCGCTACGAGCTGACCTTGGCTCTTAGCTAGCGACTCTGCGGTGGCTGCTTACTCCTTATTGCGCCCTATCTTCCGTAACTAATCGCTTCTTTCGTCCCAGGGCAAGCTAGGGGTTCTCTTGAATTGATTTTACTCGCTTTCTGGCCTCTTTCTATCTGAAATTCAAACACTTCCGATGCAGATGGTTGAACTCGTTGTTGAACTTTCGGTAGAGTTCTTCCCAGTAGTCCATCGGCAGGATGTACAGTTCGCCAACCTCCGAACAGCACTTCAAGCCAAACTAACGCTTACCATTGGACTCTAAGATTTAGTTGTAGCCGATCACCTCTCCTTGAACCAACTTACTGATCTTGACTACCTTGAGCCTGTGTTGGAGATGGTTTTACACCTCTACAGTCTTCTCGTAAAGAAACTCGCCCTATCGAACCACATAGACGCAGTGCACAGCATCATTCTCTCTGTACACGTACTCTCCCGGATCGTATAGTTCATGTGAGCATCGGATGACAATTTGCCTGAGTTCTTCGATGTCACACTTCTTCCAAAATATCGTGCTTTTGAGGAAATTAGTTTCGTTGCGCATCGACTTGTCGCGCAGGATTTCAGCATCTCTGAGCTTTTGAGCCGTAATGTATACTATTTCGCAGGTATCAGCGCTGCCGTCCACGACCAAACGCGCTTGCTTGCCGTCTTCAGTCAAATGCACATCTCCGGGTCCCAGCAGTAGGATATTCTGTGTCCACAGCAGCATGAGCTCCTTCTTCCAATACATTTTGTCCCTATGATAGTTTATCTTCTCCTCGAATAATTTCCGGACAGTCTCAGGGTCTTGATCATACTCGATTCTCCGCAAGCTACCAGTTAACACATAGATAAATGAGTGCTCCTCAAAGAGTTCAGTCAGCTCATCACCCGATTTGTATGATGAATACTTCAAGTAGTAGCTAAGCAGGTCAACATACTGCGACCTGTTACTGAAACCTTCGGCCTTAAGCATGTCCTGAAAGAACGGCACTTGTGAGAGGAAACTGGTGATGAAGCTATTGCTGACAGGCTTGCGCTTATGTGGCTCTACTTCAAGATGTTACTTGAGCCGAGCAACAGCTTCTGAATCCATGTTATAAAATTATTCCAAGCGAGAGATATACGGTGGCTTGTTGGATTTAAATAAGCGGCGATCACTTCTTCTTGGTTTCTGGGTTTGCCGCCTTAGCAAGTCGCCTACCGTTGTTGCGCTGGTTGGCCCATTCTTGACGCAGAATACGATAGACGTTGTCTTTCTTGAGCTTAGCAACCTCCCCGGTGGAAAGGGTCTTGACTCGCTTGATGAGAGCGGGCACAGTGTTAGCCACGGGCTTGTCGGTGACCTTTTGGGCCTCCTTAGCGGTATCGTTGAGGATACCACCCTTGGCCTTCGTGACGAGCTTGTTGGCGTGCCTGGGATACAGCACAAGCTTGTTAATGTAGGCCTGCAGCCGGTTCTTATTCAAGTCGAGAGATTCCTGACAACGGTTCTTGCGACGATGATCGACAGTAATGCCGACGGAACGGGCGAAGGCAACACCGAGTCCAGCAGCCTTGATCTCAGCAAGGGTGAATCCTTTATGGCTTCAAAGTGTACCTCTGCCTTGACGGATTTTGCGGTTGTATCGGATGGTCTGTCCATGAACCAAAGGCCTGAGGGCGTCAGTGGGTCGGGGAGCAGCGACAGCAGCCTTCTCCCTACGAGCTATAAGACGGCGGCGCTTGCGACTGGCTTGGTTGAGCCAGATGGTGACGTTTCGCTGCCAGTGCTTCCTGAGATGGACGTTCGGCACCACGTTGTTGTGCTTAACCATGAGTTATTTTATATAATAATTGCAATTTAATGAATATTCAATTATTCAGGCGGCAGCTCGTACCCGAAGTTCCTCAGCGACAGTGCTGATACCATAACGACCCCAGTTAAAAAATAAAATTGCTAACCGTCGACGATATTCAAATGTCAACACCTGGCCATTCTCCCGACGATAGAAAGACCAAGAGTAGGTCAAACAGAAAGGGTGGGAGAACTCTCCACCCTACAATAGACTTCGGCAGCACTGAAAGTACGTTGCTAGCTGACGGCAGATAACTCCAAACTCATGAGCTGCTTGAACATCGTGAATAACCAACTCAACACCCGTCGAACATACAAGGAAGACAGCACAGTGACTGCGAGTGTGCATGACCAGTTTACAAGTCTGAGTAAAGCCTACGACGGATGCCAGCAGAAGATTCTTCAGCTCGAGGAGAGTCTGATGCAAGAGACTCTTGTATCAGAGAAGCAGCGATCCATCATTGAGGTAGCATCTCCTCTCAGCGTAGATTCTCAAACAACTGCTATAGGATAGCATGGACGATGAAACAGTGTTATCTTTCCTGGGCGAGCTGTCTCGGGATACTCCCAACAGTAGTGAACTGTGCCAAACCATAATGTCTATCAGAAACGTTCTGGAAAAACAGAAACTAGGCACTTACTTGAAGAATTCCAAAATGGGACGGCTTGAGTAGGGTCTTCGGACAATGTAACAGCGTTATGAGACTCTCAAGAGCGAGTTTATTAAGATGGAGTAGCAGAACCGCAGCTACTCCAAGGAAGTCGAGCGATTGAGTCAAAAAGAGTGCAGCGCCAGATCATGCTTCGATAAAGAAACAAGCCGACTAAAAGAGTACTACGATAAGGAAATGGAACTGAAGCGTGTTGAGAACGAAGAGATAAACAGTCGAATGAAGTAGTTGTAGCGATAGTTGGAGCGATACCACATCGAAATCGGTAGGAAGCAGTCTGAACTGGATATGCTTGGGGACAAACTGAGGAAGCAAGAGGAGCGTACCTACGAAGAGTGCTCAAAGATTACTGAGAGACTGCTGAGACAACAGGAACTCACCAACGAGCTTGAGCTTAAACTAAAAAAATTGGAGCTTAACTAAGAGAGTCTCAGAAGTAAATACATCGAAGAGATGAACTAAAAGGAGCGAATGCTAAACGTTCTTAGTAGTCTTCAAGAACTCGCAACAGGCTGTGGAACCAGTCGCCAGCCAATCGAGAACAGTAGCAGAGCTGTGCTTTCTACGGCGTTTAATTTTGGATTACCGAACTAAATACGAGGACTTCTGGAGAAGAAGGATGCTCTCATTGAAAAATATAGAGGACGGTGCAGCAAGCTCTTGGCTTCTCAGCGATCACAGTCTGTATATCAAATACCGGACCGGGTCGACATAGCAAAGACTGAGATCTTCGTCCTCAAAAAATTCTTGACCGAGTAGGCTGTGAGGTTGGTAGGAGAGTATGAGCAAAACCCTAAGTAATATCTAGAAAAGGAAATAGTCGAGCTGGCCAAACTCGAAGCCCAAAAGAGGGCTCACTTATAAAATTGCGAGCAAGAGCTTTGGAGAATGCGTTCAAAACTCCTTCAGTACGAAGAGCAAGGCTCACCAGTCCGCTCTTCTGAGCTCAGTTCGCAACACTCTAAAACCCGCCTCCCGGAGCAGCCCCATGCTCGAATCAGCTGCTCAGAGTTCCATGTGTGACTATGAATGGCATTGGAAACTATCAGATTTGGCTGAGAGCCATAATCTTCATTTTTCTCGCGAACTCCTCAGCCAGTTGCTCTTTCGACTGCTTCTGGTACTCCCGAACGTCGGCGGGATGGAAACCAACTTCCGAGCGTAGAAAGTCGATTACTTCTAGAATATGAGAGAGTCCCTCCCGATGGGAGCCTAAGCACAGCTACTCCGTGTATCGCTCAATTGTTTTGCGTTCGTCCTCTGATGACTTCAGCGACTATTATTCAAACACAGAGCATTTCTCCCTAATCTGCTGAATTTCCTCCTTTATGATGGTGGAAGTTCGTCGGGTTTCGTACTTATCGTTTTCCTTGTCGACTTCTGTCTTTCGGAGCTGTTGGTCCAGGAAATCAGCGAATTCCTTAACCTTTCGCATAAGATGGCAGCTGAGGTTGATAGCTAGACGGGTCTTGCTCTTATCAAGGACATCAGCGACCAACTTCGTTCCAGTTTGCAGCCTGTTCCTGCAATCGAGCAGACTTTTGATGAAGCTCCGCTGGCTATAGTTCATGCTGCTATCATTTTGACTGACTGTCTTCTTCATCTCTGGGTCGTAGCTTGGTGGTGGTTTCTTTGCGAAACAATAGGGCTGTGGGGTATTCACGTTCACATCTTTCATCTCCAAAATCTTCTTCTCAATGCTCATTCGCGGATTCTATCGGCGGTTGACCAGTTCGTTATTCGAATTCAGCTCGTACTCGAACAGCTCATCCCAACTAATACGCTTAAAGTGATCCTTCACAAGCATCTTCCTGAGCAGTTCCTCCATCTTCATGGATATGTTGTTAATGTTTCTCGGAAACGTCACTGTTCCCTCCTCCAGTAGTGTGAGCAGTTTTGCAATCGACTTCTCCTCGAATGGGCAGAACCCAAACAACATTTCGTAGAGCACAACCCCGAGAGACCAGATGTCGGCCTTGATGGTGTAAACCTAGCCTTTAAGAATTTCTGGTGCCATGTAGATGGGTGATCCAAGCATCGTCTGCGCCAAATCCCGAGCACTGTTGAGTGGCTTGCAGAACCCAAAGTCAGCGATCTTGATGACTCCGTTATGCAGCAGGATGTTGCCTGGCTTGATATCCCGATGCATAATGTTGTATCGAGACAGTGTGCGAAACGCCTTGAGCATGTCCATGAAGTAAAGCAGCGCTTTCTGCTCGGCAAAGTGTCCCTCGTTTTTTATCATACGCTCCAGGGTACCACCATTGCAGTATTCGTACACGAAGTAGTAGTTGTTCACTGTTTTGAGGATCTCCACGAACTTCACCACGTGCTCGTTGGCCTCAATCTTTGAGAGGGTCTGTATCTCGTTGATAGTGCACTCCTCGAGCTTCGGACTCATCTTGAACTTCTCTATCTTAATGACCTTAATGGCCACGAGCTAGTTGTTGCGCTAGTTCGTGGCCTTGTAGACCTTGCCGTACTCGCCCTCTCCCACCACCTACTCCAGGTAGTAGTTCTCGATTTTCTTGACCATCGTGTGACCGTTAACACTTATTTATTATTAACGGAGCCTGGCGCGGCTTATATTCCCAATCAGTTCTAGCCCTCCTCATCGGTTGCCTTCCGAATTAATCTTAATGATCCAACCTTCAAGTGCTTAAGAGAGGCACAACATCAGCTTCAAGAACCGGAGGCTTAGCGGTAAATAGATGGACCTGAGTGACTTTCGTGGGAAGGAACTGAGCATAAGGCTCGATTGGTGTAGATTTCACGACATAAATCTGGTTCTACAAAGCATGGTCAACCATGGAAGGATTACCAACCTTTCGCTGAATAACTGCGGTGTTTTGGATAGCCATCTGAAGTTGATATCTTAGCTCCAACATCTACGTTCTCTCAAAATTGGTGCTAAGTGAGTTAATGAAGACAGCAATCTATTTACGGAGGCAGGAGTAGCAGAGCTTATCAGTTTGAAGAGTCTTACCTAGCTGAGCGCAGGTATCTCCCAATATAAGCAGAAAATAATCCCCTTACAGAACGAGCTGTAGAGCTCATCGCCGAGTGCCGTCAGCTGAAGGATATTTCCGTGGGTATGCAACTTCGCTAGTTTGAGGTTGCTGTGGAGTGACGAAGGCTGGCTTTTAAGCTCTACTAAATTCGTTGGTCTCTCTGGAACTGATATCAATCCAAAAGGTATCGATCTTGTCCATTCCAGAACAAATTCAATAACTTGACTGGCGTCAGGCTACCTAACAAACTGAACATTGTTGCGCTTGATCTGGGTATGAATCCTTCATGACCAAGGGAGCTATATGTTCGGAGATGAAGATATGATACTACTGGCACACAGGATCCCCGATCTTTTATGGTTTAAGCTTTCAGGCTGCAACGTTAAGGATGATGGTATCAGAGCCATTGTCAGGGGATGCGGTAACATCACCGAACTGGAGATCTGCAACAGAACAGGTACATATCTTGAGAGAGCAGGCAACTGTTTGGAACGATAGGAGATGTTTTAGGAGATTGGCCGTAACCTATCGCAACTGCAGGTTCTCAAAATAAAGCCACTTGATAAAAAGTCTGTTACCACATTCAGTTTCAACACCTTTCTGAGGCTAGGTGCTCGCAGCCAGCTCAGGGAGGTACGGATAGGTAGAGCTCTGCTAACATAGCCGAACCAACATCGAAACTGTGCAGTAACTATCTCAAGAGACATTGGTCCAGTCGGACTTGACAGTGATATGTGAGTACGTTTCGCCAGATACCTGGGCAGGAGAAGTTGTTAATCGAGCTATATCCAATTGTAAACTGGTTATGAGTTCCATTCGATTTTCCCGACACCGAACCCTCAAGAATTTAAAACCCAAGATGTCCTCAGAATGAATGCTTCGAGCAGTAGAGTATAAATATCAGTCACTCGTCCAGCAGCTGGTACAGCGGCGTGAAGTCTTCGTAGAGGCCGCCGAGTAACCGCGACCGGCAGTTCACTACAGGCTGCTCTTCTGGAGTTTCCAGCACTGACGACTGAATTCGCAGGAAGCTCAGAGTTTCCTTGCTGACTTCGTAGTGGATAAATTGACAGCGCAGTCCGTAGGCGCACTGGCCAGTCTTCCAGAAGTTCTTGCAGCGAGTCTGTCGCGACTCCATACGTGCTAACCAATCCATGAGGGCAGGTGAGTAAGCAAGGTCGTGGTAGCCATGAGCAAACTGGCAGCGCTCGTAGTAGGGGCAGTAGCCCATCTCGGAGTAGTTTTTGCACATCTCCGTTTTGTACTTGGACGACTTAGCACAGTCCGAAAAGTGTGGAACCTCAAGCTCCCCGTCGGACCAGTCCAGTTCTGGATGGGAGTCGCTGCACTAGTCGTCAGTGGACTCACTGTGACTGTATTTGTGGTTTGGTTTGGTCTACTCTTGCTGGGCGAGCTTGTAAACTGTGTTGTTCCTTTTCTGCTGCTTCATTTTAATTGATATAAGTTAACCTTTAACTTTTGACTTTTAAATTGTCGGAACGTCCGAAAAGGTTCGACGCATTCCCTTTGCTTCCAGAAAAGGCTGTGTTGCTGCACAAACAAACCCAACCACTTAAGGAGCCAGTATAACGATCTAATCCCATTTTTGCTTGTGTTCGGCAACCTCAATGAGCATCGGAGGAAGGTACCTCTTCTCATCATTGTTCAACGGTATATCTGCCAATTTCGATTGGGTTCCATGCAGATCAAATTATTGATTGGGAAGGTGCTAAACCAATGTGGAAACCGACAGATGGGCTTCGCTGATAGACACCTTAGAACTTACCTTCTGAATGCCACCCGCGTACAAGCCGGTCTATTCACAGTGCAGCTTCGCGAACATTTCGAAGAGTTTAGAAAGTAAAATGAAGCAGATTTTCAAAGTAGCTAAAAGCCTTTCGGCAGGATAACTCAACGAGTACGAGACTTCTGCGTGAGCAGCACATCACTCAGGAGCTTTCCGTCGAGCTCATCAATGATTCCGACTATCGATCATCAGCCACAGTAATCTTAGCTGAACAGACGAGAACTGGCGCAATCAATAGAGTTCTTGGCAACTTCATATTAATTTTATGTCGACTTAGGACATTGCGCGACATTCCTCACTACGCAGATCGCTCGGCAACCGACGCATTGTTTCCAATAGTGAAGTTGATAATGCTCGCAAATCGTTCTACGTGAACTCAACGTACCAGCCACACACTATTCAGCTGCAACAGTGAAGATGCTCCCGAGTGGATGAAGTCGACTATGCGGCACTATCGCAGGGGTGGTCTGCACAGAGACGAACAGTCCATGTTTCAGGTGATCAAATAGGTAAGTGTGTACAAAAAGGAGCGAAGGGATGCCAACAGGCAGGGGCAGTTTCACATCATTAAACGGAAACAGCCGAGATTAATGTGGCAACTGAAAGACCAAACTTTTCATTTTGAGTGGCCCCAGAAGCAATAGGAACCAGTAAGGTAGATACAACCCTTGGAGCGCGTGGATCGTAGCTTTTCGCTGGCCTCCTCAATCTCAACGAAGGAGAAATATGTGATGCCGAAGTATGCGCTCACTTTGAAATCACCCCTCTATAGGCAGCAGCCGACACTGGTCAAAATAGGCCATAGTCAGCTGATTGACTCAACTTACGTCAAATGAAACAATGTAGTAGGTGAGTCATGCCCAGTCGATGCTTCGCAGGAACTCCCGAACATTTAAGTTAAACGGTTCTTCCTTTTCCTCAGAAGCTCGCTTCTTCTCCTTCTTCATCTCCTTCTTCTTCCGGTTGGCCAACTCGTAAATTTCCTTGATCGACTCTGGGAATCGATCACGGAAGTTGCGTTATTCTTCTGGTTTGCTGGGCTTGCCATTGAGATCTGACTGCTCTTCATTGTCGAACCTATTTTCCTTGAACTCCTTGTAGTAGTGTTTCAGTAACGACGGGTCCTCCCAATTTTTGGCATATTGAAATAGGCACATTAGCTGTCCGTTGGATAGAGTCTTGCTTTCTGTCGAGTTGAGCTCCGACTCGATTATGCTCGGCTCGAGTTCCTTCATGCTGATGATTTCTTTGTAGAGCTTTAAACTTTCGAAATCGTTGTTCCTCCATTCTTTATCCATCCAGCCTGCTTCTTTGAAAAGCATTTCAGGCTGGTCCAGGCAGCGTTCCACTTCCTCTTGCATCTTCTCAGGATCAAACTTCTTCTTCTTCTCCAGCAGAATGCCAATGATCTCAGACATCGAGTCACGATTTACCTCCTTTTCTTCGTATTCTGAATAGAGGTAGCGTAGTTCGAGCATGGACTTGATATCTCGCAGGATGATCTGCTTGAGTATCTTGGTCGGTAGGATGTACTCTACACTTTCATCCTTCATCTTGGCAGTGTGCTCCCTCCACTTTGCGAGTCTCTTCAGGTTCACTTGGGAAGTGCCATTAGGTGATGAATTTTCCTTACCGGTGAATATTGTATTTGAGAGCTCCTCGATGGTCTCTGCACGATGTCTGTAAGGATTTCGGCAGTGATAGTTGCTGTTGATGTATGCATTCTCCATTGTTTCTCTTGGCAGTTCCGAAAAGTATTGCTGATGACGCGAGATAAGTCGAAGAGTGAGAGATGTACTATCGGCAAGGTAATCTCTCTGCTCAATTGCGATTGGTCGAGTGTACAGTAGCTATGACCTTTCTGGTCTGTCGATGGTCTGGTTGAACAACAACTCGCTGAGACTAAAGATGTCGGTGGGAAGCCCTAAGTTTGCCAACAGTTCCTTGATATCGAGACAGTTAATTGAGAATATGGAGAAGTCTCGCTGCAGCCACTGCAACTGCTGATCGATCGAAATTCCCAATTTGACGATGTTTGGATTTTCGAAGAGCTGAGTTAGGAAAGCATGCTACCATACGAAGCTCGTTCTGACTATCGCGTAAGCGCACGGTGTCGACGAGATGAATGCCATGCCGACTGTGCACTCCAATCCAAGTGCAGTATCCTTTGTAGCTTCTCAATTCTTCGTTAAATACGCGGAAGGCCAAGAAGCGTTCGGCTTGGAGGGTCTGTAACATCCGTGCTAGTTCTGCCTCCGAATCAACAATAAGGGGCAACTAGCAGCAATAGAGGTCTAGGTTTTGGAGTGAATTAGCAATTTGCTGCAGAGTCTCATGCAACGTCTCCCGAAATGATCCCAATAGACCGACGAGCTTAGCCTCTGTCTATCGAGGCACCTGAATCTCCAGCACTGTGTTGTCAGCCTTCTTTGCCCATTTGCGCTGAGGTCGAAGATCAAGCATTCTGTCCAACGAACTATTATAACATTCCATTCTTCTGCGAACTTGAAGTTGAAACGGCGCAACCAAACGGCCAGGAACAGAACCGGTTGGCGTTTAGATTTGACGATGCTTTCTATCTTGGTTACTTCCCTATATTTTTGGTTCTGCTGTTTATGGTATTCACCATTAGGTCAGTCGGTAATCTGACTGCTCGTTTCTGTTTCAGCCCGAGAAAATATTCCTTTTAGGTTCACTGGTAGGATGTAAATATTAAATAGAACGAACAGCGAATCGAACTTTGATGGTAATGGTAAGTTCGTTAACCCACATGGATTTTCTTCATAAACGGTCCAAAGAACTATCCGGGGGGACGGTTGATACCACTGATCATCACCGAGGTGCTTCATTTCGGTTGGGGAAGCTAAACTCTGAAGCACTTATCGATCCAAAGTCCTAGCTGAGATGCCACTGTGAGAGGGTTTACTCCAGCCACTTTTTGGTATGTACTCAGATATCATCGTTTTCGAGATCTTGTGAGGTGTACTGCAGCAACTAAACTTTTCCCGCATTCTTTATGCTGCCATTTGGCAAAGTACGTCAGGTCCCGTCCCCATTTCTTACCAGCAGCCGAAAAACTTAGTTTTTTGAGGGCATTGATCGATGTTATCTCGGCTGACGAAAAAATCATGTGAGCATGTGCTCTGTAATCACGCTAATCACTTCCGCAAGGGTTGTTCCGGTATCAGCTTCTCCCGGCTCCTCGAGGCTCTGCTTGATTCGTTGAGCTAGACGCTTGCGGTATGAACTCGCTGATGGCCCGCCGAAGATAAGCGGTGCTCTTGGCTGCACACAATCGGACTGTTTGGCACCGTCGTTCATGTTTGTGCTGTAAGAACTCCCTCTATAATAATTAACAGTCGTTGTCCAGCCGGCACCGAATTATCCACACATGTCTATGAAACCATCAATATGCGGGACTAACCTACACAATGCACTCCTACGACTTGCTCTACGATTCGCAATCCTGTTGTTATTAATATTTCTGTCGGTTTGAAGGAATGAGCCTGCTGGACAACCTTATCGAGTTCTCAAACGCAGTATGCTCCAAAATGACTTAGAAACTTGGTGGGGAAAGAGCATCGTCGTTGAGCCTACGGACGAGGTTTACGGATGATGACGCTCAAGAGGTATGCACCAACTTATGAAGGTTGAGCATTCGCGTACTGCCTCCAAAAGCTTATCCAAACCGTTTAAGGCACAATCCAAAGATCTGTTGTCAGCGAGCAACATGACTAACACTGGCAAGGCATTGTATAAGCTCACTTACATCCTGAACAAGAAGCTACGCGCCATTCGGTACTGTTTCTTTGTAAAGCTCGAAACCCTAAAGAAACTAGGACTGCGGATATAGAAGGAAGAACCCGAGGAAACCTCGGAAGTAGAAACTTCTCCAAAGAAATGTGACTAACAGTAAACAGCCTCACAAATTCCCGAACTTCCGCAGGAAAAGGTCGCAAGGCGGCCACAGAGGCCTCTCAATGTGCTTATGGGTGCAAATTTCAAATAGCATCTCACACGCCTTCGTCAGACCTTTGATATGCTGTACCTCAAGCACTTTACCAGTAAGACTCAAGATTTGGTCTTCAAAAAGATACGAAAATTCTCAAGGAAGCGGTCTACTCTCCTGAATTTAGCGATGGTCTTGAAGCAGAACTTGGAGACGTCCTTAAGAGACACGCAAAGGTAGGTAGTCAGGATGATGAAGACCAATGAGAAGGACTATCTGAAAACCGAGTTGTTTGTTGACATATTTTCTTCGTACGTCACCAAAGAGTATCAGGAAGGTATCTATGCTCTAATGCAGTTATCAGAACAGCGTTCATCGAGATTCAACTCTATGGGTTCGATGTCGCTCGAAAAAGGATAGAGGAAAGCGAAAGGGAACTGGTATTGGAGCGAGAAAGACAGCACAACTTAGAACTAGAGGCGCAAAGGTGGGCTGAACAGAGATTTATTGCTGAACAGGAGGCTCTTCAGATAACTTTGCAAGCAAATTAACAACAGCGAATACAGGAACAAATTCGATATCAAATGGAAATGGAGACAATGCACCAGGAAATGATGGCTCAAGAACGGGCTGCCAGGGAGTTTGCTGAATCGCAACATAGATAGAACTTCGAGAGAGAAAGGTACGAAAGAAGTCTCTATGAGCAGCAAAATATGATTGAAACCCAGAATCTTCAACTAAGGATTTTGGAGTAGCAGAGACTCAAGCAAATGGAGGAGTAGAAGCTAATGAAGATGCGATTAAGGTCGATTGAATAAGAAAGGTAGCATAAAGCAAGGCAGAGGGCTGAAGAAGAAGCTCGCATTCGATAGCGGCTCGAAGAGGAGATGAAAGTTCGATAACGTCTTGAGCAAGAACTAAAGGTTCGTCAGAAAACTGAATAACAACTCAGGGCAAAGATTCGGATGGATGAGGAGGCTCGCATACAACATAAGCAAGAATAACCGAAAGTCCGTCAGCGTGTAATCGAGCAATAACGGTCGAGCCCAATCCTTCGGTATACGCAGTCAGATCAACAGTCCTCTCGAAATAGCGAGGAAAATCGTCGTGTTACGACCAAGCAGTTTTAAGGGGATGCCCAAAGTAATAAGAAAGGAGCTCCACAAATTCCACCAATGAGAATGACCAAGCAGAAGATCATTGAAGAACAGCTTCGAGATGACTACTCGGCAGGAGTCTGCACAACCGAAAAGAGCGAGAATCTAACTCCGAGAGTCCAAAGCGACACGAACTTGGAATACTTCCAGCAGCAAAGAACCGTGGCTGTTAGGCAGTAGTACAGCTCCGGCCAGAAGGTTCAAAAGAAAGAGTTGGATGAGCAAGTAGGTCGATCTCAGAACAAAAAGAAAATTGTATTGTCGAAGCGAGCCAGTATTGATGATGGGGTTGAATCAGCAAAGACCAGCCATCTCAGGCCACTTTAACTTAAGAATGCTTCAGTTAAGTACGATGTGACTGTGAGAGTTAACGACAGTCCAATCAGAACAGCCTTCGCACTCAATGAGCATGTTCCGAAGGCAGTCTACCGACACTACCCCGACCAGATTTCCAAAGAGATTGAAGACATACGTAAACCATTAGCTTAACTTAGCTGACAACCTTAAGCTCTTCATGGAAACTCACGATCACCGGCCTTAGTTTTCCCTATACGGGCAACTTCAATTTTCAGAAGTCAAGAGCTCAATGTTTGGTTCGGATGCTTCCGCAACTCGGCACTAAGGTGGGATTCTAAGTCAGATATCGAAACTCAAGGAACAAGAATCACAGATGAAGGCCAACCGTCTTGACAACCAAACAAAGTTCACCTCTCCTGCTCAATTCTTCCGAACTAATGAACCACCTCGCCCACTTGAGCAATTCCAAGCCTATAAACATTCGGTGTACAGTCAACAACAGGAACCTGTTCGAGATTCCGGAATGAATCATCAAAGCGCTCATTATATGAAGCACAAGTCCACCACTACATTAGCTATGAATTCAGATCATGGAATTCCTCGAACCAACGAAGGACTCTACGTCAGTCGCAGAATCAAGGAGTCCTGTATGGAAGGGAGCCGTAAGGAGTAGGCTCAAATGCAGGATCCGAGGCAAGCATCAGAAGTGAGGAAGAGAACTGACTCTTAAACTCGATCTATTCGCCTAACTGACCCTTCTAGACCAGGCTTCGACAAGTCCTGTTCATCCGACACTAAGCTGCGCTCAATTCAGATGGTGAAGACTGTTACTCATCCAAACGCATTCACAACTCAGTCACTAACCCCTGCGGATGCCCCTCAGAACCATAGACGACCGAACTCTGAAATGGCTCATCTCCATAGAATAACCTTCGATCTAAAAAAAGACTCCCAGCAGCACATACATCCACAGTTTCAACAGGCACCAAACCCAAACACCCTCAGCCATACTGTGATTGGCTCGGCACATCACTATACTGAAGGCGCTCAACCACCGATGGTGCACACCATCCACTTACAACCTGCCCAAGCGCCACCCTTTTACCAAAGCGAGTACTACTTCAACCGATCGAAGCAGCCAGTAATGCAGTCGAACCAGCGACACCCTTGATCTATACTGTGGCAATAAAAATTAGCACCTGGAGAGTGTTATTAATTATATGTCGACACCCGAGGACCTGTACGATGAGCTCAGCCGCATGCTGCAGCTCTATCGTCGCAAGATCGAATACTGCGAAAAGCTGCTCCATCGATTCGCACACTAGTTCTTCGATGAGAAGGACACATCTGATGTTCGAGAGTACCTTTCAGCACTCTTTCTCTAGGAAATGAACGTAGTCGATCGTTACCTACAGCAGCATTTCAGCAACCGGAGCTTGAAGATGTACCTTCAGGTTAAAACAGGGTTCTCTACCGCTTCTTCAGTCGCATCGTCGAGATCATTCGCAATCAACGAGCAAGGATACGGAGCAAGGTGCATGCTACCCTCTCAGACTACTTCGATTCTGTCGAGAACCTTATCTTCACCATGGTCAGTTCAACCGGAGGGGTTTTGCTTGACGGGCTGTTGAGTTTCTACGATCGCAGCCAGGACTACGCTGTTGAGCTCATTGGAATCATGGAAGAGAAGAATAAGAGGAATGCTGGACGGCCTGTCCCACCAAAGCTTGTTATTGAGCAACCACCACTTCGCATAAATGTGCCAAACCCTGAAGTTGAGTTGCCAAGTCCTGCCAAGACTGTTCAGACAGTCAGCGATGAAAGTCCTCGTAAGAACCCACCAAAACTTATGGAAGGGCTTCGTGTTTTGGATTGCCTTGATTTAGACACTGGCAACTTTCGATCAACATACCTCTACTGTAAGCACCATAGCACAATCATCGAGGAGTAGACAAGTTAACGCAACCAACTAATCGCTCAAGAGATTAAAGCATACAAGAAAGCGTATGCCGACTACCAAGTCCGAAGGGCTAAGCGAGCACAACGTAACTTTTTCTCTATGCAGACCTTCGCATAAAACGATAGTCAGGAAACCACTAAGAACCAACGAGTCCGTTGCAGGCCATCGGTCAAAGTTCGGTTCCAACGACCAAACGTTCTCGCCATTCACGCCTCGTCGAGAAAGAGTACTCGAGCGTCCGACGAATGGACCCTCAAGCACAACTATCCGGGTACATTTTCAAGGAGAATAACAGTACAGGTTTTATCGACGCAACAAGAACGATGGGAGGGTTCAACAAATCACCAAAACCGAACCTCTCTCCCAAAAAAGTGTTGCTGTGCTTCAACAAACTATCTTTAAGGCCAGTTGACGAACTGAACAAGACTTCAATGTTCTCAAACAGCAAGAAGAAGAGTAGGACGCGATCTTCAAACCGCCGGTTAGGCGACAGCTTCGAAATGCTGATATAAGGACAACGCATCCGCGACAACAAAGAAGCAGATCTCCGGCGCAGTAACTACAAAATTGTCAGTTAGAAGACATTCACTTCGAATCTCTTCGCTGGCAGCAACTGAAAGCATACTCTAATAAACTCAATCAACGGAGATCGAAGCGCTCCGCAGTTCGTTTTTCTTCGAAGATGTTCCAGAACCGAAGGGTTTAGTCACCTGCACCGGTGCAGATTCTCCCTCCTTCTTGCTCACCAGCCAAGTAGAGCACTCTGCAGTTATGTCCTGTCAAAGTCTACAGCTTTTCAACACAGTTGTCTCCAACCTTCCATAAGTTAATCTGGTTCAGGCTGTAGCCGTGGGTAGTTACCAGCTCACGGCTTATTGGCGAGAACATGAGATTGCACACTTGAGAACCTGTGTCAATGGAGTACACCTCAGTCAAACTTTGAGTTGAAAAGAAACGGATATGCCGATCGGCAGTTCCGCCACCTGAGGCAATTATGGGAGCGTTTGGGTCGAAGGAGAGTGCCTTGACAGCAGCTTTATGTTCTGAGAAGGTGGCCATTTTGTTCATCATGCGCAGGCTATACAAAACTAGCTTGTTGTCGTTCCCCCCTGAAGCAATCATCTGGAAGTCTGGCGACCATTTTAGCCCACAAATTTCCTGCTGGTGAGCCTTGTAGCTGGTTACTTCTGTTCGAGTGCGATAATCCTGAATGGTGATAATTCCGTCTCGCCCACCCGTACTGATTAGATTGGGTGTACATCCTAACGATCCAATTCTTCCAGCATGAACATTGCTGAACATAGTGTGTTGCTTGTTCTTATTGAGGTCGAACAGTTGCACTTCTCCTGAAGTATTCCCAAAGGCGAGATAAGGATTGTTTTTGCCGAATGCCACCGAACAGATGTAGTCGGAGTAGTCTTCAGAAGAATAAATCTTCTGCACTCTCGACGAGCATCCCGACCAAACGTACAGTGAAGACTGCAGACCGACTGCCACATGATTGTTTTGGCTCCAGTCGATGAGGTTCAGATAGAAATCATCTTTGAGCTGTGGTACTTCGAGAACCTTGTAAGGCTGCTTTTGGATCGATCGTTTTTTCTTATCGCTACTCTCTGGGTGCTGAAATGTCATGTTGCTGCCCATCCCGCAGTTCTCCTTTTCTTAGTTGAAACGCAGGATCTTCTTGCCACTAGTAACGTTGCCTTCACCACCGAACATCCTCTTCTACAAGAAGTTGCTGTAATTCTGAGACTTGTCGGCTTTGTCGCGTTCGGGTAGCTCGCTTGGCTTTTCATCTTTGAAGAGGTTGTAGAGATTGGTGCAAATGCGGCTGGGAATAAACCTATCCTGGCGGTTCTGCTTCTTGCGAGAGGACTGGGAGTCAGGACCTGGCAGCGATAAGGGGGTATGGTGTGGAGGGTGATGGAGAGGCTTCTGGTCGGAGGCGAACCCCAGCTCATCGATCATGTTATAACCGTTTATTTACTACTAAAATTAATTAGCTGCACTGGCTATATAGCCCTGGCGCCCTTGATAGCGGATCCAACTTCTCACTGATTATAGTTGTATTATGAATTCGCTGAAGCTATTCAAAGGCAGTTGCCACTGCAAAGCAGTCAAGTTCGAGGTCCTTGCTTCCGATGAAGTAACAGTGTGGGTTTGCAACTGTTCGGTCTGCCAGATGCGCAAAAACTACCACTTCATCGTTCCAAGATCTCAGATGAAAGAGATTATTGGTGCGGACCAACTGACAACTTACACGTTCGGCACGCACACCGCCAAGCACATGTTTTGCCGGGTCTGCGGAATCTCTCCTTTTTATATACCACGCAGCAACCCCGACGGATATGCCATCACGCTGGACTGTCTCGAGCTGGATTGCAGACCTGCGAAGATCCACATGAAAATGTACGACGGTCGGAACTGGGAGAGGTCATTCGAGGAAACCGGGATCAAGTCAGAGACAAAGCGATGATGAGTACCTGCATATATGGTAAATGCATAGACATCAAGGTTCTTTAATACTACTGCGGATCATAGCCGTTGACGTCTTCTGCTCGTACCTCGAGCGACGCAGGTCCTACTTTACAAAGTACATTGTAAATGTGCCGATCAGTAAGAACAGCACGAATATTCCAACTACAAGAAATACCTTCCAGGTCTTCTCACCATCCAGTATCTGAAGACAGCCAGTTCCCTGAATTTAATGCAGAACTTACAGCGAGGAAACCTAATAACTGGCCTCCTGCTAGTAAAAAGCCGCTTGATGATGCTTCTCCAATTGGGTAGGCCAGTTCACAGCCGAGCTCCAAGATAATTGGGAGCTGTGGGATGAAGAAGAATCCTACAAATCCGACCACAATAACAATGGCCCAAAAGGTCTTGGTGTCCAATGCGAAGGCAATACACAGAATTTCCAGTGTGCACCCCATAAGAGCTGAGTAAGTCAAAGATTACCAACTATAAGAAGCTTTCTGTATTGTCGAGTCTTCTTGAGTATTGGAACAAAGATTAAGGAACCTACAAAGCCGAAAGCAATAGCCGAGAGAAGCATATTTGAAGCGACCTTGGTTGCATCAGGGTATTTGAAGGGAAGAATGAGGTACTCGATGACTGCAATGAAGGCAACAAGGGTTCCGTAGCTGCATGAGCATACCAGCATCAGCAATACGTAGTTGCGATTTGTAAAAAGATGCTTCAAGTCTTGACAGTAGTTTTCAGTGGCCGTAGTATTTGCAGCGGCGTAGCTTGGTGATTGGCTTGGCTTTTTTCTCATCAACAACAAACAAGCCAAGCAAGGAACAGAAACTATTATTGCTTCGTAGAGAAGAAGATCTTCAATGTCCTGGGCATTCGAATTGCTATTCACGAAGAAAGATGGGAAGACCACTCCCACAGCGTTTGAGGCTAGGTTGCTCATCACTCCCAAAGTGGTAATCATGGCCACCATCGAAGGTTTAAACCAGACATTCGCCATTTTTGAAGGTGAGTTGATTATGAAGATATTCCCCACCGCTGCGAGGAGGGAACCTAGCAACGGAAACCCAAAGCTGACTTGAATGAGACAACGAGCCCAGACTCCCATCATAATGAGCACTGCACCGATGTTACACTGAATGAAGAGATACTTACCCCCACACGAAGCCCGAACTTGTCGAGGATCCAGTTCGCGAGAAAGGCGAGGATTGGGTGACTAATCGGAAAGATCAAGGTGTTCATGCCAATCAGTAGCTTGTTTACATCGAAGATCCTGCCGACAATGGAATTGATGGGTGTGAAGGTATGCGTGGGCATGCAGTTGACGAACGAACAGAGCATAAATACCGTGAAATTGACCCACCTGAATCATTTCAGTTGTTACCTCCAAGGCTCCTCCTTGTAAAGAGTCGGTGGCTCCTCTGGCTCTGCCAACAAGGGCTGCTCGTTATCTTCGGTTGCCTCTTCGTTGAGGTTAGGTTCCTTGTTGAGTTCGAGTTTGCTGTCAGCCATGTAGATATTATACTTTGATGATCGGCAAAGAGGATACTCTGCTAATGGTTGACAATCGAGGAGAGCAGCGTCTCCTCAGGATTTGCGATAACAGGTAAAGCCAGCCCTAAGTCAGAAAGTTTAAGTGGAGGAAGATCGTTGTTGACCTGAACGAATTGTTGAAGCATCCTTTCGGAACAACATTCGAGATAACCAACGGTGAGCTGAAACGAATCTAACCTCAAGAGGTAGAGTCGGACGACCCGCAAGAATAGGCAGAACCAGAGAAAGCAGACAATCGCGAGATATTTACTGAAACGAAAGCACAGAAACTGGAGATGGATGATATCGAACTGCTGAAAAAATAGACTGCCGACAAGAACGAACTGATTAGCAAGATTGTCGAGAACAATCAGCAGTTCGAGAAGCGAACCCAATACTCAAAAGAGAAATACATGAAGCGTAAAAAAGCCAAGTACCTCTTCACATTTGCTGTGCACCGAGCCAACATTGAAAACGTCGCTGAATTCTACTTCCAAAATGAACCGAAGGCAACTGCATACCTCCGTTGGGACATGTTGGCTTTGCTTTTGCATTATACTGGGATAGGTAAACGAATGCTCTTGGTCGACCGTACAAAGGGACTGCTAACCGGAGCGTTAGTGCTTAAAGGCTGCAAAGACCTGACCGTGTTAGTATCCGACAATGAGGATAGGCACCCTACCAAGATGCTCATCTATAAGAATCTGAACATTCCAAAGTAAATCTCTATGCAACTCAGGGAATGCGACGAGTTCGTTCATGGAAAGACTCTGAAACAACTGACAGAATCAGTTGCCCGCTTTACGAATCTGTGCATAGTAGCAGACCCCGAGCCAAAGACATTGCTCGAGCAGTTAGTTGACCAGCTATCTTCTGGGAGCTATGTTGCTGTGTATAGCAACACTCTCGAACCGTTGGGCAGAGCATTCGATCTGATGCTACAGCTCCGGAAATTCATAAACATCCAGCTTGCAGACACCTTTACGAGGCAGTATCAGGTATTGCGAAACAGGACTCACCCGTTGATGAGTATGAACGGCTTCGGAGGGTACTTGCTGACTGCCATAAAAGTGGACGAAGCCAAGTGACTTGCTGCTCTATGCCACTCCTTCAAAGATGGATGTTGAACAGTATGCATTGGTTTTTGAAGTAATCTTGACGTTTTTCTGGCTCGAGCATCACCAAAACACTATGAACCCTTCTACCGACCTTGACAAGGTTGCGAATGAGTTCGTTGGGACTCACATCTCCTGCAGTGTCTCCATTCTTATTTCTTCGTTCCAGGTTGCAGCACTCTATGATGAGCTGAACCAAACAGTCTGTATGCCCGTACTTCGACGCATAGTAGGCTGCAGTATTGCCGAGACTGTCCATGTGATCGATATCCGACTGGTTCTCGAGCAGCAGCCTGAGTATCTTGAGATGCCCACGAACTGCTGCACATATCAAGGGCGTCTGCATGAGTTGGTTGAAGGTATAGATAACCTTCCTGTTTCGGAGTACTATCTTCCAAACTTCTTGGTATTCGTCTTGCAGAACTCTTTTGAAGATTTACTTGCCCATGACGTAGGGAGTTCGGCTGAATAGTTGGTTGGACAACACCTCGTGTGGCTTCAGCTTGAAACGCTTAAGTTTATTGGCCACTGAGACGACTGTTTCTTTAAAGCGCTGCCGAAGATATTTACGTCGCTGCACCTCATCCAATTCCTATTTGGAAGAGCGCAGCTACGGACGGTTGGAAAGATAATCTTCCTTGAAGACTGGATACTCCCGCAGCCTCTCAAACTCGATCTTTGGGTTGTGATCAAGGATCTGCAACTTGCGACTCACACTCATTTTGAGCTGCACGAGTTCGTTGATCGAAGCGATGTCATTATCCATTTTCATCAGGTCTTCCTGGACGCGTTGCTTGAGCAGGCGTTTCTTTTGTTCGTACTCCTCCTTTTTAATCGCCTCGATCTGTCGTTTATTTGTGAACAGTCGGTCATAGCGCACCTTCTCAGCAGCCAAACTGAAGTTGACGGTTGGCTTATTCTTCGGCTGCTCCAATTTCGGCAGACTATGGTACACGTGCATGCTGTAATACTTTTTCCTCATGGGGGTGTCGATCATTTCGGATTATAATGACCGACAGAGTTTCGTTTAATAGATCAAGTTTCCAGCAAGCATTCCGGGAGTTAATAATTTATTGATGTCCGTTATAGCCGGTAACGTTATCGTAGCGCTCTGCTACATCGGGCTGCTCGGAGCCACTCTCTTCGTTCTGAAAAGAGCGGCAGGGTACCAGCAGGAGACCAAACCCAATATTCGCTGCTTCAATTCAAGTAACAATCCCTACTGGACGCTCTCCAAATATCTAGGGTGGAGATACACTCTGCTGGCTGTTGCACTCAAGGACAAGCAGTACCTACTGACGCAGCTGATGTCGATGGTGCTCTACATAACAGCGATGCTCAGAATCAATGCGGTTACCCTATGGGCCATTGCCTTAGCACCAGTAGGAATTACCCTCGGTGTGTTCCTGAACGAGTACTGGCGAGTTGGCAATACCTAAAGAGCAGAGGAAGCAGACAGTAACTTTACAAAGCCCGCCGACGATAGTGTCTCCAACCCTGAAGCAACAACGAGGTTAGTCCTGAGCACACTTACAGGAATAATGCTAACTGGTAGTATTGCCAGAATTGCTCAGTCAGTGAGCAACATCGGTTAACTTAATGTGCTATCTGTGCTTGTTTGCGTGGCTTCAGACCAGTTGGTAATTCGACCTATCGGGTTTCTGTCTTTTTTGGCAGGAGTCAAGATCTGGGAGACCAGGCAAGGAAGGTCATCCATTCAAAAGAGTCCTATCCTCTGTCATATGTTGGTCAGTGAATACATTCGAAGCAATCTGGAGCAGAGAATAATTCCTGATAGTTCGTCGTCACCTCCAAAGAAGCAAGAGCTTTCGCCTTCAAGGGTACCAAAAGTATCAACCAGCTCTCGCTTCGAGGAGACAAACACCCTCTTCGACATGCTCAAACAGCGGTATGCAATGTCTTATTCAGGACTAGTGATAGGATTGATCGAACTGAAAGAATTGAAAACCCTCCAGCGAGCGCCAAGAAGGAGAAGGAATAAGACGATGCAGGTCGTGTTGAGAACATTTGTCTGGACGATCGGAACGTATTTCAGGAGAGGAATCGCACTGACGAAGATGATACAGAAAAATCTTCCAAACCAAAAAAGTCTGAGGTCTCTGAAGAGTTCCTTTGCCTGGATCTTAATAAAGAGAACCTTGAGGCAACAGTGAAGAGATAGGCGAAGGACAGGCGTAACGAAGATCATGACGACTTATACCTCGCTGAAAACTTCTATCCAGCAAAACACGAACAAACTCTGCCCATCACTATCACATTGTCGCCCATTCGGCAACGTAAGCCAACCAGAAGCAAACACAAACGACCGAATAGAGTGCTGGTACTGACGGGAGACTCACCGTATCTAGAATACTTGCCGAACATGCTAAAGAAGCAGGAGAGCGAGAACAAGATTCGGCATGGAAAGGAAAAGCCGAATGCACCGTTGCATGCTCGCAGCGATTTTCTAAATGGAGGGCTTAAGGAGATACCTCGCTGATTTGCTCCACAGTTGCTAGTTTCCCAAGAAACCGTCAATAGATGTACAAACTGAACAACTCCGATAGCCCAATCGTAAACTACGCGCGACCGTCCTCGTCTACGCAGACCAGGGTGTTCCTGCGACAAGCCACGATTTTCTCCACGATTTCCTTTATTGTGTCTGTCGGCTTGAACATCCGAAACTCTGGTATCGTTGCCTTG
>ERZ724508.70-NODE-70-length-67259-cov-4.969600_pt1 | contig 67259 bp, 99 predicted proteins | sample MGYA00376041_ERZ724508 | MGnify/ENA primary metagenome ERZ724508 (study PRJEB28724, sample SAMN07190887) | wastewater metagenome | isolation source: effluent of sewage treatment plant in Hong Hong | place: USA: Christiansburg, Virginia | collected 2016-03-01 ...
AGGTAGCACTTGTCAGTGAGCGGCGTGTGGACAAGCTTGGGCGCATTACCCTGATACTCAAAGGTGTACTGGAAGGTGGCGTTAGCCATGTCAATTACTACATTCTTTCCCTGCCGTGAATATCTGAGCTGCTTGAACCAAGGCCATTCGCTTGTCTCTTTTACCTTACTTAAGAGCAGTTGATTCAACACATCTATTTGATGGATCGCGTCGAGTATGAGTGACTTTATCTTGGCAAGTGTGAGATCGCTGGAGCCGTGGCAGCTGGCAGTAAGCTCTTCGAGCATTGATTGGTGTCTGGAGAGCAATCTTGCCAAGGAACTGTTCTGAATGGCCTCTTCAACCTTGAGGTTGAAGGTTAGTTAATTGTACAGGCAGATAATTTGACTGGGGAACTTCCCGAACATATCCTGCCGGTCTTTATGAATTCCGTCCAGTTCCTTCTTGAGAGTCTCGACCATACCGAGGTTTAGCTCATCCAGCCACTTTTCGACAATCTCATCGACATCGATAACATTGGCAAGCTTAACATGCTCTCCAGCACTGGAATTCATTCCGACGATGGTGGGTGGGAGCTCTGTCAAGGTCACAGTATGAATACCCGAAAACAGTTTCTTAAGGTGCTGCTGAATAACAGCAGGGTTCTGCGACTGTCCGAGAATCTCCAGCAGATCGTCATCGCCGATGAAGTAGAATCGTGGAAATTTATTTCGCTTTTCCTCAAGGAAGTCGCTGAGAGCCTTCTGGCAACGTTCCAACTGGTCCAGAATTGTATCTAAGGTTTCCTTGAAGCCAGCAACAGAGCAGAGTTACATAACCCTCCTGTCCTTGTCCATATTGAGCATGATATTGCGGTAGTCTTCATCCAACCTGCGCCACCTTCCCTGTTGTTCAGGAAGGGCGCCTCGCATGAATATTGGCTCAAGATAGACCCACTTTCGCTGGATTTGGTTCATTCGAAGTAAGTACTGGTCGAGCGAAGCAAACTTTACATCGTACTGTTCGATTTCGTCTTTAAAACGACCTGCAAACTTACTCTAGCGAAGACTGGCAACCAGGGATTGGTGATCGGATACTTAGGTCATTAAGTCCTTCCATTCCTTGATGAGAGGGGTAATGCGACCGCTGGAACTGTACTCGCTAAGTTCGAATTATCGGCTATCGCTCCAAACTTGCAACTCAGCCAGAGCATCGCGGATAGTAACTTCTCCCTTAGCTCGAGCCTACAGCTACCTGATTTATTGGGCATGTCCTGCCACGTCGCTTTAAATTAGATGTCCAAACGTCAGTTTATCGGCAGAGTTGACTGACTTGTCGACCTTGAGTATCACAAAGAGGTATGCCCAGTGTTCTCTTTCGAAGTTCTCACCGTTCATCGACTTCAGAAGCTGAACCAGTTGTTTGTTGCTCTCAAGCATTTGCTGCATATACCTGAGCACCATGTCCTCTCGTTTGGCCGATCGCAGCTTGTCTGCAAATTTAGTGTTGAGATCTGTGTACTTAAACAACTGGCCTCGGAAGCTCAACCAAGGTTACTTGGCGAGGACCTCAAGCTCCAGGTTGTATTCTGAGAACAATCGCCAATTGCCGATCTCGTCGTCTAGCTGCTGCTTGGCACGGTTGAAACCTTTTAGCTCGGGAGGTTTCATGTTAAAATGCTCACTATCGGAGATGCAGGTGGCGACCTTCGCTTCCAGCTCAATCCACTGAGATTGCCAATCCTTCATCCGAGCGTAGATGCCATTTGCTATCTACCTGTCCAGCTTGTCGCCTCGCGGCTTGATTTGCTGCCACTTTGAAATCATCTTTTCAGCCTATGCTTCAGCTGCCTGTCCACGCTTGTTCACCTCCTCCTTGATGTTGTTCTTTTGCTCTCCCAACACTCGGTTAAAGTCGTCAGAGGCCATCTCAAAGTTCTCCCAACGCTTCTGCATGTTGCTGGTATTGAAGCTAGCTCCAGTCATTGCACGGATGTTGATATTTTTCTTCTAGATTTGGGCAACTCGTTTGGCCATCTGTTGCTGCATGGCACGTACCTTCTCATACTCCTTCAGAATAACTGCCATCTCTTACATGTTAGCTGGTCGCTTACTGATCTTCTCTAAGGCACTTACGATGAAGGCTTATACTTCTTGTGACTCCTTCTTAATTTGGTTGCGGATCAGTTGGATTAGGGAGTCAATATGTTGGTCGAGCATTGTTACGAGCGATGCCTTAAATTGTGTCATGTCAACTGTAATGTGCTCCAACTTTATCTCCTGCGGAATTCGGTCAACAATATCCTTCTTCTCTCGGAGGGCTGTAAGGGCACTGTTGAGCTGCTCATCATTTAAACTGTCCTCCAAAGCATCCACGTCTAGCGAGGCAATCAGCTACCACTATTGGTAGTCGTGAGCCAGATTGGCAATTCTACGAAAGAGGTCCTCGCTCTTCTGATAGAGTGCCAGCAGGTAGTCGCTGTTGTTGTCAGCAATCTTACTGTAGACTTCGGTCGTGCTGCTAAGTCCTTTGATTCTCAATGGCCAGCTCACGAAGGCTTTAAGTTCATTGTAGTATTGCTACTTGACCTCGCATATCTCGGGGCGGAAGGCAACATTACGGGCATTGAGCACCAGCTGCAGCACCATCGATATCTTAATTCCTTAGAGCATCGCGAACCTCCAGGAATTTTCAATGACCTTAGCAAGCTGGTGGTCCCAGTAGCGTCGCCATTCCTAGGCTTCGCGACCTTGACCCATCAACTCGACAGTCCTTTCGATACTTTCGAGCTTTTGGCTGTAGAGCCCAAAGTTTGCAGGCACAAGAGGGTAAGAGAGCATGGACAACACGGTTTCTTCAATTAGGGAATGGGCATTATGAAGTTTCTTCATAACGTCGTTGAGACCTGTCTGCCATCTGGAGAGTGTATCAATGAAGCTCTGAAGCTCTTCAACAGTGTCCCAGATGATTGGTTTGTCCTTCTCCCTGCTCTCCTTCTTCTTCTTGCCCTTTGGAAAGCGAAGTATCTCATCGAGCTGCTCCATTTCCTTGCTGATCATGGACTTCTGGCACTCCACCATTCGATTTTCCATTGAGTTAAACGTATTGGCCAACTGTTTGAGGATGTTATGCTCCCTATAGAACCTCTTGGCAGTTTCGAAGTGATCCCATAAGGCTGCTGGAAGTTCCCGAACGTAGCCCATAACATGCAACTCCTTCATGTCTGTCACAAAACTAACTGTCTCTTCTGGAGTCTTCACTTGCAGGGTGTTGCTCTGGAAGGCAAGTTCTGTTTTACGACCCAACAACCTATTGAAGGGTTCAGCTTGAGGATCTTTTAAAGCCGTTTCCAACGAATTTTTTATATTCTTAAGTGCATCCTTTTCGCAGGCGTCCAGCCTGTTCTGTAATTGCTGCTGTGCCTTCACAAGACCTTCGTAGGCAGGTGCACTCTCCAATAACTCGGAGCACAGTTCAGTAAGCCTTTGCATCCTCGTTCCCAAAGACTTGAGGTTGATGATCTGTTGCACTGGCTTCTGCTCTTTGATTTATCTTTGGAATTGAAGGTCGTAGGTCGTTAGTTGTGCAGCAACTAATTTTGCAGCTTGGTCGAGTTCTTTGGCCAGCTCTGTCTTTGATTGGTCCTCCCGCAGCAAGTTTTACCACTTCTTGAGACAGTTGAAGACTGACTGACAGTTCTCCCGTTGCATGCTCTGCTGCAACTCTTTTGCGAGGATTGGAATGCACTGACTCATGAGCTGTTTCACCTCTGTTTTCAACCCATCAAACGCTTCCTGGAACGGCTTCATCTGGTTGGGTTGTAACGCAAGCAAGTTAATCTGTTCAAGGGAGTGAATCAATTCGGCAGGATCGTTCGAAAATGGTGTTTGACGATGTACCTTGCCTAGCTCTTCAATCATCATCCGAATACGTATCGCTGTCAACAGCTTTGTCTCCACTTCGGCGAGGGCTTTAAAATTCAATGGGTTGACCTTCTTCTTGAAGAGCTGCTGTTGGTAAAAGCTGCCAACCTTTTGGAAGGTGCGACAAACGTCCACAGCCTCGACCAGTTTGATCTTGGATTCAAGGTCCAAAGTCCATAAGTGACCGCCGTTGAACTCTTCGGTGAGGCGAGCAGCGATATCTCTACACATCAGCTCAACGATCTTGGCAAGCCTCTTTTCGTTGTAGGCATATTCACTGTTCCATATCTTTTCGAGTGCACTCCAGCTGTTCTCGGCGAGTTCCTTCACATCGATGATAGCGATGTCTCGCAAAGACTTCCATCGTTTATCCACTTGGGTATACACTTGGCTGATAAAGGCTGATTTTGGGGTGGGTTTGTTTATGGCTGCCTCTTGCCAGAAGTCGAACTATTCGGAGGTGTGTTCGAAGTTCAAGTCGTTCTCATCGGTGATGTGCTTTTTGTTTTGCGATTCGATACCCACTTTCAAGTCGTCGAGATTGCTGGCGACCACCGGATCGATGTTGCGCAGAACAGGCGAGTATAGTCCCTTGAGTGTTCGCAAGAGGAACTGCAAGGGGTCTTTCGGTCGTAGGCTGATCGATAGGATTTGGCTGGGATTCTCCAGCTCCCGTGCTTGGCCGGTCTTGGCAATGTGGATTAGATGAGAGCCTTCAGGCAACTGCTCTCCGACCACGTAGTTCTTGAACCCCTTGCCAACGATGTAGGCCAACACCAATAGTTGCATATCGTCCTCCTCAAGAAACTTATCAATGATGGTGCTCTTCTGCAGACTTTTGGGCTCCTCCGGAAGGTTGAGCAGGCAGCGAATGCACGAAAGAATGTAGTTCTTCTTCGAGTCCATCCGCCTGATTTTAAATAATTGATAGGGTGCTAGCCCACCGGGATCACGATATTGTGAGAACAGGGAATTGAGAGCTAACAAGATTGCCGTGACAGGAGAAAATAGTGAATGGTGCCCTTAAATTCACAGCCAAGGTTATATGAGTAGAAGTGTGTGTTATATTCCAGAATTCGGTATTTGCACCAGTGTTGGCGCTTCTTGACCGGCGCCAAACTTCATATGTTGCAGCGCGCTTCTCATCTAACGTCCGTTGCTTCGCTTTTGCCTGATAGCATTATAGACATTGTCTTACTTCGACGTCAAGGTGAACCTTCGTTCGTTCAGCCTTTGCTGCAACCTTGTGATGGCCATCCTCGAGAAAACACACCAAGCTTTTCGCTCTGAACTCTCGTCGTAAGCCGCCAATCTGCGTTTAGTTTGAGAAAGTTCTAGAATAATTTCCCGGTTTAAATGTGGAGGGGTGCCCCAACAAAGCCATAATCAATACTTTCAAATGTCTGAAGCTAACCAAGAAACCAAGCCGCTTGAGCACTTCGCTTTCAATGCTGACATCCAGCAGTTGATGGGTCTCATCATCAATACCTTCTACTCCAACAAGGAGATCTTCCTGAGGGAGCTCATCTCCAACGCATCTGATGCTCTCGATAAGATCAGGTACAAGTCGCTGACCGACCCTGATATCATCAAGGACGAGCCATCCTTCAAGATTACCATTGTCCCCGACAAAGCCAATAACACCCTTACCCTTCAGGACACAGGAATCGGTATGACCAAGCAGGAGCTCATTACCAATCTCGGTACCATCGCCAAGTCCGGCACAAAAGCCTTCATGGAAGCTTTGAGCCAAGGAGCCGATATTTCGATGATTGGGCAGTTCGGAGTTGGTTTCTACTCCGCTTTCCTCGTCGCCGATCGAGTGGTTGTGGTGTCTAAGTCCCCCGAAGATACTAATCAGTACCGTTGGGAGTCCACCGCCGGAGGAACCTTCTCCGTGATTGATGATGATGGACCCAGAATCACCCGAGGCAGTCGCATCACCCTCTTCCTGAAGTCTGATAACTTGGAATTCCTTGAAGAGCGCAGGCTGAAGGACCTCATCAAGAAGCATTCAGAGTTCATCTCTTTCCCCATCTTCTTGCAAGTCGAGAAGACCAACGAGAAGGAAATCTCTGATGACGAAGATGAAGGTGAAAAGAAGACCGAAGACGGTGTGGAGATCAGCGAAGAAAAGAAGGACAAGAAGAAGAAGAAGATAAAGGAGGTGACTACTGATATGGAAGAACTCAATAAGACCAAGCCAATTTGGATGAAGAAACCTGAGGAAGTCACTAAGGACGAAATCAACGCCTTCTACAAGAACATCACTAACGACTGGGAGGAGCCATTGGCTTACAAACAGTTCTCCGTTGAGGGAGGTCTCGAGTTCAGGGCCATTCTCTTTGTCCCCAAGCGTGCACCCTTCGACATGTTCGAAACCAAGAAGAAGAAGAACAACATCAAGTTGTATGTCCGCAGAGTCTTCATCATGGACGACTGTGAGGAGCTCATTCCCGAGTGGCTTGGTTTCCTTCGAGGAGTCGTCGATTCCGAAGATCTACCTCTCAACATTTCAAGGGAGTATCTTCAGCACAACAAGATCCTCAAGGTCATCAAGAAGAACATTGTCAAGAAGGCCATGGAGCTGTTCCAGGAGATCAGCGAGAATGCTGAGGACTTCAAAAAGTTCAACGAGCAATTCGGCAAGAACCTCAAGCTCGGTATCCACGAGGATAGCAATAACCGCGCCAAACTGGCTGAGTTCCTCCGATATTACTCCAGTAAGAGTGGTGAGGAGCAGGCTTCCCTTAAGGACTACGTCAGCCGCATGAAGGAGGGTCAGAAGGACATCTACTTCATTACTGGTGAGAGCAAGGCTACCGTTGCCACATCTCCATTCGTTGAGACTCTGAAGAAGAAGGGATACGAAGTTCTCTACATGGTTGACCCCATCGATGAGTATGTCATCCAACAGCTCAAGGAATTCGACGGAAAGAAGCTTCGCAACTGCTCCAAGGAGGGTCTCGAAATCGACCAGACCGAGGACGAGAAGAAGAAGGCTGAGGAGCAAAAGGCTGCTTTCGAGGGTCTCTGCAAGCTCATCAAAGAAATTCTCGGCGACAAGGTTGAGAAGGTCCTGTTGGGCAACCGACTGTCCGACTCGCCATGCATTTTGGTTACCGGAGAGTACGGCTGGAGTGCTAACATGGAGCGAATCATGAAGGCTCAAGCCTTGAGGTACAATTTTTAGCTTATTCAGGGACGCTTCGATGTCAGGCTACATGGTCTCCAAGAAGACAATGGAAATCAACCCTAACCACTCCATTATTGTGGAGCTGAAGAGCAAGGCTGATAAGGATAAGAGCGACAAGACCGTGAAGGATCTGATCTGGTTGTTGTTCGACACCGCCCTTCTCGCTTCGGGCTTCAGTTTGGACGACCCCACTGCCTTCGCTGGCCGCATTCACCGCATGATCAAGCTTGGTCTGAGCATTGATGACGATAAGGTCGAGGACGAGCTCCCCAACCTTGAAAAGGACACCACCGCCTCAGGAACCAGCGAGCCCGCTGCCAACAAGATGGAAGAGGTCGATTGATCGCATATGCGTGTTTACAATCTGCAGAAAGTCTTTTAGAATGTCAACTGTTATTGTTCGTTGTGCGAGCAGCTCTTGTCGAGATGAGTTGGAGTGAGGCTTTCCTCGGCGGTTCGATTTGCCCGCTGCTACTGCTGGGAAATATGCTGTTGTCACGGCGGTGACCACCGCGTGGAGAAATACTGCTGAGTAACTCGCCACTACGGTCAATGTAGCTGTGTAACTATTCGAGGGTAATGCGCTATTCGGGTTGGTACTTGAGCATCTGATCGAGCAGATTGAAAATATCCTCACTATATATGTTTCGGGTAAAGTGCATGAGTTCCTGCAGTTTGTCGTAGTCCAGTTGAAACGCCTCAAAATTGTAGACGGTCGAACAGTCAGTTAGCATGGCCTGCTCCAGAAAGCAGACACCTAATGTAAATACTCTGGCTTTATCAGTCAGGTTGAGTTCTTCTGCTTCCATCGGTTGCCGTCGTTCCAAGCGTGCTAGCACCTCAGGCGCAAGAAAGATGTTCGCTCGATCGGGATCATCACTGACTGGAAGCTCAAAGAACACATGGCTCCTTCGATCGTGAACCTCTGGCTCCAGTACCTTCAGCCAGAATCTTCGAGTTAGCACAATAAGCTTGTTGCTAATGGGCAAGTGACTAGGTCTTTGCCGGAAGTGCAGTACAATACTGCTGAACTGGTAGTACAGCGACAGTAAGTCATTTTTCTTGAAGTAGTTCTGCAGCTCCTGGCGTTGCTGGATCTCCTTTTCCAACGAATTTTCGTGATACTCCACTATCAGCCAATAGCGCTTCGCCAGTGAACAGATATCTTGACGAGCTGCCATCCATCGCTGCAACTTCAGGACATTGTCGTGTGGATGCTGCTGCAACTCCGTTAGCATCTGTTCGAAGCGGTCTGGATCATCTATTGTCTGCTGTAGTAGAGCGTACTGCAACTTCGTACGGCGGTCTTCGAGCACGGTCAGCTCTCCATAGACTTCGTCACAGTACTTGCGTAGTGACTTGAAGTCAGTATCGATTAGGTTGTCGAAGTCCTTCCTCGCTGGCAGCACCGATCCCATAATTATACGCTGCAGCAGTAACGGTCAGCAAATTGTGACACCACACCATAACAGTTTATGATAAGGCGCTTCTTCAATAGGATAGCTGAGGAGTTTCGTGACTACCGTTCGCTGTACTACAGTAAATGGGCTCTCAAGCAGTACAATGCCAAACGGTATGATGCACTGCACCAGAAGCTCAGCACATTCAGTCGCTACCGCTGGGTTTCATTGGGAGAGTACCCCCTGCTGTTCTTCATCATCGGTAGAAAGTAGGGTTATTCAGACTAGAACAACCCGGAGTGTCTGAGGAAGTTTCTCGGGGGCATCAAGTACCGCGAGCAAGCACTTTACGATGAGGACAACCCGCTCAAAATGAATCCTGTGCAGTTTGCCTATATGAGTTGGCAGCCATAGTTGATCAACGCCCTGAAGGAATTCGGAGCTAACCCTTATATCCGCAACGGTAGTGAACAGAACCTCCTGCACTTGGCAGCTATGGGCAATAAAGAACTCCTGTTTAAACAGGCGCTGAAGGAGGGAGTGGACATGGACGCTCAAGACAAATACCAAAATACGCCAATACACTATGCCGCCAGAGCAGCCAACCACAACATTTTGAAGATGCTGGTTGGAGAAGGTGCAAAGAAGGACCTGTTGAACGTTGAAGAGAAGTACCCAATCCACATGGCAGTGGAATCACAAGACATCAATTCTGTCGCACTCCTTCAAGGTACGTGATGCCTCAACTGAAGACAGCATCGATGCACTGAAGTATGAGCATTTCCGTCCATTGCACTTGGCCGCTGCACTCCCCGATATACACATCGTCAGGTTCCTTCTGCAGCACAACCATTCGCACGTATTTGCACTCGACAAAGATGGGATGACACCTTTGCACTACTCCGTCATGTACACTGTTCGGCTACCCAGCGGAAACCAACTCGCTAACCTCAAATAGATTCTTCTAAACAATCCGCAAATTAACAAAGGCGACCGCTACGGAAACACCGCACTACATCTGGCAGTTCTAGAGAACAAGGTCGAATGTGCGAAAGCATTGATAGAGTGCGGTGCTAACCCTCTAGCCAAGAACGTCGATAAGCTGACGCCAGTGGACTGCGCGTTCACAATTCGTTCGCAGTAGCTGTTGCGGCATTTCCGCTAACTTGGTATCCAGGAACTCGAAGAACAATACTTTACGCCGCGTATGTGAATAGCCTTATATCGTATCGTTGTTTGCTGGTTGCGCTACATCATCATCAGTCGTCCTCGCCACCTTCGCTGGCACCCTCCTCCAGAGCACCATAGATCTTCCTCTGGTACTTGAGATCGAACTCATCGCGCCAGTCCTGAGCAGGCTCGCTGCTGGTCAGTAGGATAGCTATCCATGCAGCAGCGAACAACAGCATTCTTCGCAAAGCAATGTTGCTGGTGGTGAAGTTGAGCTCGTGGTGCAGTGTGGCCATTTCTTCGGAGTACTTGTTGGCGATGCGATTGCTGGTGGTGTTTTGGATGAACCAGTCCCTAAGCTCAAACATACGCGTGAGGTTTTGCGAACCGTTGTTGAAGGGTAGGCCTCGGAAGTCCTTCAGGCGGATTCTAGCCCCTTCGATGACCTCTTGACGCCTACTTATCCTGTTGAATATGTTGCGGATCATTCGAGTTATATAATAGCCATCGGATTGAAGCAACACAGGCCTATGAACAACCTCAACCAGCAACCTCCTTAGCGTAACTTAGCCTCATTGGCAAGTTGATTTATAACAGCCACAGATCCACCGTGATAAATACCACCTTTGGGCCTGACAGTTAGATTATAAAAATTCAAGCAACGATGAGAGGTAGCCCTATAAACAACCTTCGATCACAGCAGGAAGGCACGAGCCCCTACCAGCGTGGTGGTATCCGCCGTACAAGCGATAGGAAGGAGCCCTACGATGGTTCGCCTGACCGACTGGTAATCATTGAAGTCAACGTAGAATTCGAATCTCAGCGAGCTGGAGTATTGGAAGATGCGGGCACGCAAGTTCGAGAACGATGTGGTGGCCATGAACGAGGAGGTAAGCTTCCTCAGTCGAAAGGTCATGAAGATTGAGGAGCTGGAGGATAAGGTGGAAGTGCTTCTGCGCCAGAACACCCATCTCGTTGAGGAAAATGAGGAGCTCCTTAAGGTCATCCAACACAAGAAAAACGAGGCCGATGCTTGGCGGCTGAAGTTTGATTCGGAGTTCACCGCCACTAATGCTTTGGAATCTGAAGCAAGGAAAGCCTACGACAACCTAAACATTCGTGACGAGCAGCACAAGTTGGAGGTGGACAAGTTACTGGCTGAAATTAGCCGTCTGCACGACCAACTTGAGGAATTGGAAAAACTGAAACAGCTGGAACTGGACGGCATCAAGAACAAATATGAGGTGGAGGCGATGAGCCATATCCAGAACCTCAAGAGGTCGCAGCAGGGAAACAACGAGCTTTACGAAATTAAGATTCAAAAGCTTAAGGAGCAGTTGGATGAGAAACACTTTGAGCTGGAAACCCAACGCAAGGAGGCCAAGCTCGAGGTCGAGAGGCTGAATGCTGAGGTATCTTACTATGTTAGTGTAGATAAGCTTCCTGAAAAACGACATCAAGAAGGTCGAACAGCAAAAGGAGTCCGAACTGGAGCTTATTAAGGCTGAAAATGACAATAACATCAAAAACCTGACCAGGACTCACAAAAAGAATGAAGAGGAGATGAAGGGTCTTTACGAGAACAAAATCCGCAGGTTGGGTTATGAGTTGGAGGAAAAGAAGAGTGAAGTGGAAGAATGCCTGAGCAAGATCAAGAAGACTGGGAAGGAAGGCGAACTGGAGATGGTCAGACTTCTAGAAGATAAGGGTCGGCTACGTCTGGATATCAAGGAGGAGGAGGTGCGTCATCAGGAAGAGGTGGCTGGATTGTCCCAATTCTATGAAAATCAAATTGATGCTGAGCGCGATGCTGCCCTCTCGAAAGAAACGAACATCAAGCAGTTGTTAGAAGGCGAGCTGGATCGTCTGCGTCGCATCATCGAAGCCAAACAGAAGGAAATAGAGGCTATTCTTCTCCATAGCAAGGGCCTGAAAGACAACGATAATGTACGTATCAACAGCCTCATCGACCTAAACCGTGAGCTGAAGGAGAAGCTCGCCGAAATCGTGCTTCACTATGAACGCGAAATTGAGCTACTTAAGATCAAAGTGGGCAGACTCTACGAAGCTGACATAGAGACACTACGCAACCTATACATCCACCAACTGGAGCAACTAAACAATGAGAACGCGAAACTAAAAGACACTATTACCCAGACCAAGGACAGGCTTGTGCAGGAAATTGACGAGAAGTTATTAATGCGCAAGGACTACGAGAACAGGCTCAACGAGATGAACATCAAGTATGACCGAGAGCATCAGCAGCTGCATGACCTCTTGGTGCTGGCAGGAAAGAACTTTGAAAATGCGAAGTCACAGACCAGCATACGCGATATAGAGCACAACTCCAAACTCAAGAGACAGAACACCAGCATCCAGGGCATCGTCACAGAGAAGCGCAGTCTTGAGAACCAAATCAAGAATAAGAACAAGGAGATTGAAGAACTCAATCTTCGCATCCAAAAAATGGATGGGTACCACAAGCGAGATCTTGAGCAACTGCAGGCAAGGCTGGCTGAGGAGCAGGGCCGTTACAAAAAGTGGTTGGACGACCAAGCAAAAGTATCCAAGGCTGCTGCCGACGAGGCTGAAGCACTCAGAGACGTCAATCGCCAACTCGAGAAGAAGCTCAAAGACGAACGTGAAGCTGCTGATCGACAGCTCGGCGCTAAGAACGCCGAAATTGAGGAGAAGCGACTGAAGATTGCCCATCTGGAAGGTGCAGTCGATGAGCTTAAGCGCCAGCATGGCCACCTGGACAGCAAGCTGAAGGTGTAAGTTGGCAACATGGAGAAGACCAACCTTGAAGTAACCGCCATGATGAACGCTGAGAAGGATAAGCTCTAAAAAATCCGAGAGGCCGACAAGAGCGCAATTCGCAAGGACTATGACCAGCGAATTCAACTTCTCAACCGCGAACTTTCCGATCTAAACGCGCAGATTGACTCCCTCCGTCAGACCTACGAGTAGGAGAAGCTCAAGAACCGAGGCCTTCAGCTACAGTTGGAGCAAGCTTATCGTTCGGTAGATGAACGCTCCAAGCTCGAGGACCACGTCATCAACATTGGTCTCAGCAACAACTACTTCAAGAACATCGCCGAGGTGTTCAAGAAGCGGTTGGAGTGATTGCCACCACATTCTATTACATTCCTAACTGATGCGACTTATTGAGGAAGTTAGGGTCGACAGGAGTAGGTGCAGTAGGTATGCGCATACAACTATGAGCCTACTGCAGCTGGCCATGATGCTGGCCGTGGCAGGTAAGCTGGCACTACCTAATCCGTTAGCAATCAACCTCCTTGATCAGTGGAGCAAGCCTGCAGTGGTCGATATCATCGTGGTAGCCAGTGACGAGGAGTGTGTGACTCCAAACTTCCTGGTGTTTGAGTACCAGTTCAACGGCATGACGATGGGTTGTGCCTGCGAAGACCACATCATTCACTCAGGATACTGTCTACGGGAAGAAATCGAGGCAGGCTGTACAGAAACCACTGCAGTGCAGCCAAAGAGATTGACAAGCTATAACAGTACCAACTACTTCTGTGCGAAGACAGCGAACATGAAGAGCTGTGATCAATGTGTCTCTGGATTCTGTTCCACCTCTGATAGTGACCCCTGTCCAGTGCTAGACGTTCAGTTGGGCGTCTTTCCGCCTACAGCTGATTATGCCCCAGTTGGGCATGTTGACGCCATTGGGCGAATACTATTTCTATCACGCAATACGACTGGTCGTTGTCCGGTGGTCAACATCACGACTGTCAAAGGAACGGAGATGTGCCTCAACCCTGATGCAGAAAACACGCAGAATTTTACCAGCCATATCTACTCAGAGATCACTATGCTCCAAGCAGAGTGCAAGGAGGGGAGCGATCCAAGATATACCCTACTCTCTCGCCTACCAGATTACCTTATGTACACTTCCAACAACCTCTCCTTAGCGTCTGAAGGCAACTACTTTACCACCTTCTTAAAATCACTACCGCTCGTTACGAGTTCCTCAGTCGATGCCGCTCTGCTCATCGGTCAGCAAGGATGCAGGTTCCCTACGGTGGTGATGCTGCTCGTAGTTGCTTGCTCACTGGTCTTCATAGCACAGCAGCTTATCCTGCATAAATTCCAGCTGTCCAAACAGATATTCAGCACTCGTTATAGTACGGCATTGATGCTAGTAACCTACCTAATCTACATGACCATAGCCAGTTACTCCTACAGCCGACTTTCTGACTACCTCAACCTGCGAAGTCGAATCACACTAAGTGATGGGCAGAGCAGCAGCGAGATGGAACTGCTCATTCATTCTGTAGAAGACTGCGGGAAGGTGTTACTAGCGTTGGCGAGCATCTCAGCACTAGCGGCAACATCGCAGCTGGTGATGCTGATATTGGAATGCAAGGAGCTCTGTCGCAAGCCCATCCTGTCGGAGGTGTCCAGCTAGAATAAACCCTGAAGAAATATGGAAGGCAAAAAGGACAAAGCAATATTAAGTGATCAGCCGCGTGTGACATCGCGTATGCTTCTGAATTCGATGCGGATGGTTGTCGGTGGCCGTGACTACCGATAAATATTCCTACCGAACTGCGAGACCGTCTCGTTGAGGAGGTTCAAGGGTTCGCTAAGTTTGGGTCTTTCCGCACGTTCAGGTGCAGGTCTGATGCGAAACATTGTGCGGCCGAAGGCCAGCCTATTAGCTGCTTAGGACTTTTGTTTTTATTGCTGCTTGGGGGCAACTGACACCTTTGATTTACTCTTCGAACGTTCCTTGGTTTCGGTGGTTTAGACTTCTTTGCGAGTGTGGCGTCGGTTGTTTCGCTGCTGCAGCCTTGCCCAGTTCTGATAGCGTTTATACTGCCTGTCATAAATCTGCCGGGATGATTGCACATCCTTGTTCCTTTCCATCATTTCCTCGAACATCAAAGTTGCATTGCAGTCCTGTGTACGTGTGAAGAAGTATATTTCTTTGAGAGTTGGATCGATCTACAGAGGTTCGTAGTTTCGTTTGCCTTATGTTGCCCAGCAACGCATCAGCTTTTCGTTACAGCTCAACACACGGATGAGACCGCGAGTTGGCGACATCAGTGGTGACACGGGACCCATAGTAGACATCGTATCTATCTTGGCACTCCGATAGGGAACGGTTGGGGTGGGCGGTTACAGCGATTATATTTTTTTGGTCAGGCCGTGCCGATAGTGCTCGAAGACCTCCTACAGAAACTTTCCGGTGTCAACTGGGTCGTGCTGCATAAGCTATTGAATAAGCTGGTCAAGCCTTGAAAGAAAATCCGAAGAGGTTCTGCCTGTAGGGTGTCCTGGTTGCTGGTCGAGTTCCGCTAGCCTGAACCTAAAGCGGATGAAAAAACTATGTAGATTAACTGTGGTACCTGCGCAGACTGCCTCCTACTCCGTGCTGAATACAGCAATGACGTCGCACAAGTTCCTACTCTTCGAGAAGCAGCTGAGAATGTTCTTCGCGTAGCTGCACGATTTCATGAGAGGGAAAGTTGCGAGCAAGTAGTGCCTTCGTTCGCCTAACTAACTCAAAGATCTTTTTGGTATCGGCAACTAGGTCGTTGAGGGGATTCCCAGATGGTCCACCACTTGCAGGCCGGCATGGTGCCTTTCCCACCGCACTAATCATTCCCAATGTAATACAATTAAATTTATCGCTGTCGTCAAGCGACTGGTGTCCTCGCGCCTATAATATATCACTGGTCACATGCAAAAATTCAAGGAGATTCCCCACCAAAACTACATTGTACGGACCATACAACATTTAGGAACTGCGCTTCAACAATAAGAACGTCAGTGAGCTCAATGAAGAAGAGGCACTCGTCCGCTACAAGCGCAACGTACAAGCCTTAGTTAATTCAAGTCCGCAGTCCTTGGCAAGATATTCTCGTTCCAGCGTGGCGATGCAATCGAAGAATAGTCACGCAAGAATGCTGCTAACCCACCCACCTCCATAGTAACCCAAGGTTCGGCTAACTATAAACGTAGAATTGGTGAACCGCTTCTGTGAATAAGTCGAAAAGGACGAAAAGCAGGCAAAACAAAAAGTGGAGGAAGCGCAGCATCAGTCCAAGCTATTTGAGGAGTTCGTGGAGAACAGCCAACGCATCCGTTCTGAGTAAGACCTCGAGAGGATGCTGCAAACCCTCCGCGACAACAAAATGTACGACGACTCGCATCCCTTCCTCAACAAGGACTCACCATTTTACCTGAACCCCACTGAAGCAGAGGTTTTACCAGTGGAACTCAAGCAACATCTGCAGGAAAGCCTAATGAGCGAGTAAGGAATGCTCTTCGAAGAAGTGCCTTGACACCACGACTATGTTAAGATGACGGCAGCAAGCGTCAACTACGTTTTAGGTCTCGCATGCGGTATGTCAGTTCGACCAGACGCTTTCGAATGTTCTTGCGCTTCTCGGGGTTCTTTTCCACCCTGCAAGAGTAGATTAGAGCTTAAAACTGGTTGTTCAGTTCATCGAGTTCGGAGTCGTTCGGTTCCGTGGATATCTCCGTTTTTGGTGGACGTGGAGGCATCGGTGGTACGCCACTGGCACGCATGCCAGGAATAGAGTTGAACTGTTGGTTGCTTGGTCTGTTAGCGAGCATTTGGTAGTACTGGTTAGTGGTGCCTGTGGTCTGGAATTGCTGGAAGCTGGGGTCATGTAATCTGAAGTCTCCGGTGGCTTCGGGCTATGCCTCGATCTTATCAGTCAATAGTTATGCCAGTTTGCAGCCGAACTATTCCACGCGGCGACTGGCAATTTACGTGAGCTATCGATTCTCACGGTGTAGTTCTTCATTGCGTTCGCTGAGCTGTGCAACTATCAGTTCGTAGTGTAAAACGGCTTCTTTAAGCATTTTCTCCGATTCGTTAGTCTGACGGATCTTGCCTAAAAGGAAGTTGTTCTGTTCCTTAAGGTTGCGGTTCTCGTCCTTCATAATTTGCAGGAGGTCGTCAGCGATGGCTGACTCAACCACAGTATTGTTGCGACCGTACTGTCGTACGCTCTCCAAGTTACTTTGCGCAGAGGACTCGGCTAGTTGTTCGATAGCTGGTCTATTGTTGTTCTACATGCTGCGTCGGCGCTCTATGTCTGGCTTAATGTTCTTCTCAGAACTTTTCTTTGTGAAGGTCAGTGGGTATGAGGGTTGTTGCGGAAGCATCACAGGAGGCTGTCTTTCGAGTTGTTTGGAAGAGATTGGTGGCGTTTGCGGGGGAGTGCGGGAGGCAGTAGGCGGTCTCCTTCCAGCAGCACTTGGTTCGATACTGTTGCTGATCTTCATGCGATAAATAATTTCCGGGGTAAAGCCTGCAGCGTAGCTGTTATCCACCGAAGCAATTACTGAAGGGTGGGACGACACCCTGGCTATATATTTTTTATAACAGCCACGATGAATAGCATCCCGCCTCGCAACAGCAAAGAGCTGAAGCTACCACCCAACAACATCAACATTAACATCAACTTTACCATGAAGGAGGCACTTGCACAGGCTTTGCCACAACCCCAACCCGCCAAGCCTCTGGCAGGCAAGAAGATTGATAACTACGTGCACGTTAGCAGCGGGGCGCGAGGGGAAGTCCGGAGGGCCAACGTCACCACGTAGACTCTGAAGGATCGTCGTCGCGAACTGTTGGAGGAACAAGATAGCAGTAATGCTTTGGGTGATACAGCCGAACTGCTCAAGACCAAACGGCTGGACGCTCCTGCAATCAAGTCCACCAAACGAAAGTAGCGGTCGGCGAAGGCCAGCCAAACTCACCAAGAAGTTGTGCAGTCAGTGTTCTCAACCAACAAGGCGAAGAACAAACAGTATTCGAGATAGCTCAGAGAAGCGTTTGCCCGTGGCGGTCAATAGCCTCAGAGCTACCTACATGGTGTAGCACCAACACCTGCAAAGAACCACTCCGGCGAGAAGACTCGAAGAAAATCAGCGGAGCGTGAGCGCATCAAAAGAAAGGTCAGTGTAGAAAGGGCTCGTGCTCCCGAACAATGGAAACTATCGAAGTCTGTTGAGAATCTCAATAGACACAAGGTACTGAGGGGAGAGAATCGAACACCATCAGGTTCGAAGTCAAAGTCCTCAGGATCGCGTGGAAGCAGCATCAAGCGGCGTACTTTAGCAGTGGATTCTAATACTGAAAGGCATAAACATCCTGGACAAGCCCGCAGATCTGAAATCGGTGTGGAGTTTCTTAACGAACTTTCGGAAGATGAGATTAAACATGTTTTGCATCGATCGCAAAAAAGTAGTCAGAAGAAGTTCCGAGCCAGTGAAGCCCAGAACCACAAATTCACTGAGGAAGAGCTTGCTCACATTCGAGCCTACATGGTTGAGAAAAAGAGGAGGATAGACCGTGAAAAGCGTGAAAAAGATCATTAATAACGCAACAGGCTGGAACGACTTCGAGACTCCCTTAACAAAGTAGAGGTGGAGAGAAAGGCCAATGCATCAAAGACTATTGGAGCAGCCCCTGCAGTGACGAGCAGGAAAAACAGTAGCAGCGGCAAGAAGAAGAAATCGAGCAAAACAATAATTAGTATGAAGTATGCTGATAAGGACTTCGACGATCTGAAGGAGCAAGCCCAGAAGCTCATTCACGAGTAACAGCTCAGGGATGCTTTGAGTAATCAAAAGCAAACCAGCTCTGCGAAGAAGCAGAATTCCTCAACTAAGAAACAACCACTTGTCTCGCTGGTGGAGAAGTACTGGAAGGAGAACGCACAGCCAGTTAAGCATAGTCAATAATATCTCAACGAATGCGCCATAAAGATTCAAAAGGTCATTCGTGGTTACCTAAGCCGCAAACATACACTTGAAAAGCTAAGGCGGATTAGCCAAAGAGTACGTGAAGTTGAAGATCAAATCGATAACCGTCGCAAAGAGTTCTGGGGAAACAACAGTCACAGCATTATCCAGGTCCATCAAGATATCGAGCACTCAGATAGTGCCATCCACCCGAGCCGTGAGCAGGAGGGAACTGAACATGGTTCTGAGCGTCCAATCAGCATTAACTAAAGTTGGGAATTCGGAGCTCACCACCAATAAGTCGAAACACCCAAGGACGAGGAAGAGGACGGTTCCCAAGACGAAGCAGAACAAATGTTCCGCATGATTCAGAAACTGGAACGCGACCCTCGTAACACAAAGAACATTGAGTTCGCTAAGAAGCTTCGGAATGTTGCAGAGGCCATTCGCAAAAAGTAAGAAGATCATAAGAGGATTGTGAAGGAAAATATGCAGTTGAAGATGAACATGAAGGGGTTAGTGAGAGAGGAGCCCAATAATAATAGTGAGTAGCACCCACGAACCTTCGATAGTGCTGAACGGCCGGTTGAGGATGACCCCAACTTTGAGTTCCAAATTCGAATGCCAGTTAAAATATCGCCACCAGAGACCAAAAGGCCTGATCCTTAACCTGAACCAAAGGAAGAAGAATCCCTGCTTAAGCCCTCGACTAAGCTCACATTCATAGAGAAGAAAGAGGAGGTGAATCATTAGGAACGAGAGTAAAGGCGACGCGAGATAGAGATGTTTAAGAAGTTTAAGGAGTAGTCTGATAGTATGATGAAGAAAGCCAAAAAAGAAGTTCCAGTACCTCCGAACTCAGCTCCTACAGTCCACTCGAGCTTGCCGAAACCACCAACAATTGTAGTCGATGAGGTGAACCACCACTTCGAAGCAGTTCGTTCACCAAAGAACCAGTAACTCAACATTGTTGATCTGCTGAGACAGAAGGAGAGACTGCTAAGTACTCGCCATCGTCTGAGTCTTGAGGAAATCAATGACATGTACAAGAAGCATTTGGTGAGCCCTAGAAGCTACTCCCGGAGAATTACTGAACTTGAGCAGTTTCAAGAGGAGAAGAACGCCATCTTAAGATCCATCGAACAAGCTGAGAAGATTGTGAACTTCGTAAAGAGCATCGAGAAGGATAAGCAGGAGGTCAAGCGACTGGAAGAGTATTCCAAGTTGATGAAGAGTTCGGAGGGTGGTCCCGTTATCAGTAAAGTGCCACTGGGAGAACCGAATCTCGAACTGCCTTAGGCTGATGCTATCTCAAAGCTTCGACAGCACAAACAAGCAGAGTATAATTTCGAAGATGATGAAGATGAGGACAGCTAGCACAACGAGATATTCCATTCCGTGAAATCCAGCGAAAGCGAGAAAGGTTAAAAGCCTAGTTTCATGCAGCCACTTCCCATCCCGATCGAACAGAAAAAGATAGAGAACATTTTCCGTGGGTTTGAGGAGGAACACATTGAACGGTCCAACCAAAATTCCATCATCTCGATCTTCTAGCAGGCTTCAGATAAGACAACGGAGGAAAGGCCAGTAGTACCGACCAAGGATATTGAGGCTGCAGAGTAGCAGCTCGACCGCCTGAACAACGAAATGGTTGTGTTTGTGGAGCAGGCACTCGACAACGCGGCTGTCAATGGTAGCATCGAAAGAGAGAAACCTGGTTTCGATACAAACTTGAACCTTATCAAGGAGTATTGTGTGGGCATGTGTGAGCTCATTAAGAGCAACGATAGGTACCGAGAGCAGTTCAAACTTGAACTTACAAGTCCACTAAAGTATGACTACCTCGAGTTCTTGGGAAGCTATCGTCGAACCGAGACAGGGGAATACACGAGCCAGTACAATACGTTCCAGGATGACCTCATGTACCCCTTCTTCCGGCAGTGCTATAAAGGACAACGATCCATCACCCAGCGAGTCTTCGAGGAATTCAATAGCAGCTTTAGCGTGGTACAACTGCATTCTAATTGAGCAGCTGAAGCGAAACCAACCTTCAGCCACAAAGGAAACCGTTCAACTCGAGGAGATTTTTCTCAGGGCTATTTTAGATGTCTTCAACGAGGCACTCGACTACCAACGACCCAATAGCATCCTTGGTCGCCCAATGCCATGGATCAGCAAGAGCAAGTACATGAAGAACCTGCATCTGAACTTCGATAGTTCAGATGATGAGGACGGTCCTGAAGAATATAGCAAAGAACAGGAACGACTGGACATGGTGTTCGGTGGCTCAATTGCACGCGTGATTCAATGGGGAAGTGCGCTGTGTGGGTTCATTCCTGATACTGTGGAGAGCGATGATGGCCAGCTGATCCACATGGACGAAGACTACATCAACCACATCAAGGAAACTCGGTTGGCTTTAATGCTCGAAAAGACTGTACACTTGTGATTGATTTAGCTCACTGAAGATGAGGACCGCCTGCTGGAGTTTTCAGACGAAGAAACAGAAGTGAAATTGGAAACATCCAGTCTCATAGCCACGGCATTATTGCTGTAGTTCGTCATAGAATTGCGAACTCTTCAGAATCGCTCTCGGCAGGCAGAACTGCCTGTTGAACTTGCGCTCGCCGAGAGCCAATACTTCGAATATATCGATGACTGATTCACCAGCGTATAATAATATCGCGTACCGTCGGTTAATCTATGAGAAGGATTGACAGTGAGCTTGCCTTCTGTGAAGAATTCAAAGGGGCAGTGGGAAGGCAAGGTTTGCTGGCACAAACCATTGGCGAGGCGTTGATGTATGGCAAGGGCAGCGGCAAAACGAGTTACGGTAAAACCCGAATACTCACCAACATTGAGCATTCAAAAGCACTGACCGACCTGCGAAATAATTCCGTCCACGATCGAAGTGGTCAGCTTACTCTGCGATCGACTCGTCGAATCTTTCATGAACCTGCAGTTGCAATCGAACCGAACTCCTCAAAGCAAAAACAACCCATAGTCGAATAATTGATGGGTGAGGACTAAAGAATGAGGCTAATGCAAGGGTATCTTTGTGATTGAACACAGTCTGAAAAACATCAAGATGGCCCTACGGTTGGTCTCAATCCGCTATGAATGACTCACTTCCTCAAAAACTATTCGTGTTCGGATAGCATCTGATCCATTTCATGTAGGAATGATCGAACTCGCTGCTGCTTCTTTTGAGCCTTTTTACTCAAATCTTGGTTCTCTGTCAGGATTTCATTTCGGCGACGTTCGCTCAGCTTCCGTGGAATTGCCAAAGAGTGTTTTGGTTTAAGATGTTTCTCTTGCCTATAAGGACTACCCATTGCAAGACTGTCTTTCTGTCGGATGTGCAGAGAATGTTTGGAGCTAACGGGCAGCAATGGGTCATTCCACGCGCAGTACCGCACCAATAACTCGAAGCCTGCGGCTTTCTGGCGCCTTTGAAGAATGTGTACTACACTGAACATTCCGTCCAAGGCAGTACTTAACTTCAACACTATCGTAGATGTAAGTGTCTCCAATCTCAGTTTTCTCGCTGGTTCTGCTGCCTGCAGCATTTTAAACACTTGCTTCTTTGTGTGATTCGATCTTAGTGGCACCTTTCGTACTTCTTCGTTAAGATCTGCGCAAAGGTTTCGAGGCTCCGGTCGATCCGTAGATAGATCATCTGGAATAGCGCCATGAGCTATTCGTTTTCGACACGATTGCGGTTTCGAACTTCCCGCCTAGCCTCCAGCAACTCATTCTTTTCGCTGGGTGTCAAAGAATTGTCGGCACCCAACGCCTTGCCCATCCTGTTAATGTAGCTGCTATGTAATGTCGATGGTACCTTTCTGATGGTTCGCTTGAACTGCGATGCTGTAACATTTAAAATTATCTAAGATGGGTTGGTTGTGGCACATACTCACATTTCTCTATGTGATGGCAAGAAGAATTATGGAGCGAATCGGCGAATGGTGGCACCCAGCAGATAATTAATAAAGGCATTCGCAGATGAGATTGGTGCTTGGCTTGGGCAATCCCACTCGCACCTACAATAACACTCGCCACAACATCGGCAAGACCTTCGTGGCAATGTTGGTGGAGCAGCTTAAGCTTTCACAGCATAAATCAACTGGTAAATACACCTCCTACCTGTACAAGGATACCGTGGTGGCTACAAGCGAAACCTATATGAACCTATCGGTGCAGGCATTGGAGGCACTCATGAAGACTTACAGTAATGTGACCCTGGCCAATGTTGTGCTTGTCGTGGATGATCTGGACCACCGTCCAGGGAATGTTAAGCTCAAAAAGACAGGCAGTGCATAGTACCAACTAAATCCAATTTAGGGGGCATCGGGGTGTCCTGTCTATCACCAACAAGTTTAAAACGAAGGATGTAATGAGGCTACAGCTCGGAATAGGCAGGCCTGAGAGCCGCGACCCTGATGTAATATCGGATTATGTGTTGGCGAGATCAAGCAAAGAATAGACACGGTTGCTTTCGGACAGTATGAGCAAGGGCATAAGCATGCTAAGAGAAGAAGGGTTCCTGTGACTACCTTGCCGTTTACTTTTTATTATACACAGTCAATGGAGAAGTCCCTCGAGAAGCAGGTTGAATAGCAAAAGAAGCTGATCGATTTCATGCGAAAGAAGTTTCGTGAAGGCACCGGCAAGGAGATAGAGCTACCACAGACGTGGGAGAAGTTGCTTGATATCGCTGAGGAGGAGGCACCCATTGTTCCACTTGAACAAGCCATCGAAGAGGAGAAGACTGACACCTAAGCAGCAACATTTGCCGAAGCAGTGACAGCACTCAACCTTCCTGCCCGCCTTGCAGATGCAAAGAAGTCAAAGGATGGTGACGGCAAGAAAAAGCCTGCCTTGACGACGAACTTCGATCCAACGAATAAGTTCCATATGGTGGAGGTTATCAACCTTTCGGGGTTTCAGTTTAAGGTGCCTTGCTTACTAAAGTAGAAGTTCAGCAAGAACAGGTTACGTGATTTTGTGGAGAGCATCAGCGATATGCGGTGTCTTCACAGTCTGATCCTACAGAACAACGGCATCGACGACAGTTGTGTGGAGGAGCTCGACGCCATACTCGCCATTAAGCGCATAGTTCGACTGGATCTTAGTAGAAACAGGTTGGACAGAATGGCGGGGTCAGCTATCGCTCGCACTCTATCATCATGCAGCCACCTTGAATGGTTGGAGTAACAATTATGTTAGTGCAGCCTATCAAGAAACCACTTCAACTTCGACTACGTAACTTGCAGCCTTATTCTAAATTCGATAAAGCTGCAGACCAAGATGTACCATTTCTGCATGGACATCCAATAAACCAAGGAAAATAAGGAGCGGGACCTTCCAGCAAACTTTACGGCTATCCTCCGCACTAAACCAAACTTCCAGTATGGTTTGCAGGCTAGTATAGCTCTCTTGGCCCGATTGACACCCGTATAAGTCAGGCAGCTATGAAAAACTTGTGTACCGCCCTCTAAGGAAAGGACAATAGGCTAACCAGCTTGAACTTCAATTTCTGCTACCTCCAGCAGCCTGAATTTGCAGCCCTCTGTAAATCTCTCAACATCAACCGGACGCTCATCAAACTCAATCTCAGCAATAATGGGTTAAGTAACGCTTTGGGAATTATGCTCGCTGAGGTCCTCAAGGTAACCTTTCAGCTGACTTAGAATAACATTACGCTGGTCATGGTTAGTCTCAGTCGCAACAATCTCGGTGATATGTTTGCGGAGGCTCTCGCGAGATCGCTGGAAGTCAACTAAGTGATCACTACTGTCGACATTGCTGGAAACCTTATTGAAACCGAAGGGGCACAACGACTCATCAAATGCCTGACCGAGAGCAATGATACACTGGAAAGCCTTGGTGACTTAACGGAGTACAGTTTGGCTGTTATCTTAGCAACCTTACTATGGGAGTCTACAACATTCAACGATTGAAGAAGGCACTTCGCATCAATACCGTCAGCAAATAGTTACGCAAGAAAATCCTGGCAGGGAACGGATAGGAAGAGATGACTGCCGAACAGGTGGCTAACTCCCAAACCCTCGCCTTCTTGTAAGCTGAGTATAACGATTACAAACTTGTACGGCCCATTGAATTCACCAACGCTTACTCACCTGATGATCCCGGCTTTCGTTTGTGGAACATCCGCTGAAGCTACTTATTATTGGCTTGAAACCAGCTGCATGCCATGCTATAATATTTAAATACGTCGCGGAATGACCCAACCGTCACAAGCGGGACACTTCAGCAACACCTACAAAGGGAGGATCAAACCGAAGACTGCGTTTAAGAATGAAGCATAAACTCCGTGCTTTCAGACACCCAAGAAAGAGAAGGAGAGTCAATGCAGCCATTCAAGCCAATACACCGCAAAGAAGAAGTACCCAGATAGTTGGAAGATGTATGTGTTACCCGGGCTGCAGCTTTCTCCGGCCTAAGAGTAATCCAAGGTAAGATTGAGCATTGGGGCCACGACAAAGTGTTCACAAATTTCCTCGAGAATTCAATACAGTAGCCGCCTGAATACGACCAGACGGTTGGGCGACCATCGAACAATCCGCAGCCACTCCGATTCCGGAGATAGCCTCTCCAACGCTGAGACTTAGCGAGTGGTTCGAATAGAATAGGATCAAGAGGATCGCAACTTTGAAAGACAGCACCACCAAGCCTTTCGAGAACCTACCGAGGGGCCGCCGTACATGCCAACCCAACCAACAGCCACCCGACTGCAGCTCGAGAACGAGTACCTCCGAGACGAAGTGGAATATCTGCGAGAAAAGTTCAGCAACTGTCTGCTAAGAAAGTATAAGCCAGGCTGTAAACACCTGTATGATTGATCCTACCCTTCTTCTTTTTTTTGAACTTACAAAATGTCCAGAAGTTCAGCAACAGCTTTGGTTGGCTGGACGGGTATTGATCGATTCTGTGGCAGTGCTTAAAACGATGTTGTTTGGTGCTCGTGGCTGCTCGGAAAGGGTGCCAGATGGTGTCTGTGTCGATGGTAGTTCCTGCAATCGATTGTTCATGCCTTTGTTGGTTATATCGTTCTAACCGTCATCTTACTTCCTCTCCTCCTTGATCTGACGCATCATGCTCTAAGTGGACTTCGGTGGGTGTGCTGGGCTCTTTCCGTCTGTTAGACAGTCGATAATATGTAGGAACAACTCCTACACGTTCTGTCCAGTCTTTGCTGACATCTAGAAGTGCTAAATTTTGAGTTAAGCTGCTGCTCTCTTGCCATCCTCTTCGGAAATTTCTCTGCGTGCTGAAAATTCTCACCTGTAGGGAAGATCTGTCTTGTTTCCCACGAGTATAGCGTAGCCCTCCAGAGACTTGTTGTCGTAGTATAATCTCAGCCATTTCTCAGCATCAGCCAGTGACTGCTTGTTAGTGACGTCGTAGACGATGATGGCTCCGACTGCGTCCTTGAGGTAACTTGGAATAAGGGACTTGAATCTTTCTTGGCCGGCAGTATCCCACAGTTGCAGGCGGTACGTCTTGCCCTTATGGATGGTGTTCTTGGCAAGGAAATCAATGCCTACAGTAGGCTGCTCTATAGCTTCAAGTACAGTACATTCGAAGCCTCTTCAAAGCGGTTGTGGATGTACTTGTCGATGATGCTGCTCTTCCCCACGTTCTGGTTACCAAGGAACACAAGCTTATACTTTGTCTTGCCGCTGGCCGTTGTTGTGGACATCCGAAGCTTTATAAATTGTGGAAGGGTTCGAACAGCAGAAACAACAATCAGTCGGCTTCCTCGTCGGAAAGGTCAAGTTACATGCCTCTATCCTAGCCACCGAGCTGTACCTCCCGCTCACTTCTCTCTCGTAGTTTTCGCTTTAGTCGGCGCTGCTTACGTCTTTCTTTTTCGGTTTCGAGATCCACCTAGCGGTTGAGTTCCATTCGCTAGCGCAGACCGTCACGGGCATCGACGTTCTTTAATCTGTTATCTTCGAAAGTGCGCTTGGTCTGTTCTGCCTCGGTCGTCGGGTTACCTTCTTCATCGAATATAATTTTGTTGCGCCCTTCGAAGTGACCTTCAGGTTTGATCTTCTTTAGCTGCCGTTTGGAAAGGGTAGGAATGGGTTTGATGTTGGTGGCAATGTGCTTACCCTTGAACTTTAAGAGTTCGTCTTCGCTTCCGCTTTCTTGGTCGTGACTAATTGCTGCAGGTTTGTCCGAAACTGCAGACTATTTGATTTGGTTGAGTTGTTGTTGTTGCTTCTCCAACTTCTTCTCCTTCATCTTCTGCCTCAACTTTTCAATTTTTGACAGTTTAGGTGCATCCTCATCGGCACTATCTTCCTCTCCTTACTCTTGGTGTTTCTTCTTGAAGTTGAGAACGGGAGGGTTGTTGAGTCCCCAGCTCATTGCCAGTGGCGCTACATCAATCTTGTGGACGTCAAAGACCTTTTTATTCTCAGCTTTGAACACAAACTTGAGATAGGACACAAGAGCACGTTGTGCGAGATATTTCAGCTCCTGGTTCTCACTACACCTTGCTTCCAAGGAGTTGTCGATGGTGTAGTACTTTTGGGAATTTTGACTGATCTTGTTGATAATAAGCTTCTTATCCTTGAGAGCTTCCACAAACTTCTACTCGGAGGGTGTCACAAAAGTAAGTGCCCTTCCTTCGCTTCTGAACCGAGCAGTCCGACCGACCCTGTGCACATAAGTCTCCACATCTTCAGGAATGTCCACCTGGATGACCCAGTCGATCTTTGGGAAGTCCAATCCTCGGGATGCAATGTTGGTGCAAAATAGCACGCCATACTGCTTTTCACAGAAGGTGTAGAATATAGCCATGCGCTTTGTCTGTTTTTGGCGTCCTTGAAGCTCATAGAGTGGACAGCCGAATTTGAAGGTCTTGAATGCTTCGTAGGTGAACCGCACCTGCTTGCATGTCGATAGAAAAACGAGAATCTTCTTTTTGGGGTGCTCTTTGATGAACGAGTATAAGGTATTCAGCTTGGCTGAGGGTTCCACTATCATGTAATACTGAGCAAGCTTCAGAGGGGTCTCGTAAATGTTGGCTATGCCAGCAGAAGCAGTGGCCTCTTCGGCCTTCGTAGCAGTATGCAGGAATATGCGTTCAGGAGAGTTTAATGAGAGACTGGCAAGCGAGTGTATCGTCTTGTTGAGCGTAGCTGAGAATAGCATGGTCTGTCGATGTGGGAGACCTCGTAGAATGGCATCGAGTGTTTCACGGAACCCCAGCTGGAGCATTTCATCGGCTTCATCAAGCACCAGCATCTGTAGGTTGGCAGTTTCGAAGCCGTAGGTTTCTTCGATATGTTGCAAGAGGCGTCCAGGTGTGCATACTAGAATATTCATGTTTTGGATGCGTTGCTTCTCGTACTGCACATCCTTCCCCCCAATGATCATGCCGACGCTGAGCTCCATTGACTTGGTGAAACTGTTCAACACTTCAAAGACCTGCATAGCGAGTTCTCGCACCGGCACGAGCACAATCGCGCCCAATCCGTCCAGAGGAATGAACTTGCTCCTATACAGCTTCTCAACCAGAGGAACGAGATAGGCGAGGGTCTTGCCGGATCCAGTCCGCGAGGCTGCCATGACATCTCTACCTGCCAAAGCATGAGGAATCACGCATCTCTGAATTTAAGTCATCTTCGTGAAACCACGCTGTTGCAGCCCATAGAGCGTCTGCCCGGAAATCGGGAGATCACTAAAATTGACCTTGTATTTTTGATGGAACTCCGGTGCCTCCATGGAGGTGAACTCCGTTCTTGCCTGCTCTAACTTGTAGTCGTAGAGATACTCGCCGCTTGCTGGTGACTAATTGGCGATACGCTCAACAAGTCGCTATACATCGGAGAACCGTTCAGGCCTCTGCTTAGACTTTGAGCGCTGCATTTGTGCACTGTTGAACCAATATTTATAAGTATGTACAGCATTGGCATCACGGAAATGATCAGTCATCGGGATAGAGGTCGAAGGTTTAGGCCATGTCGCGAGTGCGTAGCTTTGTGCCACGCACAATGTACTCCGAAGCGAAAGGATTTGAGAATAGGGTTGGTTCGCCTCTTTCGTAATCGTTCTTTTGCTTGGCTGTCTTAACTGGAGGGGAACGAATATTCTGCTTGGTTTGGCTATTAGTGCCTGCGCCTTTAACCCGAGCCATCAGTTCAGCGTAGTCAACTTTCTTCTTTGTTTACCGTTCAGTCATTAGCGTCGATATCCTTTGCGAGAGGCTACTAGAACGGCTCTCCAACGATTTGAGCTTTTCTCTGAGATCATCAAGTCTCGAACCTGGTACCCTGCCTGTCTTGAGCATACGATGGTTGTTCTGATGCTAGGTTGGATGCAGGTTGTTTTGGTCTTCTTTCTGCTTCTTTCGTGAAAAGTATTATTGATAGGCCTGTGCCTCCCCTTTCGCAATATCATGGTTTTATCGCTGCCGAAGTCCTTTGACCAAGTATACCTTCTTTTCTGCCACTGGGCTTTTGACCTGTCTTACCATTGGTTCGTATTGATTGCTAATATGGTATTTTGATGGACGCAGCTATCTGATTACCTGCTCACGTGGCTCAGATAACTCCCTACTTTCCACCGGCTAGTCGTAGTAGACTTTGTTATGCGGCTTGACCGCTGGCAGGTTAAGCTAAAGCAATGGCCTCTTTGGAGGTAATTTTGTAAAGTCGACTACCAGTGACGCAACGTCTTGGTAACTAATTTACTCCTCAGGGTCTTCCTCCTCATCAACGATGAGTTTGAGGGTGGGTAACTTGCCCAAACTTAACGGTCGCTGCTCCTCAGTTTCCCCTCCCTCAACACTAGAATCATTATCAGCATAGATATCGTACGCTTCACTCTCAAAGCTGACTTCCTGAATGTTTCGCGACCTCTGCATATTTTCTGCGAGCTCTTCACTTGGAAGATCCACAAGGAACTCCTCATCACGGAATCCAACTGGTCGCCCAGAAGGATGTTCTTGCAGCTTCTTAGTTAACTTTATCCTGCGCTTGATCCTTTTGAACAGCAACTCGCGATGCGGCAGCACTCTTGGCATTTCTTCTGGAAGTGGCCGAGTGTGTCGGAAGTAATCTAAGACACAGGGTTGCTGTACCTTCTAGCAGGTGGATTCGTTAGGGCACCTCCTTGAATGTGTAATAGCGCTTGAGAAATTCCTCTTAATAGTCCCAATAGGAGAAGTCCCTCAGCAAGGCGACCTCCTTGGAAATGTTTCGTGTGCGAATATGCTGGTTAACTTCCTTAGCGAGGTAGAAGTACAGGCTGTTGCTGTACTTTTTTTTAAGGTCGAGCTGTATCCTGCCTGGATCTCCAACGATTGTACCTGTATAGGGCGTCTGCAGTGGGCAATGCGGTCATTGACTTCCAGGATTTAAATTACCTAATGAACGATTATATAATAGCAGCATCATCTTCAGATGTTTTCATGCTGATAGAGGAGGTGTCGACCTTTCCGAAATACTGATCGAAGTAATATTTATTTTGAGGAAGCATGGACAATGTTAACTCGCTCAGTAACTCCCGAAAGGTTCCGCCTTTGCCCCGTGGTACACAAGGACCCTCTCCAGTCATTAATGGAAGGGAGCACCGGCCATCTATCCAGCAGCTCAATTCTTTAGGAATTGCAAGAAATCCATCGCAGACTTCACTTAATAGCGAAAGCGGGAGACGACGCCATACTGAGACAATCCCCTTGATGCGGCAATCCTCCAGATAACATTACGATTCGCAGCCTTTTGCAGCAACAGGAGCAGACTACTACCGAACGGGAGTAATGTCTCTTACACAGCCAGGTGGAGACTCAGACATGGCCAACTAATTGTTGAAGATCGCTCGCGAGTAGAATCAGAACTTAAAGGACCAGAACACATTCCTGCTCACGAAGGTTCGTTAGATGACGGTTCGAGAAAAAGGTCTAAAGGACACTCTCGGGCAATACGAGGTTATCATTGCTGAGTTGACGAACGAGAACGAGTATCTACGCCGGGAAGTGACCGAACTCACTGAAGACGCTAAGCATAAGGTGGAAGAATTCGGTGCTAAGCTATCAATGCTCATGAAAGAAAGGACTCCCATGGATAGGGAACAGGCGAACGACGACAACTTTAGGTCGGACGGCTTTGAAATTCTTCAAGTACAATCCAACCAACCCTCTGATCGCCCCTCCATACCGAGTTAACACATGTTTCCGACGATAAACAGTAACGTTGATGGCGGCTGGTAGGGGCTACATCAATACATTAGCAATAATGAACTAAACCGGAGCAAGCCGTAGATGACTTCTGGGTCTGGGAATGAGCCAAAAAGCGACCATCAAGAACCACTGATGGACGAGCTGAACAACCAGTTTGAAGCACTAATCTACTCCTGCAGAGTGGAAAAGAACCCGGAGAAGCGTAAGTAAATTCGCAAAAGGTTGGTGGACCTCACTTATAAGATGCGGGCGCTCGGTTCGAAGTGACCATCAACTATCCATGCTGATTTATCAGTCGACAATAGCTACTTTGTCTTCAGGTTGGAACACACCGACCATAAACTGTAGCCGTGGCAACTCGCTTTCGGGTAAGTTAATGTCCATTGTAAATTTCTCGAGACCGTTACGACGACCGAACTGCAGCTTCTTTGTTTTGTCGTTCCACTCCACTTCGATGATATCGTCTTGGCTGAACACGAAAGATTGTTGGCTTTCCTGCTTTTCAGGTTACTTATGCTGGAAGTTCACACCCATAGAGGAGATCACGTACGCGCCGTGGTTGCTATCGCTGTCTGATGTTAGTTGTATTGGCTTACCGCTCAGCTGGTACTGTTTAGCCTTGATCACGTCTGTGACCCCCATGCCCACCGATACGCATCCACTACCGTTACCAGTAATCTTGAAGGCAATAGCTTGATGACCAGTGCCGAGTCCCTCTCCAACGAACACGTATCCACCGCTCTCGTAGGTGTCCGCATTGATAGTGACTTCCTTCTTACTCGTCACAACGATCTATTTGCTGCGTTAACCCATCGCTACTTCTTGCTAATCTCAGAGAAGGTGTAGCTGAGCTTCGGAGCCTTTACAGTCTTGTTGTTATCAACTGCGAGGGGTAGCGAGTCGAAGATTTTGGTGAGTTATGGAATGAGCGTTGACAAATGTGCCGTTATTGTTCCAGGGAGGTTTGCATAGTCCTCCACTACCTTTCTGCAGTTATCATAGAACTCCACTTTTTCTGCAAACAGATCAACCAATACCTCCTTCATACTGCAACAGTTCAGCGTATTTCTGGAACTCTGCATGCAGACTGTTCGGATCTTCCTTTTCGGTCTGGCCTAGCATCATGCCGATAAGGCTTGGCAGCTTATGCGCTATTGTGGACTAGATAGATTAGCATTGCAGATACTTGAGTAAGCACCATCTTGCGGATGTTGCTGTAGTTCTCCAAGATGGTTGCTTCCACCTTCCGAACCTTCTATGCGATCTGCGAAACTGTGTCGCGCACCACTTCTAGCAACTACCTTTTGGTCTTGTCTAAAGTTCGCAGGTAGTCGGAAAGACTGTTGAGCTCGCTCTCGTTGGTCTGACGGGTGAATCGGCCCTGCATTTCGCTGAGGAACAGCTTCAGAGGAATCACCTAAGTCACTCATGCTGCTACCTTATGTTCCTCGTGCTCGTTCATACGGCACACCGGACAAATCAATCCCTTCTTCTCGCATTTGGTATCCACGCACACGAAGTTGAGCAGCTCGCCATCATGGAGTCCTCCTTCACGACACTTCATGTACTGCATACGTGACTTTTTAAGAGAGTCATTAGAGGCAGCCGTAAGCATCACGGAAGTGAATTTTAACAAATATCCGGCCGGTCAGAATTTAATCGATGGACTTCCACAGAAGGTTAACAGCAAGGTCTCAAAACAAAGTTAATGAAGGCTTGCCTCAAAAAATATGAGCTCTCCCAAAGTTGTTTAGCGATATGATTTAAGCCTTCAAAGAATCACTCAGATTATGGAGATGCTTGTTTCTGTTGTCTTCGAGCAGTGAAGAGGTTAATGAATACCGATATGAATCCGAGGATGAGTCTTGCGAAGACATACCCTGTCACTGAGCTTTGGCAAAGACTGTTTGGATACAGGTAGCCCCAGAACATCACTGCTCCGACGATAAGCCAGGCAATGTTGAACAGCGACACGATGAAGGTGAGAAACAGATAGCCTATGAAGAGTAAGAGTGCCTTTTCGGTGCAGCAGATGAGGACGGCGATGAGTATCAGCACAACTATCATTGTCAAAGCAAGATAGCCATTGACCTTGAGCCACATCCCCAATGGGAATGAGATGGAGTAATTGGTGATTGGAAGATCCACGCATGTAGTGTCCGTGTATGCATAGTAGAGGTCGCAGACAATGAAAGGCAGCGCCAGCACACCTAAGCACCCTGCCATACAGCAGATGATTGAAGCAAGTTGCTTCCTTTCCATTTTAAATAACTGTCGATGGTAAGCAGGCCCGATCTAAAATCTCATCCATCACTCCGATCACTTACGAAAACTACCACACGCTATATGAGAACGGTCAAATTACATTTCACAAAAACGCTTCTCAAAACGATGTCTTGGCTGGAATGGCTTGGCAAAGCATGGCTGGACTGCATACCTCGACACAAATACGCTTTAATATCGACGACATTGCTGATCAACTAGTTCAGGATGGATATTGCAGAGTACTCCTGAGAGAGAAGTCCATGGGGAAACAGCAAATTGAGGCACATGTTAAATATGTTCTTAAAGAACTAGCTTTTCAAGTGGCTCATTCGCCAATTCCACTTTACTTATTGCCCATGTTGTAGACCTCAACCATTGGTCGGATATGCCTCAAATAACTGTTAGCCTAGTCCATATCCATCCGCCTCCTACTGCTATTCCAAGTATTTGGAGACGAGCCTTAAAGGGAGCTCACAGTGTTTCCGCAAACTGAAGTCGAGGAGAAGGTTCATTCAACTATAACATTTCGCTGCTCGCTGAGTCATTTTCATTTTGGGCAGCTATCTTCGCAGCAGCTGAAGAAAGGACACTTGGCGCAGACTTGCCGATTATAGGGGGTCACCCTTGGCTATCCCGCTTAAAGCCACTGACCTTCTCATTATAGGCAAGACTTGTCTTCAAAGAGATTTGTAGAGGTTGATCGGAGGCCACCTTGATGCAACGGGACGAGTGTTACGAAGAGGTTGCACTTATGGATTGAGTTAGCTCTCTCATTGTATTACCTTGCTATTTAGCAGTAGTTAGCCTTATCACAGTTGCCTTGGTCTGTGCATGTTGCATGGCAGCAGGCGCTGCGTCGCAACAGTCACCCACTTATAACTTGAATAACATGAAAAAGCTGTCGAAAGAACCCAAACGATCCGAATCGCCAGTTAATCCGAAGGTACCGCCGATCATCAACTCAGACTATGGACATGTCAAGCAGAAGAAAAAAACCAAGTTTCCACTCCGGCATCGCAGAACTCGATGGGACCCAGAATCGCAGCGAACGGAAAAAAAGCCTGCTATCGAAGGAAAGTGGGCACACCTACCAAAATATCAAGGACCGCATTGTTACGGAGCCTGTGGATAACTTCGATCGCATCCAGCATCTCGTCAAAGGCAGCTTCGTGAACAACTCCTCGTTTACAAAGCTCCAGCTGGACAGAAAGAAGACGGAACTTGCCCAGAGTAGCGAAAAGAAGATTAAAATTCACATCAAGAATCCGATGCAGCCACTGAAAGCCCACGAACGATAGGGAAGTCCTCAAGTGGAGTGTCATAATTGCGCTCGATCGCGTGAGCTTCAGGCAAAGATGGCTGCATAGCTGGAAAGTGTACGGAATGAAATCTAGAGGGTCCTCTACTGGAAGGAAAGCTGGAAGAATGGCAAAGCTACTCTCGAGGAAGTTCAAAAAGAATTCTTGAATAGGCATCGAGACTCAAACACGCTAGCGAGCCGCAGCTCTCTCGACAACGTCAGCCTTAAACGATCGGTGCGTGAAATCAAAGCAGTCGTGATCGAGCTGATGGAGGATATACAAAATCTAGCACAGTTTGATTTCAAGAAAATGATCAAATCAGAGGTACCACAGTGCTGCTACCTTAGATCTTCACCTACGATGCCTTCAGTCCAGCAGCAACCGACCGTAAGATACTCGAAGCGAAGGCTATCGTCGATCAAATGAAAAACGCTTACTTCGGTTCTGCGTCAACCGAGCCTTACTCTTTGGTGGACATCGAAAATGAACACAGTTTTCTGATGCTGCGGAACATGAAATGCAGGTTGAATCAGGCCCTACGGGAGAATCTGGAATTGAAGGTATTAGGAACTGACTATTCAGGTGAAATCGAAGATCCTTTCAAAGGCAAGCGAGATCGTCGGTGCGAACGAAGGCGAGCTCCACCGCATTATCCAGGATGTCATCGAGGGATACTGACCTCCACAGCTTTTTGTTGGTGTTAGTTGCCTTATTCAAATTATCGGAGAAGAATTCAGGGTAATAGAATGGTTGTGCTTTGCCACGGATACAGCTTGGGCCATCTGCGAGAATGGTAGTGAACAGAACGACATGAACATCAAAGATGAATGACTTGCAGCCTGTTGATGATGTCCTCCTCTGGCGCCAGCGGCTGCTCGGCTATCATTCGCTGAACGTTCTACCGAGTGAGAAGGCACGAGTAGTCTTCCTTGGTGTCCTCCTCGTCGGCATAGCTATACTTGTGGTTGTCGCTGTGGTGCAACTTGGGGCTGAGCTGACTGGCGACGATGTGCTATGGAGAGTGGTTGCGATGCCGACGTGGCACCCTATTCTTTTGGTTGTGGTTGACGTTGACAGGTGGACGTTGCTTGCGGGTGATACGCTTTCTCGGTCGTACAACCTTTTGTCGATTCTTCTGAGCGAACTAGAGCATGGCAGCGAATAATGCTCAAATAATATTTATTAATAAGCCCGACGGAATGCTCTTAAGCCACTATAGGTGAGGTCTGAAGATAACTATCGACATCAAATGAGTTGTAGCAATCAGATTAATTTCGTCTGCGGACTCAGTAGGCTGATGATTTCGTCCATCATCAACACGTCCTGCAGGAACCATGGGTGGGTCTTCAGCTGCTCGATGCTCGGCCGGTTCTTACAGTCCTGCGACAGCATCCACTCCAGAAGACTCTTCAGCTCGTCTGACACCGCTTTCTCAGCGAACATCAGCCAGAAGCAATCACGTTCGTACAGGAACAGCTCTTGCATTATTATCTTCGGGTTCGAACTTTCGAAGGGAAGCTTTCCGAACACCGAAGCAAATAGCACGACGCCACACGCATACACATCCACAAGCTCGCAGTCGTATATGCTTCGCGAATGGATTTCAGGGGCTGCAAAGCCGACGGTACCCAGTAGGGCAGTGCTGTTTTTGTTGCGACTACTAAAACCGAAGTCTCCGAGCTTGATTTGTAGACTCCCGTTCAGCAAGATGTTTCGTGGTTTAATGTCGAGGTGGTAGATGCCAAGGCTGTGCATGTGCCCAACAGCATCGACTAGCATGTGGAAGTAGGTGCGAGCGACTTCCTCAGGCAACCCTTGGTGACTGTTGATCAGATCGTGCAGCTAGCCTCCCTCGACGTACTCAAGAACGATGACACAACAGCGCTCCGAAGGCTTACCTTGAGGACGATAGCAAGCCTGGGTCCTCAGGTCCAGATACCGAAGAATGTTTGGATGGCGAAGGCTGCTGGCTATTTCGAATTATTGTCGGGCGAACTGTTCTCTGCTGGCGTTGTACTTCTTCAAGGCAAACGCTCTGCCACCCAATGAAGCTTCGTATACCGTGGAAGTAAAGCCGTCATCAATGGAACGGATCAAAGTGAATTCATCGATCATGGCGGAAAGCCGATGTCACAGGGAACTATTATAAAAGTTAACTGCTATCCAGTTGACTTAAAGTACCAGTAGAGACTCCGGGGTCTGGCACATACCGGTACAACTAATCAAGACATTTGGCCGGCACTGATCAGTTATGATAACGGTTAGCAGCGCGAAAGTATATAAACTTGGGAAGGCATCAAGTCAATTGGAATTCAGCAAACCCCACCACCGAATTGTTGAGATACGAGCGAGTCTCTATTCAACACCAAAGAAACCTAATTAGTAATGGACGGAGTGTTATAGAATTATTGCTGTTTGGTAAATAGGCCCGACTGAGCTGCCGAGTTTGATTGTCTTTGGATAATATCATTAGCCTGCTATAAACCCCTCAGTATCGGCTCGCCAAAATCCTCAATACTCATTGCAACTCGATTTTTCAAAATCAAATAATCTGCTGTGAAGCCAATCAGAACAATGTGCAACCCCCTTAGGTGTTGCTGGATCCCCCGTTCCCACCGAAGGTTGGCCCTCTTGAAGTATTTGAAGAAGCATTTCTCAACGCTCCGGAGTTCGTCGGTGCAACCCCTTTCTCAGTGAAGAAATAATGGTTACCGACCTGTTCCTAGAAGTTCAACCCTCCTTTGTCTTCCATCTTCTTGAAGGAATTTCGACTGGAGGCGAAATGAGTGTAGTTTGTACCTGCTTGATAGTTGCCATTAACGAGTTTTTCAGCAAGTTGTCTTGAATGCTCAAAGGCAACTTTATCTCCAGGATGGATTGGGTTTGGGTCCTTTCCTCTCGCTCCTTCGTACCCCTTGTTGCAGATCTTTTCTAGGTCGCTGCCTCCTAGATACGACTTGTTCGCCTGTTCACGGTTCCTTATGGTGTCAGCAACCAAATTCATGCCCTCCTTGCCTTCGCCTCTTGCTTCGTTGTAAATAGTTTTGCTGACAATGTCAATCTCCTTTTGTCTATTGTCTTCGTTACTCATTTCAATAGTATTATTTTTTTTGCGTAGGCATCAGAATTTATAGTGTTGTCCAACTATGACCAAGCTTTGTTCAGAGGAAATAACTTCGAGGATATGTCTTGTCCAGCGTAATCTTCGGCCTCCATGTAATGCTTCTACATCATTCAAATGATGGAGTGTATTTGAGTGTCGGAATAGGTGACGTCATTCTCGTTCTATTGAACTTTATTGAACTCGTACGAATCTGTTCAGTTGGTGTCCTTACCAAACACTCCACAAATAATAGCAGCGAAACTGTTCACTGAAGAGGCAGTTATAATAATGCAATAGATCTGCTTGTAAGCACCTCCAAGCACAGAAAAAGATTGTTCGCAAAATGTTTGCTTGATCGCATTGTCAAAGATTTTGAATGCGAATGAACATCAAGATATTCTGCTGACATTCGACAGCCTATGACTTTGGCTGATATCCTTCATGTAGCTCTTCCTGTCGATAACATTCATCAGGTCGATATCAGCGACTCTCCATCTCATCAGCAGCAAGGTAAATGGCAGAATCAGGCAGATCAATAGCACGAAAAGGCATGCCAGTTCGTAGCTGAATAAATTGATCTGGCGCTGCAACACTTCCATCACGTGGGTCTTGAGGTTGTCCGTGTACAGCTGCAGTTCCTACCGAGTCAGTTGGAAAAGGAGACTCAGCATTTCGTTGAGATACTGCATATCCACGCTGGCAAGGATATCAGCAGATGCGACTCCACTCTGAGATGCTTGGATCATCCATAATACTCTCTGGTTGAGGCTGTTATCAAGCGTAATGTTGAACATGTCGGAGTAGTGCAGGCAGGCAGTGTAGTTGCAAACTGGAGACATATCCACGTTGTTTTTGTAGGTGTTAAAGGCGTTGAACTCGTCGAACATCATGATGGTAGGATTGAACGTAAAATTGCTTCGGAGTGAGTCGTTATAGCGTTGAATCATCTCTGCGAAGGTGTTGGCAGAGGGATCGCTGGGGTCTAGGTCTGCAAGGATCGACAGTGTCAGTCTGGTGAAGCTACTCACTACGTTATTAACGGCTTACTCTTGGTCTGGAGGAAGAAGAAGTTGTCAATGTAGTCTTTCAGGAAGTAACCAACAGAAAAGGTTTGAGCATAGCTGGTGGCCGATACAGCAATGCAGAAACATGAAACCAACACTACCAAGGCTATGAATATGACATTCGGCCGGGTCTTATTCACTGCTATCCGCTTTCGAATTATCGGTTCCTCTGGGTTACCTCCTTCAGTTACTACCGTAGTCGGAAGCCTCATTCTATTGCTCGTTGCGATCGAGCTGGGGTTCTCTGAAATACTAGTGATGTTCATGGTGAGGGAGGCGAGTGTATCGTTTCCGAGATTCGAGAAGTAGGATCGTTTTCGACTGGATGACGAGGGTTCAAAAGTTAGGTTCTTTTTGTTGTCGTCACGTTCAAAGGGCGCTCCTGCCAAATGAAGTCGAAACATATCCACATGGTATACCCCCATCTTAGAGTCCTCATCAGAAATGTCCAAAAGGCAGCTAAGTGTCTTCGTTTGACGGGTGCTTCGATGCCTATCGTAGAGTATGAGAAGCAGTGCCAACCCAAGGGATGCGCCACACTTCGTAATGAACAAGATCATGATTGAGATGCTGAAGGTGTCTTTCTGCTTTAAGTAGTTGGAGTAGAAACTGTTCTTAACTTGGTTAACAGCAGTGGTTGACACTTCCCTCCAGTTGCGCATGACGTAATTGGTAACTTACCTGACGATTCTTTGCATGCTGGGGTTGGGATTGTGAAAGTATTACACTATAAGTTCCATTGCCGAGCTCATGCTCTCTAAGAAGATGGAGTTGTCGTTGTTAAATGTGGTGTTGTAAACTAGCTCAGCTATCACTTGGTCTTCAATATTATTGGTGCTCAGGAACTTGCTCAACCCCGTCGCCTTCCTCTTGATCTCGTCAAGAGAGGTGTACGATACAGTTGGGAAAGTGACATTCAGAAGCTGAAAGTAGCGCATCTGACGGTTCCAGATGAGCATGTCGTACACTCCGATTTCCTGGCCATTAAGGTTATACAGCATTTACACATTGGCATTTTTTGCTGCTGCATTGTTGTACTCCAGGATAAAATTTGCGCTCGAGCAGCAGATAAAGCCAAAAGACAAGAACCAGAGCAGTGCCAACTGAATCGCTAGCCTCCACCAGGAGTATTCACTCCCCAACCTTCTTTCTTTGTTGTCGAGGTATGTCCATATTGACGAGTTTTCCTTTAGGACAAAAGGATGAGTGCTGAAGACGCTTGGTGCACCTACTGTCATCGACCTTGAATATTTGGAGGAAGGGGTTGAGACCATGACTACAGCTACCTTCCCATCATACTTTATCTTTCGAAGGAGTGTACAGTTATCAAGAAGGATTTTTCCCTCAACAGAAAGAGCTATTGATTGGTTTGAAGCGAGCCTAGTTAGTATTTAGTCAAGGTTCGATCCGCTGAGTGTCTGGACAGTATAGTTGAGTCTTAAATTAATCAGTTCACTCCCCCCTAGAATTTCGCCTGTAGATTCATTAAATGTGACACACGACTATTGCTGTCTGTTTGAAGAAAAGGTTAAAGATCCACAGAAAGATGTTACGATCTAAGTCGACCATATTGAAAGTCGAAGGATAGCATCGCGGTAGTTACCCTTGTCGTCCTGGACGAGGACACTCATGGGAAGATGGTCGAGGGTGGCACCCTTCTCCAGAGCGGTACTGATGATGGAGTCGTGGTGGCTGCGGAAAAAGTCGGGGATGAGCTCCGACATGGACTCTCCGACGAGCCGCGAACTGGGAACACCGATCAGGGCCAGACTGTTGGGCCCGACGCGCAGTAGCTCCCCAAAGGATGCCGGGTCGGCGTTGAGCTCGAGGAAGAGGCTGTTGCACCACTGGTACTCGAGGTGGATGCTGCCGTAGAACTCGCCCTGCATAATGAGTCCCGGCAGCGGCTGCAGGTCCCGCTCCACAAAGTACAGGTAGTGAGCGTACGTGTTGACGAGTTCGCGGGTCTTCTGCCAGACGCCTGCATACGCTGGAGCCACCAGTCGCCTACACTCCACCAGTCTCCTCCCCAGCGACTCGAGCGTGCTGTGCACCGTGCTGCTCTCGGCCAGCGCCTCCCACCAAAGACGGTAACAGTCGCTCGAGTGGACCAGCAGCTCCAGGAAGGCCTGGTGCTCGTGGAAGTGTTTGTCCAGTCCCTCCTGCTGTCGCCACCGGAACTGCAGCTCCCGCTGTACCTCCCTGCGTAGTCGGTAAAGCATCAGTCGCCACTCCACGTTATACCAGCACAGCGACGTCTACAGCTGTCTAAGTGTCCGCAGCGTGCCAATGCAGTCCTTGCGCACGTGGTAGCAGCCGTATGCACGCAGTAGCAGGTAGGAGGAGTCTGAGCTGTCGTGGTAGAGTTTGTCGATTTGGTTGAGCAGGGCCAGTCGGAATTGGTCTCTTGTCTCGAAGTTTGGTACATCCTTGCTCGAGACGGTTGGGTCGAAGTCTGAAACCAGCTCCGCGACATCGGCGCAGTACTCGGGGTTGAGCACCTCCTGCGATAAGTCGTAGAGGTGCTGCTCGAACTGCTCCAGCACGGTGTTCCGCTTGACCAGCTCCTCATAGTCAGAGATAGTCCTCCTCACGAGGCTCCTCACTCCAGCGTACAGTAGGGCGGCCGCTGCGTGAACGAGCAGGACAGTAGGTACGGACAGGGTACCGTCGCTGGCCGTGAGGTTGAGTAGCGCTCCAACGACGAGCGGCAGATAAGTCATTTCGGACAGGCACTGGTAGTATACTGAGAAGGCCCTCGTCCACAGTCTCAGCGCCAGGAGTGATATGGCTACCGCAAGGACTGCGCAGTTGAGCCAGACCAGACGGTGGCCAAGCACTGTGTAGAGCGCGACTAGTACGGAGACGGAAAGGAAGTGCAGCGCCTTGAGGAAGTTGTTGCACTCTGCAGTGAGGCAGTCCACCGCAGCGAAGCAGCGCTCGCTGGTGCGGACGCACTCGAGGAACAGCGAGGCGAGGAGCTGCAGCAGGAACACGTACATAAAAGGACTGGCGGTGGATAGAGCGAAGCTGATGAGGGCGCAGTACAGACCTCGCACCACCGATATTCCCAGCGCCAGTTGCACAGCTAGGCACACTGCCAATATGACCGTGGCCGCGAGAGCTGGCTCCCCGAACAGCGATTTTCCGAGGTCCACAAGCTCCTCATTCAAAGGTGTTATGGCAATAGTCGAGACAATAGACAGCGCCAGTAACTCCAATAGCCATTGAACCACAAACCACTCTTTGGATGATGAATTTCTCACGGCAAGATAATCTTTGGCCCTTGTTTGAGCCAACCACTCGTTGCTCATTCTTCTGTATTGTAAAACACAATTTTTCGATTTCCATAAACAGAATACTCGATTCGCTACTCTTAAAATCCCTTTTCATTCCAAAAAAATGATGGTTAGGATTATAGCCCTTTTATCCACATACACCTTCATGACCGCTCGCCCCTTCGTGATATTTTCTGCTTGTTCTATGGTGATATCATTGTGCTAAGCATTTCCTCTTCTTCCTTCGCATAGCTTTTTCTTTCAATAATGCTCATCAGCTCAAGATCGTCACGCCTCTCGACTATTGTGAAGTATGGGAAAAGAATCAGGATTGTCAGAATAATAAATATAATGCACGCCAGCTCAATGACATAGTATAGCCTTTGGTTTCCGCTCATAATGGCTACCTGGACGGCTAGAGTGTTGTAGTAAGACTCTGTCAGTGAACGGGCGATCGAAAACATGTTGTGAAGCATTTCACAGAGATACTGCATGCCGACCCCATTGATAATGTCTGTCGGCGATATGATGTTCTTGGCTGTCGTGACCATGAACAGCACCTGCTCATTGAGATCACTATTGAGAGTCATATTTAGCATGTCTGCATAAGCCCGACACTAAGTATAGCTGCAGACTGAGCGCATGTCGACATTATCCTTGTAAAAGTTGAACGAAGCGAATTCGCCATACAGTATGATTGTTGGATTGAGAGTAAAGTTTCCTCGAGATGTAACATTGTAGCTTGCCAATAGGGTCGGAAATGAATTGGAAGGGCGGTTAGAATCAAGGTAGGCCATGAATGCGAGTGATAGTCTTGAAAATGAGCTGGCTACAGTAACCCAAAATTGTACTTCTGGTCTGGAGGAAGTAGGAATTGTCGATGTAAGCTTTAAGGAGGTAGCCAGCGAACTGAGTTCCGTTGTAAGCGATGGCCGAGACAGCTAATGTGAGGCTTCCGGCCAAGAGAATAACCAATAAAAATGGTACATGAAACCGAATTCGACCATCTGCAAGCCTGTTCTCCTCCAATTATCGGTGCTCGGTTGTTGTAATGTTTGGGATATGGCCGTTGCCTTTTTGCAAGAATTAAAAATATCGAATATTTCTTCTGCTCAAGCTGCGCTCAGTAAGTGGTTGCTTTCACACAACAAACAATTGGATGTGGATTGAAATAACAAAGCAGATCGCAATAATCGGAATAAGAAATAAATTGGCTTCTACAAATTCCTTGGTTCATTACTGCAACTGTGCATCTCAGAGATCTTAAGAAAGGAACCACGAATGTTATAATCTTCCATCATGGATAAAGAAAATAACGTGCCATCGGTGGCCGAAGAGAAGCAGACTTTGGATGCCATCGAAGAATCAGTCAAATCACTGTATGTGCGCATCCAGTATCTGCTCAAGGAAGACTGTAAGCACCGCAAGAAGTTGGATGAGACCTTCCAAAGCAGCATCAAGCTCATCGAAAGGAAGGTTGAGCAAACCCAACAACACCAGAGAGTATGCTCGCACTCTACATAGATGAAGCAGATCACCTTGCAAAACGAGAAGCAAAGCGAGTCGGTGCAGTTTCGAGTGAAGGAGATGCGCGAGAAGCAGCATGAGTAAATCGTCGCTGTGAGAGAATCTCTTGGTGACCTTAAGAAATAGTAACGGGACAGCATTCGCGAGCTCTCTCGACGCAACCAGAAAGTGATTGAGGAAAGTCGCAAAGCAATGCTGTAGAAGAAGAAGCAGACTGTACAGCAGCTTAAACAGGAGAAGGAGCAATCCCGAGCAGGCATGATGAAGCAGCTGGAGCAGAGGTAAGCCTACCCGTAAGATAGAAAGTCAGAGTTACAGCAAGCCAAGGAAGAAGAAAGAAAACGCAATGAATAGAAGAGGTTCAGGCTAACTCAAGAACTCAAGGAAAAGGAGAAGCTCGAGAAGGACCTTGTTGAAAGGATTAGGCACACCTCCGAGAACCTGTATCACTTCTCAAACTTAGTTCGGACGACTGCAGAGATGAAGTTGGAGGACTTTGAAGCAGTGCTCTTGGAAGTCAAGAGGAAGGAGAAGATAAGTGTGAGTGAGGGCAAGGGTATTGAGAAGATACTAGAGTACATACTGCTGAACAAGAATTCACCGGTCCAAGGTAGTAAGCAGCTGGCGATTTGCCAGTAACCGTCTGCAAAGGCAAGGGAAATGCGCAGTACTGAACGCTCACGTAATCTACAAAACATCTATCGAAAAGTCGGCCCGAACAGTCGCAAGCAGTGTGGATGGAACGAAGGCAATGCCTCGAACGATGGCAGCTGCTGCAAATCCAACACTGGTTACACAAATATTGAAGAGCGGTCGGATAAATAAGCAGCAGCGTTTGAGCAGCATAGCAATGCTGCAGGCCTACCGAAACCGGAAGAACCCACATTACAATTAGCTGAGCCAGCCGTAACCTTCGTCCCGCCTCAACAAACATCAGCTAACTGACTATCTACAACAAATTATTAGTCACTCTGGCTCGGTTGTTGTTGGCAGAACGTCCTCCTCCACGAAATCTTTGATGCTGGACGATCGAAACAGTTCACGAATAGAATTGAAGCAGGTTGGTATACCACACAACAGTCCAATTCCCATTGAAATGGCGAGCGAGTAGAATGCCAGCCGCACTAACCACAGTATATACTGACTTTCGGTGGGATTGCGATTGGACAGTGCTACTGCCAACTCTCCTCTTTCAATGTCAAAGCTTACGTAGTACTGTTGGAGCACATTCGAGCCCAGCGTAACATAATCGTCTTGGATGAATTATACAGCAAATGTGATCTATTGGGTGAGATGGTTGGTAGATTAATGAAGACTGGATAGTGGAAACGCAAATGAAAAGTTCTGCCAGGTCTCCACAGAGATCTCGGTGAGTCTGAGTTGCAATGATGTCATTGAAGAGCAGCTTAAGCGTTGTTTAGAATTTGTCTGGCAGGAAATGCGTTGTTCCATCATCTTTGTTTTGAGGGGTTAGAGAAACCGTTAAGGTAAAGTGATGTGTCTCTGTTTGAGATCTAACCGAACCGAAAAAGGTCTTTTCAGCACCGCCTGCTTGTCAGAGCCATGTTGACCGATGCTGATAGACTGTGCATCAAACACCCAATGGTGTTTCTTCAAGCATTGAATTCTGGTGATTGGGCCATCAGTGTAGTAGGTATCAAGTCCTCCAAGCTGCAGGAATGAACCAGAACGAGACATGTATAGTGAAAAGGTTTGGCTGCCACTTTCGTATTTATCAAGCAGACTACGAAGAACAATATTGTGCAGTGGCGAACGGGAGAGGTTGATGAACCCGTTGACAGTAGTAATGTTGCTCGGACGGTAAGGCATGGACACATTCACTGCCTGCATCACTGGTCCATCCTGAAAGGTGGCTGCTTGGATAAAGATGCGTTTAGCACCCTACAGTGACCACGCTTCAACTGATTCGAACGAGAACTACACATTTGCAAGAGATTGGTGGCGCTTGTTGAGCAGTTCCACTATAGGCTGGGGAAGCTGCAAAGTCTCATTTTCGTAATCCCAGCTTAGAAGGAATTCGCTGGTTTGTCCCTCCACCTTGACGGGTATGTACAGCTGAAGTCCGAATTCTCCGTGCCTTGTGGTGAGAGGGAGCTAGACGTAACAGTGGACTGCAATCCACACCGCCATCAGTATCTGCAACGCATTGATCCCCATAATCAAGAATAATCGAAGTTCGTCATTGCCATAACCCTACTATAAAAATGTCTATGGAAATCAAAGCTGCTGACGTTGTTCGGTTGGTTCTTCAGTTCCTCCAGGAAAACAGTAAGCAATGGGTTAATACAGACTACCACAGATCGTTTTAGACTCTGCAGTTTGAAAGTCGCATTTGTATCAATACGGTGAATCGTAAGATGCTCAGTGCGGCTATCATGGCAGGCCACTGGGATACTACGCTGCACGAGGTGAAGAACATGATGCTGCCGGAGAGGTAAGCTTGTTGCTAAGGTAGTAAGCTGCTGACTCTGCATGAACTTATCATCGAGGATATGCTGGATCATGAGGAACGTGAGGCTGCTCTATTTGCCTTCGATAACTTCGTAAGGGACAACGTTACTGACAAGGAACTTCAGGAACGAACCATGAGGTTGGAATATCTGTGCAAGGAGGGCACCAAGGCAGACTTGTTCAAGGACTGCAGTAAGCAGAAGAAGAAGGAGATAGTTTTGGAGTCCATCCTCGAGGAGGTATTGGAGCCGCCTGCAGAGCGTCTGCTTAAACTTTTATCGCAATCCCTCAAGTACCAAGTATCCCAAGGTTTGGTCAACCCCAACATTAAACTCGATCTGTTCAGCGATTTCCGATATGAATTCAAGGAAGAGCAGGAACTCATTGCTAAACAAACTGAGAAGGTCGTGAAGTATCCGGAAGAGTCCAAGGTTACTGCCCTATGTTTCAGCGGTAAGGGGACCTACCTGGCTGTCGGAGGTTCAGATGGACTTATCTAACTCTACGACCCCAACAACTATGAAGTCAATAATGGATTGGCATACCAGAACGAAGGGGAGTTTATGTTCCATACCGACTCGGTCGTGGCTCTGTGCTTCAATGAGTCGCAGGATATGCTTGCCTCAGGCGATCGGAATGGACTAGCAAAGGTGTGGAATGTCGCTAACGGTAAATGCTTGAGAAAGATTGAGACGGGTTCGCATCCTGTGAGTGCAATTGGTTTCGGAATCGAACCATCCCATGTGTTGTGCTGTTTCGAAACAATCCAACTCTATGGGCTCAGAAGCACAGTAATGCTGCGAGAGTACAAAGGGCATACATCCCACATTAATAGTCTCGTGGTGCTGGAGAAGAGCAATCAGCTGCTGACCTGTTCGAAAGACGGGTCAGTGAAATGCTGGAACTACCACACGCAAGAATAAATCAAAAGCTACTCACCACCTTCAGGCCTCATTGTCCCTGAAGTTTCTATGATAAAGTGCTTTGGCGAGGGAAGGATGATCATCTGCACGAGGACTAACGTATTGATCCTCTCACAGCCCGAACTGAAGACATTTGACAACATCTACCTGGAGACAAAGCAGCAAACCTACTGCAGCTGGGCATGCTCCGGCTTGAGCGGGAGCTATATCTACTCTTGTGCAGAAGTCGAAAAAGGCAAGTTCAAGTTGATGGTACATAACTCCAAGACCAAGAGGGTTTAGTACTTCGTCAGTCTGGACAGTGAACTCTTGCTTCTGGAACACCATCCAACCCGAAACCTCTTGGTTGGATGGAGTCGTAATGGCTAAATCTCATTTTGGCGACCATGAATGACTGTGTATAACCAATTCACTTTAGCAATCAGATGCGGACCTTGCGAAAGACTGTCTCGAGAATCCCACCGATTATGTCGCATAGGCATGCCTTTCGGAAAAAGCTGTAGAACTGTCCTTCCGGGGATTCATTGGAATCCATGATCTCGCGGGTATTATCCTTCCAGAGCAGAAGCTGTCTTTCCCTGAATATCTTGACAAAGAACAGCCCCTTCTTGTGAAAGTAGTAACCTGAGCGGTCCCAAACCCATTCCTCCTCCATGATGCGCTCGAGCAGGTCAATTGACTATAGATGCTCAAACAGTATCTCTGCGGGTGACTCGAAGTTCCATTGAATATCGAAAGGACTACGGCTTGGCACCATATAGGAGAGAATCTTCTTGTTGAACTTGCCAAGCTGCAGCAAGTACTTCAGGAAGTCAGCGATGAATACCGACATGCAACTGCTCCATTCGATTTCAATGTTGAAGGTGTTCTTGATGTTCCAGGTGGTCTCATAGTATAGCAGGAACTCGTCACGCTGGTAGATCTTTAGCTGTCGATTGGCCATTTCTAAAGGGCTCAGACGAACTCGTGCAGTATCACACTGGTCCTTGTATCCTCCCTCGGTAACCACCATCGGCAAGTCCTTTACCTGCCCTTGGTATTTCTCGTTAATTGCCTGGATGTACTACCGGAAGTTCTGTCGGCAGGTTGTTCTGAATCGTTAGCGATCCGGAGTAGACTCCGTGGAAGCGTCAATGACGAAACTGATCTTAAAGATTTTTGTGTGAGCCGTGTCATCCTTGCGCCAGTTATTCTAATCAGTGAAGTAGCAGTGCCTTCCCACAAACCTGTACTCCTTTTCTTCGTAACAGAGGTAGCGATACATCATATCGCTGTGTCGCCGATCCATTCTGTTCACGAGCTACTTGTTTCCATTTCCCTGCTCATCTTGAATCGTTTCCTTGGAACTAACTATCTGGCATTCTCGGATGTTGAGATTAACCCGGTCTTGAACGATGATGTGGTGGTATAGCGAACCTTTGGCAAGGTGATAGCTTTGCTCAATCATTTCACTGGTCTTCTGACCTGTGTCGACAAGCTGAAAATTTTGGCTGAGCTTTTAGCAGATCACCTATTCGAGATTGTCAGTGCTGGGAATGCTGCGAGTGGCACGTTGGATATAGACCTGGTTGGTGATACTGTAGGCAGTCTTGATGGGTGTCAACAGCGGAAAGCATAGGAGCTTCCAGAAGTGTTAGTTGGTGAAGAGTCTTTTAGCGTCAGGTGGGCATTCATTGCGGTGGAGAGATAATCTGAAGAGCCGCAGCATATTCTCGCGGTAGCTTGGCATGAGCATATGAATTTTGCTCTACCTAAAGTTAAACTTAAGGCGATTGCGGTAATGACTGATGTGCTTGCGGTGAGATGCCTTGGCGAATAGAGCTCTCCGATGTTTCGGAGCCTCGTAGCGGTCCACCTCAAAGATATTCACATTTTAAAATTCAGTACCAGGGCGGTTGCTCATGGACGATCTGGACATGAGCTGGCTGGCTTGATTGGGCTATTCCACGAGCATGTCAAACTCAACGGATTAACGATGGGGGCGAAGTACCAGTCCACTGCTGGACATCTCTCGTTCCACTGTTTCTTCAGTCTTGAGCACCTGCAGCTTGAATAATTCGGCATTTGCGTTACTTATATCGAAATAGACCTCCCCGTTGGTGGTGCGTTTAATCGCTGAGGTCAGTTTGGCTTCCACTTTGCTGGGAACTCTTCCAGAGCAGAAATCACGCTCGGCGAGCTGACTTCTCAGCCGATCGAATGTTTGGTGCACCTTGTTGATCCTCGCCATTTGTTACGCGTTGGCATCGCGGTAGCTGCTGCTCTCGTAGCATCGGAGCTACTCAGAAATCTTGTTGTCGTAGAGGAATTGGTGCTGCTTCAAAGCCTATTGGTTGAAGTTACAGAACTAGATCCAATCGGGTGTCTTGCTAATCTTCGTGATCTGCTACAAGTTAGTAAAAGGTGGATTGCTAATGTAATGCTTCTTGTGCTTACACTTCAGTCTTCCCAGGTGGAAATGATTGAAATGCCAACCAACATTCTCGTCTGTAATTTCCTTCAAACACGAATCCCCACGGATACCGATTCGGTTCTGAAAGCAGTTGTTGTGATCGTAGTTTGGCCTTTCGTTCAGTGGAGAGCTGTAGATGTATTCGTCGAGGCAGCCATACAGCAGCAGGCTTAGCTTGCTCTGCAGCTCTTCGTCTATCACGGGGTCCTCGCCATTGCTAGTCTTTATGAATTCCAAGCGATCGACGCCGTTACGAATGCACACCATCACGCAGCTGATGTTGTTGAGGTACACGCTACTCTTCGCAAGCCGATATGTGCCAGGGTCAGTATAGAACTTGCCGTGGCCAGTGGTGAGCACAGTGATAGCACTACCACTTTCGTAAAGGCTGCGACCGTAATAATGTTTGCTGTATTGATTAGCGGTCAGGTTGATGGCCTCTAGGACGTTACAATGCCGGGAATCACAGACCTCGCACTCCAAGAACCTCAAGAAAGGTCGAATACGAAAATTAGGGTCACCAACATTGGAAATATTACGCTTGCGTGCACTCGAACAGCTCGAATTATCGCTGTTCGACTCTTCTGTGCGGGTGTCCATCTCCTGTCGCACACGCTTGAGAATGAACTCAGCGAACGGCTTCACATTACGCTTCCAGTTGATGGTGTACAGAAACTCTCCAATCTTCTTCCAAAGGTAGCTGCTCAAGTTACCGTAATTCTTCTTCCATGTCACCTTCCTGTAGACATCCTCGTAGATGTTGCCGAACGGATCAATTTGGAAGGCCACCGCAAAATTGAGACTGTACCTATCTACTCTATTCTCGGCACGCTCCAGATCGTCCATAAATTTGAGCACCTCGTCGTAGGCTTGGTTAAGGGTTTTGAGCTGCGGATAGTACAGTCTGGAGAACAGCACAATGTCCACTCGATGGCTATTCTGGAACATGGAGTTCCGCGTACCGAATGCACTGATGAACTGCACTGCCTTCTCCACATAGGTTTATTGGTTCAGATCAATTTCAAACGTCTCCTTGGACAGCTCCAGCAGAATGGTGTACTTGGAGCTGCCGGTGCGGTAGATAACTTTGGTGGCTGGGTTGATGACTCCTCTCTTTATTAGTTCGTTGCTGTTCATCATGCTCATCACTGTCATCTTCAGGCCCTAAAAGTTTAGCACTTTGCCGATATAGACCAACGACTTGTTCAGGTAATCCGTGATCTTGTACTGGTCCCTTCGAGACATGAATGTATCCTGAGTGGCAGCTAAATATACCTTCACGAGCAGTTCCACAAACTCAGCTGGGTAGTTCTAATGTTTTTCTAGCCGAATGGTGCTACGGAACTTTCCGCCCTGTTAGTATTCAACTCCGGCTTGATCGGCGAGCTGCTTTAGGATTGACACGTATTCGACAGGTCTGCTTTTAGATAGGCGGCAGACCTGAACGACAATGGGGTCCTTTGTCTCCACAACAATCAATTCCTTCTCAGTGAGACCTTCATACTCCTTGGGCAGCAACACTTCGGCCTTCGTAACTATTTGCTGATACCGAACTTTCTTACAAGGTATGCGTCACAAGAAGAATGCTTCTTTGCTCCTCTATCTTCACAGCTTCGGGTTTATCGGGTTTGGTGGAACCGAATTTTGCCCACTTGTCTTGCGCTGACTTCTTGTCTTCTACCGTAAAGTAGGCACTTACTTCGCATTAACCTGAACTATAATATTGAATATTGAATGCTATCGAGAGTAGTGAGGTGGGCGATGGCCACTGGCACACCCATCAAGATTGTGTCTCCTTTCAACGGATCAGTCATCTATAAGGAGAACACTCTTACTAAAAGCGAACTGAAAGATGTCCTTGCGAAGATATCCAAGGCGCGATAAGAATGGAATGCAAACGATGCGAACAAGAGAAGGGCAATCCTGACAAAGTTCGTTGAACTTCTGAAGCAGCAACGGACGAAGATTGCCGAAGACATCACTCGGCAGACTGGCAAAACTATTACAAATAGCACTAGCTAGGTTGAAGATGCATTTGCAGTGATGGATCGTCAGCTCACTTACAAGCATCGCGACAATAGAGATCAACTGAAGGAAGGCTACACCCTCGAACCATTTGGTAATGTGGTGATCGCCTCGCCATACACCACTCCGTTCTTCACACCCAGCAAGTACATGATCATCGGATTGCTAGTCGGTAACGGAGTGCTCATCAAATCTTCCGATCAGTGCCTTCTCACGACAAACACTATCGCAGCAGCCTTCAAGTAGGCATCTGGTTTGGAAACGGTTGTGCCTTTGCATGCAAATCTGGAAGTTCTTTAGCTGCTCCTGGAGGACAAGGATACGGGCTTCATAAATTTCACGGGACTCACTAAAAGCGGTCACTAACTGTACAAATAAATCGCCACCAAAAGCTAATGCTTTGCAGAATCAGTGTTTCACATATCGGCGAGCGATGCAGCATACGTCAGGGCAGATGCGAATCTCGTTAAAGCAGTCCCCATGCTGGCAAAAGGTGCTTTGGTCAATTCAGGGCAGTCACGCAATGCTATAAAACGTATCTATGTTGCCACGACAAGAATGGAAGAGTTTTGTAGAATGTTTGTTGAGTAAGTCAGCAAATTCAGGTAGCTTGTAATGGGAATACAGAATAGGCGATCCAATGGATCCAGTGACCAATTTGTCACCAATCGTATCAACAACAAATTACAAGCAGCTACTGCAACTGAAGGCTACACTTCAAGCAGAGAAGATGACACTTCTGTATGAAGGGAGTTCGGATAAGGCGTACGAAGGGAGTCGCTTTATCATGCCGATGGTGTATCTTGCCAACGAGGAATGTACCTATCGATTTGAAGTACTTTAAGCTTAATTCAGAACGAATAAATTTACGGCCCATTCGTCTTCCTGAAGGCAGTGGAAGGAGATGAGTAAGCCATCGAACAACTCAACCAGACAGTCTTCGGTAAGCGGTGTGTAGTGGTGACTGGGAAGTGGGAGGAAGGTATCGAAATCGGGAAGAGGCTGGAAGTGGGTTCGTTCAGTGTGAACAGTATAGCTGTACACCACCCGGACCTTCCATAATCAGGCAGAAAACGAAGCGGAAAGGGGTTTAGCCTGAGTTAAGATTCCATCCGTAATATCGGCAAGACCCTGTCGATCATAATGTGACTTTATAAACTATACAATGTGGGTGAACGACTGGCTACTGATACTGTTGGCAGTGGCTGTGCGATGCTAGGTGATACTTCTGGATGACAGTCACACCGATGTGAGTGTCTTGAACGCCTACAAGAAACATGTTTCTGAACTGCATTTTACGAACACGATATTCACGAAGGATGTGCTTATAGACTGGCGACGCTATACGTGCTATATACCGATCGCTTACGAGGTGCTGCATCATTAGCGAACCCTCAACGAGTCGGCACCTGGAGAGAAGGAGCTTTTATTGCCCCTGAACCATCTATGTGCAGTTTATTCCACGAAGCAATTTCTGTATGAGGTGTGTCCGGGAAAGCATGTCAGGCAATTCGACGATGCGACAACCATACAGAATATGGGTAAGGAGAAGCCTGAAAATATCATCATGGGCAAACAGGTGGCCACTGCTGAGCAACGAAAAGTCTCGAAGACAATAGTGTCTACGGTATCCCGAAAGCATCGGTATGTTATGGTGGTGGGTCGGATAGGCCGGACCAACTACAACTTGCCGTACAGCAAGAATCGCTATGGCACTGATGTCGTGGATTTGAATTGTACCAACGGGAAGCACCTGATTGACAGCATTATCCTCACTAGCAAGACCGAGTTCGTCTTGGTATCTGATCACGTTGGTGAATGCTTTGCCAAGGTCACCAGTAAGTCGATAAGAATTGGCGGCTAAAGGGTGTCCTTACCCAGTGGAAGTTTGGTTGTTACCGGGAATATCATAGTCGGAGAATGTCCTGCAACTGGACCTTACGCATTCATTGAGCAGAACGGCGAGATTATCCCAAGGAGGATAGATGAGCGGATTAACGACCAAACCCTAGTGTTAAAAGAGAAGATTGATACAACAAGCAATAAGATAAGCTGCTAACTCATCACACTAACCAGCAACTGTACACTCGAATTAGTGAAGGGAAAAGTGCAGGTGGTTGGCTATGTGCTCACCTCAGAGTTGCCACTTGATCTCAACCCTAACGATCTCCTGTTGGTATCGTATACACTCGCCAACGGAATCGGCAGCGTGCAGCAGATCAGTGTAGACTTTGCATTGACTTCTCATAAGATACTGCTGAAGGATCTTCTGAGAGCTCTCTTCAAAATCAAGTCCATTTCAGTCTATGTTATCCGGCAACCCGTTGAAACTGACGAGGATCAATCGATTGGTGTCGCTCAACCGACAGAAAGTCAACAAATATCTCGCAAGATTAGGCTAGGTAAGGGAGAAGAACTACGTGTTAACTCAACAGACGTGTACATCACGTTCAGTGGAAAATCAGTGATGGCCATCTTATTAGGCGACGATTGGGATTTCGTTGTCAAGGATCGGCCACTTAAGGTACGAAGATACCCCAACGGATCAATCGAAGTTGTCGAAGAAAACGCTTTTTATGAGAATCTCACATTCACAGGTGATACCTTCCACGTTACGGAGGAATGTATATGGGCTGAGTCTGACTTCTACGAGTTCTGCCGCGTGTAAACAGGAATGTTCCATACTGTCAGGGCCATCTCAGAGCTCGACGTGACCATCTACAACCTGTCAGCACGTATACACTTCTTTAACACAGCTTAAAACGCACATTTGAGACACAAGAAACTTAATCGAGGAAAGACGCCGCTTAAAGTTGTTGAAAATTACCCGCAAGGAGAGCAATGTGGGGAGCCAATTAACAAAGCGAGAAATACTACTGTTGAGTACGTCTGTGGAAACAGTTGGTTCAGTATTAAGAACATCACTGAAACGAGTCCTTGCTAGTACTATCTCGAGGTTTAGACTCGCCTCCTCTGTGAGGACTCCTTTGAGTAGACGATAAAGCACGAGAGTTCAAAGGATACTGTATGCTTTTCGTCAGCAGCCGCAGCAACTTCTTGATAGTTTGTATACAACTCCTCTCGACATGTTATTTACTTATTAATGGGCACAGCGTTCCTGAGTTACAAGTCAGAGTCGTGCAGGCACCCTGATAGCTGCTTCCTGAATGCAATCAAAACTGCTGTGAACTCGTTGAAGTATGGGCTATGCATTGAGGCTGGAAGGGAGATAATTCGGTTGGTGCTGCTGCTCATTAGGAAACGAAATCCCAAAGAGGCTTTGGCATCTCTCTTCACAGCTTCCTTTGACAGGATTCGCATACCAATGTTCCTACTAATAAACAGCCTGACCCTCCGAGGCGGCCACTGCCTCATCAAATACCTTCGCAGTAAGAATGATGTGTGGAACTCGCTATCAGCAGGAATACTCTGCGGGGTGCTAAGCATGCCATTTCTCAAGCATAGCCAATGGTACCTGGTGCTGTCCCTTTTGGCAGCCAGAATCGTTGATGCGTTGTACCGAATTGCAATTGCTCGGGGAATCTTAAAGGAAGAAAATTCAAACATACATTTCTACGTGATGTTTGCCCTTGGCAATATGATCAACGCTTATGGTTTCTTCATTGAAGGTGATCTCGTCGAATCTGACATGAAAAGTCTATACACAAGGATGGCCGCCCTCGATCCCAAGGAAAACCAATGGCTTAGGAGCTCCTTGGCCTATAAGAAAGCAACCATGTAATCCAAGGGCTTTCTGTTCCCAACTGATAAGCTTAACAGGCGTATCACCGAGCTCACCAACGAATTCCGCAAAACTCCGATTTACTGATTGGTCAACATGCCTGTGCTTATGATGGGTATATAATGGTATAATGGCCGACTACTGCAACGTCAATGCTCAAACTCTCGAAGCTGACCCCCTCACCGAAACCTACAAGTTTCTTCAGCAGCCTCACTATTCAAGCGGCTACTTTCACAGTTCACTCAGCCCCAAACGCCTCAATGATGACAGTCTCAGATTTTCGCTACACCGAAGAATGTTCCGGCTGAAGAAAGGAGCTGAAGAATGCAAAGGCTTTCTCATCAAGAGCAAGTTCCGACCCAAAGGCTTTCGAGGTGGCAAAGTTACCGCCGATAGGTTCTATAAAAAGCATGTGTCAGTCGGTGAAGGTCTGGATAAACCAAAGGCTCCCCTTCCAGAGCTGCTGGACATATTCGAAGTCAAGAAGCAGAAACCCCATACAGTATACTCACCCAAACCCAATTTCGTATATAACCTGAGCCTATTCACGAAAAAGCGAGATAGACAGTCGATGGACTTCACACACGTGCGCACAAACAGCGCCCAGAACGCCTCCGAAATGCCGATAAAAACTTACACTAGTTCAGACTTTCGCCCGAAACAGTTTCGCTGTACGAAGAAGGCGATCCGGGATTGTTGATATGCTTGCTGTAACTTCTGGGCAATACTCAAAAAGAATCAGCGTCCGGTGGTAGCAGAAGGGCAGTTCCGCGCAAAGTCCAAAAGTCTTGGTTACGTCGGGACGGTAGTTCCACCATGGTCACGAGATTAACGTTCTCACCAAAGGAGTTGATCTCCCCTTGCCTTAGTGCTGTTCGATAGAGTGGAATTCGAATCTTGGAGGTGCCGTGATGTTGTTACTTGTCTGCTGTCTGCTGCTTATCGTGTTTTTATCTTCTCTTGGAAGTTGGAACGATGAATATCGTTGGGCAAGTTCCTTGTAATCCTTCGTCGAGCATGTTAGCAGTGATTTTGCCTGCCTCAATGAGGAGATTGTAGATTCCAAAGCAGTCGTCCCTTGGCGCAAACGAATAGCTCAACGAAACTGCTTCGAATTCAACGCCGTTCTTAATGGCATGCTCCTTTCTGATGTCACTAAAGAACTTCCTTGGCTCGCGGAAGGTACGTAAGTCGAACACTTTGGTGGTGCTATTAACTCCACTGAGGAGATTGAACTGGAATGTGGGTTTGGCTGCAAGCTTGTTCATTAGTTGAATCTCCTCATCCACTAAACTCAAAGAGTGCCCTGTTAGTTTCAGTTGCACTTGCGTCACTGTGGCCTGCTTGTCCTTACTCTGGCTGGTCTATTCGAAGAACAGTTTGTGCACCTGCTTGGTGATTTCGTTGGGGATGCTTGCTGACGGTTGTTGGTTGGGATTTAGTCCGTAGATAGTGGGTTACTCGACGATCTTTTCTATGTGCTCCATCATATCTTCGAAGGTGGGGGTATTGGGTAAGGTAAATGACTTGACACCCATGAATCGGATATCTGGGTTGAGCACCTCAGGAGTAATAAACGATTAGGTGAGAACTTTAAGCTTAAAGCGGTCCTGTTCATCGGTAATTCTTCCTTCGTAATTGACTTCCCCAATCATGTTGCGGAGTGCTGCGAAATCGAGGGGATGTGCTACTTCATCCAAATCATCGACATTGCACCGCACGCAATGAGGGTTTGATGCTCTCGAAACAACTTCTTTCAGAATTCTCAGGCTGCACTGATACTCCATTTCAGTGTACTGGTAGGGCACGTTCCACCCTACAGGCCCAAATTTACTACGGTCACTGATGATGGCATGTAGCAGTGTAATGGCGTAAGCCACCGACCTGCTCGGTTAGTCCTCGTTGGCGATCATATTGTAGTTGTTGCGTAGGAGCTGCATCATCTTATTCTTCAGACCCGACGGCGCTTCAAAGGTTATCTTCAAAGAACGTCCCGATACTGCACTTGGGAATTGTTTGGAGGGCTTCATGATCATGATTAACCTAAACTTTTCATTGGCCTGCCCAGATTCCAGCCTACGAGCAATATTTGGGAAGATAGATGGACTGATGTGAAGGTTGTGCAGGATAAGTATAGTTTCTCGTTTGTATTCTTTTTCAAGTGCCTTTTCAGCTATTGGAGTTTGTCCCTCTCCCATTGAAATAACCAGGGTATGCTTCATCATCCTTCGCCGGGATAGGAACTCCGTAAGCTTATTTAGTGGGTCGTCGCCCATGATGAATAGTGCTGGGGTCGCCTCATCAATCTGTTTGAATACATCGAAGATGTTGCTGTCCCCTGAACTGAGAAGTTCTCCAAAGCCTGAATGCGCTATGAACTTATCCAGTACTTCGCCGAATCGGTCTGGACGCAGCATCCTTACAATCACCAAGCAAGAAAACGGTTTTAATCTGGGATTCACGTTGAAAGGTTAAGGATCGTTGGCGATGGTCATATAGAACTCGTTGGAGCCTTTGGCAGATTCGTGGAAGGCGAGTAGTTCTTTGGTAAGATGCCCAACATCAACGTAGGCTCTAAAGTTCTCACGCTTTGTAGCACTTAGGAACAGAATTCGTGCGTCCGACTTCGAAACCTTGTCAAGCGATAGCAGTAATCCGAGTAGTTTTCTATCACTTTCTTGTAGCCCCACTTTGATTTTTGCGAGCAACGCTGATACAACCAGGTGCAATCTTTCTTCGTCCATATGACCTTTCTTTTTTTCGTCAAAAACTCTTTGTGGGCGTTTGTAAATTTGATTAGATAGCTCATTGGTGGTGTCTTGCGGCACAGACCGATAGTTCTTTGGGGAGGCTGCATCATCCTCAGCCTTATTCGGGTAGGTTCTACTTGACAGTCTCGAACTCATCCTCGATAGTGAGGATGTTGGTCTCGACCCAGTACTATTCGAGTGGCTAAACACAAAGCTCTCGTACATGGCTTCACCTGGCTCGTTAAAGTCCAAAGCATCCTCAATGTTGTTGATCTCCTAAGATACAGTTTCAACGCAGGCAGCCAGGAATATCCTAATGAAGTAGGAGTAGTTCCAATGTAGCATTGGGTTGACTCTCCCAAGCATTCCCAACTGAATGTAGATCAGTGCCGCCATTTCACAGAGCCTTTGGTAGTTCATCAACAAAAATTTCATGCTCGAATTTTTTTGCTCAAGAGCGTCGGCAGATACGGTGATTTCCAGTGCAGTCTTCGAACTGTTTTGCAGCATGTTTACAAGGGTGTCATCCTCCAGCAGGCCACCCTTGTTCTCAGCGAGGTAGTCGACCAGTTGTAACTACAGTCCACTTAGCTTAGCTTGGTTGTTGAGTCGAGTGAGCTCGAGATCTACCTTCTAGCGGTACACCTATTCGTTCTCTTGTTTCAGCAGCTCAATGATGAGCTGTGCCTCAATAGCTTTCCGAGTAATTGAAAAGTTCACTACTGGATGCCTCACCATCAACCCCGATCCAAAAGTTGGGTTTCGTTCTTTGCTGCACAGTATCATCCGGAAGTTGGGGTCCAGCTCTAAACTTGTACCGCCAAATTCGATAAGCTTCCGACTTCCCTTGACCTCGATTTTAGCAGAGATAATGCTATGCGCCAGTTCATCTAAGTTCTTCTCCAGAGGGACAATCAGTTTGTAACCGTGCTTAATAGCCTTCTCAGCAGCACCTTTGTTCTGAGAGAACACCAATTCATAAGACTTCTGTAGCCAAGAGATTGCTTGATTGTCGGGATCAACCACTATTGGAAACTTGTTCATATGGTACATCAGAAATACTCCGTTCTGCATTGAAGTTATATCCGAACTGAGCCCGTTCTTCTCCCAGGTCTGCCTATCTAATGGGTTGAATAGGTCTAAGACTGAGTAGTCTTCTCTGAAGGGGAGGGAGACGTTTGTTGCTCGTTCCTTCATAAATGCTAACAGTTGTTAACGAACCTCCCCAGGATAACTGCTGGATAACTCCAACATTGCAGACGTAAACATGCATTCAGTGAAGCTCTGGCCTAATCGAGACTCCAACTTACTGACTGTTTCCTTCCATCGTTCGACCGAATCTCCCAAGCCTGTTTGGATGGAGCTTGCCCTTGCCAAGCGTTCTTAGTTCAGCTGCATTTCTCTTTCGAAATTCTCTATGAGTTGCTTTGTGGCTCGGAATTCACCTTCAACTTGCGAAAGGTTGTCGTTGGCTGCCTGGAAACGTTATTGGGTTGCTTTAAGAACGTATTAGCTCTCTATCAAGTCCTTCCTCAGATCGTTCAGGACTATCTTTTGTTTTCCCACAACCGAGTTGATTTCACTATATTTACCGACATTGATAACCCACCTCGCTAAGGATTTACACGAATAGGATACCTTCTCGATGTTGTCAAGAGTCCACTCGGGGTGCTCAGAAATACGTTTCTTCACTTTCAGATAGTCATCGTATTTTGGGGTACACCCCTTCAACCTCGAAAGCAGCTACGTGTCGGTGAGTATCTTCTTTATTGATTCCCAGCTGCCGTTGTCTCCCAACAGCATGCTCACATTTTCCAATGTAAATAGCACCAGCCGGTTCGGGTTATTGTTTGACTTGATCTATGATAGTTGGGAACGTTTGATGGTGGAGACTGCATTGGCTGCTTCTGTGAGAAGTGGCTAGGCTTCCTTCAAACTATCCTCGGCCTCAGCCTTCATGTACTCTATCTTCGAGCGTTTCGCCTCTACTTCTGCTTGATCCTTCTCCACTATCTTCTTTGCTTCGTTTGCTTAACGACGTCTGAGCTCCAAGCCTGGTATCAGCTTTTGCATGACATCCTTCTTCTGCTTTATTTGTGGTTCCATCTCAATTAGTCGCTATTTCATCTTAGCCAGCAACGCTTAGGTCTAGCCGAGCTTCATAATGCTTCGATCGAACTTGTCTTGTTGTGCCTTCAAGTTTTGTTGCTCCTCTGATAGCACTTTCAGGTATGTCTTTATAAATCGAATATGGAGCATTGGCGAAATTTCCTGAGAAGACTCTTCCACTCGATACCCCTCATTAAGTTCCTTGAGCTTGACAAAGGCGCCAACCGACAACATCACCAGATGCTCCTTTAACGTTGCCATACCCTTTTCTGAACATCCCTGGAGCAGCTTGCCGCTGAATTCCTCTAGGGCTTCGTTGGGCCATTGCCCAATATTGTTTACGTAGCAAGTGCTAAACAATGATGGGTAGGCCTTCAGCTGCTCAAATTTGTCCTTTTCAACAGTAATGAAAATTTTCAGATAGCCAAGGCCAAACTTGATATAGTCATTGACACCTTCCTCAGTATTCTTTGGCTTCCTCCCTACATCGATATCGGCAGCATGGTCCACAGCGTAATTCTTGTCCTCCTCATTCAGTAACGCAAAGTCACCGGCAATCAAGGATTCGAACTGTTGCAGAACCTCCAGCGAATGTGGTTAGAACGGAATGTGGAGATAATACTGCTTCTTTGTGGTTGCACATATTCGTACACACGAAAAGACGAACTTGGCTATTTCCTGATCAGTTGTTGAGGTGGGTTGAGCATGAGGGTTGTCTGGTTCTTGATCAGAAGATCGTTTGGGTAAATGTATGAGCTCAGTGGAGGTAGCCTTCGAAGCGATATTGAGGATTGTTGACTTGCCAGTGCCAACCTGACCAACCCAAATACAGTTAACAGAGGGCAGATCGTGCACACGTAGCACCCTACACAGATGGTTCACCAGAAACTTGGGAACAAGCAGCTTCATCTAAGACTTCCTCACAAGTTCCTCGAGTTTGGGTATTTCTTGCGCAAAGTTGTCGGAGATCTATCGATTTTCATGAGTCAGTAACGACGAAAAGACTGGAGGATTGAACTTCCTGCTCGCTGTATCAAGCTCAGTTGCAAACCTCTTGTTGAAGTTATCGCTGAAATGTTTGTGAAAGCGTAACCTTGTTTTTTCGAGATGCTACTAACTCTGGAGCCTGTCGTAATAGACCCGACTTGTCTGGTAGAGGACCATGGAGACTGCCTGCTCAATACTCTTACTACACTGGGGGCCAAGTAGGCGTAAGCTTTCAGTGAGCTGGGAAAGCTGTCTCATGCTGTACTCATGACCGTCGTTGGAGTTCGCTGAATCAAGAGTGAAGCCGATCAGAGCACGAAGGAACTTATCAGCGAACATTGCATCAAGCTCATTCTTCATAAGTTGGCTTAGATCAGAAGTCAGCAGCAGCCTCTTGAACAAGAACAGATATATTGATTGGAGGGTGTCTGCATTGATTGAATAGTCCAAACTGAAGGACTGAGCTAATATGTGCTGATCTACATGACGGTTGGTCTCCACGATAACAGCTGTATCCCTTACTGTTCGTTACTCGAGGGTCTTGCTCTCCATATGAGTTCTCCTTTACACGAAGGTACGTAGGTATTCGGACGTGGTATCGCTCGCAAGGGCAATGTTATCCACGTAAACCACTGTCCGGTCACCCTCCAATGGAATCAAGTCTTAGTCGTGTTCCCCCTTTCGCTGTATTTGGTATTTTATTTCAAGAAATTCGCTCACCTTGCTTGAGAGGAGAAACTTAGTTACATGTAGGGTCACCCGAGAGTGCTGAGGGAGGCGTTCTAAAGCCCATTTGATGGCGACAGACTTCCCAGTACCAACACTCCCCTTCAGAATTAAATTCTTCTTACCGTAGACTGCCTTCTCAATGATATGGCTGCAAAGGCACGTTCCCAAATTAGGTACGAACATTGTCTGCCCCTGGATTTCTTGTGGAATATCTTGCAGTGGGTCGAATGGGACATACTATCCTTCGGGGTACTTCTCAAAAGATACGTAGTATTTGCTAAGGGGAAGTTTTAACGGTGTAAGTTCTTTGATCAGTAGCTTCTTGATCTTGTCGTAGGAACCCAATATGGCTATGAGATAAACGACTAATTTTTGAACTCCGAGGATCTCGCTGTACATCCAGCCTTCCTCCTTGGACAGTAAATATTCAGGTAGCAGCGATGAAAGCATGTACATGACGCTTCTTATCTTTTCTTTCGGAAGTTGGTTGAGCATCTCCTCCAGAGGTCTCACCAAATCAGGTGGAAACTTCAATTTTGCAAGCTCCCTGGCAATCGTCATTTGAACTGTGATGATGTCGGACGAAAGGTATACGATGGAGCAGCGTGTGATTGTTGCGGGAGAGGTCATCAAAAGGTCAGTGGTTTCGATGATCATTCTAAAGTTCCCGTGGCTCAGTCGGAGTCGAGATCCGCTTGGTAAACTAAGTACTTTGGAATCATCAAGGAGGGTGTTAAAGTTCTCGACCCACTCCGATCTGACCTGGGCATCAAGGTAAAGCACATACTTGCTCTCGGGATGGTTGATACTATCCTTGAGGATCTCTTCGACAACACCAGCCTGCCAACCACTTTGCAACTTGCCACCGAAGAAGTATATTGGCTCACAACCGTTGGGGTTAAATCTTCTCACTTTACTGTAGCTGTTTTGCAGATAGCGCTCGATGAGTGTCGTCTTGCAGGATGCTTCTCCCAGCACAATGGTACCCAACTGCGAAGCTTCGACTATAGATCGGTACTTGTCCTCTACTATATTACTCTGCTTCATCTATTTCTGATCAGTTGGGAACAGATCTGTCAGCGTGCGCTCGAAGATGACGAGGTCTGTTTCTGTAAGCCGAGGTTTAAGATTCTCAATGAGTGCAGCCCTAACAGCAACCTCTTCTGGCATCTTTGAAGTTTTGATTTTGTCAATGAGAAACATCAAAGTCTTCATCGATCGCAACCCGAAATCATAATGCCTTTGCTTGTTAAACTGCACTCCTAGCAGTTGGTAGAGCTTGCAGATGCTACCAGCCAAGGCTGCTGCCTCCCGAAAGCCTTTAGAGTAGAGCATGACCTCTAAAATCTTTTCGTATTCTGGAAGGTTGACGGAAACACAACGGAAGTATGACTTTAGATTCTCTGTCAGCTCCGTGCGGTTGGTGTAGTTGGGGTTCATCGTCGCGAAGATACCAATGCCAAGGTGCAAGGTTATTTCCTTTCCAAAGAAGTTAAACGAATCCTTCTTAGCAAGCACAGCCCCACGAATTAGAGATATTTGGCTGGCTACCACCGACATTACTTCGATCTAAAGACGGTTCAGCTCGTCCAAACAAATCCAACTTCCTGTGTAACACAGTCCAGCCAATAGCTTCTGTAGCAGACGCGTACTCACCAACGAGGAACAGTTGAATACCAGGCAGAATCGAGCCATGCTTCGTGCAAGTTCTTTAAGAGTTTCAGTCTTCCCAGTACCCGAAGGGCCCTGCATGACAACTCCGAGGCCCCAGTTGAGTCCACCAAGTACCGTTGCGTAGGCTCTGCGAATATCCTTGGTGTTGACCATGACCTGCCAGACTCCCTGGTACTCTCCACCCCACTCAAACTGCCCACCGAGACTGCGCATAACCACGTCGTCCTCGAAGTAGTAGCGTATGACTGTCTGCCACTCGTAATCCAGTACGCTGGTGATCTGATGTGCTTGCAGTTCCCTTGTGAGATGGAGCATGTGCAGTGTAAGCGTAATTAAGTTTGAGTTGGGTCCAGGATTCTGCAACAATTCATGTAGGTTGGTAGCAAGAAGCTGGAGTTGAAGCGTCACATCATGCTGCCCACTGAAGTAGTTGATTTCCATCTGTTTGCAGTAGAGAATCCATTCGAGAGTGTATGTGCACATCCAAGGTAGTCTGGATTCTACCTCCCTTAATCCTTTGAGCTCCACTTCGTAACTGTTCAGTGCCTGCCTGATGAGTGTTTTTAGGGTATATCGAACTGCCTCCTCCAACTGTCGGAACGTGGTTTATAGCTATTGCTGCTTGAACATCCAACTTATCAACCGCAGCTTCTCTCCGCCATGCCCGCATACGCCCACTACAACCCCTTCCTGCTCGTACCAACCAGTAATTCCTTCGAACATCCGATGAAGACTGCTATCCTTCGCCAGCCCTGCCAACATTTCCATCATCTAGAGATCCTCCATGAAGTAGAACCGTTGAAATTGAAGTCGCTTCTTCTCAAGAAAGGCACCTAGCTTTTTATGGATGCTTTCGAACTGCTTATTGTTACCTGTGAGAAGACTCATAGTTGCTTCAGCAGCGAGTCCCTTCACTGGATTTATCAGCACCTTCATCTGCCTCATTGTCGTCGACACAATCTTCTGAAATTCCTTGTACTCTAAAGGTAGCTGTTTCTCACAGAAGGTACTGCTCATGGTGGGGTACAGCTCGATGAAGTTATTTTGATGCACTAACAGCTCCTCCAGAAGCTTTATAAGTGCGTTCAGGTTGCGCAGCAGTCCTTGACAGCGATGTCGCACGAATCCACCATACTTACTGTTGATGACACCCAGCAGCATCATCATGTTCTCTTCGATATCACGTCTCACGGCTTAGTTTTCCGTGAAGATAAGCAAAGTTCCGTCGTACGGGATGGTCTCCAAGCGAATGTTTGGCCACCACTTCTGCTAGAACTTATCAAGGGCTTCCCCAATTTCTGTCTATTTCTTAGCTCGCACAACGAGTTCGCTTACCTCTGAGTTGAGCTCAGTTGCCTTGCGTTCTCTCAGCAAACCGATTGTTAGGGTTGGATTGTATGGATTACTTTGTCCAAGGTTCAACCCGAATCGTTTTTGAAGCAGTCCATAAAATTCCTCCCAATCCTTGGTCCTGAGATGCTTGGATTGAAGGCATTCCATCATAAGCACTTCATCGTGGATTTGTTGGAGATGAGCACGCGCAGATGCTATCAGAGACACCTTATCATTCTTCTTTGCTTCCTGTTCAATAGTCTCCACGTACTCGCCTACCTCTATTTGTATGGCTTGTAGATCAACCGCCATCACCTGAGCTTTGGAGGTCAGCAAAAGCAGGTCTTCACAGCCCGATAGTACCCTCCAAACATTTTGAAGAGATGCAAATTCACTCCATAGAAGATCGAGTTTGTGTAGTCGTTCACCCGACACTGATAGAGCCACCATAAAGTCAACAATTTCATCCAGTCGAGCGAGCATCTTTTGCATACGATTGCCAACAGTCTGCAATTCGTGGTAGACCTCCCCTGGATTTTATTTGTCTTCAAAGTAACGAGCATCGGATAGCTGCCCTTCTGTTGTCACTATCTCCTTTTCCAGAGTCTTGTACATATCCGTCACTTCTCTGCGATAGCGGTTCATGTTGCTGTCCTTGCTTGATAAGTAGTTGGCAAGTTTACTCTTAACGCTGCCCAGCAGCACTACCAGCTCATTGCATCCGCTCAGCTGAGTATGGGTTTCCCGCTCGTAGATACCCACTATTTTGCGAAGATCGTCAAGTTGGACCTGATAGCTACTGAAACGTTCCTCAACTATTCCTGCCTACCGCATGACCAATACGAACTTGCTTGTATCGCTGACCAGAGTATCGAGCCTTGTACGATGACTTTCGAGTACCTGCTTGAGTCGATTAACCTCTTCATGGAAGCGTTGGGGGATATAGTGCATCAGACGAGCTCTGTAATTCTTGAGTCTCTAGAATATTTCGTCTTTGAATTCAGTGTTGCTGACGAACCCATAGATGACGTACTCGCCATCCTGCAACCTGTCCACAAAATCCATGTTGGATGACAACTCTTCAATGGTAGCTTCAACATCGTGGAAGGTCAGCTCCGGCATGGACTTATTATGCGAGTACTACTTGTACAGACGAAGAAATGGGTCGAAGGTTGCTAACCGCTCTTCGTAGCATTCTACGAACCTGAGGAGAGTTGCGTTGAAATTGTCGAGAGCATCCTCATATTTCTTGTTGTGATGCAGGTAGTCTATCAAAGTGAAGATGGGTGGTTCATTCTTGTCCTGCAGCTGCTGCATAATATGCTTAATGTTCTTTCGGATGAACTCGAAACGGGTACTCATTATAAGTGGACGTTTGAATTCCGCAAGGGCCTGAACAACCTTCTTGAGATGGCGATTGAAGAAGGAGTTGACTTCCAGGAGTGAAGGGGTCAGTTTGAGTGTGTCCTGTACACTGATAGACAAATTGAAGCCGAACCAGTTGTTGAACTAGGTGAGACTGAGTATATCGTCCCTACGGCGAGCGTAATCATCCTTCGGGAGAGTGGGACTAACCTTGAGAAGGTCAGCTGTCGCAGCATCATAGGACTCAATTTTGTGTGTCAGCGAAGCTGTCAATTCACAAAGATTGTTTATCAAGAGCTTTCCGATTGCTTCCATGACTTGCAAATCGGTGGTTCGAACCACTCGATAAAGTTTCTCAATGGAAGATTTCATCGCTGATTTGACGTCGAAACGCATAGCCACATTCTCAATGACAGGCACTGATTTATTGAGCTCATCCTTTGTTTCGAAGATTAATGGGTAGCCCTTCAATGATTAGAAGCACATCCCCAGCAGTGACTATTCGATCTTTTGCTGTTTCCTTGCCACCTTCTGAATGAGCTTTCCCATCCACTCTTCCTGGGCCGTACGGTAGGTTAGGAAGTCTTCACTCAGCTGGGTGCGCACTTGCAGGATCTGACAGTGGTCGGCTAGCTTAATACACTCCCCACGGATTCTCAGCATTTCGCCCATTGAATATTCGTTTGCCATGGGACTATACTTTAGGAGTTCCTGAGATGTTCGTTGGTTGAGTCTCCTCTTCATCTTACTCTTCCAGTGTCCAAACGTCTTCAAAGCTAAGTAGTTTTGCCAAAGCTATATCTTCCTGAGGCGGTGATGGTGGGCCTCATCACGCAACCATTGCTCCATACTCACTAACCTGTCATCCATCAGCACTCCATTGCGGCTTATTGTGATATAATCGGTTCCTTTCTGGTCGAACGTTGTTGCTTAGTAGTCGTAGATATCAACGTGTCGGAGGTATAGTACTTCCTCATTGTTCGATGCGTTCAATAGTGCTATCAATTTGGGGACTGTGAGTACTCCAGTTCTCAGCAAGTAGGTGATAGCTTCTGTCGTTGGCAGTTTGGAGCGTAGTGGAGCAACCCTGCTGGACAGTGACCACTTCTGTAGAGCTGCAGCTGCCTATTTATTCTCGACCCGACTAAGATCAAGTACGCTATGCTGTGTGGGCAGCACTGTCTTGGACTTTAGCCGTTGAGAAATGATGTGGGTTTATCCTTGATCAGTGGGCATCACTGAGGTATTAAGAGTTTGCAGTCGATCAAGAGATGGTAACCGCACCGATGAATTGGACCTTTGCTTGCTCTCTCTTTCGGTTGATTGACCGGCAGGTCGCTTGACAACAAGCATGTTCTTGGACTCAAGAAGTTCATGCTTTTTGAAAAGTCTGCGATTGAGCAGATCCTTGTCCATACTGATTGTAGTTACAATATACACAAAGACGAACCGAACTGCAATAGGAAGAAATTATGTTTGACGGTGAGTGCATGAAAGTACCTTGCTGATGCTTTCTGGTTGA
>ERZ724508.71-NODE-71-length-67182-cov-5.749669_pt1 | contig 67182 bp, 103 predicted proteins | sample MGYA00376041_ERZ724508 | MGnify/ENA primary metagenome ERZ724508 (study PRJEB28724, sample SAMN07190887) | wastewater metagenome | isolation source: effluent of sewage treatment plant in Hong Hong | place: USA: Christiansburg, Virginia | collected 2016-03-01 ...
TTCATATATTTTCTCGACCTGGCCAACCAGGAGATTGTTAAATGTCAAATTTCTCAATTGACGATCCTCCATTACTCTGATCCATATTGAGATAAAATGCAAATGAATAGGAGCTTCTCCGTTCCCTAGAATCTAAGTCTTCCTGACGACAGCATGGTGGGAACCCCCAGGCTGAGGGACTCATAAATTCAATCTCGCTTGCTCTCGCCAAGGCATGCAACCCGACCCAACTACTTTACCAGCCTATTCAGACGCATCAAACGCCGGCTGGGTTTCCGGAGCAAAGGTCGTGAGTAGTACTTCTAACAGTAGTTGGGGTAGGCTGACATGCTGCTCTACCAACGAAGAATGGAGCTGCTCGACGATCCTATATACATATGCGCACAGCCATAAAAACAGCAGTCCTTACAGGACTTCATCCTAAGATACAGCAGCGTGGTGAAGATTGTGCCGCCGGAGAAGATGACAATGTCGATTTGGAACATCGTGGTGATGATCGTCATTCTGTACTACTTCTTCGAGGTTGGACTGGTGATCTGCTACGGGGAGGTAGTATGGCAGGCCGAACTCAACGCTTGGTGGAGTTACCTATTCAACTTCTTCGCATTCATTGTGCTGATAGCGGATATCTTAGTGTGTCTCAACCGTGGGTATTACAGTCACGGTATACTCATACTCGACAGGAAGAGAATTTACCGGCACTACCTTCGCTACCACTTCTTCATTGACCTGCTGGGGCTGATTGTAGTGATGGCCTGCTTCTTTAGCGGAGCCTTTGTGATGAACTACTTCAAAGCGCTGTTTCTGCTCAAACTGTACAACCTCTACCTTATCGATGTCACATTCCAGAGGGTACTACAATTTCATAGGACGCGCAGCACAATCTACATGGTCGGAAGACTCATTCTGATTATGATCATGGCATGCCACTATCTTGGCGGGATCTTCTATGCAATCGACCTGTACGTGTACAACACCAACTACTACGGGCCGAATACTCCAAGTTGGTGTTGGATATACAATGCTGTGGCATACAGTCAAATGATCCTGAACCTTCCATGGTATCTGCAGTACGAGTACAGTATGTACTGGTCACTAGCCACCATGACAACCATCGCCTACGGTGACATCACACCGCTGAATCCCATGGAAACGGTAAGGCCATTCTCTAATGTAGGCCTATGTGATAGTAATGCTCATCATTTCGTGCATCTCCTTCGCTTACATTCTCAACAACATCATCGAAATTCTGCTGGAGAGTAAGGCAAGTGACTCCAACTTCCAGCTGTAGTTCGTTACTATGAACCAGTTCATGAGCGAAAAGCTCATCACTGAGAAACTACGGATCCGAATTCGTTCGTACTTCTAACTGATATGGAATGAGGAGCGGTATCGTGACAGGGAGGTCGAGCAGGAAATGATAGGCAAGCTACCAAACGAGCTGCGCAGCCAACTACTCCGGATGGTGTACGAGAAGTTCGTGAACGAGCTCCTATTGGAGCGATATTTTTCAGCAGGGTTGGTGGAGAAGGTGGTGGAGAGTATATACGAGTACCGCTGCAGCAACAACTAAGTCATATTTGAGCATGGCAGCACGTTTAACCTCAAAGCCTACTTCCTGCTTAAGGGCAAGATTACTTTCTACTATGGAACTTGCACCATCATCGATAAGCTGGAATACGGGGCATTTGGGCTTTGTGAGTTCTACAAGCAAACACCAAGGCTTTTATCTGCACGCTCCAATATCGACTCGTTGTTGTACTGTCTCGATTGGGACAAATTCGATGAGCTTATAAGGGAGGATGTTACAGATAACGAGACTCTGAGGTTTATCATCGATAGCATGAGAGAGGGTCGTGAAGCTGATATGCTGGGGATGCTCTGCTTTATCTGCCAGTAGTCAACACACCTTTGCCGCAATTGCCCTCACGCTCACTTCGTGCTATCAATGTACGTAGCTGCTCGGAGAAGTCGAATGATAACTCAGAAACGTTTCCGAGTTAGACGTAGAGCCAGAAAAGACACCAACCTGTTCAAGCAGGTAGGCGCTCTTCGTCAATAATATGAGAAATTCGCTAAATATGCCAGGAAAGACAGTAACTATTAGCCAGAGTAGCTCACCACTGACGAGTCTTTGAACGCCGAGCTGGGTATCTCCGATAACTTCAATAGCTTGGACGAGTACATTCAACACACTGAACTTCTGATCCGGTTCCTCCGAAGACGAGTTCTGAACAACTCGGACTACTCCGACGACACCCTCCAAGTTGACCTCAAGAAGAACTATGAACGCTACTTCCCCGACTTCAATACAACCAATGTATTTGAACGGTTCAACGAACGCATTCGTAGCTACCGTCCCAACATCTACTGATGGCTTCCTCTCTATTAATTGGCAATTATGAGCAGCAAACAACGTCTTTACGAACAGGAAATAGACACGTGTCTTGTATGCAAGAAGCAGCCCATCCCTGAAAGCAAGCAGGAATTGATGGTACTGGCTGCCGGGGTATTCTGCTTCCTGTGGAGCTTCCGGTTTGCGCTGGTGCTTGTGTTGCTCAGCTACTACTTCTCCAAGATCGTGTGGAAGTGTCCGCTATGTAAACGCTAAATTGAAGTCGCTACGCTGGATGCTTAAGTATAGGAAAACCTAATATTGCGCTGTGGCAACTGTCTGGTGATGCTCTCAAAGCGGAAGTATTTGGCTGCGGTTTCCATTGTAGCCCTGTTGTTGTTCGTAACTCGGCCAGCGCACCCAACCAAACAGTTGCTAGAAGCACACCAGCTCCATGAAATAGCCAGTTGGGAATCACTAGCTAATCACACCGGCAAGGAAGCGATGCTCGATAATGAACATCACGCCCGCAACCAATTTGAGAAGTACACTGAGTTGGGGGATTGGCTATTACGTGGCTACTACATGCGATCGGAGGATAGGCTGCCTACTGGCCACCACGTAGTCCTGTTGAGAATGAGTCCAACACAAAATCGGAATCCGAGCACCCCGGATATCATTCTGAACATCGAAGAACCAATACCATAGGGAACCAAACCTGGAGACTAGCTGGAATTCCGCGGATAGGCCATTGAAAGTTTCACCAACTACTACCTGTTCCACGCCTTCGAGCTGAAAAAGACCGGCACATTCCGCGAACTCTCAACAATAGCTGAGTTCGACTGGATGCACGACGAAAAACTCAACAACCTTCGGAACGAAGACCCGAAATCAGCTGTGAAATAAGCTCCACAGCCCGAAGAGGTTTCGGGGGTAGAGCCTGCCGAGCCCTCCTGATGTGTATCGATTTAGGATGCTGTAGCTTTTGGAAGTTGATCATTCCAGTCCTGCTTGCTGTAGCTTGCTCACCAAAGTTTGTATCTTGGCGTCCTTCAGTTTGCTCAGCTGCTCCATTTTCTTCAGTTTGAGCTCGAGTATCTCCACTGTCTCCCGGAGCTCTTTGATCGCTAACTACTTCTCTCCGAGCTCGTTGCGCACCATAACTGGAGACCTACAGTTATCCGCAAGTTACATGCTCTTGCCGTTGTCGCTGCCCATCTTCAGCTACTCCTCCCTCATGCGCTCCTTCTCCTTGCTCTTCTACAGGTACACCTCGATCTTGCGCTTGAGCTGTAGTAGCATCCTCTCAATCGATTCGGGGGTGCACGTGATTATGTGCTCAATATCGTTCTTGCTGATCTGAAAGTTTATCTTCTTGAGCACCTTCTCTGCATACCATAGTGGCTTTACGATTGAGGGTGTTCCAGTTATTGTACTTCTGCGTGGCGCTGTTGGCAGGTGGGTAGTTGTGCAGATCCACCAACCTCGGAAAGTAGAAATGAAGGGTCTCAGCAGCCAGCACTGAATAACCATACATCTTTACTGCCGTCAGCAAAGTCCCTCGTGATGTTCTTCTTGGATCGCGAAAAAGGAATCTCATCGATCCAGTTGTACACCTCGTCGATTTCCTATCGGGTGATTGGTGGGGCGTCCATTATATTTCAAATGCTGTAGCGTATATGTACAAGCACTGTGTCAGGTATGCACCTTTACTGTGTACGAAAGGGTCCATGCCAGCATGAAGCTAAAGAACGATAGCATGAACGACTACTTGTACATCTCCACAGCTTCGATGGTCTATTCGTCGACCTGCAGGAAGCGGAACACGTAACCGTAGAAGAACAGGTACCCCACGACAACGAATCCAAGGATTGTGACGATGCCAGTAAGCTACAGCTGTCCCGCAACTATTCCGAAGATCACTCCGAAGATCTGCTTGGCCACATGGAGGATGTCCTTGAGCTCTTCCTTGTTGGGGTCTGACTAGCGGCTTAGAGCTTTCCGCAGCAGTTCGCGGGCGGGAGTTTCCGACATTATTGGTGATTGTTGTTATATTATATACGTGGAACGAGCCGAGTAGGCGTCGTTGCCAGTAGTCACAATACAAGAGAAGTGTAAACGGCCAAACCAACTGTAGATGTGATCGTTGGTTATAATAATTCATTGAGCTGCAATGGAAAAGTACAGGCACGTTATCGACAGTATAGTCGGCAGCCAGTCCGGCGGGAAGGTAGGTGGTGTCACCGGCGTCACAAAACATCAAACCGCCACAACAGATCTCCAGAAGACTATCGACGAGCTGCGACGCACCAACTACCGCCTGCAGAATGAGAAGGCTGAACTCTAACTAGAACTCAAGTAGTCTCAGAGGCTCTACCGGAAGTTCAGGAAGCACAATTAGCGTAATAGCCGTTCCTATTTTAGTGCTGCTAGAAAAGAATAAACACCTAGACGGGTAGCTTGCAGACCTCCGCGAGAAGTTCCGGCGTGAGTGCACTGTAAAAACTAAGATTCAGAACCGGCTGTATTCGATGCAATGTACTTACAGCTCCAGGGACGTCACAGTAAAGGACGAAAGGTTAGAAAACAAAAGGAATCACTAACGGCAGTCCTCGCACCACTTGGAATCTAAGGACGAGATGTCCAAGCAGTCCAGCAAAATTCTAGGGAAGCCCCGAAACAAGAAGTAGCATGGCAGAACGAACACCCTTCCCGCAAGGGTCGAAATCTCGGGGTAAACCACAAACAAGTAGCCCGTGGGCGTATCAATAAATCCTCAGCACCTTCAACAGATCAAGCGCTTGGAAGCGATAATCCAAAAACAGAAGGACTTGATTGACAGTTACGAGCAGCAACTAACCACCGATCGCAGCCAGAAGATGAAGCCACTTTACCACTAAAATTTTGCTGCCATTGGTAACAAATCTCACCGCCAACAATGACCTTCTCTTTCATCTATCTAATCATTGTATGCTAAACAAGCAGTACTGGTTCGTCAAGGTTCGCACCACCCGCAAGTACATTGGTTTTCTGTTCCTGCAACTTGTGCTCAGCTTTGTTGTGGCCGTGCTAGGCCTCACCAACGAAAAGCACTTTCGGAGCACGCCAACAGTGGTACTCGAAATTATCATCTGTCTATGCATCGCCTTCGATCTGTAACAATCTTTGCGACTGTAGGGTCATCCGTATGAACAGCTAGCCCACCTTCTGGCGCAGCAAGGGCAACATTCTCGACCTCATAGTGTTCGTTGGGCTCATCGGCATTGTCGTGTACGTTAGTCTGTCGCAGTCCAAGAGTAACGATGTTGTGCTCGAAACGGATGACATAGTGTTGCTTGTCATCATCATCGTAAGGTACAGGCTATGCGAGTTTAGGTATTCCGTTCAGATAATACGACTTGGCTGCATGATCAAGAAGTCACATGATTCGGCGCATCTACAAAAAGAATTGAAGGAGATCGACCTCAACGACCCAAAGTTAGCAACAGCAGGACCATCGACAGTCCCTGATCTCGAGGCCCATGGTTCTCACGTCTTCAGAAACAAACTGATGGACATCGCAAGGCGTTCTTCTGAGGACAATGGAGTTCACAATCCACTGAATGACGAACCTTCTTCCATACAGCCACAAACCCAAGGCCATCACGAGAAGCTCGTGGAGTAACTCTGACCATTACTGTGTGCTACCAACTTCCAGCATGAAGTCAATATTACCCGGTATCACTCCTTTTTCAACACCTCCGCTTCCATTTGGCTCATTAGTTTGCGCGATAGCTCGTTGGTCTACTGCCGCTGCCGCTGTTCTTTCTCGCTCAGTTGACGCTACTTGTCTGCCTGCTTGCTGCTCTTCTAAAGTTGCTCTGAATAAGCGAAGTTGGTACCGAGCATGAGCGTATACATATTGTGATCGACCATCCCGTCGACCTTGAGTTTATTGTTTTACTGGAAGCGCTTGACCAACTACTAGGTGTAGTGACCAAAAACGCCGATGGCCTCGAGCTTTTCGTCCATAAGCTTGCTGAGGATGTTTTGCAGCATCATAACTTCCTCCTTTGATGAGGTCTATTTACTGATTGGGAATTTAATGCCTTCCTTGTGCTTCTTCCTTGCTTGCGAAAGCAGGACGGACTCAGCTTGGTATTACTCTGTACGCGCCCGTTGAAGGTTTTTGATATTCATGGGTTTCTCTTCTTATTTCGGACTGAGAGAACCGCTCAGCAAGTCGATTGTCTAAGGAGAAGTTTTGACTGATTCTGATTTTTCGAGGGGTTGCGAACTGGGTTGTGAGACGACAGGTTGGAGAGAAATTGGGTGTTGTTGGGGTTGCAGAATTGGATCAAGGTGGACGGGTGAGCCAAGAGAAGCATTTTGCTGGGGTGCCTGACTGAAGGGTTGGACAACAGGTATGTTGTGTTGTGAAGTTGCAGTTTGCTGATGAGATTGGACCTGCACATTAATGATAACTTGGTTTTGCTGGATGTTGGGCTGAGGGGAAACGGGTGTTGTGCTGGCTAGGACCTGCTGAATAGTGGGGGTTGGTGAGGTAGGAGCAGAGCTCATCAACCCAGGTACGATGTAAGTCTGCGGACTTCTGAGCCCGCTGGTGGTCACCTGTGGGTTCGATTGAGGAGTTTGATGGGCAATAGACTTAGTCTTGGTCAGCATCGACAGTATATTCTTCTTGTCGATTGGAATATCGGGTTGGTTGTGTGTTTCTGGCTGCAGACTATTTCTTTGTTCCGTACTTTGCCGTGGCTATGCTGGAGGTTGCAGGGTTGGCTTCGATTAGGAAGGGTTACCTGGCTCTGTTGATTTCGGGGAGTTCTTTTTGCTGTTTTTGTTACTAGCCTTCTCGGCTAGCTGCCGCTGCAGATCAAAAGGCTGCATGGAGTTGTTTGTTCCGTTGAGGAAACTGGCCGGTTGGCCTTAATAGAGTTGTTGCTTATATTTAGCTATTTCTGTTGAGGCTTTTGTTGTGGCTTCAAGTGTTTTGATTGCCTATTCCGACTTGTTCTTGATCTCATCGTCCTTTAAAGGCTAAGAATTTGGCTTGGGAAGCTCAACCTTAATCTTGTTGGCGATCTCAGCAAGCTTGGTCGCATTCTTCGTGGGCGGTGGCGGTGTGCTAGTGGGGATGTTGATGTTTTTGCTGCTACTGTGTTTGTTCTGGTGTTCAGAATAAGCGTGATTAACCTTGCTGCTGCTCGGCTGGTTCTGCGGACTGATAAAATCAAAGTCGTGGTCTGCCCACTTATAAGCACTACTTGGAGTTTTCTTGCCATTTTGGTTGACCTCCATCATCGATTTGGTCTCCAGTTCGTTCGCTGCCTTTTTATTGAGCTTCTCAGAAGAATTTTGTCTTGGTACCTTCCTGTACAAGTCCTTCTCTGCCACTGGCTTCGGATCATTATTTATTGATTTTTCCATGACCGAAACATTGGCTGCTGGTGAACTACCCGACTATTGGACCTACTTCAGCAAGCCCTGCTCAAATAGATTAAGTGAGTTGGTGAAGCCTGCTTCCTGAACCTGCCCAATAATCTTTTTGCGGTAAGCTTGGAACATTTCTTTGAATTCAGCAGTAACCTGCTCCTTGACTTTGAGGAGAGTTGTGCTATTCGGCGATTAAACTCCGCTGCTCTTCTCCATCGGATCGTTCGATGGCATCCGCTTTAAGGAGTCAATCTGAATCTGACCGATATCGGCGGAGTTTGTAAGTGGGTTTTGACACAAAGATACGGCATGCACTGGTGGTTGAATCTGACTGTGCCGAAGCAATACGTCTTGAATATCCTATTCAATATGCTCTGTCGGCGTCAGAGAATGGTTATAGTATTACTTCTTTAAAGTACTCTACAGTTCTGGGCTGACCTCTTGAATTATGGAATGGCTTGGTCGCAGCTGCACCTCTTTCTTATCCTACTCGTCGGGAAGAAAAAACTCATCCTCAAGCAATTCCGATGCAGATGGCCGATCCTTACTATCGTTGAGACACTTGCTGATGAAGTTGCGGAGGGAGTCACACTAGATGAGCTCGAGACTTTTTGGTTTGATGCGCTGTTCAATATGTTTGTAAATCTGAGGAAGACCCTTGCACTCCTGATAGGGTGTCTCAAGCGTCGCCATCTCAAGCACACACATCCCAAACGCATAGATGTCGACGCCAGTACTATACTTGCCCTCGAAGATCTCGGGAGCCATGAATTCGGGTGTGCCAATGAGAGTCTCTGCATAGGAATCGCGTGTAAATATAGCTAGCCCAAGATCACCAATTCTAATTTCATTCGTGTTGGTATTTATGAAGATGTTCTCGCATTTGATATCTCTGTGAATGATGGGCGATGGCTTTTGGTTATGCAGGTAGTTCAAACCTTCTAGTATTTATCGACACCAGCCCTTGATGATCTTCAATCGAGGCTTCTTGATCTTGCGGAGGTGCTTCTTGAGCGAACCACCACTCACCATCTCTGTGATGAAGATCATCTCGTTCTTGTTCTTATTGAGCCAGGCATTGATAAAGCTGATTATCTTCTTATGGCTAATGTTCCGCAAGATGTAGATCTACTCGGTGAGACGCTTGCGCTCCTGCGGCGGCAACCGCATGAGTTTGATTACGTTCCAGGCAATCTATCTGCCGGTGTCGCTATCGTGCCCACGGTATACAGACTTGTAGCTGCCGAAGCCTATTTCCTCATTGAATCGGTAGAAGCGTTCTTGTGGACTGTACTCGACGATACGATCCTTTTCGGAATCGTCAGGAAAGAGCAGGTTGTCGGGATCATCGGCACCTTCCTGCTCGGTTTAGCGTACCCGCGAAGCCACCTACTCAGCCATAAATCATTATAATTTCAAATCAGTGGTGCTTTAACAGCAACTCTATGAATTCATCCTTAGTGATGTTGCCGTCACCGTTCACGTCTACCTGGTTGAAGAGCTGCTTTATCGATTCAGTAGTGTCCTCGCTGTCGTTCAGGAACTGCTTGATCTACTCGATCGTTATGAAGCCGCTGCGATCGATGTCGAAGTAGTTGAATGCACTTTCCAGTCGATTCATGTTCAGTAACTTCTACTCGCTACTAGCAGCCACCAAGAATTCCGTAAAATCAATCTTTCCTGAGTTGTTGGTATCGATGAGCTTCAGAATCCCGTTTATGTCCAGGCTATGATGGTCCCGGTAATGGGTGTTGAAAGCCTGAATCAATTCGTTCTTTTCAATGACACCGTCTCCATCGTTGTCCAAGCTTCGAAATACCTTCTCCAGCTCGGCTTTGTCCTGATTAGAGTAGAGTTGGCTCGCCACATAGGTCATCACAACCGCCTTCAATCGATTTTGAAACTACATAGTCACGAAATTTACGTGAAAATTTCGAAGGTTTTCGAGTGTCGTGATCGCGAGTGGTTGCACATCAGGAGTGTTGATCCATTTGCTGTTGAGTGCCTCATAGGCAGATATTCTGACGGACGGGTCTCTTTCGAGCATGGACTTGATCAGATTCACTGCTTCCTTGGAAACGTTCTTCCAGGCATAGTCTAACACTATCAACGAGGGTACTTTCGAACCGCAGGTGTCCACTCTTGATTTTATTCAGAATCTCTTTTTCGTTGCCACCACGAAACGGTGGGTACCCGCTCAATAATATGTAGAGGATGATGCCACAGGACCAAACATCGCATTTCTAGTCGTAGCTCTTGGAGAGCACCTCGGGGGCTATGTAGTACGCAGTACCGATCTGTTTGGTGAGCTTCTTCCCTGGCACAATTTTCTTGGAAGTGCCAAAATCAATGATCTTCAAATTGCTGTCTGGCTAGTTGTTGGTGTATAGCATGTTTTCTGGTTTCAGATCGCGATGCACGATTCCCATCTTATGCAGGTACACGACAGCCCCCAGGATACTCTTCATAACTTGGGCCGCATCTTTTTAGGTAAAGTGCTTGAGCTTGCGAATCTTATCGAACAGTTCTCCTCCCTCGCATAGTTCTGTGATCAGATAGAAATAGTTCTTCCAGTCGTAGATTTCGTATAGTTTGAGGATATTGGGGTGATCCAGCTGCTTGAGGATGCACATCTATGCGAAGATTTTCTGTTCGTCCTACTTGATCAACGAGCTCTTCTTGATGCTCTTCATGGCACGCATCAGCTTTGTAGACCGTAGCATCACTTTAGAAACTGTGCCAAAGGCTCCACGGCCTAGTTCCTGCACGACACAGTAATCCTCCTCAAAGTTCTTGGTTTTTAACTTGATAAAGCTTCCCCAGTTCACGTCGATCTTTTGTCTCAGTGTCTTCGACAAGTCAGAATACAGCAATTAGGCAGCACCTTCAACCGGCTCCTCGTGTTCCTCCGGTTACTACGGCAGTTGAATTGTTGGCACCGGCTATTCACAGACAATCTGTTGCTCGCAGAAGGAATTGGCATCTTTGTTGTCCTTGGTTTTATGCTCTTAGCAAGTGGTGATAGTAGGCGGCACCGGATCCTACTTACTGACCAGGTTTTTCATGGATGGACGCTTGGGCTCGCACTTGGCTTGTTTGTTGCTCACCGAGCTGTCCTTGCGTACAATAGGTGGAGGTGCATCTGGCACTGGCGTTTATTATTTAGCTTCTTCGAGTTTGTGTGAGGTGATTTCATCGACCGGAACTTTTGTAGACTGTGAACCGCATACAGTACTTCCTGAGCACGAAGCACCCATTTTCAATCGAAATTATCGAATATCAGACTATGGAAGGTTGTGCCAGGAGCCCTCAGCGGTCAATTTATAGCTCTGGCGTCACTAAGGATTGGCGAGTCAGTGACCAACTCAAAAAAGCACCAGAGGAATCTAACGAACAAAATCGATGGCCTGCAATGTTCCGCACAGGGAGAATTTCGGAAAACTGCAGCAAACGCTACCAACTATTCGATAGTTGCACGAGTCAGCAGGCACAGACTCAGCGTCAGTCACACCAGCCAAGCTCTTTTAAGCAATCAATACAAAGCAAACCCCAACCACTTTGCTAAGTTCAAGGAAAACATGCCAACCGTGCTCGAGTTAGCTCAGTCGTTAACTTGAAAGCATGTGGCAATGCCGTGCAAGCTGTTCGCCCATCTGATAAAGTTACTGGGAATAAGGACAAATAAAATGTCCAAATGGGGAGCAGGGCTGCCTTAAAGATAAAGTTTCGCAAAGTGGAGGAACCTGCGTACTAAAATCCGAAACAAAACGAACCAATAACCAATGATAGCATGGCTAGGCAACAAGAAAACCACTAGTTCGTGTAAAGTGTTCGCAGAAAGAATAACCAGCACCTAACTAAGATGTTTAAGGAGTCGCAAGAGGATTTTAGGAGGCTACTCGAAAGCAACGAGCAGGCGCCTCAATGGAAGCTAGGTCAGTCAACAGTAGATCATTCGCCATAAGACTCATTTCGATTCAGTTTCTTCAATGAATTTGTTGCGGCTATCGATGAAAAACAGGAGGCTATTAGCCAATGTCTGAAGAAGCGAATGCCAAGAGCCGGCTCTACGTTAACCAGCTGCATACTTGACCGGAACGAGTGCAAGAGGGTGATGGAGTGGTCTCGGGAAACTGATAGGACACTGTTCTCTGCTCAGCAGATCGATGGGGTTCTCAAGAAACTCAATCACTTTAGAATGCTTTCGTCGAAGATCAGGTTGCAAACATACTCAATATCTGACGTCGTAACCTTCGAATCAGGAGAATGCATTATTAACCGTGATGCGCCAGCCCATTACCTCTACGTTGTCCTTAAGGGTTCCGTGACCAAACTTACTGATGAAAACCTTGGTGGCATGGTTAAACAGCTGTCAAACAGTATGTTCGATGGGGAGCTGTTCGGCTATCTTGATAGTTTTACCGGGGAAGGAGTATACAGCTATTCTGTCGTTGCTGAAGAGGACTGTTTGTTGATGAGGCTTCCTTACAGACAGTACGTAAGTATTCAATCCGAATTTCTCAATAATGAACTCGCTACCAAGGTAACCTTCCTAAACCGTCTATAGTGCTTCAATCATATTGCCCTGAAAGACTTAATACCGTTGGCCACTTTGTTAAAATAAAGGAGGGTACCGAGCGGCGAATACGTTGTGAAGGAGGGTCAAAGTGTTCAGTAGTTTATGATCCTGACCAAGGGAGTTGCTACGGTTATGAAGTCTAGCGTGATTACTCGCAACATAGAAAAGCGTAAAAACTATTTTGCAAAGACAAGTTTTCAACCATTTAGTAACAGCAAGAAAAAATCCTTTCACCAACCTGTGGAATATAAACCACCGACAGTATTCAAGGAATTGGATGACAACAAAATTCGGTGTAACTATCAGCTACTCGCTTCTGACGAAAAGCAATATGCATACTTTTACCTTTACGACTTTCGGCAGCTCATGCCCGGTGAATGCCTTGCTTACCGGGCTGTAAATAGGGCCAACTTGAGGGACAGCGGGCCACAACGATTCCGGCTTTCGGTACTATCGAGTAGCAACGACTGCAGCCTCCTCGTTCTTCGTACTGAAGAGGTCTGTAAGATACCTGATTACCTGCTGTACCCGTTGGTCCGTTTCTGCGAGCAGCAACGAGACTTTGATGAGGTGTGCAGTGAGTCCATAAAACGAGAAATGTAGCAGCAGGAACAATTCAAGGTCAAACTACTAAGCCAGATCAGAAAGGAACACAGAAATAGCCGCAAGTTCAGCTACAGAAGTGTCTGAATTGCTGAAGCGCGTAAATTCAGCTGCTATAAATTGATGTGCGGTGTCTAGCGTTTATAAAAATCAATTGATAATGGAGCAGAGCAAAGAGAAATCAATCTTTGAGATCGCCCTGGAAAAGGTTCAAGGTGCTGGGTTAACTGACTTTATTTCCGTCATAGAACGGCAGTAGTTTAGCAGGGAGCTCTACGAACACGCGTTTCTCCCCATATCGGTGCGAACGACGACAATAATATCGGGAGACTCCCAAAAGACAGAAGACGTTTACCAGTTGTTCCGTACAAACCAGCGAACATAAAAGAAGCCGTCCACTGAAGAAAACGAATAGGAGTAGCCTTAGGCAAAGAATTAAGGTCTCAAGGTAAAGTTTAACTTGAGTCTGGGAATTGGTGACCGATTCCCAAGCTTCACGACCCTTCGGAAGATTGGATCTCCGAATCCAGCATATTTGAAGCATACCCTTGGGAATGTCATGGTGGTGGCACTATCGAACTCCAATCCATCAAGGATTGGTTGGCATCTCAGCAATATTCAGACACTCGCCGAACAGAACTGTGCCGTCTGGAAGGATAAGGTTCAGTTCATCAAGGTCTCAAACGATACTACCTCATAAGAAGAGAACAATCACCTTTCCCAGTGGACAGCCTTCGAATTTCTCTACGAGGATGAGAACAGGAACATGCTCACCGACATGTTTGCCAATTTTAACACTTGTCTGTTGGAGTTCCTTGTGCTTGTCATCGATACCGAGGGAATATTGCGGGACATCATCAAACACGATGAACTACTGATGCCCAAATTAGAGGAAAAGATCAATCGGCTGCTCGCCAATGAGACCATTTAACCAAGTTCAAGAGCACTGGACTAGCTCAAGCTAGAGCAGCCCATTTTAACTGAGGATTACTGGGAGAGAGTTCAGGCTGCAATGACAGGGATTCCTGTGTAAGAGCCAACCCTCAACCATTACTTCAGCGTAAGTGCTTCAAAATTTACGACTTTCAGCCAGGGAAGGCTCACTACTACATACTCTCCTTCAATCATTAAGTCGAGCACATACAACTTGAAACAGTTTACGGTCGCTCAAGACCTTGCCAACAAAGTCACTTCTAACCTCAAGGCCGGAGAATTTGATCTCAACATGTATAGCTTCGATCCTTCCATTCAACTGCCCATAAGCTTCCAGAGATTAAAAGAAGCGACCACATCTTTGGGGATGAAAGAGAAGCCAGTCATCCAAATCGAGAAAACCTTTGAAGCTGGTCGAAACGATTGGGTTCAGTCACTGAAGTTTACAATAGAGGACCTCGCCTATACCGGCCCAGAGTCGATCAAAGCCTTCAAAAATGTGTTTAGCAAGTTGAATTACTATGTAGGAGATTCTATCTGTGCAACTGGATTCCAATACATCCAGAAATTCTTATTGAAGACTCTTGGGCAAAGATTTGTTGGAATTCAGCATCTACAGAACAACAAAACAGGAAATCTCGAGTCCATTGAGTCTTAGGAGGGAGTGCTCCAGTTCGTTTTGCGTTTGTGTGATCAAAGTCCACGATACGTGTACAAATTTGTCAAGCGTACTCAGCAACTGGCCAATGCCGAACCCAACCGCGTCAAACTCCATCTCGTCTTTGAGCAGAAGCCCTCAACGAGCATGAGCTATCCTGAAAGTCCAGGAGTAAGGACTTATCGCAAAGTCGTCAACTTTCTCCACGAAGATCTTGAGACCTACCTACCAACTGAGCACACCTTATTGGTCGTCAATCGCAACGGGGTTATTTCCTATGCAAACGACATCCGATTTTATTCCAAGTTCAGCTATGTTGTTGAGAATTCAAACGACATAGTCACTGCCTTTACCGAAACAGTTAGCCAATAATTTGGCAAGGTCCTCGACGAAGTATCCAGCCCGACATGCAAAGCCACAAAAGGTCTCAGGTAATCGTTAAAGATATTTCCCTACGAAGAAGAGTTAACCGTTTGCTATAGGGAAGTTTATCTTGACGCTGCGAAGACCTTAAGAACCACCTATCGTCCAAAAGTCTTCATCAAATATGGGTAGTCGGAAAGAGCTCGAGTCCAACCTCTGATTGATATGATTGGGAAGGAGTCAATAGTCGTGGAAGAATAAGTGGAGTTTATTAATCTGCCATTGGGTACTCATTGCGTGAACTGCAAAATGGAATTGAGACTGCCTCAGTACTACTACTTCACTTCGAAGGTGCACAGGTGTTGTGATTGCGCAGAGAAAGAGGATGCAGCAGAGGAAAAGCTCAGGAGATACCCTATTCTTGAAAACTCTGTCCTAATCATTAGCGTCTTTGGCGAGAGGGAAGTGTATCGCGAAAGGTTGGGTCTCAATATCCAACCGTAAACTGAAGATCAATGCAGAAAAAATACTTTCATCTGTCACCGATGCATGCAAGAAAACCAAAATAGTTGCAGATACGTGTGTTTGATCTGCAAGCAATAAGCTAAGAAGGAACGAAAGTATGTTGACTTTTGCCTGGAGTGCACAAAGATCGAGAGAGGGGTGTCAGCGAGGTAAAATCAAGCAGATCAGGTCAGGGGCCACAGGAATACCCACCCGTTGCTAAGAATTCTATACCAGCCGATCCACTACCACAACTTCTGATACGATGGAAAATGGGGTACGGTTTGTAAAGATGTACGGTCAGAGTTTGAGTCTGTGATTTTTGCTGGTTAGCGACTGACTCTTTTTGTCAGGCATCTTGAAGCTGAAGCGCATCTTCCGATATTCCTGCTCCATCTTACGGTGCTGCTTGTTGAGATTCGTAAAGTAGTCAGCTTCGAACAATGGGTCACTGAGGTTGCTGAATTAATTATCTATCTACATTCCACGGCGAATGGGGTTGCGCAGTTTATTCAAAACCACCTCGGACTCGATTTGCTGCTGAATGAAACGTGTTGTATGAGTGAGCTCACCCAGCCTCTCTTCTTGGGGAGTTTGGGGGTCGTCTTCTGTGGTGTGTTATTTGATAGACATCATTTTGGTGAAGTTAAAGGCATCGTAGGCTGGCCTCTCTTCGGGATCCTGCATGGACTCAGACTGATGTTTCTTCAGACTTAATCCTCCCCGGGATGGGCTGCTAGGAGCACTTTTCTTACTAATTTCAGCAATCTTCTGGTTGATCTTCTGCAGCTTGTACTTCAGTGGGCTTTCTTTCTCCAGTTCGTTTTCTTAAAGGAAGAAGTAGTCGAGTTGGTTGCGGTTTTTTAAGTTGAGCACTTCGGAGAACTTGTCCTGCCGGTAGAGAATCTTCTTGCGGGTATGGTTAGCGAAAAGGAAATCACGGAAGTCCTCTGGCATGTACTTCTTTTCCTTAAGGGCCACCTAAATTAGATGCTGTTGTTACCTCAACGTCAGCAACCTCCACCACATAGTACTTGATAAATGTTGAGCAAACTCTAGCCTCCGTTTGCCTGGGTGTTCTTAAGAAGGCCTCCTCTTCGCCAAATATGCTATCCTTTTAGAGGATACCCAATTCCACTCGTTCCTGCTTCGGCCTGTAGTTGTACAGCTTCTCAAGGTTCGCATACGGGAGAGGATCTGCCTTTCGACTTCGTTGATATGTCTTCCGATTAACATAGAGTTTGTTCGGATTTTCAACGAACAGCTGCGCAGTCTTAGCTATACATATTTCACCCTGGCAAAGCAGATAGAACTGTGATGCTGGATCACCCTCCCGAAACACACAGTCGTTCTTATGCCGTTCCTACGTGCGGCAGTGGGTTATCAGTAGCTTGAGTTATTCGTCCTCGAACAGATCAAAACACCTGAACTTCCTGAAGAAGTCCAGCTACATCTGCAGCTTCTTTTCATTGTAGAATTTGATGGCTTTGAGGATGGCGGAGAACTGGATCTCCAGCAGCACGCTATCCTGTAACGCCAAAGCGGTATATTTGCGATGCGTGTGTATTTCCCTTGCTTCATCGCCAATTGAATTCTCCTCAAGCACCTCCTCGATGAAGTGAACTTGCGATAGTGGGAGGTGGTACTGCTCGAATACCTTGACTTGCTGTAAATAGTCATGATTTTCGTCCTTATCAGCCTTCTTTCCACGCTTGCGTGGGGCCTTGATTTCGTTTTCAGCTAGCACCCTTACCAACATCTGAATCATATCGTTGATCTTGTGCTTATCATCGATCTGCTACTCGCAGGTTTCCTTCTCCACTCCGAGCTTTCCCCTTAGCACCACGAAATAGGCATCAATGAGTTCACCCTTCTTACAGACGATACTGCGCTTCGGTGGACGCACTACCCGTGTGTGCCGCACAATATGTTTGATGATTTCGGGGTTGCTGACCTTTGCCAGTTCCTGGAAGTATTTCACCTGCATCAGACTCTTCGTGAGTAAGGTGCTTTCAGCGTGGTTGCGATTTTCCGGAGCCTTCTTCAGGACTGTATCTAACTGGTCGATCCAGTTAGCTTGCAGCAGTGCCCCGCCACCCGCATGCTCCATCGTTGATTCCTCCATATAAATTTATTGAACAGGCCAATTCGATTAAACTGATCACTATTCGTAGGGGACCTCTCGGCGACGGTACATCAATACGTAACCCATCTCCGTGTTTGCGAGACCTCCACGTAACGCAAGTACGTCTTCGAGTTTCTTCTCGTAAACAGTGTCGTCGTCGAACTTGTTCCATTCCTTGCCGGTCTTGTGAACCCAACTCAGGTAGTGTCCACTGTAAACACTTTGTCCAAGATGAGTCACTACCCCCACAAGGTTGTACTAGCCAGTTGCATGACCAGAATTTATTGGTCGATAGACATCCTCGTCGAATCTTTTGGCTTCAATTGCGGCCATCTCTTCCTTAAAATCACGGAAGGCTGTCTTGCGGTCCTTGAAACGTTCACCTGACTGCGCTTCCAAGTACTTATTAAACTCTTCTTCCTGGTTGGCATCGGCTTTCTTTCGGAAATTTTCAGCAACTTCTCTACCCTTCCTCAGATTTTACTTGAGTTAGGGTGTGGTGAATTCATAGATATCGAGTACAGCTGGGAAATCGATCGCTCGAGTGATCTTCGTTCCAGTCGCCTTGGTTCCACCGAGTTCATTAGCCTCCTTCCAAAAGAACCGAACCTACTGGACAATCAGATAAGGAGGTAGGTTGTTCAGTTTGCTCACCCTCTTGTAAATATGATCCTTTCCGTCAGTCGGTGACTTTTTTGTGACAGTATCATTCAAATAGGCAGTGATACCCTCCGTTAAGGTGTTAATCTTAACATCTGGGTTGCCGCCAATAATGCATGACAAACGTCGAGTGGACGATATGTTTTCGGTAGGCTTCTCATCAGGAAGATCAGGGCAACCGACTGTATCGAAGTATTCGATTTCGAAGAGGCGGTCTATTAGGTTAACTTCCTTATTGAGCTTTTCATCACGAACAGTAATGATCTTGTGCAAAAACCCGGTAAGCTTCTGCCAGCATTCATCTGCATCCTGTTGCTCGCCAAGAGGACCGAACTCTGGAGCCATCGACAGGAAGTTAGTGACGAATTTGACAGGCTTGACGGTATCCTTGGAGAGCCATCTCATTAAATCCGAAATGTCACTCACCAGTCCTTTGAATCCATAGTTGTCGGGTGGAACAGGATTGCTTCGAAGCCACTGATCTAGCTCCCGAGCACCACGCAACAATTGCAAACAGCTATTCAGGTAGCAGGTGTTTCCGACGTTCACCAATCCGAAGCGTTCATCCTATGTCGAATTCATTTGGTACTCGCTTAGGTTTTGGTTTGTCCTTTTCGGGATCGACTGCTATCTCGATTTTGTTCAAGATATTGGTTTCCTTGGTACCCATGATGGTGAGCACTACCCCGTCCTTCAGCTCCTTGACGGACTTATCATCAACCACTTTCGACCCCTTGTTGAGGATCTTCATGTTCTTTGGCAGCACAGTCGTCGCCCAGTAAATTTTACCCTGGAGGGTTTCCAGTGTGTCATCGTCCTCGAGAACCACGACATGCGATTCCTTGCCGTACTTGAGCGTAACACTACGTTGGTTGGACTACACTTCCATAACTTTAAAAACAATTTGAAATTGATCAGTAACCATGCACATCACCCACTTCATCAGACCACACTATACAGATGGTAGGTCTTTCTGTCGACATCATACATTGCTAGCTGGTGGTTGCACTAGCCACAGTGCACCGGAAAATATACGTTGTAGCTGCTCTGCTGCTGCTAGAGAGAACCAGCTAAATCGCTGAGCTGATTGTCCTCGAGCTGAGATAACACCACCGGTGAAAGATTGGGGACGGTCACCGGTGCTGGGTCTGCTTCGATCAGTTTTGAGTAGTTTATCTCGCAGTTGCGAATGGTCGGTGAGTAATACTGTCCTTCATGCTGTGGGTGCTACTCATAGCTATAACAAACAGGTGTGAAGCAGCCAGGGCAGCTCAGTGGTTTACAGTATTTCCCAGAATTCAGGTTCGTATTGGTCCACGATTCACATCTGTCATCCTTCAGCGGGTCGTACAGGGTTTCGCCAGTCTGCTTGTTGCGCAGACCCTATGCTTCAAACATCATGTTCTACGGTTCACCTTAGCGCTCCTCATCTGAATCATGATCATCCTTGAAGGCATCAGGTTGACTGTTGAACTGTTTGAGATTCTCCTCAACTCTCTTGTTGCTGAACCTCACCACCGTCTTCTTTAGTATCGTTTCAGGCTCGAAATCGGGCTGCCAGTCGTCTTCCTCCTCGTTCATGTTGCCTTCTCGATTATAACTATTAGCAGCATCCTATTTAATGCTCGACAACAAACCCTCCAATACCAAATTTACACTTTTTTGCTAATCCTTTCCGAAAAGTTTGAAGTGTTTGCTTTGTTATCTTCTGCGAAAGGTATGGCAAATGTGTTTCGAATTTCGATAACATATGAGTTCTTCCGAATTCAAACATCTAACGTCCAAAAAGAAAGTATCAGTCCCAGTGGCAATAGCGACTGCTCATCTGAAGTGCCTTGCTGCTGGTCCTGTTACTCGCGCTCTCACTCTAGGCTGACCATTAGAATGCCTGGCTGTCGTCTCCACGAATAAGTGAGTAATGTCTGCGAACGGCACTCTCAAAGATTCTCGTGGCCAATCGATCTGCGACCGGGGTGAGCTACTAGATTGCGAACCACAGCTATTCTCCTTATCGTCATCCTCGTAGGCAAACTGGAGGCAGGTTTCCGTCATGGATTCAAATTTATATCTGATTTCATAAACGAGTCGATTCGAATTAGCATTTCAATTATCCCTGAGGTGTTACTCAGTGGTAGAAGGAGTTCTTCGATGGAGATGTTCTGCCGGCGGCGACCTTCTACTTGAGCAGTTGCACGATCGTTTGGTTGGCTTGCTTAAGTTTCTGTTTGAGCTCTCGCAGCTTTTGAGAGTCATCGGGAGAACGATCGCGAGTGGGCGCTTGCTGGGGTATCTGGTTGTGTCTCTTTAGAGTCTCCAATTAAGTCAATGCAGTCTGAAGTTCTCGCTATTTCTCTAAATTAGTATGTTGCCTACCTGTCATTCGTTAGATTAACTTCAAGTTTTATGATTTGGCTTTGGTGAGGTCACTGATGAGATGCAACTCGTCGACTGACTTTGAAGATGGACGACTAGAAGGGAGAGCAGCAGTATGTTTAGTTGTCTCACCGGAATCGACAGCCTTTTTCGACTCTCTTAAAGATTCATAGGCTTGCGATAGCTATTTCTGAAGCAGCTTGAGCTTGTTTGACTAACTGATTGTCTGCTCCTTGCTTAGTTAGAGCTCCCGCCGAAGGCCTTTTAGTTGGCTTTGAAGAGAATCGTGCTCAGCAGCATATCTCTCCAACCCTTCGAGCTTGTCAGTACTCACTCTTTACCTGTCCTTATACTCATTCAGGATGGTCTCCTGCTCTTGCCATTTGAGGGCTAGCTTACTATAATCCTCCCTGCTCTTCTGTAGCTCACGAAACAGCTTGGAATTCTCCTACTTAGCATCCCTAAGCAGTAAGCGCGTATGCTCCACATCTTTCTTGAGATTGCTCACCTCAGTTTGGAACTTGTAGCCACCTGAATTGTCGTGCCTGATGTTTTCCATTTCCTCTAGCCTTTCCTCAAAACCCTTTCTGCTCAAAGTTAGCTTATTGCGAAGTTCTTCATTCTATCGTTTTAATCTTCTAAAAGAGTCCTTGCTGGCAACCTATCTGCTGACTACTTCCGATAATTCGTGCATCAACCTGCTCATTTCCTCCTTATGAGTGTTCTGTACCATCTTCAGTTCCTGCTGTCGATGCTGTTCGATCGATGCTGTCTTTGCCGATTACAGCTCCAATCGTTTGGTTAATTCGCTGCACCCAATCTCCAGTTTCTGAATCTGCTCCTCCTTCACTTCCAGTTCCTACCTATGTGGCAGCTCCAGTTCATTCAAAAGCTTAATTCGAAGCATGTCCTGATCGAATTTCGGGAGCACCTGTGCCGAAAGTCTTTCCAACTACATCGCCTTCCTTTCCACCAGAATCTTTAGCTCACCGATTTTCCCTTAGTATAGCTCCGAAAGTTAATCGTTGCGGTGCTGCAGCTCCACCATTTTCTGATTAGCCAGTTGCAATTTTTCCTGCACCAAACTGTTCTGCTTCATCAGCTCAGTGTTGACAGCCTGCTGCCCCTTCAGTTCAAGTTCTGCTCTATGCAACTGCATTTCCAGCTCCCCGTTGTTCTTTTTTATGCTGGCATAGCCGTCCAGCCTAAGCGAAAATTCTTACATCCAACGAATATATTAGGCGTCAACAATTCATGTCCGATCAGGAGGCAAGTGAATCAGGTGGCAGCTCGGTCGATTAGGGCGTCGACTCCGGCGAAGAAAGCCTTAACAACCCTCCTCTCAAACCCGTCGTGAAGCAGTAGAAACCTTTCGTAGTTGAGCGCTAAGACAATGACATTACTTGCGCGACTTACATCTTCAATAATGAGGACCATACCCTCGGCAACCCACTGAGAATGGTATTGGCACGCGATCCTAACGTCGAGTTTGTCGGCTACTCAATTCCGCACCCTTCGTAAACGAAGATGAACCTGCGCCTACAGACAACTGGAGCCGATAGCAACCAGGTAATAAACGAAGGGCTGAGGAACCTTGAAGTGGTTGCTCGTATCATCCGGAAAAAGTTCGAGAAGGCCTTATTCGCCTCCAAGTGACTGCTGTTTGATGAAAAGTTGTAAAGTTGTCAGGGGCGAGCTTCAGCTTTCGAGCTCGGAACAATTTTGTTACGACGCATGTCGATTAGTGACCTTCGTCGCATCTCAACCACATTGTCAGGCACTAAGCAGTTTGTTGCTGAACCGATGCTGCCGAGTTCAGAAGCAAGGCCACTGCGATGAACACCCTCGTAGCGTTGAGTCAGGTTTCCTTGGTCGCTGGGCTCACGACGGTGTGAAAGTCTATTGGCCTGTCTGACCCTCCTGGTTATCTGTTCTAGCTTTGCCCCAAAGTCGACTTATGAGAGGGCTGTTGCTGGCTTTCTTTCTAAGTCACCGACCATTGAATCCTGTAGCTCAGTTGTGATGCCTTCAATCTTCTTCATTGGTCGACCTTCCTACTTTAATTTTCTGAGCTGTTCACCGATGGATTCCAGTTTGTCTTCGGCTTTGCCCATCCGGAACGATACCATTTCTGTGCTCTCATTCAAATCCAGAACTACCTGTTTGGTAGTCTCTTCTAGCTTGGTTGACACAGTCTTCTGCAGATCCTTGAGCTGCTTCTATAATCGTTAGGTAAGCTGTAGTATCTCCCGATCCAGTTTCTCCTCGTAATAGTTCTGCATTTGTTATACCTCATTGGATTCCTCCAGCTGTTCGTAGGGTTTGTTTCTCAGCATGATTCGGTTGATAGTTTCCGTACTGGTGATGACCTTCCTCCTGAGGTTCGGTATTCCCTTATCCACGCTGGTAACAGAAGAAAATTCTGCCAACATCTTTTTGTCGATTTATTGCAATCGCTTCCTTAGCTTGTCGTCCATCACTGCGAACATCACATCGCTGACTTGGGCATACGAGTAGATCGGTTAGTACTTCTCGATGAAATTCTCTAGCTCGCTCAACTGGCAATAAGTAAGGTTGTACCTTCGATGAATTTTCAGCGCTCTGCAATAGAAGCTTCTCGAAGGAGCATTGCAAACCTATCAACTTAGCTAGTTCCTTACGATGACTCTACAGCAAGTTCTCGAGTCGATGGTTATGCTGCTATACTGTCAAAAGTCGTTTGTTTTGATTGGTAACTTGGTCTGAAAGCAGCTTTTCACCTGCAAGGGTATCGTCGATCAGTCGTTGGTGGGTGTTGCTCACCCTGAGCAATTGTAAGTACCAGACGTTCCACTTCTCCTCTTCCCGTTTGAGGGTGTCAATTACCTTTGTGTAAGTTTGCTGGAACTATTCCGACTGCTTTCCTGACAGTAACTTCATTTGTTCGAGTTCTCCCTCCATTCGAATCGAGTTACCGTCTACCAGTGCGGAAAGTACATCCAAGCCTCCACTTGTTAACTGAAGTTGCTGCTCGTTTCGATCAGTTCGCATCGTTAGTGAGATTACTGACGATTCCAGCTGCTTCGTCTTGCTTTCGAGCTGCTGGGCCGTCCTCAAGATCTCTTCTTGAAGTTTTCTTTACGAAACCAAATTGGCTTCGAGTGCCCTTCTTTCGAGATTTGCAACATGAGCCTCCCTCTCCTCGAAGATCCTGTTGACCACTACAACCATCTCGTTGAACAGCTAGGCTTTCATCATGTGCACATTAAACACACTATTGTCACTGGGTTCTGCCATTCAACGCTAATTCGATATGTAAGTCAAATCACAACACATCACGGTTATTTCTGTAAATTAGATTTACGGGCCTTACCCAGCTCCACCCGGAAGCTGCGAATTTGCAGTGGCTTGAGGGTTACCTACTTCCCATCGAACTGATTCTGGTGAATGTCAACAACTTGTTCGAGGGGAAGGTCGTTCCACTTGTATCGTGGGGTGAGGGGAAGGCCATTGTGGTAAGCCTCCTCGATCTTGACAATGTCCAACTCCAGATTGAAGTCTGGTAGAGTCAAAGTGTTGTGGTTGTTGGTGAGCTTGACCGTGATGGAACTGAACTCGGCTAAGTTCTGCAGTCTCACAACGATAATGCTTTCAGTGAGGAAGGCAGTCGTAAACTTCAGATACTTACTGTGCAAAGTTGGCTCGAGATCTGGATTGAAATTGTCTTGTGTATTTTTGTTGGGCGACTGGTAATAGGCCAACAGTGCCTCGTCATACTGCTTTTGCCATTGTCGCTCAATGTCATCATTGGGTCCTGTAATTGCGATTCTATGGCGGTAGATGCCTCGAATAATGAAATTGTAGCCCTCACCGGCACCCCTTCGGTCCTCTCCTGTATACCTATCCAAGTTGATAAGCAACGTATTGTTGCCTTGCAAGGCGATTCCCTGAGCCCGGTCGTTGGAGACCACCAGCTTGTTCAGGTCATTGCGAATGTAAGCAAAACTTGTAACGGGATAGGTGTTGGCATTGATATTATCCCCATCAGCGATGTTGAAATCGAAGTCGGGCCTCCGATCGAGTTCCCTTCTCATGACGAGATATCCGTTGGCATCGTGATAAAAGTCTTTGTTGAGAGACTGCACATCGGACTCGACTTTGAGATAGAAGTCTGCTAATTTTGCAACAGGAGTAAAATCGGTGATAATGTCCAGCACCATGGGTTCGTTCCTCGCGATGGTGATAGTCGTGCGAATGTTGTTTTCATATACAACCAGCAGTTTGCTGAAGTTAAAACCTCTCATGACGTTTAACTGCTTAATCTCCCCTCCGTAACTGTCGAGCTTCCCGTTGTTAGCCAGTAGGTAGAAACCACTGCTGATTCGTTCCTAGCGATTAGACTCACCACCGTATTTGGTATAGTACCAAGCCGATCGGCTCTGTCCTTCGGCTGGTGACAAGTAGTAACCTAGCTCCATGTAATGGTTATCGAATACAAATCTTAGCTTGGTCTTGTCGACAATATTGAAGCTGGCCCATTCAAACCGCCCCGATTTCTGAACCTTGGGAATCACAGTTTCCACCTTGAATTCGCCATGTTCGACTTCAGTGAGCTGTATCTTTGTAGAAGGTGGCCTGAGTACCACCTGCAAGATCAGTCTACAATCCTCGTAGTTAGTCTCTTGGCAGAATATCTCCGATGGCACACCGTCCTCAGCCTTGAAGAAACGCTTGTTAGGCATCTTAATCTCAATGCGTTCCGTTCTTCCAGTACCGAAGTTAAAAATAACCAGCCCGACACTCTCCTTCACGTTATTAGAAAGGGTACACTAATTGTGGTTCTCATGCAGCCTACACTCAACCATCTTGTCAACTTCATAGAGTTTGCTGAACTCCCCCAGAATGTTATCGTTTTCCTTTTTCATTTTCTTCATCATGTCAACGGTCACGTGATGCTTCGAAGTTGCCGTGATACCATCGTGATGTTGCATTATAGCCAATAGTCTCTCGCCTGCGTCGGTCTTTTTGACTAGTGACTCTACTACAATGTTCTTGCGAGTGGATACGGCATGCAACAGTGCCTTCTTGTACAAATTAAGCAGTCTCGAGCTGTCCTTGCAGAGCTTCTTGAGTTCCGGGTAAGTAGTATAGTAGCCTGTCCAATAGCTCCCCATATCGTAATTGGGCATGAGATCGAAGTATCTGGTTGGCAGGTCCTTGGTGCCGTAGTATTTCTTGAGCTTCTCAAGGTACTCACTGGGATTGCCATAGTGTATCGCCGAACAGTTATGATCCTTATTGAGGACCGACATGCCCTTTTCAAGATTTTAGAATTCAAAAGGGAGAATTTCCTCAAAGTCATCTCCGTAAAATTTGAAGATTAAGTTCTTCCCGTACAGTTTCGTCATTATGCTGAGGAACGAATTGATGTCACTTGCAGCTGCCCCATTGCCATACGAGCGCATGTTTGATGGTTCGTGTGGGAAGTGCCGTAAGTTTGTCAACAATCCACCGTAGGTTAGGTTATTCGAATCGGAACGAGTCAACCAAAACCATTCTAAGAGAGGTCCATTCTTGTGGTGATAGATGTACCTGCCATCCATCCTCTCGACCACTTGCATTTCTAGCCCAAGTTCGTTCAAGAGAGCTGCTTGGGAGTGTGAATGACCAAAAGCATCAGTTGCCCAACCCAACTTCGCCCTGTAACGAAACTCTTCGTGCATATAGTTCATTCCAAAGGTGTACTGTTAAATGATGTCGTCGTAGTAGCAGATAGCCTCGTCATTCTAAACCCACGCTGAATTGACAATCTCCAGCTGTCCACTGCGAAGCAGACCCCTCACCGTCTCCTTTCTGCCACTGTCAAGATATTCGTACCAATCACGGAAAAAATATACTTCAGAGATGAAGTACCTTCGTTACTTCTTACCTGCCGCAGTTAGGGCATCGTACATGGCGTTGAAGACTTTCTTGCTGTTACGTTGGTTGGCCACGCTATAGAACCATCCATCTGGAACGAAGTTAATGTTTCTGAGTTATTCTTCTGTCTTGAGCCAGAAGGCATCGAGATGTGCATGGAAAGAAATCGACATATCCGGTTTCCCTTCGGAGCAATCCTGTTGCAGAGTGACCACAAGCACCAAAAGCAACAGAAATAACCTTCTTGTCGCACTCATTATTTATTACAGATCCACAAATTTTAAACGAAGCTTGTTATCTGGTCAAACAGAGTTTCTCGTAACTCAAGCTGCCCCCCCCCCCATTTTAGTTTAGATTGGGTTTTAAAATGCAGCCTGCAATCGCGAATCCTCTCGAGGGCTATATCGAAAGGTATGTGAGAGTTATCACTGCCGACGGGAGGATCTTTACAGGTATACCAACACTTACATAGGATTTCTCAGAGGTCTAGATCAAGCCATGAATGCAGTGCTCTCACAATGCGAATAGCGAATCTACTCCCTTGATACGCAAGTGGAGGTTGAACCGCTCGGCCTGTACTTTATACGAGGAGACACAATTGTCCTGCTGGGAGAGGTAGACGAACAGCTGGAATCGGAAAGCAACTGGTAGCAGTAGCGAGCTGCTCCGCTCAAACCAATCAACATGCAATGATCACTTTCAGACATAGTTCGCTGTTTGACCGCGGAAGGCTTCTACAATCATCTGAACACCCTTCTACCAATCTGTGCGGTAGCCACTGGCCTGCTTGCCATCACCTTCTTTGCCTGATTGACCCAAGAATTTGGGGAGTTCTTTCTACCTGTGGTTGCCTCTTCCCACTAAAGTATGCTACTCCTTCAGCTTCTTCTCCTCGAAGTTGTTAGCGATGGCGGTGGCTCGTGCACACAGCTCCCTCCTACCATCATTCATATGCCCAATCACTATTTCCTTGAGCAACTGCGGCACATACTTCTTTTCGCGCCAGTGCCTTCGTTCCTTCTGCTCCTTCTCGAAGAGAATGATCGAGTGATGCTTGAACGTTGAACTGTGATCTATCCCTCTTCGATTACATTGGCAGCTGCGGAACTTTTTGATGCAGCCTTCGCAGTACAGTACAGGGCACTTGCTGCTTTCGTCCTCGAGTAGATCGATGGATTGTAGTGCCAGCTTGTCTTCCAGCTCGCCACACTTTCCGCACTTCCGCTCCATTATAAATATGCAGCAGCAATTCTGTACCGACGTGAAGTTCCTAAACGACCATCTCTTCAGGGTTAGCTCACCGCGCCACGGTATAGCTTCTCGGCTAAACGTACACTACCTTCCTGACTTCATGCAGACAATCAAACTAGCACTTGCTGAGGAGGAGGCGCTGTGTCTCGTAGATTATTAATTGGAATGCTTGCTGATGGAACTGGCCACTTCTCGCTCAAAGGAAGTGGAGCAGCACAAGACTGCACAGGCACTCCAGTAGCATGTGTTAGAGGTGATTCGAAAGAGCGCGAGTTATTGGGAGCGTAACTCTACGATTTGGAACCGCATACAGGGAAAGGTGGAAGATCAACAACAAAATCTTCGTGCTATGGAGCTGTACCTAGAGGAGTCGACTGCCCTGGGTGAGAAGGAGAAACAGACGATGGCTCTACCATTAGTGGAGTTCACAATTAAACGAGAGCGGTTGGTGGGACAGTCCTACGACAGGTTCAACCACTTTCCTTCGGAGAAGTAGCACCTTAGGACTTCAGCCACGATTATGGCAGAGTTGAAAAAACACCTTCTATCTTTGCATAACTACGACGAGATGAAGCTGGAGTACTTTTTGTTGGACTTGCTAACAACAGAAAACAAGCCCCGCAAAAGGAAGAAAAACTTCACAGAAGAAGATGTTGAGAATTTGAACGGAGCTGTTAGCGTGTTCATTGAGAAAATGGGGAGGACGTAATTTGCAGCATCAGTTATGGGGGAGCCTCAGACCGACCAAACCATCATAACTAATGTGATGAATTGCTACCTAAAGCTAACATCCAATACATAAGGACAATCTGAACCAATACCGCATGCTACTTTTGAAGAGCTGCTGTAAACAATTGACGAGGAGGTCTGGTCAGACGAATAGCTTTGCAAAATTGTGACAAATTGGGAAAGGTCCTACGATCAACAGAAACATCACTTGTAGGCAGTTGAGAACCTGCAGAAAAGCCAGACATTGGAGTTTCCGTTACCTGGTTGCCACAATACTGCTGCTGAGCTGGAGAGTGTCCATAAGACTTGGATACAGATGCAGAACGATCCCGCATTTCAAAGGCTAAGCCGCTATAAATTCCATTCGGGAACAACTGCAGAGTGGACACCTGAGGACTATAAGAAGCTCCTGCAAGGACTGCTTATGCATATCGACCAAACCGTCAATAACAAGAAGATCGCACAATTCATCAGCGCCGATCTAGACTCCAATCACGTTAAGCATGTAAAAGGGAACTATCTTCGCAATCTCAAGCAGCGCATGGAAAATGGCGAGTGTGGAGGTGGAGAGTTCGGCGAATGCCGCAGCAAAAAGTAATTTATTCAGCGTGATCTGGACAACTTTAACGTCAAGTGGTTCGCCAAGGGTCGCAAACCAGCGAAACGTCGCAAGCGTTTGGCAGACAGCGAGGAGGAAGTGGAGAGTTCCTGGTAGTGCAGATGACCTTTCAGCCATTTTAGCAAACTATCCTTAGAATGGAAAATACTTGCGTCGCCAGCGGCAGCAAATCGCCGATAGCACAGTTGGGGTAGTGACTCAAAAAAGTTTAGGAGATCGCGTCGTAAATTATTATCGTTTTGGTTGGGCATTCATGTAGGCTTCTGGTTTGACTGCCAATGAATACGCTAATGCACTGGACCGAGCACGCAGATCTTGGGACTACTCGGGGGTAGTTCAGCTCGTCCGGAGAACTTTCAGCACCCCCGAGGTACCATTCTTAATATAGGGGAGATCCTCAATGAAAGCTTCAAATCGAGAACCTACCGGAGTCTAGACCCAAACACCCACTGCATCGATTTTGAGTTTCTGAACAACTTCTACTACGAGACCGCCGTGAATGGTTCGCTTTCGCAGCAGCTGCTACCCTAATCAATCGTAACAACCAGTCATAATGGTAGGGCGAGTTGCTCAAGATGGTCGAAGGAAACGCAGAGAAAGCCAACAAGTATCCACGTGTATACTTCGTGCTCTTGTTGTGTGGGCAGCTTTACGATGAGAAATCAGCAGCGGTGCTGAACAAGCTTGCGCAAGTGCTGAACATCCTTCCTGAGGCTGTTAGGTTGGTTCTTGTCAAGTGGCTGACCGATATGGATGCGGAGAGACTACGCAAGTTAGTGTAAGCTGTGAACAGAAACTTATCAGTGGACGCTAGCAAACTCCTGCCTGAATCGATGGACAAGAACGACCTGAAACAGGCAGTGGCCAACATGATGGCGCAGGTGCGGCTGCTCGAACTACTTTATAAAGGGTAAGCCTAAGTCTTAGAATAGAAACGTCAGCAAAGAACGGATAGGTCCAGAGTGTTTTGAGAACGACTCAATAAACAGGCACTTTGACCCAAAGTAGCAGATGAAGCTGCACTTGAAAGGGCAGAAGGTATTGAATTTCATCGAGTACCCGTTTGTGCTGTCGTTGGACTACAAGAACAAGCTGTTAGAGTATGAAACTCAGTACGAGCACCATATCAGTATGCAGAGGGGCATGCTCAACATGATGAACGGCATGATTCCAGCCGAGTTGCTGAATGAAGTCAACGCAACAAACCTCATCTATCTGCAGTTCGAGCTGCACCGATCCAATTTACTTGATGAATCACTCGATAAGCTCTCCAAGATTCAAACTGGACTGAAGAACCCGCTGAAGATCAAGTTCATCGGTGAGCCAGGGGATGATGGCGGAGGTGTCAAAAAATAGTACTTTCAGCTGATCATCAAGGAGATCTTCAACCCATGCCGCGACATGTTCGTGATGCGCAACAGCAATAAGTTCTACTGGTTCAACGCGGAGAGCTTTGAGCCACCAATTATGTTTGAGTTTGTCGGAATGCTGCTGGGTCTGTCAATTTATAATCGCACGCTACTGAACCTGAACTTCCCCAAGTTAATATACAAAAAGCTGCTGGCTCGTGACAACTAATAACTCGACTGTTTGGCGGAACTCACTGAAATCGAACCGGACTTCCAGAATAGCTTCCGGTATATCTTGAAGACTAACGAACCTCTGTAATCCATGGAACTTACCTTTGAGGCAGAAACTGATCTGTATGGTGAGAAGGTGCGACACCCATTGAAGGTTAACGGCCAATATATAAAAGTGAGCCAATCCAACAAGCAGTAGTACGTGAAGCTATACTCGGACTGGCTGGTCAACAAGAGCATCGACAAGCAATTCAAAGCCTTCCGAAGAGGCTTTTACAGGGTGGTGACTGGCAACATCATCAAGGTATCAGCCATAGTTACTCAGGTATTCCTACCAGGGCAGCTCGAACGAATCATCTGCGGCGACTAAACTCTTGACTTCAAGGAGTTGGAGAAGGTTACGAAATACGAAAGTGGATACAACTCGTACACACCCATTGTGAGGTACCCCACCAACCTATGCAGAGCACTCTGGGAAATCGTACAGAATTGGGATCTCGAAACTAAAAAAGCATTTCTGTTCTTCACAACTGGCAGCGATCGCTCGCCTATCGGTGGTCTCGGCAAGCTTAAATTTACAGTGGAGCGGCACGGTCCCGATAGCAATAATCTACCCACCGCGCATACCTGCTCGAATGTGTTCCTCCTTCCAGAATACACCAGCAAGCACAAACTCAGGGAAAAGTTAGAGCTGGCCCTCAAGCATAAGTAGGGCTTCGGGCTGATCTGATTAATTCACTGCTCGGAACCTCTCGGTAGATGTGGGTAGTATTCATTGCATAGCATATAAACAGTAGATGATACCATCAGCCGAGAGCTGCTTTCGACTTTTCAGAAGGTCTCGTGGTCATGATAGACCAGGTCCAACCATCCATCCTTGAGTGCTTCCTTTCTACTCACGATGTCCTCCAACTTCTGCCCAGGGTTGAACACAACATTCATTTCGTTGACGTTGAACACAAAGATGCCGCTGGTGGTCAGTGATACCCCCAACACCCTCAGCTTTTGGATGAGAATCTGCATTACATCCTGGATCTTGCGATTTTTGGTCACCATGATCTTCAATTTGAGATCCGGCAATGTGGAACGCCTGTAGCGCACAATGGTGATGGGCACAAGGTTTGGGTATTGTGCTCGAAGCTTCTAAGACTCTTGGAGGCGAGTGGGTTGCATTGATAAATGGTCTGCTCGAAATTAATTATACCAATCAAAGACGAAGGGTTATTAGAATGTCAGTGGTTGGCAGGTGGTGGCTGCTGCGGCTTGTTCGTTGCAACGTATCGATACTCATACACTTCCGAAGGTTTGTTCGCTTACTCCTTCACCCGGCCCGATCGGATTACCTGCACATTGGTTGAATTTGCTGCGGGTTGGCCATTTGTACTGTCGAACCGCTTGAGGTAAGGTTGCTGCTGCTCACGCCGGATGAATGAGCTCTGGGTTGACGGTGGCTCCAGTTGCTGTTGGTTGGCTGAACAATTGATTAGGCTTGAAACTGCGGACGATGGGCCGACCTGTTCATTTTTCATCGAGGCGTACTGGGCGAGATACCTCCCAGCCGAATTCGAAGGGTGATCTACAATAACCTCAGAGTCTTTTCGTTCAATCTGTTGTCTATTCACAAGACCTTACTGCTGTGGTTTCCCCACAGGAAACCGATCAGCAAGGTCAGGATTGTTCTTCACTGGCAGGTCCGATTTCTTTATATCAACGCTACGGTTGCGTGTGCGCTCCATCTCCTTAGTGAGCTATTCGCGTTTGCTAATTAATTCATTGATTTCGTCGTGAGTAAGCTGCTTCCCTTGAGGATTGAGTGTTGATGTAGCAGATGGGTTGGTCTTGGGCTTCTGCGCTGCATTATTGGGGTTCGTCGAGAAACTCGGGGAACGCTGGTGTTGATCAGTAGCGGGTTGCAGGAGGGTCTCCTTACGTATTGGATTCAGCGATTGGTAGCCCGCCGGAAGTGCCGGTGCTGAAGGTGCAGCAGTCAACAAATTGGCAGTGGTTTGGTTGGCAGTAGGCAGTGTAGTTATCATCTTTTTCCAGTCCTTCGCTTCGAGACTTGCGGCATTGGATCTATTAACTGAACTGTTGTTGCCCATCATCAGGGTATTGTTCCTCCTAAATGAGTCCCTAAAATCCTCGTATTTCTTCTTGCTGATTACGTTTGGATCAAGGAGATCCATCGTGGACTTTCGGCCTGGAAACACAGCATCTGGGGGAGCCTTGAACGGGCTATTCTACTGCTGCTTTTTTGCCTCTCCTGTAAGCTTATCGATGGGTGATATGTATTCCGGTGGTGGTCTCTCGAACGGTGTGGTAAACTGTGCGTTATCCTCCTCATTTGTGACCCCTCCAAAAGACTTCGTTAAGGCAATTTTGGGGCTATACTCAAGTCGTTTCGAGTCATTTCCACTGGATATGTGGGACTGACTCGCTTAGCTGTTTCGCCTATTATCTGGCATTTCCTTGTGCAAAGGCGGCGATAGTTTTCCCTTCCCATCTGCTTACAGGCTGAGCATGCTCTTGAGGAGGTTGGTGGTGGCTGATGCCGAGAAGTTAACGTTAACTTTGGGTGCACGAAGCTAAGGGTAGCTGTCGCTATAATGCTGGATTATCGACTTGATAGATCCTTTGCTGATTTTCTCACTACGTTGTTAGTACTCTGTAAGTTTCTGTTAGCTGGGTAACAGCGAATCAACTTCCCTGAGCAGGCACTCGTAGTAGGCGTTAATGCACTGCGTGAGCTGTTCGTACTGGGTAGAGATGGTTTGCACCACTGACTCTTTTGCCTATGATAGAACTTTGAGTACCTGCCGGTAGCGTCGAATCAACTGTGGTAGCTCCTTCATAGCTCTGTCGCGCACTACAGGATAACTGCTGATCTGTGCCTTCACCTTTCGACTTTCGTGCTCCTCTAGGTGAATTTCCTCGCAGGTGGAACAAAGCGGCAGTGTGCATTCCTCTACCTTACATGCTGTAGCTTACTGCACTCACAGAACTTGGTTATGCGGTTCTACCGATGAAAGTAGCACTCGGGGAGCTACTCATCCTGTGGGAGACGGTTGGCCACGAACACTGGCTTCTGCTGCAGACCGCGGCTGGACAGGTTGCTCTCTCGTTTGAATGGTTGTGCTGTTTACATCAGCTAGCGAAGTAATAAAAACTGCAATCGGTGGAGACTTACAGTGATGTCATCAACAACAAGGGACTAAGTTTGAAGTTAATTCAACCGTGATACGACAATTATTGGACCTCAAACCGAGACCAACTCGCTGTAGTTTGTTTGCTCTTGGCCATCTATACTATCGTCAGAAGTCCTCACGGTCGAGGAGCTCGTTGCATAGCTTCAGAGTGTCATTTCGCTTGCGACCGAGGTAGTACTCCTCACCGATGTTGCACATATCGAACAACTTCTTGCTATGCTTTTTCAGTAGTCTGTGGTTAGGAGGAACCATACTGTGGCTGGTAGAACTGGTAGAAGACAGGTGTCAGGGCAAGTGGCCACCACACCATGCGTTTGTTACGCCATATGCTCCAGCTCCAGAGTACGTTTGCAGTAGCAAAGCTGTAGGCTGCGCCGTTCAACTGTACGTCATAACGGTACTCCCTACGTTCGATCTTTGCAGTACCTCTTCGCGATGTAGGCCCAATCCCTCTCGACCTGTGTCTTGTAGATGTAAGTATCGAAGCCGATGATGAACTTCTTGAGGAAGTTCATGCGGAGCTTGGCAGCCTTGAGCTCAGCTGGAGTGAGCCCTCTCTCATCAATGAAATCCTCCTGCAAGGCGACGTACCTGCGGATGGTAGCCGACATATCAATTATTATAAATAGCTGCAGCAACAATACAAATGCTGGACGTTGAATCGGCCACCATGGCATCATGACACAGTTGGAAACAAGCTTGGGTTTGTTGGAGCTTTTTTTATAATCTTACTCTGAGGATGAAGCAGAACAAGTCGCGCAGTGAAGAAAAGGTAATTGTGGATCGTGAGCACATGAATGAGACTGCCTGCGAATGTACTCAACCATATCATGCAGCACCTTCAACCTGCCGAACCATCCGACTTGGCGTTTGCGCAATGAGCAAAAAAATCCGTGCGAAACCGATGCAGGAAATTCTGAAGCGTTTGGAATGTCGCTTCCTCAACATCATCATCATCGATGACGAATATTGGTAGCGGCCGCTGAAGGTAGGGTGTAATGCTATTGCAGTTGTGGCCAGTGGTTGACGCGCTCATATGTTTCTACTCAGAGGGATTTCCATACACAAAGGCATGGCGCTACGTGGAAGACACCAAACCGTTCCTCATCAACAATCTCGACAAACAGCAGATTCTCTGGGACCGGACACTGGTTTACCAGGAGCTCAAGAAATACAACATTCCCACTGCCAAGCATTATTTTGTGAGGAGGCGCATAGAGACTCGCCAACAGCTCTGTACTTCACCGGCATCTATACAGATATGAAGCACAACAGCAGCATCGATGCAGATGCCAACGAGCGCAAAGAGCTTCTGAGAATATCAGAGAAGGAAGAATTCACGGAAGAGGGCGATGAACCATGCAAAATGACCCGGAACGGCTCGGAACACTCTTCAGAGATGCGAAACAAGAAGTCTTCGACTGAGGAACGCCGAACTAACAATCTTCTGGAGATCTCTCCGTCAAAGACCAGTGCGGAAAACCAAAAGCGCAACAAGTCATCGAAGAAAAGAAAGACCAGTAACAGCTTAAGTCGGCATCCTATGAACATTCTCAACGAACTCTACGCCAACCTATAGTACGAAGAGTTCGAGATCACCGAACACGATGATCACATAATGATCGGCAGCAATAAGCTCAAGAAACCATTTGTGGAGAAGCCATTCGATGCCGAAAACCATGAGGTGTGCATCTACTATCCCGAGGGCGACGGTGGAGGTCGAAAGATGCTGTTCCGCAAAAAGACGAATAGCTGCAGCAGCTACCAACCCACCATCAACAACATCAGGCAGGACGATAATTACATCTACGAGGAGTATCTGGCCACCAACGGTTTCGATATTAAGGTGTACACTGTCGGACCTTACTATATGCACGCCGAAGCCCGGAAATCTCCGAGTTTGGATGGGGTGGTGCAGAGAAACGAAAACGGTAAGGAAAAGCGCTACCCTGTCTTATTAACACCTGAGTAGAAATTCATTGCCCAGAAGATCGTCAAGGTGTTTGGGCAACAAATCTGCGGGTTCGATATCCTCCGTTCGGGTGGTAAGAGCTACGTGTGTGATGTTAACGGTTGGTCTTTCGTGAAGAGTAACCATCTCAACTACTACGATGATTGCGCAACACTGCTGAAGAAGATGGTCTTCGAGAAACTCCTGCCCGATCGCGTGATGTAAATTGGCGCTAAGAACCTCACCTACGGCAACTTTATGAACTATACTCCCAATCCCTTCAAGCCTCCGAGTGAGCAGATCCAATAATCACCAGAAGAGCTACGATCGATTGTCGCTATCTTCCGTCATGGTGACCGAAGTCCAAAACAAAAGATGAAGCTGTACACTACCGACCCACGATACCTCTGCTTTGTCAAGGGCGACTGCAAGGAGGTTAAGATTAAGGACCCAAATGGTCTCACAAAACTGTTGGAAACCACCAACGAAGTTCTCAAGGAAATGACTCATGATCATGAACACTATCTCAAGATACTGCAACTGAAATCAGTGCTTGAAATCGGTGGACATTTCTAGGGGCTCAACAGAAAGGTACAATTGAAGGTGGTTGAGAAGGAGCCAGCCAGCGAAGAGTCGTCACCTTCACCAAACAAGTACGTGATCAAGAAGATCGCATTGGTGCTAAAATGGGGAGGTGAACTAACTCACAACGGCGAAGAGGATGCCGTTGAGTTAGGGAAATCATTCCGCCTGACGAAATATCCGCAGGATGAAGGGTTGATTAGTATGCACTCCTCTTACCGCCACGACCTGAAGACATACAGCTCGGATGAGTCAAGGTGTCTCAAGACTGCAGCTTCGTTCCTCAAGGGCTATCTGGATTTGGAAGGTGACCTCACACCAATCATCAACTCCTTGGTGCAACGCGACAAAAAAGCTCAAAGTACACTGCTTCCGAAACTTAGAGCTATTGGACTGTAGTGACACCCAAAACCCGACAGTTATCACCGGCAAGTAACGGGAACTCCTTGAAGAAATGCTTAACACCGACGATTTGCTCGAGAACTCTTTCACAAAGCACTTCAGCTTATCCTCCGTCTCCAGCAAGATGGTCGAAGTCATCAGGAAGATAGGGAACCCGCTGCAGCGACTCCATGAAGTACTCCATGTATCGATGGTAGTTGCTGGCAGCCACAACGGAACTAACCAATGCATTCAGTCGGGTGATCAACCAAGCCGTGGACAGCTACTACATCAATGCACAGGATGTCAACAGCCAGTCCGACCTCGAGTACTGCACGAGTTAAAATTAGGCCGCAATCCGAATCTCTAGTGCTGATGTTCAAACGATGGGTGAAACTGCAGAAGGATCTCTACGATACAAAAAAGCACACCAAGGGCTTTGTGCAGTCGAAAATCCCCGATATCTACGACTCCATCCTTTATGATGTAAAGAACAACAGAAAGGTGCTCGAAAAGATATACCCGCAGTACAATAGACTGCTGGAACTTGCCCAGATGCTTGCCTACTTCGTCGTTCCAAATGAATACGGAGTCGAAAAGCATACTCGGCTAAAGACCGCTGAGCTCATAGTGACTCCCCTCTGCAAGAAGATCCTGGTGGATTTAATGTTCTGGAAGGACAACAAGTTCCAGGAGGAGGAGCAATACTGGAAGTATCGGTTGGATCAGGAGAACCAACAGGACAAGCAGTGGAGGCATGTGAGAACCAGTCTATACTTCACCAGTTCGTCGCATATCTATAGCCTGTACAATATGCTGGCTTACGGTAACAACGGTGAACTGTTAGACTCGTGTGAGAAGTAGGCTCGGGAGCAAGTGCGTAGGCTAATATACATTGGCTACCTGTCCAATATAGAACTCAAACTGTATGAGAACTTGGCAGCGGTACCCGAGAACCCAAAGAGGTTCAGGCTCGAACTAATGTTCTGCCCGAGTTTTGAGGGTAAGAATCCATCGCAAAAGCTTGTGCTAGGCCATTCAGGCTTTACCATCGAGGAGATCGAGACATTCTTCAAGACGGTATTGGGCAACGAGTGGTCCAAGCAACCTAAAAAATGACTTTCATGATATTATGCTCAACAAGGTTCGCCCAATACCCTTCGTGTAGTGTTTACAGCACGAGCGACTTTGAAATGCTCGGTAGATTCATTTCATTATTCTTTGTGGTGAGTTGTAAACGGAGTAGAAACGACCCAGTAAATATTGATGTTTCGAAGCTGATATAGTAAGCAAGCGGTGTAGATGTAGACCAATAATGTCCATTACTTATTGGTTTCGGGATGAGAGCGTCATCGCTTCCAGAATTTTCTGCAGCGTTACACCCTCCTACCAACCTGGTTATTGTTTTTGGGTACTCTCTTACAATCGGAGGCACCAATATCTCCAACCATCAACCGCCGAGAGCGTTCATTTTAAACGCATTCAATCGCGAATCTTATAAATAGTTTCTGACTGCCACGAATGTCCGGGTCCACAGCCTGTAACACCACAAATCCAACTCAAGCCATCAACGAGCAGACTAATGCTACGTGTACCACCAACACAACTGGCACCTGTAATACCACGAAACCGACCGGAGTCAATGTCGGTGCTAGCTTCAATGAGTCTGCCGGTTTGAACACCAGCCCTGTCAATCCAGTTGCTACTGGCTGCGAAGTCAGGTCCACGGGCATCAATGAATCAGCTTCTAAGGCACAGTGCCCAGTAAACACTGATGCTCAATCCAAGAATTTCTATCATCTGCTCGGAGTGGATCGACATGCCTCCCAGAACGAAATTGAGCTTGCTTATAGGAGGCTTTCCACCAAATGGCACCCAGACCGAAACCCCGGCAACCGAATTCAAGCTCAACGACACTTCAATGACATCACTCACGCTTTTTCAATTCTGTCGAACCAATCTCGCCGCGATCATTACGACCAACTCACCGGCTACAACTACAGCAAAAACGATGCCCTGAAGACCTTCGAAAGGTTCTTTAAGCACAATGGTGTCGAGGAAGATTAAAAGCTCTTCTTCGAGAAGCACTATCCTCAGCGAAAGAAGAACTTCTACGAACTACTTGAGGTCAGACGCGATGCAAGTTTCCAGGAAATCGATGCTGCCTATCGAAGGAAAGGATTGGAAGTGCATCCCAGAAACAGGCCAGAGGATCCTGAAGCTGAAAAGAAGTTCGTTGCAGTTACGGAGGCTTATGCGACTCTCAGGGATGCCGAAAAGCGTAAAACCTACGACAATGTTGAGTTCGGTGAGCTACCCTCTCACCATGCCCACAGGCAATTCGTTAATCAGGTGGAACAATGCCCTGATTTCCACGGTGATGAGAAGAATAAGGAGCTTGGCGGGCTGGTAAGGAAGCTTTCACACCAAGGTCAAGTTCACAAGAAGAAGCCTCAAGGGCAGCAACATCATCAACATCATCAACATCATCACCACGTCCACGACTCAGTCACGGAAGAGCTAACCAAGGAGACTGTTCAAACAACTGGCCCTGAGGGAACCTTCAGCAAGACTATTACCCACCGAAGCTCCGTGGTCAATGGTAGGCATGTCGATGTCCGCGTTGAGGAAACCACCAAACCCGACGGCACTACCGATGTGGTCGAAACTATAAACGACGCCGGCAATATTAAGACCAACAAGTTCAGTCTAAAGGCAGGCGAGAAACAGCCAGCTATCCAGGCCTGATTTATGAGTGAGACCGTTGAAAGTTGAAGATAGAATGAGTTCAGTCCTTGAAGAATTTGGTGGGTTTGCCGATCCTTCTCCGGTCTCTGGGCAGTGGTTCAATGCTGATCGTGAAGCTTTCCAACCGTTGCTTTTATTCGGAGCTGCCAATTTTAACTTCAATAGTGGGGAGTCCCAGCACTCTTTTTGGGTTCTTCATCCACGCTGGTGCTGATTCCTTCCTACTAAGTTGCTGATCGTCGAGCAAACTATGCATTCTCCTTCTTTGTTCTGGAGTCTCAAATCGCCTCTTCTTCCCACTCGGCATTAACTCAGATTGGTTGCGTTTCCGTAGGTACATGTTTAGCTTTCGTTAGAAATCTGCTCTGTCGGCTATGGATTAGCTGATGGTTGAGAGCTAGTGAGTTTTGTGCTTGTTGAGGCGCTAAAACAACTGACGTTTGGAGGTAAGTGTTTCGTTCACATCGAGGTGTCTATCAAGCGGTCTGTATTGTTCCACCATACTTTTGTTTGCGTGATGCGGGGAGCTTGAGTCATCAAAGCGGGCGGGTAACTTACGTCCCTCCACTACCTTATTGAAAAAATCCCACATCTTATGATAATATCTCTCAGTGCACATCATATCAGTCCAAGTTTGGTGAGTAATCGAAGTCTCTTACCACAGAGCACTCTTCATCGAACTCTAACCGTCTGGCTCCGATGATCCCGATAGGCTTGAAAGCTGAATATGTTTCACTGTCGTTGTTTGGGGTCATCTAGCTGAGCTATGTGCCTAGATTCTCTCCGCCGTTCAGCGAGGGTTACTGCTCGATATACCTATTAGATCGGACCTCAATCCGCTCGCCAAGGGACTATCCCTCGCTTTGCTCGACCTCGATGAACTTGACGATGTGCTCGTTCCGGTCAGTCAGTATAACCTAGAACTCGTACTTGCTACACCAGAATCGGTAGATATCGTAGTTAATCGTCTTCTGCTGTTCAAATTAGATTCCGAAGTGGTTGGCAAGAGCAGTGTACAGCTGAACATTCTCAAGAGGTTTATCGTGGCAGCCATCGGTCAGAAATTCCACACGGCTGCGCAACGCTGAGATGAAAATCAAATCGACAAGGCTACAGCTTTCCAGGTACTGCATAAAGTCTATTGCTTCGGGGAGCTAGTTGTTATCGAGAATAGTCAAAAAGTTCTAAGCAATGCGTACCCAAAATTCGTTGTCTTGCATGATCGGCAGCAGGTGGTAGGTATCGTCCAACCGTAGTTACTACAGAAGCTGACGAAGCTGGTTTCGACCACACTCATGCTGCAGCATGCTCAAGTAGTAAGCTCGGAAATTGGTGTTGTTGTCACAATGGCACTTCAGGTATATTGCTTCAGGGAGACCTTCAGTCTCGAAGAGTTCGGCCTAAATGATAGTGGGAGCCTGCACCGACTCATACAGCATGCCGAAGAGGCTTCCCCGTGTACTGCTCATGGGCCGACTCTTGAGCAACTCATTCTCATACCCCCTCTACTCAAGTTGCTCACGGAGATATTAGTTCTACTCCCTCAGTCTATGATTTTATGCTTGTAGGCCGTCATTCTTGGTAATGAGTGCGCTCACCATTTGCTCGAGTTCTCCAATCCAGCGCTTGAGGGAATCAGTGTACACAAGATTGGCTGCCATTAACTCCTGAACGTTAGTTTACTCTGGTGGGATTGGAGGCTCCACTGTGATCTTCTTTGTAAAGAGTCCAGGTTTCTTGGTTCCATTGAGCTTGCGCCGTTACATTTTCAGGTCACGTAGCCTCGCCTCCTCATTAGGCGGCAGCAGAGCCTTTGTTCTATCGTTCTACTTGTTGTAGTGCATGCTGGGAGTGGACATCACCTCGGAAAAGTAGTCGTTTAAAATGGCTGTTAATATTGATAAATAAAGCAGCCGAACCAGCCCAAGAAAGTCTTCGTTGGCATTACTGATCGAAACTCAATGCTTATGAGGCGAGTGGGTTGGCGAGCAACCCCAAAGATGACTCCTACGAAATAACAATGAAGCAGCCGCCCCTACACCATATCGAAGAATACTACGCAGCCGCACCTTCGAAAACTTCTATTACAATAACAACAGCATGGACTTTCCATACAAGTTCTCCTGTGGATTCAGCAATAAGCGTGACCACTTCGAATCATGTCGGTGTGTGGTGCAGCCGCTCACACTGCATCTTTAAAGCGATTCCGGAAAGCGCCAGTTCAAGCTCCTCGATCTTCGGTTTCAGCAGTGTGAAAGAAGTGATAGAGACACCATCATGCTCATGTCTAACCAGGAACAGCTGTACTTTCGGTTCGTCGATCATGTGGACTTTAGGGTGTGCCAGTCAACCCTTCGGTCTTTGGTGCCGGATGGAGGTAACTTGGTAGCCACTCAGAATTCAGCGATTACTGGCGCAAAGAGGAACCTCTGGAGGTATTGAGTACATAAACCTGCGAACTGTTTATGGTCGACCACAAGAAAAAGCTAAGCAGGATGATGGTGAGAAAGTTGCGTAGTAGCCGACCAAGCACGGGCACCGAAATCGAGTTTATTCGGCTGATAAACAACCGCTGTGTGATGAAGCCCGATAGCGTGTACGTCGATGGAGGGTTTGTCAAGCTGCTGTACAAGCCATTCAATGGTATCCTCCTGAAGCGCCATATGAAGAAGAAGAAACTTCCCCAAGAGGACTAGCTGAGGCAGTTTGTCAGTAAGATGATGTTCTTCCTATCGGATCTAGAGTCTCGAAAATTACGACTCACGAGCTTCAAGGAGGACTTCGTTCTGCTGCAATCGCAGAAGTACTCGCTCCCGCAGGTGCTTGACCTGTCGTCTGTGCAGTCGGAGGATCAACTCAACGGTGGCCCGAACCGTCATATCTGGAGCCTAGGTGTACTGCTCTACAAGATTGTGGTGATGAAGTCACCAGACTTAAGCGATTTAGCCCGAATCAAGCGATGGCTTTCAAATGAGACGGCACCCTTTAACGAGGCCCAAACAATCTACAACAAAAGCTTCTTTGAAATGGTGATAGAAATGCTGAGTGATAACGGAAATCGCACATCATTAGAAAAGCTTCTTAAACATCGGTGGTTTCTAGAGAAGTTCGATAATACACCCAAGACGAATAGGCTAGCTACCATCAAGTCAGTAACTTACCACGATAGTGAACTGACCTCGGAAAGGGAGGAAGATTTTAGCGACGAGGAGGTCGTCAAGCCTAAGGAAGTGAAAAAAACGACTATGGTGATTGCTCCCAACCGATAGGACAACGCTGACTGTATCGAGGCCAACCACGAATACAGTCAGGGTGAAATGACCTTAGAGCTCCGCATGTCGCAACTTCAAAGCTTTCGACAGGTCCCCTTCCACTTTCTTTTCCAGTTTGAAGGTGGCGAGAAGAGCTGCCGGTGAGTTGACTTGTGCTGTCGTATTTGCACGAAGTGGCCAGAACCGGCAGCCAAAGATAATTTATAGTTTGTATAAATGAAGAAAGCTGCGACCAATGCAACCAGGTACGCCCTGACCGAATCCTCGAATGTTGTGGTCGACCACATGCAATTCGAGGGCACCTTCATTAACCGGACCATTGGCAAATTCCGTACCAACTCGTCGCTCAACAATGCCGGGGCTACATTTCTGGACTTTCGTGTGGATACCTTTCCCGAACTAATGAAGAACCAGTACAACCTCGTGTGCAAGTTCATTGATGAACACAACCACAAAGAGCTGATTCCATACATCAGCCAGCCACTTTACAATGTACGATAGTGCAACCACCTAGATCTACAAAACGGCCATGAAGAAGGACTAGCAGCTACCATGGACGCTTCAGAAGGACTGTCTGAGTGCGAAGATAATGCAGGGTACCGCAACCGGTGTAACTCAGCCCGTACCAAAGGAGCAGCATCTCTGCATGGCGCAGGCAGCAACGTCTGGTATCAGATCACCTGCGAGTATCTCTTTGCACATGGACTCAAAAAGCATCATGTGGTTGAGCGAAGGTTTCAGGAGCCAACATGGAAGTTTTTGTACTTCTAACAGTGATGTATACACAATCTCGCAGATCAGCAAAGAAGGGCATCGGTGAGGTGCTAGAGGGAAAGGTGTTTACCTATTACGAGGATTTTTGAGCATTCCACCGAAGATTTAGGGAGGTTGCTTTCACGCAATTCGAAGGTATCTCCAACTCTGTGTCAACCAATGAAGATTACCCCTGTAGCTCGTATGCATTGTCCTTGTTATCGAACTTTACTAGACCTTTGATGCGCATGACCGTAACGTCCTTGTTCTACCATAGAAGTGTACCAATGTTGCGCTCCAACTGTTCGACCGAACCGTACATAGGAATCTTGACCATCACCGAAGCGATTTCTTGATGGTTATGCGAGTGGGGCTTCTCCTGAGAAAGAGCTTAAAGGTCTTCCAGGCTAAAGAAGTCTCCTTGGAACAGTTTATTGATCAGGTGCTCATCGTTGGACCTTAGTTATCCTGCTCATACATAAATATCTTGGCTGATGGGTTCATTTCCTCAATTAGCGCCTTGGCGTTGAGAAGCTCTGGCTCTGAAGATTTATCCAAAAAGTTCAGGATAACCTTATTGGAGTAAACCAACTGCTTTGCGAAGATCTCCTAGTTGGTGATGGTCTCGATGCGATGGGTTGGCACGACGCAGGTTATCGTCTTCAACCGGATTGGCAACTTCATGTTATCGTCCAGCCAGAACTGTCGAATAGACTACGGTCAGCAACTGCGTACATTAGCCGGGTCTGCCACACCGTTGGTCTCTACTACCACTCTGCGTATCCCATTGATTTCCACGAGATACTCAATCGCTGCCAGAAGGTCATTCCTACTTCCAAATTGCCAGTACTTTGCGGAGCAACATATGCAGCCGTTCGGCAGCTCCATAAGGTTCTTGAACGGCGTGCCCTCTGCGTTAACTATGAGTGGTGCTTCGATTCCCATCTCTACATCTCTTGGGTTGGATACCCTCAGCAAACTCGTTTTGGATGACGGCAAGCTTCTCAGCTCCTGGCTGCTGCAGCATCCTTCGAATCAACGTCGTCTTGCCGGCTCCCAAGAACCCCACTAAAAGATGTACTTCAGCAGGCTCGCTGACTTTTTACATTACAATTGATATCTACTCGCTGGTAGCAAACACTGCACACCGTGAGGTGTTTGTGCCTTTGCAAGTGCTACCACAATTAGTTATTCCTATAATTTTATTGATGAACAGCATGGCAAGGATCTGTTGCACAGAGGCGAATTCTGTCCACATGAATCCCTAGGAGCATTTAGTCCTCGCCACCCGCAACAGGTTCATCCAGCCGGAGCAAACTCCCCGCTCAGATAGCAAACGAAGGGGTCTACAAGTCACAACTTCACAGCTATAAAAGAGCATGTCCAGCGCTAGCAGCATCAGTTCGCAGGCTCGTGTACAAACCGAAAGCGGCACCTCCAAGAAACGACTGGTTAGCGTCAATAAGATAAAACCGTGCCAGCCACCGCAGATTCTCAAGAACTTCATTAAGCAAGCAGAGTCTCCGGCAGACTTGTTGCGCCACCTCAACGACAAGCTTGCAGTATCAACTCCAATCTACCAACTAAGTGGGCTGATGAGGGACTCCATCGCTGGAAGACGTCCCTCCAGCAAAATAAGAATTCTCAGCAAAGACCCAATGGCACGACGGCCCGTCAACCCCAAGTGATTTTCTCGAAGGTACTGGAAAGGAGGTGAGTTATTTCATGCAGACAATGCTTACTCCGGCAGTTTCATGTCTGAGTATCTCGGCTATTTAATAACTGGCATGTAACCGCTTAGGTTAGTGAGCGGTCCTTCCACCAACTTGTTTGAACTTAATTATGATTGAATACCTGGGCATCCTCGACGAGGGGAAGCTCATTGAGCACCACACTACCAACCTGATGATGCCTAAGGAAATCAACGCCATGATGACACGGCTCTCCAAGGAACAAAGCACAGCATCAAGTGTCATCAAACAGCTTCGGTGTGGCAACCATAACATATTCTACTTCTCGCAGGGAGGCTATATGTTCTTCCTAGCTACCCGCGAGGAGAAGGTACCAACTGGTCACACTCAGAAGCGATAACGACTTCACAAGTACCTCAGCACTGTGGCCGAGATGTTTAACGAGTAGTATGACGAACGAAACTTCAAGCACGTGTTGAAGTACGCAGTGGTAGAGTGCTGCGGTGACTCAGGAGGAGATCAACAGGGTTGAACGGAATACCGAAGAGGTGATGATGGTAACCGACGAAAGCGACAAGCTCGTCGAACGCCGAACCGAACGACTGAAGATGGAAAGACCAAAGCCACCACCGAAGCTGTTCTCCCGTGCTAATAAGCTAACGATCGCGCTGTTCACGGCTGTAGTGGTGCTTGTCTGCTTGTACCTACGTGGCAGTTGAGCCCGAAAAATATCACTGCTGAAGCTCGGCCCTGCTGGCAAGCTTGCGGAACTCCAGATGGTTGATGTCTGCAGAATCTTTCAGCAGCAGTGCCACCATGAAATCTACGGATTATGGACCGTGGTTGAGTTCTTGTTGGGTTAGAACCTCCACGAGTTTCTGCTTGGTCAGGATGCACTTGGAATTGACCTGACTAACTATGGTCTGGACCAGCATGTTGTTGTACTGCTTGATGAGCTGAGTCAGATAGTGGAATACCTGCACAACTGATTATCGGATTCGCTAGTACTCCGCTTCGGAGGGGATCCTATAACGGGGTATGACCTGCTCGAAGATCGACTTGACCATCAGGCAGTCATTCTGAAGTTCAGGATCATAGTAGATGATCTGATCATTTTGATCCTCCACGAGGTAGCGAGCCATGAGGATCGCTGACTCTTCGTTGCGAACGTTGAAGGGTGCTTGCATGAATATCTCGATGATCTCTGCAATTGAGATTTGCCCTTCTGGCCGATCGAGCATCTTTATGGCCTCTTCCCTCTCGATTTTGGAATCCAGTAGTTTGTACTTGATTTCCTCGCCGATGACGATGATCTCCTCTTTCTTGACTTTGTAGCGCTTCAGGGCATAGTTCTTTTTTGTCTTGCTATTACTGTCCATAGTCACCCGGCTTGGAATCTTTGTCTCGGTTTGAATTATTTGTTCGTCCTTACGAGAGTCGTCCTTCTGCAATCGAATCGACTTGTCCATTGGGTTGGCCTTTTCAGTGTTCTGGCTATTCACACTAATCTTCGATTCTTGAACCTCCTTCTTGAAGGAGATGACCCTATCCCTCCCCATGATATTGTCAGGGATCTGAAACTATTCATGCTTCTTAATGGCAACGCGCATCTCCTCCTGCTCATCTAGTGGCTTCCAATACGACAGCAGTGTGGACAGGTAACCAATTTCCTTCTATAGCTTGACGATGTGCTTGTTCTTTGTATCCATTTCACTGCTGAACACTAACACTTCCTGGTCGTGTCTTTTACGTTCGGTCTCCCGAACCTCTTGCACACGCTCCCTTAGTGCCTCTTTCTAGTTTTGCACATCACGCGTGAGTTGCTGGTTGAGTTGCTTCAATCTTTCAACTTCTTGGGTGAGTTTTCTGTTGCTTGTGTTGATGCTGAATTCCGTGTTCTCCTTATCGATCAGCCTGTTTTGAAGGAAGTCTATCTTGTTGTCGAGTAGCTTCTTCTACCTCTCCAAACGTTCAATTTCCTGTTCGTAATCGTCGACCATGCTCGGCTGTTCACTGGTTCGAGTACGACGTCGATTCCGAATGACATTCTCTTATTGACTGCTGCGGTCGTAGCTTTCTTCAACGCTGAATTACACTAAGTTGTACTTGCTTCGGTCGGCGAGCTGGTTGACATACTCAATAAGTCTCGAGCATTCGGACTTGTATTGATCTCGCTCTACTGTTAGTTCTTGGATGTCAGTGAAGTCACGGATGCGTTTGACTTATCGTAGTTGTTTTTGGGTCTACTCTAACTGCAGCTTCAGCTTTTCGTACTGCCGTTTGACTCCCGTGATCATATGGGGACCTGCCCAGAACATCTGTTTTTCGTATTGCACATCCAGCTGGGATGTATACTTCGTTGCTTTACGCTGAATAGGACATGAAGATACCTTCTCAGCCTCCAGCTTGCCCTTAAACAGTTGCAGCTACACCTGCAGCGAGTTGATCTCCTTCTTGAGGATCAAGTTCTACTCGTACAGACGCTCAGGCGATTGAGTTATCCGCTGCGGTATGAACTTGCCCACTTGCTATTGATAGCTGAGGAAGTTGCTGGCGAGTTGGTTTTTCCGGTTGTTGACCATATCTGAATCAAGAATTTCCCGTTCGAGTCTGCATCACGAGCCAAACTACTTCTTTCGAAAGTTGAAGCCAGACTTGTCGGCTGTGGAGGGGTTCGTTGATCTATAGCCATGGGCAAGCTTTGCGCTTTGCGGACGCTTCTTGAACATACCAATAAAATTGTTATTAATTATTGTCGGCAGCATTGGCAAGCTCGCTGTTGACTAAAGAACCAGCAAAAATGGGCAAGGGTGTTGGCAAACTATCAACCGGAACGAGTTATCAGTTCAACAAACACAACTATGTCCGAAGACGATCACTCAAGGCCCTACTCATAGATAGTAGTAGGGGTCAAGATAGCGCGAGCTATAGGTGTAAGGGTAGTCCAGGTAGGTAGAAGGGTAGGTCAGGTCCAGGTAGGCCAGTGAAGAGGTGTACGGGTAGGATAGCGAAGTGTACGGGTAGTACAACGAGGAGGTGTACGGATAATCTAGGTAAGAGAGATATCGGCTGTAGGGATAGTCCAGCGAAGCATAGGGATAACGGTCCAGGTAGCTTCGGTAAGTATACGGGTAGTATCGGCTGTAGTATCCGTAGTAGTAGGGAAGGCGGAAACTAACGAGATCCAAGTCGCTGAGGGTAGCTAGATCGACCAAACGTCGTGCACGTGAAATGGCCAACTCGGTTTCGATTTCAGCGACCCTAGAGCGTGCTAAAAGTTCCTCGGTTCGGTCAGGCTTTTCCTCAGTTTGTTCGGGCTCACGAGTTCGAGACTCAGCAGCAGTTCTCTTGGACTCCTTCATTTTCCTCTCCTCCTGCTCACCCTTGTTCTTCAGGGTCTCCTTGAAGTCCTCGTGAGCCTGGATGATGCGTTTTCTGAGCTCGTTTCGTCTATCCTCAAGTTGGAGTTTCTTGGAAATATCGTCAGTTGTCGTCCTTAGACTCTCATAGTGTACATCGCTAAGGTCTTTGCCCATCTTCTTGATTTCACCCTCAATTTCATTAAGGACGTTGTCGTAGTCCCTGGTTTCCCTGCCGAACTCACCTGATCGCTGCTCTTCAGGAACAGCTTCCTCATGTGCCTCGTGCTCGTTTTCGCCTTCCTTAAGATCTGTGGGTCTCTCATCGATGTCGTGCTTCTTGAAGGGAGTGTCGAAGTTGACGTTAGCTTTCTTGGTTGTCATGGTTTCCTCGAGCAATTGGTGCTTTCGCATAAAATTTATTTGGGTTGGCCAGCAATAAATTTAAAAAGGGAGCGAAGCTCACATCCGGTGGAATCTGAGCTGCACCTCTCAAGGAGGCTTTTTGAATTTGAATTATGGATATGGCATACCTTCTTCCTTCGATATTTATGGTTCGCGCAATACAAGCCACCCGACATTGAACGTTCTGGAAGTATGTTACAACAGTCCCAACCATTCGCCAGTGCTGATTTATCGCATCTAGATTGATATTACCTGAAGTATTGTCCAACGATGAGGGATATTTGCCAGGTTGTTTCAGACTAACCTGGACCCAACGAAAAATCATATTCTCTTCGAAGTTGCCTTAACAAACAGGCAAAAATACACAGCCGAACTTGAGTGGCTTGGCAGCAACACCCACCAATAATTATAATTTGCTACCAATGAAAGTCGAAAGGGTGGGTAGTGAGGTACTCCACCTTCCCCGTCTCGGCAACGTCGCAGACGGGTCAGGGATGTTTGACAATCTCAGCAAGCTGTTCTACCCGCACTACAATGCACATCAAAATAGCATCCACTACGAAGAACCCAAAAGAGCACGCATTCATCCACGATCAAAAAGTGTAGTGTCTATCGAAGCAAGTATGCATATGGATCCTGAGCGGTTGATGATGGAAGAGAACGACCATTCCAAAGTCCTCGAGGAAAGGCAATCAGTGAGTTATGAGAAGCGTATGCAAAGGTTCAAGTCCAGGATGAAGAGCCCGTCGATCGATTTAGTGAAACCCATTGAAGACATCCTTATGCATAGGTTGACGCCCAAGTTGAATTCAAGGCATCACAGAAGGAGGATTGGGACGCCTGCAAGGATGCATCGTAAAGACTCTTCACTTCGTAAGTTGAAGGAAGCGTCGTTGAAGGCAGCCCTCACAGTTTAAAAGCCTAAAGTCGAAACGGTGGAGAGCCGAATTCGTAGTATTGTCCAAGATATCTTCCCGCTGACTTCCGAAATTGCTTTGGGGCAATTCATAGAAAGGTTTGACCAGATGCGCAGCCTTGTGAAAGTCACGAAGGATGAGTAGAAGCGGGTGGATAAGATAACGAAATCCGAGAAACACGAACCAAGCCGTAAAGCGTAGATACTGCGCGAGAAGAAAAGAAAGTTTGAGGTTGAGCTCTAAAACGAGTACGATGCGCTCTTTAAGAAGCACTTCCAGCCACCTGGAGGCACCAGCAAAGAAAGTGAGGAACTGTTTCGTCGAAAGTTCCGAAAGCACATTCGGGCACTTTCAAAGACACTTATACTAGACAAGAATGCTTGATACTATACTGTTCTGGTCGACATCACTGATCCTTTAGCCGGTTTACGAACGAACGCACCATTTCGAGGGCGTTTCTGCCCTGGTCCATTGGTACCAAATGGCCCGCGTTGTTCACAATGCGGAACTCAAGCATGCCTGCAGCTTTGATTGAACCAGCCACTTTGCCGTCCACCTTCCAAGTTGTGAATAGTGTGTTCCTGAAGGTCTGGGCATCTGGATAATCGATCCTTTCGACCCATCTCATTGTGCCGGGAGTCTCAACAATAATGTCGTTTTGGCCGTTGTAGATGAGTACTGGAAGGTTCTGTCTGAGCAGATACTCCACTCGGTCGACGTATGGCATCATGAAGTCCTTATAGAGCGCATCATAAACGTTGTCCGACTGGCTGCCAAACGTAATCTCTGGATTGAGGCTGAACAGCTTAATCACTTCGGGATCGCTGAAATACTCGCCAATAATCTCGTCTGAATAAGCTGAGATATACCTGGGTAATCTCGGTATTTGGTTAGGTCGTATACGTTGATACCACCAGCCATCTCGACAATGAGGTCCAGTGCACGGTCAAACGAGTCGTGCAACTCAGCCCAGTTTTGCTCTCTTTCCTGGAAGGTCGCGTTAATAATTATCTGTTCCACTTTCGCTCGTTCTTGGTAGTCAATCAGCCCAAAGTTGAACGCAAATCCGCCTACTTCAGCTAAGATGTGAAAGGGATCAGTAAACCCATCACCAATAGCAACTCCCTTGAGTCCCTTTAGGAACCCACCATTGAGTTTTTCCCGAACAATCTTTGCTCCAATCGCTGGAACGTACTTGCCTGCGTAACTCTCACCGAAGATAAACAGGGGTGCATCTGGTCTAATTCCCAAACCATTGAAACATCCCTTGCCGTCGGTGTAGAGGGTATATAGCGCGTTGTAGAAATCCTCAGCAACATCGTCCATGGACTTAACGTAGGAGTTGATAACTCGTGGATCAGCATAAGACAATCCTGTTCCTACTGGTTGATCTACGAACAGCACATTGTAGTCCTTTACCCAACTGTTGTTGTTGCGAACCACGACATATGGCTGGGAGCTATCGGGCACAAGCCAGTATGGGCCAAGCTCCATCAGGTTACCAAGCTGACTGGAGGAGCCAGGTCCACCGTTGAGCCAAATGATTGTAGGAGTCTTCGCAACCTCCGAGATGTTGGCTTTTTCCTTACCGTAAAAGATGAACGCTAAAGCCGAAGATCCCTTGTTGTGGATGTTGAGATAACCGCTTCTCACGACTCCATCGTAGTTGTAGGGTGTGATGTTGAGATTAACCACGTTGCACTGCGTTGTCACATCCGACACGTTCTGGAAGTTGGTGTGAAGCAGACCGTCGATCAACCGACCGCGCTTGCGAAAGTATGAAGAGGTGTACACACAGCTGGCAGCCACCAGCAGCACACCGAACAGCAGGAGCGCCTTCATAGTGTTAAATCCTATTATAGGTGGTATGATATGGGCAGAGCAGATGAGTAAAAAGTATCACCGAGTCACATCATCCGTTCGGTGAGGTCGGTGGTGGGGGAGGTATCGGGCTGGCGAGCTGGTTCGGAGAGTCTCATGGTATAGAGTGGTAAGACTTTATGGTAGAAGTAGTATGTTGCCAGCGCAGGCACCACGAAGATGACCGTTTTGGTGAGGGATATGAACAATTTTTTGGGAAAGGTATTACCTACCCAAAATAGGCTGCATTCTGGAACCTCATCCACATAGAGAGCTGCTGTCACATTAAAGAGGATTTGAACAACTAAGCTAAACACATCGGCCGTCACTTTGCGGTTGATTAATGAGACTTTCCAAGAGTGGTCGACTGAGGTGTCTTTCTGAATGATTCTTTTGGCCTCCACGATTCCCAGCCCATGAATTGCAAGCCAGGATATCGGGTACAGGATGAACTCTCGATACGAGCAGTTCCAGCAATCCAATGTCTAAGCCACACCGTAATAGGGGATTCCCTCGATAGTTGTGCCTGCTCCATAGTTCCATGAATTCGCAGTCCACAACCTGAGAAGTGCCCACAAGACCATATACCCGATGGCTGCTAGGAAGTACTTTAGGTCGTATTTATCGGGGTGCGACTTGCTGAACGACAAGGTGATGAGTAATAAGCAAGCTTGAATGCCAAAGCCGACCTGATAGAATAGTTGCATGATACAGCCGCCGATCATGACTGAGAGGAGCATCACATGGTTGGCCAACAAGATATAGTGGTCAGCTAGATCCAGTGCAGTGGACTTGAAGTTCTTGTAGTGCAGGTACATGCCGTAGATGATTCCGACAGCCACCAACCGGTAAAGTTACATCATAGTGAAATAACAATAGGCACATGGAAGTCACATGACAGAACAGCGTGATTGTGAAGCGCGGACCTCGACCAATTGTTCTGTACGGCGGCGAAAGCTCGTACTGAAGGTGGCCAACACTGGTCGATGATCGCTTCCGAACACTTAGAAATCGCAGATGTAGGATGTCTGCTAGAGTTTGGATTGGGTACGACTGTTGTGGAAGATTCGGTCAGTCCATCCGGGAATGCGGTTATTATTGTAAGTGTTCTTCTCGGTAGACATTTTGTAGGAAGGGGGAAACGTTATGGGCCATTCTTGGTACTTACCCAGAAAGCTTTTAAGGTCGTCCTGCAGCACTAGCTGGTCCTTGTGCAGGAGTGTCTTATAGTTGTCGATATTAGAATTCAATCGTCGAGCTTCTTCTATGGTTATGGCTACCCGGTAGTTCAAGTCACCGAAGAAGAAAACGTGATCTGCTGGTTGTCCCTCAACTAGCCGTGCAACTATCGTCATGAGGTCGTGATTGCGTCTTCGGGACTACTCCTGCATAGCCTGCAGGTGGGTATTAATGAAGAGAAACTGTTGGTCACCTACTCTAAGTTCCAGTTCTAACTTAGAATGTTTGTACATACTGCACCCTTATTGCCCACAAGCCCAAGGAAGCCTGTCTTGATCTTATTGGTAGAGATATCGTTGATCTGTCCGTGTAGTTCCTTCCGAATAAATGCAATGGTGTGTAGTCCCTGGAGCACGTCTGCACCTACTCTCACGAACTCTTCTTCCAGGTGCCCTGTGAGTAGATTCTCCCACGTCTCCTTGCTCTCACAGAAGAAAGAATTGAATAATGATCGCTGGCATTCCTGGGTACCTAACTAAGCTACAGTTCTACCGATCACAATTAGGTCTGTCTTGAGTCGCTCCTTGTTCAGCAGGTGCTCGACATATTGTTGGGAAGGCAGCGTTCCCATGAGGTTCCAAGTTATGACCAGGATGTTTAATGGTGTAGCTTCCTAAACCTTCTCAGCGGTCTTCTCAAGTTTTTCGAGCTTGAATCTTGGCGGAATCCGTCGAGTGGAATCCTCCAAGATGGACATATCAGTGCGTTAAGCAAGCAGCTTGCTTTGCTGAACGCCTGCGTTCATGATTATAACGATCTCGGCTGTAAAACAATCAGTAGTAGCCGTAGCCACCTCGGTAGTTATTGTAGCCAGGCATGTTTTGGCCGTAGGCACGTGCTGTGGCAGCTTGCTGTTGCTGAGCTTGTTGTTGCATGATGTTGCGCTGCTGTTGCGCATAAAGATCCTCTTGGGATTTGGTGTATGCTACCATTTGTTGCTGGGCGAGCATTTGGTTGTATTGCTGTTGCTGAGCGGCGTACATCTGCTGTTGCTGAAGAGCAACAAGTTGCTGTTGCTGTTGAGCCGTATACTGTGTTTGCGGAGCGTAAGTGTTTAGGTTGGCTTGAGATGCCTGTTGCGGTTGAGCCGTGTTGAGATTTCCGTATAGTTGTGCCGGATTCGCTTGGGGTTGTTGGGCCGGTTGGGAAAGGGAATTTTGAGGAGCCTGGAGAGCTTTGGTTGAGGGTAGCTGTTTGGTAAGTTGTGTTGCTTGCTGTGTCGTTTGCTGAGCTACAACTTGGGCCGCTTGCTGAGCAGCAAGTTGCTGGTTTGCCTGGCCTGGTGCCCCATAAAGTTGTTGGTTATAGTACTGAGCATACGTATTATAATTTTGTTGTTGTTGGGCGAGAAGAGCAGCCTGTTGTGCTTGCGCTTGGGCATATGCTGCATACTGTTGCTGTTGTTGCTGAACTTGACTGGTTGGTTGAGTAGCTTGGGGTCCTTGCGAACCCTGAGGACCTTGGGAAGCAGGCAAAGTTTTTTGACTCGCCAAATTATTAATAACCGAGGTATTGGAACTACCCTGGGAATAGGTTTGTGAGGCTGGTTGTACCTGTTGCTGTTGGGTGGGCTGAACCTGGCTTTGATCTGGGGCTGGTAGCTGTTGCTGAGATTGAGGCAATGGTGGTGGCAATTGATTTTGTGAAGCAATTTGCTGTTGAGAGGCACCCAGCTGTTGTTGCTGGATTGCACTATTGGCGAGTTGCCCTTGCGAGTTACCTTGAGACTGCTGCTGGGTGGGAATCGATGTCTTTGAAGGATTATATCCAGAAATGTTGCTCTTGGTTGCTTGTGAATAGTAAAGATCTTGCTGGCTCGGTAGCTTCGATGCTGAATTAGTTTGCTTGAGCATCTCCCGATTGTATGCCTCAGATCCCCTTAAAGCACTCTGCTTTTACGTTGGCATAACATTAGAAGTATTGTTCTGTGCATATGACTTTTAAACAGCAACGTTAGATGCCAGGATACTTTTCCGCATGGCAAGCTGCTGAAGGTTCTACTCGCTTGGCGTGTTCAATGCTGGATGATGGTTCCTTAACATTTTCTCCAATTTCCTCCTCCGTTTCTAGTCAGCCTTGTCTTCTTTCTTTAAACGTTTCTCGTATTCGCAGAGTTGACCGACGAACCCTTCGTTAGGATTGCTCTTCCTTAACAAACTAAGTACTATTGCACGACGACTCCTCAAATGGGCAAGTGCTCCCTGGAACTCCATCTTACGGTACTTGATCAGGTAGGCAATCACTAGCGATACCGAGCGTGATATCCCTGCCATACAGTGTACGAGGATATTCGTTGTGGCTATATTCTGGTGGATAAAGTCTGCCCCTTGATCAAAGTACTCGTTCAAGGCAAAGTTCGGATAATCCAATGCTTGGATCTTCAAATAGCTTGGGGTAACATTGCTGTCGGGTGTCACGGTCGCTTCCATTGCTGCTGTCAGCATTGCTCGAATTCCACAGGCTACTTAGCAGTTTGCTTACCCGTGAGCAACTCGTTGTTGTTTGCGGCAGTGATATTCCCAACGAAGATTCCTCCCTTGCCTCCGATAGGATCGACGATGCAGGAGATGTCCAAGTTGGAGGGCGAGGGCACGGCAAGGCTGGTATTAGCCGGGGGAGATGTCTGCTGTCCATAATAGTAGTTCATCCTTTTGGTTTATTTAGAAATTGATAAGTGGAGAGTGACCACTGATCTGTTAATTGGTACACAACCAAATCGACCCGGAAGACCAGAGAGGGCTGACCAGACAAATTCTGAGCCTACCTACCACGGTGTAAACATAAGATCGAGTAAGCTCAAAATAAGAATATTGGGTAGTAGTAGTAAAAGCAAAATGCGCCGAGCAGTTATTCATGAGACTTTGGGCTGCTGCTTCAACAAGCTCTCTATGCTGGTTGCTTGGATGTACAGCAGGTACATGTCCTACTGCTCGCGTTACTTCTTTAGTTCCCGGGGACTTGTATTTTTGAATGGTTCCAGCTGTCTGGAGACAACCGACAGCTGCTCGCGTAGGTCTCCCCGTTATTTTGCCCACTGTTCCTGCCGGTGGTGCAGGTCGAGCTGCCGAACATTCAATTCTCCTTTCAACTGCTCTACTTCTCTCCTCAACCTCGCTGAAGAGTCAATGGGGGTTGGTGAAGCTTGGTTCTCCTTGCAGTGATTAACATGCAAGCTGGTCTCATTCAACGGCTTCATTTTTTCAAAGGATAGCAAATGCTCCTTGAGAGCTTGTATTGATGTATTTCTTTCCGAAAGAACTTGTAGTTGTAACGTGCTTAACTTCTGATGCAGACTGTCATAGTCGGTCTGTACTGTAGCCAACTTCTGCTCCAAACCAAAGATTATGTCATCTTTCTTAGAGCAGCGCTAACGAAGGCCAGTGACTTAGGCTTCAAGGAGCCTTTTGGATTATTCCAGTAACAATGTCTTCCTTTCGGTCTACTTCTGTCGTTTCCTCACTTCTTTCATCCTTTCGTAGGATCTTTACAACTCAACCTTCAGTTTATCGATCTCCTCTGACTCCCACTGATTGACTTCAATGCGCTGGTACACTGAATTCATGTCATCTGACGTGCGCTTTCGTATGTGTGTTTAGTGGGTGGTCGTTACTGAAGCTAATTCTTGCAGTTTAGCCATAATACCTGATCGATTTCCTTCCAATTCACCCTCCACTGCGACTCTTGAATGCTGAATGGTGGGACTGAAGCACACGTTCTGTGGTGAGCGTATCTTACTAATCCTAGATAAAGACTCTTCACGATTAACGGAGTCCATCCAAGTACTCCCCGAGTTTGGCGAAAGCAACTGCTTGCGGATACATCCCTCCTGTGAGCCCTTAGTTCGCGACTGCGTTCTAGTCTTACTTTCGGGACTGAGTAGGTTATTAATGTGTGATGTGGCAACTGGCGGTCTGTTCTTTGGACTTTTCATAGAACAATCGATAGTAACAATTATTATGCAGATTAGCAAAGCAGCTCATGATATGGCTAGCCTGCTGCTGAAGCATCACCCTATTCCCAAGCCGAAAGTCGAGGAACAATCGTAACCGTAACTTGTCCAGCCTACGAAAAAAGACAAGTATTCGCTGGACTACTCTAAGTTTGAGATGGTGGGTGTGGAATTATCGAAACCTGACAAAATAGGTGCACGGATAGAGGATCCTGCATTGGCTCACTTCGCCCATACACACGATAAGCGCAAAGTAACCACTAACCTAAGTATAGGAACGAGAACTTTTCGAACGTCCCACCCAAGAAAAGCTGGATAACGCATAGTTCTTCAAAGAGGAAGGAAACAAGGCATACAGCACCAAGGATTATGATAAGGCGGTGTACATGTACGAGAAGGCGGTGATCCACTTCGACTACACATTTCCGGAGGACGAGAAGCAGGAGAAGAGAATGCAGCAACTCAAGGAAAAGTGCCATTTAAACTTGGCTTTGAGCCAATACTGCCTGAAACAGTATGACTAAGCATTGACTAACTTGCGGCAGGTACTGCTAATCAATCCTAATAACATCAAAGCAATATTCAGACAGGCAACTATCGCTTACGATCGCGATGACTTTGAGAAGTGCAGTTCACTGCTATAAAGCATCGTGGAGATCGAGAATGGCAATCAATCGAAAGAAGTGGCAATTCTGCGGCAGAACTTGCACAAAAAATAAGCGGATTACTCCGCGAAACTCCGAAAAGTGGCCTCGAGCATGCTTCGAAGTGACTAAACAAGTGTGAATTAGTGAGTATCACAGTTTTGGTAGTTTGTCCTCTCGAATTGCGATGCCGTTGAGCAGACTCAGAGGTCGGCGATCACTTGAATCCACATTTTGAAGCGCCTTCCCCAACCTTATAGCTGCTTCTGCTTCCTTGCGGCTTAGAGTAACCTTCGAATCAGTAGCCTTAGCCAATATTCTTGTCTGGATTTCTTGGCGATGCAGTTTGTCAATATACTGCTTGTGATTGGCTCGCTCCACTCGAATTTCCTCCTTTGATCTCACCTTACGCAGTTGGGCAATAATCTCGCAGGAAGGGTCGAGAGACATAATGGACTTCTTGACCTGCTCAGAGAGGTTGTTGGTTGGTTGCTTTTGGTTGTCAACGGGCTTTCTCGTTTCCGAGCCAGGCGGCTAGGTGTTACAGATTGGCATCTGCCAACTGTCCCTGAAGAAGTGTCCAACAGAGTTTTGAGAAAACCGATTCCGAAGCTGGCTTGCAATATCCTCAGCACGCATTCCAACCTTCGGTTCAAAATTACCGGACCTTGACATTGCCACCACATGACTTGATGCTTCCACTTGCCTCTGTACCTCTCGGAATACCTTCTCTCGTTCCTCATAGTTTTCCTTGAAATGAACCTCAAGCTTCCAGTCTGGGTGCGACTTGAACACCTTCAGCCCAGCAGCTTTGACAATTTCTTGTGATGCAAAAGGATCGAATTAGGATACCTGTTTTGGCACTGAGTAACCGACAATCTTGGTAAAGTCAGACCTGTAGAGTTCTTTGGTCTGCATCTTTTGGTAAGCAAGCGGTGCTGGTTCTTGATTCTAGTAATTTTGCTGCAATGAATCAATGAACTCTCCTGTGGTCGCCTTCCAGATCTTCACCATCCTATCGTAGCTAGTAGTTACCAGCAGTTCCTCACTGGGCACATACTAGACGAACTTCAGGGGCTAAGAGTGGCTACGGCAGCACCACATTACCTCCAGCTTAAAATTGGCATACTTGTCGAGTTTGGCTGCATTTCGCCGACCACCAGCAAGTTTGCAAGAACTTTGATCCATAGTTGGTCCGAAGATGTTGGAATGGAGACTGTCGAAGTTGTAGCAGGTCAGGAACTGCTTATCGTCGGAAACAAAGAGTCGATGCAGAGAGGCACTATAGGCTGAGGTAAGGATGCCCAACTGGTAGGTTGAGCCAGGCTTCTCCGGATCAATATGAGCTACCGAGAGGAGCTTTTCGAATTTCGTGATACGAGGGGGCATGGTTAGCACACTGATGATTCCGATAGAGTTAGTGGCAATGAGCACATCGGTATCCATTCGACAGACGGAGGTTATTTCATCAAGAGATTGGTCAGTGAGGGTCCCTACAAGTTTTCCGGTATCACTCTCGTAGAAACCAATGACACCCATTGATGTCCCTACAATTATGTAGCGGTTGTTCTCACAGTATGTCATGCTCGTAATTGTGGTATCTCTCCGAATGGCAAGGGTGCGTAGCAACTAATAACCCGACTGATCGCTCTCCTTGACAATGTTAATGGTGTTATCGATTCCTGCAGTGATGAATATATTCTTATCGCTCTGTGTCGTAGTTACGATATGAGTGACTTCTCCACTGTGTCCTGGTAGCGACATTAGTTTGGCTCCATTTGTCGCATTCAGCAGCACTATTCTTCCTTCGATATTGCCGACAGCCATACATCGCTGCTTTTCATCCATGCAGAATGCAGTGATCTCAGACTTGCTGATTTCCATGAACACGTGGTCGATACGACCTGTCAGTGCACTCCACACTTTAATTCTATTGTTATGGACTGTGTAGAACCGTAGACTCTTTTCGTGATACTTTGTAAAGCCTGCAACGTGTTCGTCTGCGCAACTGGGCACATAGTTCTTATCATACTCGAAGATGCTAATGGAACGGCCTACGAAGCACAGCTTCAGCGGTTTACTGAGTACTGTAAAGGAGTTGGGGTTGAGTCGATGATTGTCGTCGGAACAGTCCACCGAGAAGGATGTCAGGAAATTGAATCTTCGGATATCGTGGATTTTAACAATTCCCTCTGAGTCCATGGAAACGAGTTGATAAGTACCTTCCAGAGCCTTGAGCCGGTAGATGGGTGAGCTGTGTGCTTCAATCTTGTGTATGATCGTCGAGATATAGGGATTCCAGATACAAATTTTATGATCGAAGCCTGCTGAGAACAATAGTATGAGCTCTTCGTTGTAAGTTAGGCTCAGTATTCCCCTGGTATGCTATTTGTAGACCCACTTGACCCTGTTGTTGATAGTCTCCCATAAGATAACCTTGCCGTCCATCCCACCGGAGGCCATGAAGTGCAGCTTCGGAATAGTTATCATTGCCATCACCATCGCACTGTGTACCTATTCACCCTCGTCGCGACAGTCGTCGAGTCTCCTCTAAGTGTCGGTCTTTAGGTTCCACAGAACGATGCTACCATCCTTTTGACTGCAAAACAATACTTCGTTCAAACCGTCCCAAGCAATGCAATAGATCTCTTGGTCGAACTGGTGCTCTACGAATTCTTCTTCATTATCCGGTTGAGTAGCGAGCACAAACCCCGTGGCTGTTGAGAACTTCCATCCACGAACAAAGCCGTCGCTGGTTGCCGTCATTAACAGCCTATACTTCTCGTCGTTGATGTACAGAAGATCGAGAACGCGTATTCCAGTGGGCACTATAAGCTCCTTCTTCTTGATTTATATTCGACCCTCCTTGTTCTTCTTGGCCGAGGACATGTTAACCACCAGTTGCTTCGGACTAATAACCAGAGATTTGTTCATACACTCGCCTGTATCTGGGTCCATGAAGTGTACTGTATGTGAACCCTCCTAAAAAAATGCCAATCGGTTCAGATCAGCGATGAATTCAACCTTGACAATCGGTGAATCGGGTTTGATGCTCAGTCTGATCGGTACTCTTGTGTAGTTCTTTACTTCCTCGCTTTTCACTCGAAGGTTTTTGAGAATGGTAGCCTTCTCGATGATGTAATTGGTGAACTCATCCCACTCCAGTATACCGTTGCCATTGATATCAATCTCATCGAAGAGGCTCGTCAAGCATCTCACCAATCTATACTCACGGCTTAGCAGGTCGGTCTGCCATGCTACCAGGTGCTGCCGGACGATGGCGATGAACTCTTGTAGCTTCATTTACCAGTCGCGCAACGCGAATTCTCTTTTCATGATGCCGATGATGTATTTGTCGAAGTTCAGTGATATGTCACTGAGCAGTCGCTCATCGCTTTCAATTACAGTCTTATAGCTCGTGCGTGGTGAGTATAGCGGGACCAGCTTCTCGCCGCGATGGAACTTGGTAAGGTGAACACCCTGCCTCGCCATATGGAAATCTCTTGGTAAATAGAATTCGATTTATGGAGGCTCGTCATCACGACCAAAGCTTCAGCGAGTTATTCGTGCGGGTGAGGTGTGCCTGAAGCTAAAGGTGGGCTTTCTGCTTCAGGAAGATTTCTGGGGTATAGGTTGCGCTTATGGGTGATGCCCATAGTTCGATAAAATTGAAGGGTCCGCGTGGGTGGAAGTCCTGCCACTTGCCGAATGTGAAGTACTGTGTTGATGATGGTGGATACCCAAACCGAGGAGCCTGCGATTGAACCATAGAAAAGCAATGACAGTAAGGTACAAGTCCGTGAGGTTGACCTGACTCGTGAAATCAGTCGATTGTCATTCACCTGAGCGTAGCGAATGATAGCCTCAATGGATTTGCGTGCAGAGAGATGGCTGCGGTCGGTAAGCAGTGTGTCGGTGATTGGTGTCTCCGGCATAAATATTATATCCGTCCAGGCAGTTCACGACGAGCTACGAGATCAGCTGCTGCTAGCGAGCAATGTCTTTAGCAAAATTGAGGTCGAAAAGGGAAGTCATTACGAATCCGAGGGAAGATTGCTCATTTCATATTGCTTCTTCTTGAAGAGGAAGTCGGAGTAGACGCCCTTGAAGGATTCGTGAAGGTCAACGAAGCGCCGGCAATTATCAACGCATTGATCGAGTTGGGTATGTTCGTCGAAGTCGAAATTTTGCAGTAGATCGTAGTTGTGCTTGCTATTTTGAGTCTTCAATTCTCGTTCGGCTGCCTCGTTGCGAGCCAGCTGGATGAGTAGTATCGTGAAGAGCTGGAGCATGATGACCCAGAACACAATATTTTTCATTGGCCAAATGATAAATATTATTGCGGCATTTCTAGCGTTTAGCACATCACGGGAAGCTTTGGTGTTCTCTTGGCTCCGACTCTTACGGCTTTTCTTCCTACTTCTGCTTCCCCTCTTTCTTCTTCTTCCGCTCCTTCCTATCCTTCTTCTCGTGCAGGGTTTCTTTCGAAATCGAGTCTTCCTTTTTCGCTTTCTTTGATTTCTTTTGTGTTGGAAATTAGTCGCCCTTATCATCGTTGGGAGGTATTCCACCCCGAGAGGACCTACACACACCTTCGGAGCATGCTTCACAAAGTTCTCGTTTATGTCCACGTATGTCAGCGCGGAAGCGAGTTTTCTTCCCCTTCTTAACCTTCACTCCCGCTATGATTTGGCTGATGATGTTAGCGAACTGAATCTCGACAGCTTCGAGATGGCTGTCGAAGATGTTGGCGGTGCACATGGTCGTGCACTTCGCACATTGCATGTTGTAAATTCTGACGTTGAACGTAACCAGGAAGGGGTGTTTCATTGTCTTCACCCACTCAGCCATTTTCTTGATCTGGAAAGCCACCACGATCGTCCCGCAATGCGATGTAAACTTATTGGTTGGTTTACAATTCTTGCAGACAAAGGCAAGGTGAACCGCACGAATGCACCTCTTAATGCTTTTCTTGGGAGCATCAGGAGGAATCTTAGCAGTCGATACCATAAAGTCGAACTCCGTCATATCGAAAAGGGCATTCTTGAGTCTTGTCTCAGCCTCCCACTGAGGATAACGACGTTCGTAGACATAATCAGGAGTGGAATAGAGCAAGTCCCAAGAGTGTTGCTTATCTTTGTACCACGGTTTGCTTTGCTGCGGAGGTGGGCCAGGTTCAGTAGGAATATCACCACCACCGCCGAAGCCAAAGGCATTATCAGCAAAGAGCTTGATCTGAGAGAAGATATCGTTCTCTTCTTGTAGATGAGCATCCTAGTTGGGCTCCTTACCATCGACCTTCGGTTTAGCACTCGGGGTTGCCTGATGCGCCACTTTTGACAAACTCATATGTCAAATTATAGATTTCCCTGATGATAGTCATGATTTCCTATAAACGATGCTGGCACAGTCCAGGAAAATATAGGTTTTCGAGGAGTGCCTCCAGGGACATATGGTTCGATAGGCCGAAGACCTTGATCGCCCGAGTTCCTTCTTCGTTAGGATGCGGCAGATAATCGAGCACAGCGAGCTCACCAAGGTCGCCAGCAGCCCAAAACACCTGTACATGCTGAGCCTACTCAAGAAGGTTTGGCTGGTGGAGGTCTTTGAATAGATCCTTCAGTCCTTCTAAGTGGAGTATTACCAGTCTAATGTGGACATCACCAGCGTCCGGCAGAAGGTCGCCCACCGCTATTTGTACTAGCTGTTCCAGATGAACTAATTTATGAAGCAGGGCTATCGAAACCTCGGTATGCCCAAACAGGCCGAACAGTGTAGACTAGGGGATCTCTTGCGGAGCTCAGATGAAGCATTGTTCTAGTCACTGGAAAGCATAACTGCTAAGAGGCAGTTTAACCGTCGTGATGAGCTTCTAGAAGAGTACTCACTCATCCAGGACTACTGTCGGTATAAGTACGACCTTCTCAAAAACTTTCCTGCCAAGTCGTTAGAGTTTGGGGTATTCGCCAATCGATAGTATCTCTACCAAGATCTCATTTACATCATTGAAAGGGCTGAACAGCAGTTCGAGAACTTCAAGCAAGACATGCAAGACATCTGCGGAAGCAAGATCAGCTGCCGATTAAAAATTCGCCGTCAGTCGAATAACTCCTATAACCTTAACGGACTGCGGAAACTTCTGAGCCGGTGGCTGGTCAATCTGATAACCAACGATAAATAGGTTATACAGAGCAAAGCCTACCAAGCATTCTTCCACAATAAGCGGAAGGTGCTTGATATGTTCTATATCAACAGTACGGTACACTCCTAGTCCGCTCAGGAGCAAATCATCGAGAATATGCTGGAACTGCTGACGAATTCGGTGTATGAGGGGAGTCGCATCAACGCAGAGTTTGGGCTGTACATATACGATCTGCTCAAGGCCAAGTTAAAGTTGAATACGATACGGCATATCGATCATCTTTTGGAGAAGATACAGACGAGGCAGAACACCAAGAGCACTATGGAGGTGTTCAGAGTGGAGAATAGGCTATTAAAGCACCATAGGGATGTGCTCATCAACGTGAAGTATGGGGGGTTTGTCACGGGGGAGATACAATTATTGCTTGCATTCTCGGGAAGTTAGTAGAACGTCAAACAAAAACGGATGGAGTTCGAACATAAAAAATTCTTATACAACCTGTCGAGAAGTATCTTTGGACCCACCATTGAACTGCTGATCATCTACGAGGGTGAAAGAAGAATGGACAATGCTGCGAGGATGTACAGCATCGGCAAGGTAACGAGAAGAACTGACCCGCTGAAGGGCATCGATTTCACCTAGATGTTCTGCCCTTCCAAACACAGGCTGTTGAATATCTGCCGATAAAATAACCAGCTACCAATCGGAGATGAACTTTGCAGACAATGCTTCGAATTGGTGCGATCTTCAACGCTGCTTCTGTGTCACCAGTGCAACATGATCTACTGCGAGGCCTGCATGAAGTATTTCGAGCAGAAGGGCATCAAAATGATAAAGAACTAAAGCAGCATGGTCCAAAACCTAAGCGATTTGGCCTAACTTGATAAGCTGAGCGGCTACTCACTGCTCATGCTGCACTTGGAGTACAGTCCTGCCTCGAGGTTGATGCACCGCTACCTGCATTTCATAGGCAGCCATCTGCACCACCGTGGACTCAACTTCTATACTGCCAACATGGAGACAGCCAAGTACGCCAATGCATTTGCTCTGCGTTACTAAATCAAACGGTTTCCAGCGTTTCTTGTGATGGTCAATGGGATGCCCAGCAAGATACTCGTGGGAGCTTCGATCTTCAAACTGCTTGACCTCATCAATATCATGCGTTCTGAGAATCTGCAGAAGAGATGCCCACACAACCACGAGATGGTCGAAGCCAGACTCAGAAGCTACGTGAATTGGATCTGCAGTGAATGCTCCCGACCACGCAACAACAGTGACTCAACAGTCATGTGCTGCAAGGAATGCATGTATCAGTGCTGCAGAAAATGCAGCTTCGGTATAGAGGTTGCCCAAGACGATAGAGGTATCTCTTACCTTTCAACTGCAATTGCCCGTGACGGCTTCAACTACTGTCGGAAATCTCATAAGATGGTGCTGGCTCATCGCAACCCCTTTGCTAAGATAGAATACCAGTGTGAAAAGTGCAACAGCGAGTTCTTCTTTATGGGTGAGTTTGGAATGTATTGGTGCCAACATTGCTTGACAATGCTTTGCAACAACTGCTCGGACCAACAGCTGTTGGGACTGTTGCATACCAGGTAGCTCGCCAACCACGATCTGAACAGATATATGATGGACTACCCCGTGTGCAGTCTCTGCCGTGATCACTATAAAATGAAGAGTTAGCTGGACCTTTAAGAGTTCTGGTGCTGCGATATCTGTCGGAAGGAGTTGCAGCAAGGCAGGCAATTCTTGGAGTGCTAGAACTGCGAAGTATTGGTATGCGAGAACTGCTTTGATAAACTCAAAGACGATGTGCTCTCGAAGAATCTCTTGGCTGACCTACAGTGTGCCTGTCAAAGAAAGCTAAGACAGGCTGCCCAACTGAAACAAACCAATGGCCGACTGTTTGGGTGTACTGTCTGCCATCAATCATACTACTATAACACCCTCCATTATGAGTGCGAAGAATACGGGAAGGACTGTCTCTTTGTGCTGTGTAGTGAATGTGCCCGATCGACTCGTCTGCACGTCAAAGTGCACTGCTTCAAACAAAATTTCTCTCGGGACTCCAAAGTTAGATCTTTCAACCTCAACGTGCCAAAAAGGATGTTGCTTCGTGAACTGAAGGGCTTTATGGAGCAGCAAGGACTTATTGCGAAAGGATGTACTGGACGTTTCAAGACCAAGTAAGGTTGGTTTTCTAGCAACATCAGTGAAGAAAACAAACTGGAGGAATTCGGTACTCGAGTAGAACTCTACTACTTTGAGTCCTTCGACATCTACGATTTGACAGTCGCTGTTGATATATTTGAAAGGTCAGCAGCCACCAAGAAGAATAGGCAGCGCAGGAAGAGCTTTGAATCTTTCAATCGACTTCGGACGATAAAGCCAGGCGAGATAGAACCGTTAGAAAGCCCCAACCTACTGCAACTACTTCCGGAAATGTCACCTCGATCGCGTGGGTCGGGTGTAACAGCCCACCGAGCCATTTTGCTACCCACTTTGGAAGACGAGACTGCCTCCAAGTAGGAATGCTGCAAGGTCCAGAAGTGCAGCCTCATGTGACATTTTTCAACTCCAAAGTAAATCAGGTTATGGACCAGATGCCGTTGACGATGCCGGTGATTGTACTGATGGCCTCCACAGGGTTTTCGAGCACTGACAGCGAACTAATCGATGAGCCAACGCTGCTGGGAATGCTCTTTTTGATGTGCGAAGTCAACTTCTTCTTAAACGATTTCTGTGTGCCATCCAGATTTTATAAGACGAGTTCGCTAATGGGCAAACGGAGTTCCTTGACGTTGGGTATGACTGTCAGATACTCTAACATAAGTAAGGTTGGTACTGAGGATATTGTGAGTACGGAATTAGTTAACGTTGAAGCTATCTCCCTTGAGGTACGACAGCAGGATGGTGACTGGCTGCAACCGTAAGAGCGTCACGAACATGCGTGGGTCATCCTTGGTGCGTAATTTCCTCCCCTCAGCAAGTTCGAGGTCATGCATTTCATGCAAGTGGCTTTTATCGCCAGTCTTGAGTAACTGCACGACTTGTCCATTCTTGCCACTATTGGGCGACTTCTTGATATCCAGCAGTTCGAACTGTTTGAGGAAGTTGGCTGTTTCGTAGAGGAACTCCTCGTGGATATTAATGTCGAAGGACGCTAGGATTATGTTGGCATTCACGATGTTTGTGAAGGCGAATGACTTGTCGATTGTTAGGTTGACGTCTGCGAAGGACCGTTCTTTCTGCTGCTTGCATAGCACGTGGTTCTTCTTGTACTGAGCAGCAAGGTTCCCGAGCAGCATTTAGTAGGACGTACTGTTGCCGACTTTGGTCATCTTCCCTCTCAGGTGTTCCAGCAGCAGGCACATCGTCTTGTGCTCGTACTCCTTAGGTGAAAAACGCACATTGAACAGCAATCGCTTCACTTCGAG
>ERZ724508.72-NODE-72-length-66891-cov-5.934212_pt1 | contig 66891 bp, 98 predicted proteins | sample MGYA00376041_ERZ724508 | MGnify/ENA primary metagenome ERZ724508 (study PRJEB28724, sample SAMN07190887) | wastewater metagenome | isolation source: effluent of sewage treatment plant in Hong Hong | place: USA: Christiansburg, Virginia | collected 2016-03-01 ...
TCCAGTATCCACTGAAACTGAATGTACCAGCCAACGATAAGCTGAAATCGGGTTCAACGGACACCTCAACCTCAAGGAAGGTGATGCCTACAAAACGCAAGCTCGAGCTAGTATCAAACTCCATTCAAAAACGACTTAACTTTCACTCCTAACATGAAATCGCGGAGAACTACAAGATAAAAGTCAACGAGCCAGAGGTAACACTGAAAACGCAACAACAACAACCCAACAAAAGCTTTGCAGGGTCCGGCAGCAGCACAGGCTAGTTCATGCATTCTCACTCAACGACCCACGCAAAAAAGAAACTCAACCTGACCCTGTTGGATCACTTCAACAGTATTGCCAGCGTCAGAAACAATACCCTAGCCAACATCCACTCCTCTGAGGTCGAGGAAGAGGAACCAAAGAGCCGCCAGAAGAGCCAGTCGAAGGATTAGCTTACCAACCGGTAGCAGCTTTACAAGTTCCTGGTGGCTTTCGACAAAGGGACACGACTAGGCGACACGTCCCACTGCTAATCCTTTACAAAGTGACTGCTACTAATGATGTTACATTGCTTTCCAATCAGCTATCTTCGACGCGCAGTTCTTTCTGAACTGGTTGAGCTCGTTTACGGGGAAGATTCCTCCAGGCTGCATGTAAGATCGTTGTAAGATCTTCGTTTGGGTTTGTGGACTCATACTGGACAGGAGATTTCTTATTGATGCAAGCCTTGTTGTAATCGATGTACTGTCTCTAAATACGGCTCTTCCATTCCGAGTAGCTGCATTCAGTTGAATTTCGTTCGCATATGTTAACGTACTTGCCGTTGTACTGAATCTTGACAATTGGATTGGCGCTATTCCATAGTTCGAAAGTGAGGCTGGCTGCGAAATCTGGCCCATCTTCGCAGCTCAGATACTTCTTGCTGCTGTTGCGGAACTTGTCTTCCAAGCATTCAGCTGTGGTGAGGTTGAGGAACCATAGGGTTGGCGCCACGTTGGTGTCGTGCCCACTAAACATTGACCACTTCTTCACAGACGATGTATTCCTCAGCTTTGCATCGAATTCTTGGATTATCTTGGTGAAGAACGGAGTTGAAAGAGCCTTGGAAGTGGTCTAGGAGTAACCAGTGAGCATGAGGTATTGCGTTAGATGTCTGAGAGTGAGATAGTCAGCGTTAGTAAATTCTGTCGGTAAGGGACGTCCGAGATAACGATCGGCGGCAACCACATCGTAGAGCTCCACCATCACCACAATGTTCAATTCGATGTCTGACTTAATCTTGAAAATTTGCTTCATGCGTAGGTAAAAGGATGTGTAGTGGATATCGATTGCAGCCAGTTCGCCTGAATGCTTGCTAATTTCCTCGACCACCAAGAGATCAACTCCTACACAATTCTCTATGAAGGGTCCTGCATCGTGCACCGGAATCGGTTGGAAGCCGTTTGGGAGGCCGAAGTCACCTTCCACTGGCACTCCTTTCCCATCGTTGCTAGAAATATTAAAGGGTGGCACCAGGAACGACGGATTGAGCCCCTCGGGAAGTCGTGGTCCAGTTCCGTCTGGGTATAGGCCATAGAGTTGGCAGTAAGCAGACACGACTGTCCTCAATGATGCTGTCGAAAACACCTCGAGGGAGCTGTGGTTGAACACATCCTCGAGGAACTTCTGATTTTCAATATAATCGCGTCGTAGGTACCTTCCAAGGTTGTACTGTTGGCGCATTCCAGTTGCACAAAGCTCCCCAGAATCGGCAGCAGTCTCCTTCGAGTCATATAGCCCAATGGGACTGATCGGGTAGCGAGCACCGTGTCGGTACAAGTTGGCCACGTACAGCAGTTGGCATTGCACCACTGCAGCAAGCACCACTAGCGAGAGGACTGCAGTTCGAGTCATGATAGTGCGATAGATTATAGACTTCACAGAGGATATCACACATACGTCTTCACTTGATTAGCACTGCGGCGAGTCTCCTCGCCGACTGCAGGAAATCCTGGTTGATCATGGCTTCGCAGGAGAGCAATTGGTCGAGTCCCGCAATGGAAACCATATCTTCACTTTTTCTACCTTTGACCACTTCCAGAGTCTCGTAGTACTTCAGCAGATAAATGTAGGCTAGTTGATGCTGTTCCTCCTGAAGGCGAGGCTCGAGCTACCGAAGAGCTGTGCTAATCACCGGTTTTATCCGCCCAACTGATTCCTCGGTGAAGTGTTGCTCATGATGAATTGGTTACTGGCTGCTTAAGTGCTGCTGCAGCCGTAGGCAGGTGGACAGAGAAGTTTCAACTGCCTCCAATTCAAGTAACGGATTGTCAATTTAACTACTTTCGTTCGTGGAAGCCGACCTGGAAGGTGAGCTGGTCGTAGCCTTTGAGAATTTGGTTAGTTCGTGCATCACAAAGACTAGCTGGTTGTAGGCTACTACAAAGATATGCTCCAAGACCTTGGTGAGTTGGTCAGGCTCATCGAACATAATTAGTTCCGTGGGCCTCGGCAAAACTTTCTCTAAGGTGCTCAATATCTTCCTCAGCAATTTTGACAGCTGGACCCAACTATGCAAAACATGCTGCCTTACAGGTCTGCAGAAGTTTGCTGAAGACCTTCGAGCCAAATTGCCAGTCGATGTCTGGAGTTGCTTGGCAGTTTGCATCATTGGGTTAGTAAGGTTCGTGGTGGGTTGCGTACCCATGAGATGCCTGTGCATCAGGTTGATCTGGTTGATCGACATCGTCTTGGAGGAACTTGTACGCTTCAGTTTTGGAGGTGAACGATTAGCGTTTGTTAGGAGAGTGCGGTTGCTAACATCTCCGAGGATTGTCCGGTTCGTACTCGGTTGGCTAGGCGGGTCAAGCGCTTTTTGTATGCTTGTAGCCCTCTATTGTTTGGGACTCGGTGGAACCAATTGATTTACCCGCCGTCCATTGAAGATGTTCGGGTTGGGACTGGTTAGTGAATTTCCGCGTATTATGGTATTACTACTGATAACTTGTGTGCTTCCGATGCGTTGCTGAGTCACTCGCAAGCTATTATTGCAACCGGGAACTGCCAGAAACTCTCTTGAAGGATTTTGCACCAAAATGTGAATTTGCTGGAGACGTAGTGCTTTATGGTTACGAAGCTCCCACATCAACTCCAACGGTGATATTCTTGCCTCAGGCTCAATGCAAAGCATCTTTGAAAGTAGACAACGTGTGAAGTCCTCTGCCTTCACTAACCTGGGTACCTCCATAGCTGATCTCACCAACATGTCGTAGCTCAGTCCTTTGAACGGTTGCTATCCTATCAGCATTTCGTATAGGGTTATACCGGCTGCCCAAACATCACTTTTCACTGAATAGTGATTACGACGGTAAGCCTCTGGACTCATATATAGAGGGGAGCCAACACTAAAGTTCTCGGCGATAAAGCTCTGCTGCTGATTCTGCAGAAATCCACAAAAGCCGAAGTCGCAGATCTTGGCAACGCTATCCCGTAACAGAATGTTAGCCGGCTTGATATCCCGGTGCACAATACCTTTTTAGCTGACGTACACCATGCCTTCTACAATCATCAGAAAGATCTATAGGGCCTGCTCCTCGGTGAGCCCCTTCCGTAGGACACCAAGAAGGTCACCCTGATTGCAGAACTCGCTCACGATGTACATGTTATTGGCGGTTTGACATATGTCGTGAGTGCGGATTACGTTGCCGTGACTGAGCTGCTTCAGTGCTCGCAGCTCATTAGAAAGCAAGCCTCGCGGAATGTCACCCCTGACGGACTGAAGCACGATGACCTTGATGGCTAGCTATTCATGAGTGACTGTGCTGGTTCCTGGGTGACCTTACTGAGTACCTTTGTAGACAGATGAGCTGTAGCCCTTGCCCAAGAGACTGTTAAGGTTGTAGGCATACTGTCCGATATGCTTAAGGATGTTCTGCTGGGGCTGCTCCATATAGAATTCGGAAATTATAATGTTCCTGAGAACTCTTCCATGGAAAAAGTTCCCCGCGAATCCAAAATCCAACGTCCAGATAAGCCGCTGGATTTTATCTGAAAGTTGGTGACGGATGACGGAAATGGGCGAATCAACTCAAATGGAAAGTTACTTGCAATGGAACCCTGTCAATCATGAAACTAAAGATAAAAATCAGTGTCTCAAATGTATCGGGTGTTGCCGCTGGTGTAGACCTGTTGGCCTCCAGTGGTATAGACTTGTTGCTGTCCACCGGTGGTATAGACCTGTTGTTGGCTTCCCGTGGAGAACAGTTGCTGTTGTCCTCCAGTAGTGTAAATCTGCTGGCCTCCAGTGGTGTAGACCTGCTGACCGTAGGCGTCGCCTCCAGTTGTGTAAGTCTGGTAGTTGGGACTTGATTCGTAGACGACCGTCTCAGTCACAGTCTGCTGTTGCTGAGGGGCTGAGCTAACGTAAGTTACAGGGGAGGTGCTCACGACCTGCTGTCCTCCAGTAACGTATTGGGGACTACTAGTAACATATTGTGTTCCACCAGTAACATATTGAGTTCCACCGGTCACGTACTGGGTTCCACCAGTAACATAAGGACCTCCGGTAACGATAGCACGGCTTCCACCGACAAGGGTCGAACCGCCAACGATGCTGCCACCAACAAGGGTGCCTGCTCCGCCAGAGACAATACGTCCAACGTTTCCGATAGAAATCCCCTGGTTGATCTGGGTCTGGTACTCCACGGCAAGAGGAGTCTCGGGGTAATGGACGATCTTTCGCTCAACGGGAATGTACTCAGTCCTCTGGACAACTCTCTCGACGGGGACGGTCTCGACAGTAGTTTCAGGGATAACTTGGGGAATGTACTGCTTAAGGTATTCGATAGCATAGTAGTCGACCTTGGTGACCTCCCTTGGGACGGTCTCGGTGTACCTCCTTTCCTGATACTCAGTAATAGTCCTCTGCTTGGGGATCCTCTCAGTCCACTCGCGAATCTCGTAGTCAGTAACGCGCTGCTCGAAGGGGATGTACTCAATCCTGCTTTCGCCTGAATAAGATAAGGTTGGTACCCTTGATGACCTCGCCAGTGCTGACGGCGCCGACCTGACTGGAAACGACTCCTGTAGCAAGACCGTACTGAGCACCGCTGGTGTACTGAGCACCAGTAGTGTACTGTGCACCGGTAGCATAGGTGACTGGGACACTGGAAGTCGTGTAAGTAAGAGGTTGTTGCTGAACATAGGTAGTGGGCTGCTGGACATACTCAGTGGTCGTATAGGTTGCGGGCTGCTGTACGTAGGTAGTAGTAGGCTGCTGCACATACTCAGTGGTGGTGTAAGTGGTAGTAGGCTGCTGAACATAAGTAGGCTGCTGCTGGATGTACTCCGTGGTGGTGGTGGTGTAGGCGTTGTTTGGATTGAACGACTCAGTCACGTAAGTAGTGCCAGGCTGGGCATAGGTGGTTCCGGTAAGACCGTTCACAACATTCCCACGATTTCCGCCAATCAACACGGACATTGGATATTTCGAAAATTAAAGTTATTGCTGGATATGTGCAGGTAGAGCTTTTGGAGCTGCGAGTCTCAAATACCGTTACCGAAGGGCAAAGGGATAAGAAGCCAAGCGAAGAATTTATAAGAAAGTGAATGTTAGAAGAATGAACTGATCGGGGAGCATGTCAGCCCTTCCGACTAACGGTAGAAGAAATCGCGAGCAGCACAGCTACCTTCCTCATATCGCAGGTCGAACGGTTCTAGCTCTCGCCAAGTCGATAGCTAGTTGCTCACTGACTAACATTCAAATCGGTGTTGGTCGTTCAGCACTGATTGAGCGGTTCGACCGTTTCAAGTCATAATGACGGCTTCCAACTGAACGTTAGAAGTTGTTGAAGCGATCTCAGCTTCGGCTGTTAAATTACAGTTTCCTCGTGGATTATCGGCTCTCTGCTTTGCAATACGTTGTTTTAGTTGGACTGCTCCTAGCTGCGTCCAGGTCATTTGTTCACTATCGCTGGTTTTGGAATAATCTTCGCTGATATATATTCGGCCGGGACAGGTTCGGACTTCCTCAGGTAAGTAATCTCTGTCAGTCTCCCAAGGGTATACCCATCAAATCTCGGTCACCGGGAGAGGCAGCTTTCAGTACCCGTGACCCTAACCGACCAAACTTATAATAACATGAGCGGCAAAACAGCACAACGTAGAAACGGAAGAGCAGTGAATAAATGATCATTTGTCTGAAGAGGAACTATCAGAGATCGAACCGCTGAGTTTCCGGAAGCACCTACATGAATGGAGAACTTACTTGCTGAAGCATCTAATTTCGTGGTAGTTCATGGCAGCATTTGAAGGTGCTTTGATGCAGGTATTAGCGCAGCTCCTTACGAAGGATTCTTGTTGAGGGAATGGTGAGCTCATACCGAGGTGATTCATCGTGGATAATTAAATGTGTTATACACCACTGAAGCAGACCGTGGCATTAATACTTCCCTGCAGTCCATTAATCACCATAGAAGTGGTTTCCATGATAAGTTGTGGGTTGAGAGCTCAGCCTACGCCCAACCGACCCCCGTAGATATCGATCGACGAGGGGTGATTGGGAGGCCCGATCGAAGACTCTGGAGTTGGTTGCGCAGCATTGCTGCAATATTATATGGTGGTCGAGATCTTGTAAGCAGCTTCAGAGAAATTTGTTAGTCATGCGGTTGGAAGGGAATGGTAGAGAATTTCATTTTGTCGGCGCGTTAAGGTTGATGATATTGATTCCATACCATACCCACCGCTGTGTCTCCTACGAAACATCTCTCACTGAATAGCCGTTCAACATCTCCGAATGAGCAAATTTCAGCCTCCACCAAGATTCCAAGGTGAACGGTTTTCCAGGGTTGTTCGATCGAACAATCTACTCATCGAATTAGAAGCATTTCACCAAACGATATAATCAACGCCGAATTCCGCTTGTTGGTGATCGACCATAGTTGCTCGCCTCATTGACTGTTCTACTGTTTAACCAGCGAACATAATTTAATTGTGCTCAAATGTTCGCACTCTTCAAACGTTTGCCGACTGTACGGGCAATGCAAAACACTTCGGCATTCTGTACAATACCACCATCGTCAGTACCACCACCAGCCACCGAACCAGTGCCACTCGCTAAACCTAAACGCCGCTCCTTTGTGGAAGTCCCAGAAAAGATTTGCAGCTTGCCGTTGGCGACTCCTGTCTTTCCGAATTCCACACCGCGAGTTGTCAAGCTCAGTCAGTTGCAGTAAAAGGTAACAGTGTATATTAGTGCAGTTCTACCTGAAGTACGCACCGAACTACATCACGTCGATTACCTATAAAGCGCTAACCGATGAACTAAAGAAGAGCCTTCCAGTGAAGGAGCATTTCTGCAAAGTAGGTACCTACTGCAAAATCGGCTACAATCGGGGAATAGCAACTCTCACCGGACTCTACAGGGTGAGCATTGAGGAAGTGAAGAAGTTGGAGATCGCAGAGGATGCCAATGTATCCTCCGAGCTGTTGCCAGTGCCTGTGGTCGACGATGTAATCCCGTCTTCTTTGCCTCTATTCAGGTAGCACAAAAGTAAGGTGCTGGATCTTCTCGTGGAAAGCGAGGAGGCTAAACCCAAGCAGAGCAAGCAGGTGGATGAATTCTATTCGTGCAGGGTATCAAGATTGGTGGTTCCACCCATTTAGCTGAATATCGAGGTGGAAGCGAAGTTCAGATTTCTAGTGCACACCTACTTCAAACTGTTCAACCAGAGTTTGGTGGCTAAGAACGTGAACCTGCACGATGCTGCCGATGTCATCGACGCAATAGCAGGCGAAATGTGCGAGCGGCAGTACATCAACGTCGAGGAATTCCATGTCTTAATCGAAACGATCGATATCAATCAACGCATCGACAGGCTGCAGGACATTCTCAATAAGGGTAGTTACTTTACCAAGTACCTGAGTGAGCTTGAAAAGATCACGCAGGATCGATTCCGGCAACGAAAGTTTGCTGAGTATTACATGGAAATTGGGAAGCTGGCTAAACAGGCAGCCGAAGGCAAGCAAGCCAAAGAGCGTAATGAATAGTTAACTCAGTGTTCATCGATAACATCAAGAAGGCCTTCTTTGAAAAGAACCCCTCACCGGAAATTGCTGCGATATTCACAAAGGAAATCGAAAGGTATGCGCAAACAGACGAGCAGTCTAGCGAGAGCACGACCATCAAGAGCTACGTAGAAGAGCTGTCAAAAGTGCCTTACAACATTCAGTCCACTGATGTGTTTGACATGAAAAAGGCACATGATGCGCTGGAATCGGAACACTACGGCATAAAGGAAGTTAAAGACGAAATTTTGGAGCTCATTTCGATTGGTAAGCTGAAGGGAAGTCTCAAGGGCAAGATTATATGCCTTGTTGGTGGACCTGGACTTGGCAAGACCACATTAGCTGGTTCCATCGCCAAGGCTATGGATAGGAAATTTGCCAGCATTTCTCTTGGAGGAGTCACTGATTCCTCAGTGCTTAAAGGACATAGACGCACATACATAGGTGCTTACAGCGGAAAGATAATCGGCGCTCTCAAACAATGCGGTACTAACAACCCAGTGATCTTACTCGATGAGATCGATAAGATGGGCAAGTCGCCACAGGGCGATCCCAGTTCCGAATTATTGGAAATCCTCGATCCTGCACAGAATTCATCTTTCACTGACAACTTCCTCGATGTTCCAGTTGACCTCTCCAACGTGTTGTTTGTGTGTTCAGCAAACTACCTCCAGAAAGTATCGAAGCCACTCCAGGACCGAATGGTAAAAATCAGACTTACTTCTTATACTAACAACGAAAAGAAGGAGATCTATCAGAGGCACATCCTGCGGAAAGCCATGGAGGATGTTGGTCTCCAGCCTGAGCACTATGAAATATCGCCCGAAGTGGTCGATATGCTGATCCACGACTACAGCCTGGGTGAACCTGGAGTAAGATAGCTGTAGAAACTCACCAAAAAGCTACTTTAGAAGATCGTCTTGAAGATTGTTGAGAATAAGTAACCACAGCCCATCAAAGTTAATAGTGAAAATATTGTCAGCTATCTGGGACTTCCTCGATTCACCAAACGAGATCACACCAAAATCAGGAAGGGAGTGGCTATTGGTATCGGAGATTCTTACTATGGTGGGCGTCTCACTTACATCGAAGCAGTTAAACGATCTTACTCTGATCCAGCTGTAGGGGAAGAGATTCGCAGCCTCACTGTCACTGGTAGCCTAGGTACCATTATCAAGGAATCTATGGACATTTCTTATACTTTCGCTAGGATCTTTCTCAGGGGGCTTAATAATACCTTCCTTTACTAAAATTCTGTGCACTTACATGCACCTTCGGGTGCCTCGAAGAAGGACGGTCCGAATGATGCTATGGCAATCGTCACAGCACTTGTGTCCCTAGGTACTTTATCAGCTAATTGCAGCGACTGATAAGCTACCGAAGCGAGGAGTAGCAATGACTGGACAACTCTCACTCACAGGGAAAGTTTTGAAAGTTTCGGAGTGCAAAGAAAAGGTGCTAATGTGCAAGCGCTAAGGCATTACGGAATTAATCCTTCCAAAGACTAACCGCTTCGAGGTCGAAGCCTTAACTCATGATATCAAGGACGGCATGACCTTTCACTTCGTTGAGAACTACGAATAGGTCTACCGGTTAGTCTTCGAAGAGTGATTTCCTTCACCGAGGATTGTCGGTGTGTATCATTCTCAACTATACATCATCAGTTAAAGAACCTTGACAGAAACCCGCCTTGGCTTCCACCGGCACCTGCACCAGCATTTGTGTTTCCTCCTCCCAACCATCGACTAGCAATGTCTCGAAGTCCTCCTCCATTTCCTGCACCAGCATTTGGATCAGCGGATGGTTGAGCTCCTCCTTGACCTCCAAGGAACCTACTTGCTAGTCCACCGAATAATCCTTGTTGTCCTTGCTGTCCTTGTGCATCAGCTGTAGGTTGAGGTTGGGCACCCCCACCGAGGAATCGGCTGGCGATACTAGAAAGGCCACCTTGAGGATTCTGTTGGGCAGCGTTCGCATTGTTTCCTCCATTGTTTCCTCCGAGGAACCTACTTGAGATGCTAGCAAGTCCATTTTGATCTGGCTGCTGCTGCTGTCCTCCCAGATTCCCAAGTAGACCAGACAGCCCATTCTGAGGTTGTTGGGGTACTCCGAGGAACTTGGAAGCAAGAGAACTAGTTATTGACTGATTGGATCCAAGTAGCCCTCCTGTGGCTTGGTTGAGCATAGCATTGCCAGCATATTCCGATAGGAAGGAACTGACATCGTTGTGGACTGGATGCATCCTTCTTGCAAGGGCAACCGCTACAACTGTCAAGACTAACCAGCTCTTCATCGGTGTTTAAATATTATCGCTCAAGATATTCAAAAAGGCATAAAGATCCAAAACCGGTTACCCTTTCCGAAAGGCTATTGACTTAAAGTTTGAGAGTAACATCACGCAAAACTACAGCCGCTGCTGAACAACTCAAGCGACAAGTTACTTTTTGTCTAGCAGCCGATCCACAAACTACTTCTTCGAAATTCGACGGTCCTTATCGGCATCCAACGTGTTCATCACAGCAAGGACCTACTCCTCCGAAGAGTTGCCCAGTAGTTCCTTAAGCTATCCGATCTCAATGAACCCTGTACTGTCCTACAGTTATATCCCATTTTACCTTATCGAAGAAGCTGAAGGCGCTCTCTAACGCGTTTCGTTGATAGAGTTTTTCTTTCTCGTGGATGGCCACGATGAACTCCGTGAAGTCTATCTTTCCTGAGCCGTTAGAATCAATATTGGCGATAATCTACCGGATGGTTTACTCGCTGTAAGTCGAGCCATAGACATGCCGGAAACACTCCAGCAGTTCATCGTACTCGATGACCCCACTGTTATCCTTATCGATTTCCTGGAATTTATCAGCAAGTGCCCGTCGGTCCTCCTGCGAGACCGTGTTTACAGCCAAGTAGGTTTCGACCACTGCTAGGAACTTATTTCGGAACTGAGTGGCATAACCAGTACATAAAAGCGTTAGAGATTGGACAGGACGGTCTGGTCGATCGGAACTAGTGACCCGCAGTCAGCGATCCATTTATGCTCAAGAGCCTGCTCAGCCGATATCCGTTTGGCTGGGTTTCGCTGCAGAAGCTTGTTCAGAAGATCCCTAGCCTCGGGTGACACCTTCGGCCATACCCGCTCTGTATTAAATAAATACTTTACCTTCGTAGGATGGCGTCGCTCTTCGAATATTATCGAAAATTTCCTGTTGAGTGTGTCCCTTAAACGGTGGGGAGCCACTAAGCAGAGTATACAGAATAACCCCACAGGACCACAAGTCACATTTCTCGTTGTACTTAAGCTCGAGCACTTAAGGAGCAACGTAGTAGGGACTACCGACTTTCTGCACAAGAAATTTTCCAGGTTCAAGTTCCACAGCCGTACCAAAGTCTATTATCTTGATAGGCGGGATATCGCCTTTGCTGCCTGACATGTGTGTACTGCTCGATACGCTTGCTCTGCGGGCGCTGTTACGGTACTCCATCACAATGTTCTCCGGCTTCAGGTCTCGATGTACGATGTGCTTCTGATGCATGTACTTCACTCCACTGAGGATCTGTTTCATGATAGTTGCAATTGTTCGTTCCGTCATGCGGTTGTTGCTCCTAACATACTCGAATAGCTCGCCGCCGCTGCAATACTCTGTAACCACGTAGAAGAACTAGTTATATTCGAAGATTTCGAAGAGCTTGACAATGTTTGGATGATCCATGGTCCGGAGTATTTCTAGCTCTGCAAACAAGTTGGCAGTGTTCTTGACTGCCTTCTTTCTGATTACCTTAATAGCGCGCTCCTGTTTGGTATCCTTCGAGATGCATCGAAACACACAACCGTAGGTACCCTCTCCCAGCTTCGTGACGAATGTGTACTTCGTGTTGACGTTCTCATGCAGCAGTCTCACAAAGCTGTCACGCCGGAACTTCAACCGATCCCCGCTTACTGATTTTGCAGTGCGCAACTTTTGCACCTCTAAGTTGCTTTCGTTGAGGTTGGGAGAGGAGCTGTTCTCGCTGGACTGCGTGGTAGGCTTGCGATTGACTGCGTTGTCATACATATTGTTCAGATAGTTCTAGATGAGCGTAAGAGAAGTATGTGTTCCTTGGTTGTCTACGGTCTAGGATTTCGCAAGCTGCGACTGCAGGTCGGGTTCTTTGGGTCTGGTAGTGGTCGTGGGCTGCCTCTCGCACTCCATATTCGAAGTCTTCTACCGCGAGGGAAGTTTCGCTAGGGTCGCTTGCCGTTCCTACTCAACGGTGGGGCATCCAAGTACCTGCGGTGCTACGATTTCTTTGTGGTATCGGACGGTTACCTGTGGTGTTTGTGGTCGTGGCTTGGCAAGACGAACAAGCAGTTCCCATCTATTTCAGAATATTATTCCACGAAGAAAAGGAAAGTAGTTCCCTTAGATAGCACCACGAACGATCAATTGGGGGAGCTCAATGTCGGCGTCCGTTGCATCTCATGACCGAATTCTTAATGCTGAAACGGCTGCTGAAATCGTCGTCCTCGTCGGTATAGCGAATGATACTGACGTTGGGTGATTTGTTTCTCTCTGGTGCCGGCTGGTTGCAGATGCTCGCAACAATGTTCTTGATCTCCTTCTCCAGAAGGTTCTTCTTGCTGGGTTTGGGCAGGTCACTGCTGATGACGTACATCACTTGCTGGGTCACTGGCTTCGATTTCTTGCCTGTTTACAGTTTCTGGAGAAGGTTTAGCTGCGATTCTATCTGTTTTTTCTGTCTCAACAGCTCAAGTTTGTTTTACTGCTCATCGTCATCCTCTTAGGTTTGGCTGCTCTACCCATTGCAGTTTTATAGGTGCTCTGGGAACTGGTTTACTGGGAACACTTCATTGCACACTTCGCACAGTAAGTCTGTGGCAATGTTGGGGTTGTTTCTGGCGCTGAAATACTGTTCGTCCAGTGCTGTTCGTTTCTGTGGCTGGTTCGTGAAGGGCATGTAATTGCCAGGATGTGGGGTACCAGGGATCAAAGTACTCTTATGAAGTTGCACTGATCCTGATCGAGATTGTTCGTCCGACTCGGTTCTTAATCTTTCTAGTTCACGGTGAAGACGGTCCACTTCGCCGTACAGTCTTTCTAACTCATTCTTCAGCTTCTGGCACTCTTCATAGTGAACCTGCTTCAGTTCTCGTTATGACTTGTCCTTTTCAAGGGCCAATGTTCGTCGCAGGGATGCTTATTGCTCCTTGGACTTCCCACTATAACGCTCTTCCAACTCTTTTTCCACGCGGGAACGGATAGCCGCCTATTTTTATTTGAACTCTTGTTCAAGCTTTGACCGTATAGAACTCTCCAATGCGGTCTTTTCCTCGGTTAAGTTCTTCCTCTACTCTTTGAGAGCCGCTTCGGCATTGTTGCTCATCGCAGTATGGCTCTTCAATGATTCAATGAGTCCTCTGAACTCACTGAGTTCTTTGCCGTCACTAGACACCTTACTCAGAGCTAATGTCAGTGAGTCGTTGACCTTCTTGAGATTGGCCTCACGATGCCGAAGTTCAAGCATTTCCATATTGACTAGTTCCGTCTTTTGCATGAGCATCATCTTCTCCCGCTTCCACTCGTTCTCCTTGGCACTCAGCTCCTTTCTCGCCCTCAGAAGCTCATCTTGGAGAGTGAACATACCCACGGACGACGCGCTACTGTTCAGGTCGGCTAGCATTATATGGCACTAACGAATATTAATATTAAACTGCCGTGGAGGTTGCCACAACAATACTCACAACGAATTCACAAAGCAAGCCAGTCATAGTTCCTGTCGCATTTCCAACGTTGTTCTGCTGATAATCTTCTTTTTGAGGTTATGGTGCGTAACTTTGCTATTTGTCTTCACCTTTCGTTTGGATTTCAGAGTTTCAGCCTACTTCTTTTTGCCCTTTGTTAAGCGCTTTCGCTGGCGGTTGATGTTTTCCTTCTCTCTATTATGGCGCTTTCTGAATCAGATAATGCGATACTTCTCCAAATACACCTTAAAGTCTGGCTCGTTATCGGCTCGAAGGAACCCGTACAAGTCGTAGAGAGTGCGCCGTACCTCCTCATTCTCCAGTTCTTTTGCTTTTTCGATAACCTTCATCTTGAGTCCTTCCAAGTCTTCAGGCTAGAACAGCTTCTTGGCAGGCTCATAGACGTGCTGAACAATAAACTCCCGATATTCCTTGTTGTTGGATTGCAAGAGCATCTCAAACAACCAGTTGATGTGTTCGTGGGTCACAGTTATTCCCGCCTCCTGAAGCACTTCGATGTAGATACCCAGCACGTGAAAGGCTACTCCACTAACTGAATAAGCAGCCATTGTACATTTGCTGGTGTCCTTCAACACGATGGTTTGGAGCAACTGTTCCAACTCGCCAAGTGGCAGGGAGTGATGTTGCAGGTAGTTAATAGCCTCCCGGAGGAAGTACCGCATGAGCTTCATGTACTTCCCAATACGGTGGTGGTCTACTCGCTCCCAGTACTTCTCTAGCCTTTCGAGACCGTGCCTAATGAATGGTAGTGCTTTGTCGGTAGGCAATAGATGGACCAAATGAGCGATCTCTTCGCAGAGATAGTGCTGGTTCATGAGCTTATCGAAGTTCCATAGGCCTGCATCACCAACGATGGGTACCGAAGAATATCGCCTTCCATAGCCTATTGTAGAATTTTTCAGTGTAGGGGTGCTTCTTCAGCAGGGAGCTACACTCGCCAATCACGCTGTTCATGTTCTCAGGAACTTCGTAGCTGCAAGACGGTACCGATGTTGACGACCTATTCATACAGTTTGCGATTGAGCACTCCTTCTGTCATGGTACACCAAACGATTAAATTATATTCACGAACAAGATCAGGGAAAATCAGGATGTAGGTCTGCAGTGCTACTGTTGCTGCGAACAGGGAGGCTGCCGAGCCTTCTTTCGGAGTTAGTTGAGGTTTTCCACATTCTATTCGGTGGGCTACATGAGAGTAAAAGATCCCTTCCTCCCTACTCGCTCGGAGGGTTCCGATCTCTCTCCCGTGGAGGGATGACCGACGGGAAGATCAATAAGCTCGGAGAACTTATTGCCGTTGAAGTATTTGCGATACTGCTTTCTGCATCAATCATGAGACTACAGGAGCTTGAGGAAAAATGATTCGTCCTTGCTGGTATCCTCGTATAAATGGCTGTAGACTCCGAGGAAATTCGTGAGGCTTTTGATTTGGCTACACTTCTTTTCCATCTTCACTAGCTCCTATTGGTGCTTGTCCAGCTCTGTGCTGCTCATTCTCGCGATAATATTTTCCTCCATGGCTTTGCTTTCGGTATGCAGGCTCTCTAGCATGTTTGTAAGTCGGATCTTTTCTATATTCGATGCATAAGTACTGTTTGGATCTCTACCTCGCTCTGATTCCTTGCGAATCAGTGTTAGCAGAGGGTCCGGCATCCCAGTACCAGAATCTTCCTGTTTGGAGTCTAGATCTATCGCAAGCAGTACCTGCTGATTCCTCTGGTTTGGGCTTCGATGGGCTCTGCTTATGCTGCTTTTTGTTCTCCGTTCGCTCTAAACGGTTGAAGAACTTTTGGGCATGCGAGCGTATCTGGGCACCGGTGCGGCTTTCCACAACTTCTTCCACCTTCCGCCAATTCTTGCCATAGAGAGTGATACCTAATGATTAGTTCAAGAGTACCCTTGATGAAGCGTTAATGCTCTTCTTTGGTCCAGCGACCCGCCTGCTTGCAATCTCCTTCTTTGTTGTCCTCTGGGTTAGGTTACATGACGCAATTCCCGAGCACGGTCTTTGGATATAATAAATGTTCGTGGGTTAATTCCAACAGAACGGTAATGGAAGAATTCAGCTATAAGCGGATTCCGCCGCTTTCTTCTATCATTTGATTTAAAGCCGATGAGCAGCGCAGCGCAGCAATAGAAGCCAATCGACAGTGAGATGGTCCGGCAGGAGGAGCTGCTTCGGTAGAAGGGTTTAGACAAGAAGAAGCAGCCCTTAGTAAAGAAGGAACAAGTACTGTGTTCGCTTACGTTAGAAACCTGTGGTGTTCGATTCGGCCAACCACGAACTATAGAAACTGCACCGGAAGCCGTGACGATACTACCTCATATATTGCAGTCAATAGTCATCAGTCGAAGATTTTGATGCCCACCTTCTCCAGACTGCGAATTATGAGGTTCTCGTAGTCCTCCAGTGTTACCTTGCCGTCACCGTCGAGGTCTGTCATCTTCATCCAGCTCTTCACGTCTTCAGTCGAAGGGTTGAATGTCATTCCCATCTGCCGATAGGTCTACCGAAGCAAGTTTGGGATCTACGGTTCCGTGAGGAAACCACTCCGGTCTGTATCGAACTGCTCGAACAGCCTTCGTGCTACATCAAGTTTCTTCTTGACACTCGGTGCGTAGCTTCTACATCGTCGTTAGCCTATACTTCTTTAAGACGGGTCTGTCGCCCACAAGGAATTTAATTGCTAGGGTTTCCATGTCTTCTAAGGTAACCCGCCCATCCGAATTCTTATCGAGCACGTCGGAGTAGAGGTTCAGGTCATCGACTGAAGGTGCAAACTCCTTATTCTACGGCTAGCGAAGATGCATTACCATAACCTTGTAGGTATCCACGAGCATACGCTACATTGCCTTCCTCTCCATTGCTTCTCCCTGCGAGTATGTTTGGAATAGCTTGCGTGCAATCCCCTTAGCTGTGTTAATATCGGTGATGCCACCGTACTCCACCCGCGGAACCTCCATGTCAATTTAAAAAATGCGTTGGCTAGAAAAGAGTGCAACATCACCTGGTTCAAACACTGGTGTCGAGCGGTTCGCGGCGCAGCGAGGGTAATACCACACGCTTATTACGAATCATGTTGCGCTTCAACCGCTCGTACTACTGGATTTCGCGGTTGACTTTGTTGACGTTGAACTACGATTGTTTGGAGATCAGTCGTTCGGCTAGCTGTTCGTTCTAGTCGTGGATGCGCTGCATCAATCTACGTTGTGGTGGGTGGGTACTTCTTGCGATACGGGTTTATTGTTACTGAGGTCGGCGTATACTCAAGCTTGTTGCTGAAGCTGATGCTCTTGCGTTGTGAGATGTCCAGCAGCCGGGACAGCAACTTTTAGTTTTACAGTTCGATCTGGTCGTGCTGGCGTTTCAGCGATACATGTGCTGATTTCATCTTTGGGCGGCCTATTTCACGCATTGACTTGGCCTCGCGACGTTTGTTATTGCGCAAAATCTCGTCGATGCGACGCAGGTGCTTCTCGTACTCCAGCTCTTTCTCGGCTACGGCGAGTGGACTCTAGTGGGTATGCTTCATCGTTCCGGGATAATTTTATTGCTTATATATAACCAAACATTGCAGCGAAGTATTGTCAGGAGGTGGCGGTATGTGGCATCTGCTGCGGCTTGCTCTTCTTCTTTAGCTGCGGGAGGTCCTCGATAACTACGATAAGCACTATTCGTACAGCGTTTGTTGGATTAAGGGTTGGTCTAGAAGTTACCGAACTTGTCTGTAACTACATGGAAGCCCTACTTGCGTAGGCTATCCAGTTGTTGAAGTTTGTCAGTGGCCAGTTCCCCACCGTGCTTCTCCACGAGGTCGAACAAGTAGTCTTCCTTCGACTCTCGAGTTTGCTCCAACTTCACCTTGTGATAGGTCTCGTTGATGAGGTTCTGTAGGTAGTCGCTGCGGAAAGCCTTGACCAAGTCGAACTCAAATTTGAAGGTGACTAGCCCAAAGAAGACTGGCTTGCCCTTCTGGCGATATTCACCGACATCAACATTGCGCACTTTGCCTAGCAATCGAAACACCCGTTTAACTTATGTTGGGTCTAGCGGACCATCGAAGTTGATGACTTGCAGCATTCTCTGGTGACACTCCTTGGCTTCTGGTTGCTCTTTGAAGGCTGGTTTGTTATGTTCGAGCACTTCGTAGAGAGTGTTACGTTCACGCTCCTCACCCACCGGGCGGTACCTGCGAAAGTACAGGAGGCGCTTGCCGCCGCCCACCTTGGGCACCTCCACCGTCGAGTACTCGTAGTGATTTTGTCGGATGTAGTTCTTCTTACGCAGCATCTAGTCGATTATTATTAATTGAAGCAGGTCATGGAGGGAACAACGAGTTCGAGAAGATCTTCTTACGTCGCAACTATTTCTATCGCGAGGCGGCCAACCGCTAAATTTATCGGCTGACCATGGATTCGACTTTCTTTTCGATGCGCCGCCCTTGTACGTATTCCTTCTCCTTCGATTTACTACGTTCCACAAAAGATTTCTCACGCTCTCTCTCAAAGTTTTTCCACAGCCGCTCCTCTCGCTACTACTGCCGATTTTGTTTTTATTGCAATCGCCTGCACTCTCTCAGCTCCACCACAGTATTACTGCATAAGTCTTTCTTTGCGGGCGTTGTAGCTCGCTCAGCCTGGTATGGCTTATAATGGGTCATCGAGGACTCAACTGATGGTTTGGGGACTTTCAGCTGCATAATTCTCTCCAATCTGGTGGGCTTGTTGCTGAGTGGTTGATTCTATTTGTTGCGGCTGGTTGCGACTGAACTGAAGCTAGTGTCGAGCTAAATAGAACACTGATGTACCCTAAATCGCTAGGAGCTGATACTCCGCTGGGGAGTTTGCTTGACCTGTGGGGCTACCTTCAACCGCATTATTCTGTCGAGTCGCGTTTAGCGGTTATAAGGACTCACAAAACTGTCATTTCTTGAGGATTTTTTGCTGGACTGTTTGGATTGATTGAGATGCTGCTTTGATTGTTTTGATTGTTTCGAGAGTTTGGAGAGGTTGGAAGATTTCGACATCAGGCTAGTGCTATCCTCTTTGTTCACTTTCCTGCGATTACCGCCAAAGAACATGGTTGTTGTTCCTCTTGGGCTTTTCCGACGGGGCTTGAAACTAATTGCAGAGTCATCGATAGACCCCTTACCACTTTCACTTGACTTCCTCATCGGTTGGACACAGTAGGGCCTTGGTAACAGATCATCGAAGAGGTTGAGAATACGTTCACACTTCTTGATTGTCTCCTGCTCGTGGACTACTTGCCTATTCATAACGATAATTTAATAATACATCCTGGCATCAGCAGTACTCAGATGATGGTCTCGTAGCGCAGGAAGTCCAAGTAGATTGGTGCATTGAGCAGCAACTTCTTGTGGTCAGGCGGTAAGTTGTCTGGAAGTTACAAACCAAAGCGGTCCTGCTTGGTGAAGAGTTCCTTCAAGCAACCATTGTGAATATTTACGATCCGCCCCACACCCTTCCCGTTGGCATCGTAGATAGTGTATTCTATCATCTTACCAACGCAGCATCGCAGGCAGCAGCATACTGTACCCACCTGGCAAAAGTTACTTTCTATCGTGTACACCAACTTTTCGTGGCCATCGAACACCTTTAGGGATATGCCTGCACACTTGTTGTAGGTGCCACATCCGAAGAACGGTGGCAGTCTGAGGCTGCCCAATTTGATTTTGTTTTTGGTAACTATTAGCTCTTGGTTCCAGCAGCAGCAGAACTCAAAGCAGTTCCTAAGGATGGTTGTTGGGAGTACTTTAGTGGGCGGTAGGCTGTGCCATAATCCTCACCCATCAAAGTGCATCGAATGCGAAACTATCGAAACTCGCATAGAAAGAAGGCCTGGCAGAGAGAGGTGTCTTATTAGAATTCGCCGATCCAATCTTCAGTACCTTCCAGGGTGAAGCTTGGATTGGACTCGGCGATGAGATAGCGGTGAGCAAGCTTACAGCAATCCCTTTGTTCGATCAGGTAATATTCCATCAATATATTTAATTGGCAGGTTGAGAGGAGGCAGCACGACCTGGCTACCTCATCAGCCCTCCGAAAGAAACTTGTGAGAAAGAATCGACTTTGGTCGAGCACGTTGTTCTGAGTCGAGCTGCAACATCTGCTCCAACAGATCTACCAAGCTATGCAGCTCTGTGCGGGTGTAACCCTTGGTGCCGAAGCCAATCGCCTACTGAATGTTCTTTCGAAGCCACTTAATCTTGGCGACTATCTTGTCGTAGTGCTTTCCCTTCACAGCCAGGAGCCCAGTGCTGATGGTATTGACACCGTCACGCTCCAGCCAGCACTTGTAGCACATCCTGCATAACCTAGATAAGTACCAGATGGGTATGCCATGCAGCAGCTCCACAACAATGATGCCGAGCGACCATACATCGATGAGTTAGCTGTCGAATCCAAGCAGCACTTCAGGAGGCATATACTCTGGCGTGATCATGTTCTTAGCTTAGCTGCGCTTAAGCAAGCTCATTGATCCATAGTCGCAGATCTTGATCTTCCCGTCTTGACCGATGAGTAGATTTTAAGGCTTGAGGTCATTGTGAGAAAATTAGTGCTACATTAGCTGTGCAATGCTACTGGTCATCTCCCTCAGAAATCGTTTGAGGCTGGCCGGCTTCACGAAGTTCCAGTAGAAGTCGGTGAGGTTGATTTTGTATACTCGCTAGCCGTTGTAGAATTCGCCCTTCATTTCATACAGGGCTTTTCCCAAACTTCTCTCAGCCAGTTCGTAGACCATGAAGTCAGTATTGCCAACCCTGCAGCCGTAGTAGTACTTGATGAAGTGCTCCGTGTCCATTGTGTCCAGTGCACGCACAAAACGGCGCTACCGCTCAAAACTTTCCCGACAATCTTTGAGAAATTGCTTGACTGCCACCTTCTTCTGAAGGTTGTCATCTCGTGCCAGCCATATCACCGAAACCGCGCCCCTAAACTTTCTTACCAAGCGTACTTGCCAAGAAGTTCCAACCGTTCAAGGTGCTTTGGAAAGACAGCACTGAGGCGTGACTTTTCCTACTCGGTAATCAGCACTTTCTTGCTGCTGAGCTTATTCACTGGCTTGGAAGAGCAAGTCTTATTGAGCGTCGTAAGTGCCAGTAGTGGTTCAGGAGTCACATCTTGCCTCAATCGGCTGAGGAAGCGTGGTACGATGTTATTAGGTAGGCTTGGCGGGCTCCCCGGTCGATAGGCATCGACATTGAGATAGCTGAGGAGCAACTCTTCATGACGCCGCTGAGACTTCTTCTTGCTGATCCGCCATTACAATTTCTCGCGGATGCGACTGCTGTTTTACATTAAGAAATTGCAATAAAAGCCCACAGGTAGAATGCTCTATGAACGATGAAGCCAAGCGACGAATATGAATGCCGACTCGAGAGTTGCACCAATAGCTTCGACCGAGGCGTTTCAACTATAATTACCTGTGGGCGGTTCCTTGCTGGTATTTGGGCATTGCGCTTGACGCTACAACTGAACTCTGGCATAACGCTGCAATACATTTGAGGGCGAGCCTATATAATTATTAATTCAAATGTAGCCGGAACGCAAGGCTACGGACTACTACGGCGGCAACGCACAGCACTTCATGGAACTACAATCCACTCCGCCTATGCTCTTCAACAATATGTTTGCAGTGCCACTGCCCAGCCACATCGGATGCTACCAGCAGGCTGCCTGCAGCCATAGTCCCACAGCGACCCCATAATCGCCAGATTATAACACAAATAAATAGCTCAGCCACAGAATTCGGGAGCTCAGGCACAGTCTCGAGCACCAAAGCGTATCCGAGGGGTGGATGACTGGTGGTATGCCTAGCCAGCTCAGCTACAACCCAGCCATCAACTATATCAAGTAGTGCTACAACGCTCAACTTGCCATTCCAAAAATTTCGAACGATGTCGAAAGACTAAGTAGATTGACGATTTCAGCGTAAGCCTAGTACCAGCAGCTGGAAAGGATGGTGATGGAGCAGGAAAGGCGGTTGAATGCCTCGAATCCTTCGGGCCAAAAGAAGCCACTATAGCAAAATATTCCAATGAGTAGGTTTAATACTCTAAAACAATAGACCAACGTGAAGCTCGAAAGTTAGCTGCTTGTACCACCATATGAAGTTCCGTCGAATAGTGAGTTCAGTAAGGTAAATGCATCCTACCGCTGTCAGTATTAAAACTGTTCCAAGGTTTATGCGTCGCCCAATGGACTTACGCTACATATTATGAAGGTGCACCAGCCGAGGGAGGAGCAATAGGGAGAGACAAGTAGGCAGCAGCGCCGAGCAGTACCTCACGGTTTATTCAGAAAAATAAGGCGAAGGAACATATGGCTTCCATCAATCGCGCACAGGAGTTTGTAGAAAAGGAGGAGGAGCAACAGCTTCGGGAGAAACTGCATAAAAACTTTCTGTATGAGCAGTATATGCTCAAGAATCCTCGGAATCGCCTGAATGTGGAACAAAGTATAAGGGAATCCGAGAGCAGCGACTACTACGGCAGGGAACTACGAAATAGAGAGACACTCAAGCAATAATAGCTACCATAAATAGGCGAGCCACCGCTCCCACCAGCTCCAGAACCTACTCTCCTTCACAACCCGTTACACAACTCCCCGTTTCTACCGTAGGAGGTGTTCGTTGTGAGCGAGTCCACTGTATCGGTACAGGTTCCGTAGAACTTTCTGCCACCAAGCATAGTCCCAACTGAGTTCATTGAGTAACTCGTTCCCTCCAATAACTTCAAATACGGAAAATTTCGGATTTCCTCTGAACTGTTCCATGAACTCCCGATATTCGACGTCCCATGTGGCCGATTCGGTTTACAAGTCGACGAGCAGGAGCACAAAAATAATGGAGTGTAGTGCTCCCGCTCCGAGACCACGGGATTACGTAAGAGTCACTTCCCACAACCCTACTCCAGCTGACCCTAGCTAACTTTCAGTGATTTAGATATGTAGAATAACGTTGCATACATTGTCAGAGGTCAATCAGTCAAGGGTGATGTGGTTGCGGGTGAGTACTTTTAACGTTAACGATATCTGCCAGCCGCAGATACTAGCGATTGTACAACAGGGCATCCTCGCACTAACTTAGCCCGATGAGGTAGTTTTGAATATGAAGCAACTCGCGATCCTCGAGATTCAGTCTAAAACCCACAATTGGAATACAACTGTCCAGCACCACGCCAACATTCACAATCGAAGCCGTGAGTAGAACCATCCTATTCTGCGATCTATTTCGTACAGCTCGGAGGTCCTTAAAGAGCAGTCTTTCGGTTACTTTAACACAATGATCTTTCCAGAAATAACCAGCAATACTGTTACTTGCCCGAGTATTCAAGAATTATGTCAAGGCTGCAGTGGTATTCTTGTCCAAGGAGGAGTACAGCACCAGTTCGAAGTACTGTGACATCCCTTTGAGGAATTCTAAGCAGTAGGGACGAAGCATGAATTTCACCTAAATTATAGAGTGGATGGATGTACTTCCTTATCGAAGATATTGAGCGTTTCGGCCGAGTGAGCATCCTGGGCTGGCAGTAGTTCCAGCAGTGTTCCTTCAACAGCCAGGAATAACACTATCTTGTTGCTCGTTTGCGGTGGGAGTTATAAATTTTTCTGTTCGGCGAGACGTCTGATGTGGGGACCGTAGAGGGAGTTCGTCTTGAGTAATAGCGAAACAGTTAGGAAAACATCGGAGCAATGCTTCATAACTTGGGAAACGGTCTTGGCGGGATTGAACACCAAATAGTTGTATGGAATTTCACGAACGATGAGCTAGGCGGGTTCCCCTTGCTCTATCATCAGTTTAACTTGGGATCTAGACTAGTCAGTAGTTTTGTACAAATCGTTTTCCATGAATCCTCGATGGCTACTACCGTAAATTAATAATCAACATTACAATCACAGACCGGAAAATTTAGGGTTCCCAATTTTGGGTGCGTGGGGGCACTAAAAACCTGAAAATCCATGTTAGTGTCCCAACCCAATGTGAATAATAGACCCCATTTTCAACCAAAAAGTGGGCCGTTACTGGTCGGAGGCACACGGAGGCTTATCAAATGTTAGGGTGAATCCTCGCTTAGCTTGTCGCACCACTAAAATACCAATTATAAACCATGGAGGGCACATCAACGAGCAAACATGAGAGGCTGAGTGAGCTCCTGTACATCTACCAGCTGGAGGTGCAGCACTAAGAGAGCTGGCTTGGCCGTAGTCTGAAGTTTGAGAAGCTCGACTACTTCGTGAGGTTTGAATAAAAGCATTCTGTCGAGGGCATCATACGCTTTCGGATTGACGATTTGATATTTCTAGGGGTGCTGCTAGCACTCAACGTCTTCTTCAGCTGCTACAACGCACTACAGTTGCAGTCAGCTGTGGTGCAACTTCAACCCATAGTCACCGGCTTCCAACTGTACAATATTATGATGTTCGTCGGGTCGGTGGTGTGGCTCATGCTGCCCCACTGGTATACCAAGGTTGGGCTTATCGGGCTATACGTCGGAATGCCAGCCTTAATCGCCTTGGTCTTCATGAACGTACACATAGAAGGTATGGTAGGTGCTGCCGATGGATCCTATCGACCCAGCAACGACGATGCTGAGCTACCTGGGCTACCTAACCCTGCCGCTGCTGTTGCTATAGTTTCTACTGGTCTACCCACTGAAGTAATACATCCGCAACAATATCGGCAGCATCTATTCAATGTTGTATGCTTACTCTGTGTTTGTGCTGCTGTTTCTTTGGCCTGTGCATGAGCTTGTAGTGGAGTTCGTGCAGAACCTCGGGACGGTGAGGTTGCAGTTCATTACGAATAACATTGTGATTGTGTACTGTCTCTGGGCTATTGTTCTCGTGTTCGTGTACCTGTATATCCACAGTTCGCTCCTCTCGCCCAGTCACGACACTGTTCGGGGCATGCTGGTGCCGCGCTACCTGACACATGATGAGATGATATAGCTCAAACCGATATAGGAAACGAGAGTGTTGCTGGTGCACTACAAGGCTTACAGCAGAATAGTGTCGCTGCTCATCTTCGCAATCTTCATGGGCACCGAAATCTACTTCCTGAGCCTGATGATTGGCTACATACAGCAGCTGCAGTACTACAACATGGTACTCATGGGATTTATGATTGTGTACTCGCCATTATTTCTCATCGTGGGCTCCTGGGTCATTGGATCAGGCTTATCCAACAAGTGGTTGTTCGTGGTGCTATCGATACTGGCAGCTGGACCAAGCTGCGCCTACCCATTTATCGTGGGTACTGCCTACACTGAGCTGTCAATGCTTGTGCTCTGTGTAGGCCCATTTACTGGCGTGTTCTGGATGGTGCTCAGATCAATCCGTCGCTACTAGCGAATACTGTTTCTTGGAATCCTGTCTTTTTTGTACTTGTTCTTTTACATCCCTGTCATTCTGCTGACACTAAACGAGTTAAGACTATTCACTACAGATACCCTGAGCCAAGCTGTCATCCGGTACGTCGGTGTGGCTGTCATGGGGTTCGCTACTGCGGTCGTCCTCGTCTACCTGATTATTGTGGGTGCCATGGCAGCTTATAAGTTTATCACCGAAAACCAAACGAAAGTGGGGAAAGATCAAACCATTGATTATGACTACAACGAAGAAGGCGAATGCGTGTATGTTCCTTACACTATCAACAAGTCACTCAGTCTGGCTGGCCTCACTTCTGCGAACATCAAACGTAGTGGTTACTTCCTCAACTCAGTTCTGTTCCTGGGATGTTGCTTGGGTTCACTGTATGCGCTGCAGGAAGTGTATGCTCATGACTCCTCCTACTTCTACAGCAGTAGCGTCAAGTATGTCATCCTCTCCCAGTTTCCAATGGCACTGTCTTTCTACCTCATGCTCCAGATGCATGTGAGCAACAAACCATTTACTGAGGTGCCAAGCTACTTCATAGGATTACTCGTGGGATTGCTATTGGTCTCAATTGCACTAGCAGGGGTCAGTTTTATCCCTGATCTAGCAGGGGGTCCAGAGATAGTGCTCAGGTTAGCGGCGATAACTCTCTTTATCATAATGCTGCTGTCGATTGGGCTCACCCTGCTCAAAAACTCGAACGAGCAGATACATAAATTTTTATCTCCAGTTTCAGCATTACTCATCTGGTTTCTGCTGGTGGTTCCTTTCGTGGAAATGGTGCCGATAATGAGTGTGTTCATCAACCAAAGTCTGTTCGGCAACTTTATGTACTACGTAATCAGCGGAGCCAGCGCACTTGTCATTCTCGTGGTCTCTGTTATTACGCTCATCTTCAACGCCCTAATGAACCGTTTTGAGGAAGAGAAGAAGATGAAGTACATCACCCACGAACTCAAGGAGTACTTCAACAACGAAGGGGTGGAATCCGATGATGTGATCCTGCACAAATTTTACGAATCGTACGAGTAGCGCGATCATAAGTATGTGTACTACTTACGGAACGGCTATCCGCTGAACCTACATATCGCTGATGACGGTGAAGCAAAGGTAGTGTCAATGGAGGAGTACAAGTAACTCAAAGAGAAGAAGGAAGAGGAGAAGAAGGATAAGAATATGACTGGAAGAAGGTCGAAACTGAGAGGCACGAAGAACATGACAATAAAGACGAACGAGGCCGATAAAGACAAGGAAAAAGAGGAGAAGAGGCATTACTGCCTTTCCTTTCTCGACTGCTTATGTGGTGATGATGAGTTGCTTGAAGAAAAGGTGAAGGCTGTATTAGACGGCAAGCAGGCTACCCAAGGCTAACTGGAAGATATGTTACCACTTATCGTGTACGATGCAGTAATGCGACCAGCTTACGAACTCAAGAAACTCAAACCTCAAAACATAAGTAATGAGCACAAACGTGAAAAGATGAGTACTCGGACGATTGTCCTAAACAACCTCACCGAGACGAATCGACGGTATGTGAGCGACTTGGCAGACCAGTTGAAGCATAATCGAAGCCTCCGTGTAGAGACATGGCACATAATCTTCGACTTCTTCGCTAATGAGGACTACCCACCGAAGAAGCTCATTTATGTGGATCTCGAGACATTTATCAAGAAGTCCGATATCGACCCAAGTATGAACTCAGCAGAGCGTCTCTACTAGGAATACGCGAAAGAACAGTGGGGAGATATGTGGGCACTTAATCTCGAGGGTTTCTCGTTATTGGTTGGCGACATCTGTGAGGAGCGAGTAGAAAGTACATTGCATTCCAGCAAGTCCGATGGAATACTATTGGAGGTTGTGTTCCAAAACCTCTGCAAGTTCAAGGAGTTCAGGGAACATCTTGACCAGACCTTCAAAATTCATCGGTTTAATCGGCTGAACAAAAATGAGGTGGAAGCATCACCCTTCCAACACTACTAGCAACTGAAAAGGTAACTGTAGGAAAGGAACAGGGACCGCAATCAACGTTATAACAAACGACAGCAGATCGAACACTCCAAAAAGTTTATCGATAGAGCTGAGTAGAAATAACAGAAGGAGCGGACCTAATCGTGCAGGCAGCGTAGCAAGAGAAACTTAATCACTTGCTGCGGTTCCTTCTTTGGGTGTCTAGAACTTACTGTGATGTACATACCACGCAAGATCAAGGAATTCTTCACCAAGAAGACTGATGAAACTCTCGTAAGGAAGAAGATCGTCAAACCGTGGGAAATACTGAGTACTGAGAGTGTCAAGCTCATCGAAACTGTTGAACAGGAGTACTCCAAGAAGAAGGAGGAGGAGGCTGAATACAAGTTCAGGCATACCTTCAACAACTACCTTCCAGCACTGATGAAGCTCCTTGACCTTTACTACTTTGTGTCGTTGTCAATCGGTGACAGCCAAGTAGACTGGCTGGGCACAGCTTCCACCAACATTAGTCCCAACAACGGTGGATGGCTCTACGAAAACTACCAGATCATCATGTGGGTATGTGCTGGACTTGTCGTCATCTACCTTGGAATGAGTATTAAGGCAGTCAGGTACATCAGCTAAGGCAGGTTTGGTCTTACGGAAAACGGTTTACCTGCTGGCTTTCCCACGCCAATGTTCTTCTTTACTACCATTTACAAACTGCTCTCGCTGTCCCTCTTCTCGCTCATCATGCAGACCATATACGATACCTTTGACTGCACCTGGTTCAACCCGCCACCTTTTGTACTATTCAGGGACGGCTCATTGTAATGTTTGGCATCCCAGCACGATATCTTCGTGGTGGTGGCTATCGTCTGCATGGCAGCATACTATCCCATTAGTGCATACGTCTCGCCTAACTTTCAGTTTGCCGAGAAGTCTCTCGACCTCAAGTACAAGCCAAGTTACTTGGTGCTGTTCTTCCAGTGTAAGTTTATATTAGTGGCTGCTCAAGTACTGCTAACTTCAACACCGCAGGATACCACCCTCGAAATCATCTACATATCAGTCATCATCGCCATACTAGTTGTCCTTGCCTTCACAGTCTTGAAAACTCAGCCTTGTTTGATCAAGTGGTTCAACTATCTGGATGCATTGCTGTTGCTGATATCACTCGTCGTCAATGCATGTGGGCTCGCGATCTACCTGACTGGTCAGCGGATCGTCTGCATTGCTGTCGGTAGTACAATATGCGGCATTCTGGTCGGTGGAACTGCCTGGCTGCTCAAGGCAAAGTTCTTCAGCAGCTCAATCGCGACTGCAGAAGTGGTAAACAACGAAGAATTGTTGATGGCGCTGGACTATACTCACAAAAAACATCGCAAGCTGGCAAAGACTCAGTTGATCGAGGATGCCGGAGTGACAAGCACGGATAAGCTGGCAAATCCAGCACTTTTCGTTTACTGATTCCTGCCTAATAACAAATGTCTTCGAATCACTCAACAAGGAAACGAATTTTGTCATAGCTACCACCGGCTGGCATTAACGAGCAACTAGTTGTGTAGCCTCTCCCGCAGAGTAGCCAAGGCTGGTCGTTTCTTGATGATGCTAGCTACCACCTGGGTTAGGCTAGCCGTCTTCAGGAACAGGTTATGCAGGATCCTCAACGAGATCTTGTAGCGCACGTTATCCATACCGATTGTTAAGTGAGTCTATTCGAAGGCGATGGTAGGGGGTGTTGGTTTAGTATCCGTCTTGGATTATTCGGTTTGCACACCTTCGGAGATCTCTGTGGTTTATACCTGATGGTTCTCCCCTTCTGTATTGAGAGCGGTCTTAACAACGATGGGTTCGATCGATACAAACGGCTCTTCCGGGATGTCAAATAGCTACTCCAAGCTTTCGTGGTGAAGAACTGCTAACACCGACTACTCAGATTCAAATGCCTTCACTAACGGCTGCTCGGCAAGAACTGTTAGTATATCTGCTTGGACATTTGAATTGTCATGCTGCTACTTCTCGTTACTGTCATAGCGGCGAGCCACCACCTACCCCAAATCATCACGCTAGGTCCTGCTAATCAGTAGCTCACCACTCACCAGCATCTGCTTTAATTACAGCTTGGGTCGAGGATGTGCTATCTTGCGATCTCGACTACGAGACACCTCTCTCACTCGCTATCTCGATCGGAACATTTCCTGCTGTCGCACCATGGTGTAGTGCAGAATCCGTTCAGTCTTGTCGTATGGCCGCGAACAATTGGGATGGCAATACTCCTTGCGATGATGCTTCTCTTAAAGTACAGGGAGTTTGGGAGAGTTGTAGTTACGAAGGCTACTCTCGAAGCTGTTGGAACGAACTAGCACACAGAATTTGGCCTCAGCAGGCTCCTCACAACATTTCTTGGGCGTGTTATTCATGGGACCGTTGGCACTGAAATAATATACCACTAAGAAGTATGAATGCCAATCAGTTGTTTCAGTGGCCCTCGAGCTAACGTATCTACTGGTCAATGCTTGAAATCTCTTTGAGCAGATGTTCTTTCTCTTTGTAGAGTCTTACAAGCACACTATCCTCCTGCTCGGGGATGTCATGCTCATGGTCGTGCTGTAATTCGGAGATCAATGAACGCTGGTCAATGGACTGGCTTAGTTCGAACAACTGTTATTCAGACTCTCCAACGTTGCTTGCAGAGTGGTGTATTGTTGTCTGACTGCTGAGTTGGTGATACTTGTCAATCGTTTCTTTGAGGGCCTACTTCTGTTTGGACATTTGGGGACGTGTTACTTCTGAGGAAGACTTAGACTTGAAAGGAGGTGGTAAGGGAATAGATGATGGATGCCTTACTTCCGATTTGCCGACTGGAAGAGTTTGCTCTGGCCTCTCTTCGTCATCAGTTGCTCTCCGTTCGGTATACTTTACTGTTCGACCCGCATTGTTCAGTCTTTCTCTGCTTTTTGCTTGCCTTTCAGGTTATTACTTCCATTTGGGTGGAGTACGCTTATTGACGACTTGCTTGATTTATCTTGATGCCAATTCTTCGCTGGACTCCATGATCCTCTTAACTGATTCGGCAGGAACCACTGGAGTCTTGCTTTTGATTTTGTTCATAACCTGATCAATTTCGTTCAGAAGGTTCTTCTCCCGAGTGCTCGTAACGTTCGACTGGAGCAAGTTGGATTAAGCGAGCAACGGTAAGGATTCATTTGCACCACGGGATGTCTCGCTAACCATTAAACTTTCCTCTGGCATGCCCTTGAACAGGGTTGAGTTAAATTGTTCAACCGCCGGTCGGCCGGGAATGACTCCCGATTTGTTCGTGAGAAACCGTTCGATGTTTTGCTTGTACTTGATGAGCTTCCGTTCGAACTCTTCAGTTTTCTTTGAGTATTCCTCAATGCTCATAAATGAATTTGTGAAAGGATTCGAATCAATACATTCTCATTTGGGTTGCGCTTTCGCCATGTTTTGCGCCACCGAATTGTCCGCGTTGTTCCTCTTCTTCCTTGACTTCGCAACGAAGCCAAAGTCCCAGCAAGAATGCCATGGCTGTAATTCCTGTCATGATGAATCCGATGATGTAGCCGGTGCGGCTGTATCCAAGTACTGCAGTCTGGATCAAGTCGTAGCAGTAGGCTGTGGGGACACCTAAATAAGCTATAACCTTACCGTTGTTAATGTTGCTGAACCTGTATATCACCAATGGTGAAGTAGTCAGGTTACACCAGGAGGTGCAGCTTAGAAGTGGTTCGATGTATGCCATTACGGTTGCTCCAGTGGTCATATTCGTTGTGTTCCAGGCTGTATTGGCACAATCTTGAGACTTCACAGCTTTGGTGCTGTCAGTCGTAATATTAGGCAAGTATGTCGTCAACGTTGATGCATTGTAGAGGGCCTGAGAAGTAGTTGTGAGGTAGCATTAGCAGTTTGATTTGCAGACAGAGTTCTCAGCAGAAAGGGTGTAGTTTTGTAACTGTCCGAAGTAGTCAATGTTGGTGCAATTGCCATTGAACCATGCTTCCGGCGCCTTAAGCAGAGCGATGGAAAGGCCCAAGAACCAAACCATACAGATAACGCTGATGATGGCGTAGAATAACAGACAATAGCTGTTCTCCTTGAAGGAGCCTAAGTTAGTTATGTTTTGTACCGAGCACTCCACAGATGCCTCCGAAAGTGAGGAGGATGACCAGCAAAATTGCGGCAACAAAGATGGCAGTCGCGTAGTAGTTAACTGAAACCATCTCCACCAAATTGTCTCGGATGTTGGAGAGCAGAGCGTAACCAGCAGCCAGCACTGAATAGATGAATGGGAGTACATGCGATGAGGGCAGCTCCGATCAGTGTGACGAAGACCGCGTTGAAGATGTTAAGGAACTTTTTGCAAGCACCTGCCATTGAAAAAAATAAATTATACGGCAAGGGAAAGTGGCAGCCATTTAAAAGTGGTATCTCTGAGGAAGGGCGGAACCCCATCAGAAGGTTTCCCTCAAAGAGAGCACCTTATCTAATAAGAACTCCAATCTCACTCTCCCTTTGGAAAGGATACTAACTTTCCAAGGCTGATGCTAACGGTTTCCCATTGGCAGCAATAGGTGCTTCTTGAATAGCTGCCAGTGGATAATCGCCACAGGTTTATTAATGCTCTTTTCTCGGTGTATCGAAAGCTGATAAAACCCTAACGATCAAATACCATGGCTCCAAGAAATCATCCGAAGGTCAAGTCAAGCCAAAATACCTGAGGTGGAGTGTTGAAGGAGTGTGTTGTATCTGGAATGAATTTGGTTCCAATTGGAGCTGTCCCAGCATACATGGCAGTTCAGGTAGCTCTGTTTAGATCCAGCAATTAAATCTAACCGACAGAAGAAGTAGGCTATCGGGTAGCTGTGTGTCTGCCATACTAGCTTCTTTTCTGAAGATATCCGAAGTCAGAGGTTACATTGGCAAAGTAAGGATTCAGCTCATCATTTTGGCAACTCGCCATATTCGTGCCGTACAATGTCAATAAACCATAACGAACGATCAGAAGCCGTTGCGTTCGGTACAATGTCTCGTAACGATGTTGCCTGCTATAATATTCAACCATCAGCAGCAGATGTGAAGAAAGTAGATTCTACAGACAATGATCAAGGGTAACGACCATCCTGAATGGAACCGTGGCTGCTGGAGGGTACGCGATGAATCTGGCGTCTATTGGTGGTAGGTGGCACTGGCATCATCTGCGGTGCTGGTCCTTTTCCCGAATTGCACAGATACCAAACCGAACTCAACCAGCTCAGGAGGATAAAGCCAGCGATGATGAAGGAGATGATAGCAGCATACTTGCCGTAGAAGTTCAACCGTTCGGAGACGCGAGCATAGCAGGTGAATTGTGGTTTGCCTAAACATCACAAAGGTAAGTACCATTGTTAACGTCAGTGAATCGGTAGAAGAGGTTACTGCTGTCGCTGCACCAACCAGTACACTGGTAACGGTTTTCGAGAAGAGCATACAGTGCAACGTTAGTCTTCAGGTCGTTGGACAGATCAATGTTAGAGCAATCCTGGAGTCTCACTGGAAGTGCACCGTTCAGTGGGTCAGCACCAGGAGCGCTGGTCGCCAAAGCGATTCTGTCTGAATAAGTTAATTTCTTACCGTCGGTTGAGTATACAGAGCCATTGAGAATGTTTGGGAAGTAGCAAGGGCAGGCTGTTGAGCAGATTGTATTGTTGGCTTGAAGAGCAGCTGCTTCGGCAGCGGCGAAAGGAGACAAGGATTGGCATTGAGAGTCTTTGTTTTGGTCAAAGTATTTGGGAATCACAATTAAAGAAGAAACTCCGACAGCTAAGAAGAAGAGAGCCCAGAACGTCATCATGATGACAGCGAACACAAGACAGCATCGATTTCGTTTAGAGCTCCCACAGATGCCCATCACCGTAGTGAGGAACAGCACCGACAGCATGGAAATGACCACTGCAAAGACGACAGTGCCGAGAGTACCAAAGGCTTGCCAAATGTCTTTTGTCTTGAGCCAGCTGTAAGAGACGACTGAATAGAATTGGTTGGTTACTGCCGATGCCAGCGAGAGCCGTGAGCATGACCACGATGTAGAAGATAATGGCAAAGCCCCTACATATAGTTGGGGTCTCCTTGAGTGCAGACTTGCCGGGTTTCATAGAATTCTATTTGGAATTTGATTAATCTTCTGTGGCGCAGCACTTAAAATGAAGTTGGAATATCTTCCATGCCTGTTCCACACTAAATTACTGGTATGAGAGTGATATTTGCAGCTGAGTTTGTTCTGTGAACTTCCAAAATCGAGCCTGCACCGTTCATCTGACCAAAGGACCAGTGAAAGTAGGCCCTGCCGGCACAGCAACCCACCTCGGCTCAAACCAGCGCGAAACGGCAACTGCCAACCATAGACTTAATGATTTTCTTCCAAATACTTCTGGATTTCTTCGTTTGCCCAATGTTTGAAGTTATGGTCACACCCAACTGGCACAGCTGGCCATTGTATATATAATCTGAATGATCACCCGATTACTATTCAGAACTGGAAAGACCATGCTGAGATCAGTTCGGCTGAGCTACCGCTTTTCCGAACTTCAAGATCCGAAGAAACCTTTTGGTGAGGTGCCAAAACCTCAGACAAACATTCCTCCACCAACGAATCCCGAACCCTCGAAGGAAAGCCTGTATGACAACACCGACAACGTCGATAAAAATGAATAAGAGAATGAAGTCAGCAACACAGCCTACATCCTTGGTGGCAGTGCTATTATGATGATCCTGGTGTACGTGCTACTGCAGATGCAGGCGCTGCGTGGTGATAAGAAAGCCAACAAGTTTCAGAGCGGCAAGGTTGAAGCTATAGGGAAGGCAGATATCGGAGGGGATTGGAAGTTACTTAACACTAAGGGACAAGTAGTATCGAGCGACGATTTCAAGGGGAAGTACTATCTTATCTACTTCGGCTTCTGCAATTGTCCGGATATCTGCCCTAACTCACTGACGAAGCTCAAAAGAGCACTAGAAATCATCCGCAAGCTACCGGATAGCAGAACTTTCCAGTTGAAATCTATCTTCGTTTCTGTGGATCCAGATCGAGACACACCCGAGAAGATTGAGAAGTTCCTCGGCTATTTCGATAAGGAGATGATTGGTTTGACGGCTGCCAGTAACAATGATCCCATGCTAAAGGATTGCCTAAAGAAGTTCAAGATCTACGCCACGAAGATTAATTTCGAGGACGAATCGGAACACCGGGGGCTCCAGGGCTATACCATCGATCACACAATCCTGACCTATCTCGTGGACGACGAGAATAACTATCTAACACATTTAGGAGCCAACCTCGGAGAGCACGACTTAGCCAAGACTATCATGGAGAAGATCAGAGAAAGATAACGTACCAAACTGAAGAAATACTCGGCATGAGCCACAATGATGTACATAACTGAAATTGCTCGTCATTGTTGGGTCGGTGATCACTGCTTGACGACCAATACTGTTTCCCGACCGACTTTCCCGACGGATAAAAGTTTGTAATATGCGATCGCTGTTGAACACCTTGCGCATGCGCTTTTCCTTTTTCGGCAAGAAGAAGCCACCACCCTAGCCGGAAACCCTTGAGGAGATCATCAGCAACAGCAAGAACCTAGGTTACCTCATCCAAGAGATCAAAGACAAAAACCAGAGTAGGCCCAAGCTGCTACACCCCAAGTTTGGCGATAAGCTCACAGTAGTGTTCGAAATGGACGAATGCTTTATGTATTCATTCACGCCCGATTAGGAGGGTTACCTCCTAGCACCCTTCCGCAAGTACGACCACTACATTGAGTACCCCGAGTACGATGCCTATTTAAGCATCTACCGCCGCAAGAACTGCGAGAAGTTTCTGAAGTACGTTGTAGAGCAGTGTGAGCCAGTGCTTTGGACTACCGGTGTAAGGAGCTACTGTGATCTGGTCATGCCCTTTTTCGATCCCTAGAACCTGATAACAAATCGGTTCACGCAGGAGCAATGCGATACGTTGGTTCACTAACCTGACGACGTTGACGAATATGTCAAAGATCTGTAACTGCTCGGTCGCGATATGCGGAGGGTGGTCTACATAGACACTCGAGCCTTTGGGTTCTGGATGTACCCGGATAATTGCTATGCCCTGAGCCAGTACCGTGCTGACGCGACAACAGCAGCAACAGACGACATGCAAGACCTCATTGACGAGCTGGAAAAACTGAAGTAGATGGATGACGTACGTCCGTACCTCAGCGAAAGATTCCTGCTACGGGAAATCCTCTAGTCAGCCAAACTGTTGTGACCTGCCTGGCGTATATATTCGCCTATAAACAAAAGCATGCATCGCAAGTGCGAGATTAACGCTCTCTTAGCGAACCTATTCGTTCAGCCAGAGGTGAATCCTTAGCATGCTCGCCTCAAGGCCGATTCGTTGGAGCGTCTGCATGAAACCTACTAAGCTCTGAGCGAACAGAACTTCGAGGAATACTTTTCGTATCTGGAGGACTGGACGCTGCAGGAGGCCGACGATAGGAACCTTGAAGTGTTCGTGGACAAGCTGAGAGAGTTGAGAAGCTATTTGGAAAAGACGAACCGTTTAGAGTTGGCTGCTCCGTTATTCAAGCTGTGCTACTACTTGCTACAACAGGAGGGTTAGAAGGTACGGAGCCGTGCTCTCTAGTTTACATTGGAAATGATGTCGACAATGCACGGGCAACACTACATTAAAAACACAGTGAAGATGTTGATCATGAAAAGCAACTCTTGGTACGGTTATGATTCGGCATTGCGGGTGTTCAGTCATTTTCGAGATCGCTTTTGCTAAGAGGAGTATGTGGCAGTGCTCAGCAACTAAAACTTGTACAAGGGTTTTCGTAGCAAGAAGGTGCTATCTCTCAATGTACTCCGTATGGCTGAGGAGACAATTAGTCGTGCACTGTTATTAGCTCTCGTGGCAGTCAACGATAGGCTATCCACCGACTCTGACGAAATCATTCAGACGCATGCGTTAAAAGGAAAAGTGCTGTTGCTTGGCAAGGAGTTACAAATGAATGAGACGAGTCCTATGGTATGCTTTAAGCAGCTGCTCCCCTACTACGAACGGCAAGAGGTCCGATTAAAGTATGCCTTGATAGAGATGACTCCTTCACTAGTGAGGATAATGCCAGCAGAGGGCGTGCAGATGCACTACCACTACATGTAGAAGAACATAAAAGTCGAGGAACCATAGATATCCGAGCTGGTGATAAACAACCTGCGCTTCATCTTTCATCTGGTGAGCTTGGAGGATCAGTAGAGGCTACTGGAGAAGCTGCTATCGGAGAAGTCGGATGTTGAATTGGAAAGTACACAATTGCTCTACTTAGAAACTGTTGCCAAGAATGTGATTGAACTGCTGATGCACCTGGAGCGTGAGGAACTGCTGATGGGCTTTCTAAACAACTTCCTCATGGAGCAAAGTGATCACGTCAAACTTGCTCTGCTCAAATCATTTTTCCAGCATGAGGGGTGTAAGCATTTGTATAGACACTTCAAGCCTTTGCTGGACCAGTTGCTGCACAATAAGCGGTGGAGGACTCGGTTGGAGTCTCTCGGACTGCTCTAACGGTTAATGCAGTTGTATGAGTTGGATTAATCAACTGTCGACAAGCTCTACCAACTGATAGTAATGGATCAGGCCTACAGGGTGAGGGTGTCGGCTATCAAGCTTGTACTGCCGTTCTTAAAACACCCAATGGTCACTGAGAAGCTCATTCCCGCGATCCTGCGATAAGCCACCAACTGTAATTACAAGGTTAGGCTTACAGTTCTCTTTTTCATACAGGTATCTTCCCACTTACTCTTAGGAAACCTTCCTTCAGCTACGAATGACCCCATTGGCTCCACACCTCCTTAAGACTATTGACGACCTTTCACGGGACGCAGTACGAAATGTAGTTGAACTTGCTGAAGCCATGCAAATGGAGATCAAGAACAAACAACTGCTTTGATACCAACTCTTCGTATAATGAATTCGCAGATGCTAGGTCAGCTATAATCCTCGCGAATGGACGAGCTTGACCGGATGGATAACTCTAATGTTGGCTATCGTCACTGCAATCTCATCCTGCAAGATCATGGTAACAAGCTATGGCTGGGTGACTTTGCCAGTGCATAGGATATCGAATCTCTGCGCGCAAAGCATATCAAAACAGGTAGGCTGGGGAGTATATAGGGCAGTCATCACGGCAGCACAGGGCTACTTCGTGGAATATGATCGCAGCATCACGCACCACTCGTTCAACCTGCAGGACGTTAAGGCACAGAATATCATGCAATACTTTGATGAAGCAACACGCAAGATCGGTGCAGGTAAGCAGCCAAAGACGTAGGTCTGCGAGTGGGGTCGGTATTGGTGCATTGCGCTGCTGGAGTATCGAGGGTAATGCTTACAATTGATGTAGTCTGCTACACTGGTGATTGCCTATCTCATGAAAGAGCATCAGATGACCTTCCATCAAGCACTGAACCACTGCAAAAAATGTCGTCCAGAGGTATGTCCAAACATCAGTTTTGAACGACAGCTGAAGATCTACGAGAAGTCAATGGGCTACAACACTCGGCCGAGTAAGCTGGAAGAAACATCTAAACGCAGCGATATGTCCACCACTCTTCCATAAATAACAGCCTTCCGGAGCAATCAAAAAGAACGTGAAACAAGGCGGACCAACTTCCATCAAACTGACTACGGCGGATTCAAGCCAACTATCAAACCAAAGCATTCAATAACTTCCAAGGAGAATCGTGGGTGGACCCAGGACCAGAGAAAAGACGCCTATCTCAGGCAAATCGCTGAATTTCGGTTCGGCATCACCGCACTGAAAGGCAAGCCGACTACTAACTGACTTTATACAGTTTATCCATCCATTAGACAAAATGTTCGGAAGGGGGATTTTACGGGGGCTCCAAGGAAAGCTCCGATTTAGCTTTGGGAGGCTAAACGAGAAGTTTAACAGAGAGGCAGACTACTATGCAGTACTCGGGGTCAACCGGAGCGCCACGGAGCAAGAGATTAAACAAGCCTTCTATCGTTTAGCAAAGCAATACCATCCAGATTCACAGAAGGGTTTCGAGTAGAAGTTTAAGCAAGTAAACGAAGCCTACACAATACTGTCGGATCCAGCAGTTCGTCGCGATTATGATCAGGTGAGAGTTTACAACATATTCAAAAGCAGATTTACGGGAGGAGGCTCTCAGTATTCTCAACAGCAAGATTACAGTCAAACAGAGTCATACGGTTCCCAGAACTATCAACGCTACAATCGAGAAGGTGCCGAGGGTGACTGGTGGGCTCGCTCTCAGCGCAATCCTCGTCGAGAGTATAGGAGCATGTCAGAACCTGATCGCTAGCTTCTCAAAAACGAGTTCCAGGGGATCATGTGGAAAATCATTGGGTTCAGTTTGGCATGGGTTGCGTTCAATGCTCTCATTCATAGCTTCGAGGTTCACTAGCCTCCAGTTCCAGTAAGTCAGCCTGTGAACTATCATCAGCAAAATTACGGTCGCCCCAAACATGATCAGGTATGGGCGAAGCTTGGCGAAAACCTCAGCCAAAACAATAGGCCCAAGTGATATTCCATCAGCGATCAGATGGCTTAGACAGTCTTTTGCCGTTTCAATGCTTTCCACCACCACCGGTTTTTATCAGTAGAGAGCCGCCAACACCATCCACGTATGAGTGCGTAAGTAGTCGGTTAAAACCTCAGCTTTTGCGTAATATTTACAGATACGATGCAGGACGAAAAGGTTTACAGAGTGTACGCTGACGGTGTGTTTGACTGCTTCCACTTGGGTCATGCTAATCTGCTTAAGCAAGCCAAGCAATGTCTACCAGGCAAGAAGGTACACCTTATCGCAGGTGTGTGCAAACAAACCGACGTGGAGAAGTACAAAGGTACACTCGCCTACTAGCATAGGTTCATGCATCAACACAGAACGCGAGCGTGTCGACCTCGTTCGTTCGTGCAAGTGGGTTGATGAGGTCTACGAAGGGGCACCATGGATCATTGACGAAAGTACATCTGCAAACGAATTTAGAGTTCCTCACAGACAACAACATCGACTACGTTGCCCATGATGATGAACCCTATGTGACGGTGGGCACCGATGATGCATATGCTCTTCCCAAACGGTTGGGCAAGTTCGTGGCAACTCAACGCACAGCTGGAATTTCTACCAGCGACCTCGTGACCCGAATCATCGCTGATCGTGACAAGTACATCGGCCGTAACCTCAAACGAGGCGTTTCCCGAGAGGCACTCAACCTGAGTTTGGTGGAGTACTGGATCTTCCTGCTCAAGCAGAAGTTCTGCCCGAGGCGAGCGACAGCAACTGCCAAGAAAACCGACTGATTGTGATTGACGATGATGCCTCAACAGCAATTGCAAAACATAGCAACTTTCATGTTTCGTAGGAACAACACTTCTACAACAACATTGCATTTGTTCATTTGCCTTAAGATAGGGAGGTGGGTTGGGAGCCGATCAGTCTGCAGTTAAATGGTAATCATTGATCATGGCTACAATGAAGTCATCATGGCATCCCCTTCGTTTTGCTGTTGAAATTATTATATTGCCAGTTGGATATGCCAAGGGATTTAACCCGAACCTTTCACATGAGCACCGGTACCGCTGGTTTCAGTCAACTCCCCTATAAATAAGTTTATTACATGGACGACCGCAGTGACGATTCCATTGGCGATATCGGCTATCTCGATCCGGTGCAGATCCAAAACGCTTCACTGGAGGAGCTGAAGAGAACAGTCGTGTATCTGCATCAGAAGTATGGTGAAATCTATCAGGAGCTGCAAGCTCGGAATGCTGAGGTAGATGAACTGCAGAGAATGAACGCTGCTGATGAAACTAACTTCTAGATCGTGAACCATGGGTTCGAGGTTAACAGTTAGATCAACCGCATACGCGCTGAGTACACTGAAAAGATGAAATAGCTGGTTGCTGGGCATGAACTATAGATGATGCAGACTCGGGAGAAGTACTAGCTGTCTCTGAAGGAAATTGAAACTGAGATTCGGGGGCAAAGCCGTCAGAGCATGATAGAGGAAATCGATGAGAAGTGCATGAAGTTCATATAGGATATGCGAATCAAGTAGGAAGATCTTGAAAGGACAAAACAGGAGCTGGAGTTGGGCAGGCAGCAGGATCGCAACGAACTGAATGCCGCACAGTAGTAAAACCACAAGATAAGGGAGGAGGTGTCGGCATTGAAAAATGATCAAGTGCTGAAAGCAGCCCAAATTGCAACTCTACAGTCACAGTTGGAAAGCTAGAGGGCTCGGCTGGAGCACTAAAAAGTACGGCTTAGATAAGAACAAGAGCGTACGATCAATGAGCGCGTCGCTTACGAGCAAGAAAAGTTTCGAAAGGACCAAGAGCAGTATAAACGTGAACAGGAACGTTTTCGTGAAGAAGAGCAGAGGCAGAAAGGCAAACTATCAACAACTGTGGAGGAGGGAACCCGATTAAAAAACCTTTTGGAAGACCAACGTAGCAAGTGTATCGAACTGGAACGATACAATAACCAGCTCCGAGAGAAGTTTTCCATGTTGACGGAGGAAGCGGAACGGCAGAAGGCTATCAACGATAACTTCAGACAGTTTGCTGAGAAGAAAGAAACCGAGAGCAAACGAATCGCTGAAGAACTTAAGAAGACATCGGAGGAAAACGCACGACTGAAGCAGCAGAAGAACAACCAGAACGAAGGCATGGAGAAAGAAGTAGAAAGATTGAATGCTCGGCTACGAGGCCTGGTTGATGAATTCCACCAGGAACGGCAAAACATAGAGCAGCGCTATGCCAACCAACTAAAAGTTAAGCTGGATGAATCGGCCAAAGTGAAAGATCTGGAGATGGATCAGCTGCGTTTGGATATTGAGGTAAAGTCTAGAGAAGTCTCTCGCCTTCAAGGAAAGATCTCGGAGGTTGAGATGCTCAACAAGTGTAACGTTAACCTGATAACCCAAAAAAACTCGCTCTGCGAGAAGCAGTTGTAAGAAATCAATAAGAAGAGCAAGGAGATTCGACTACTACAAAACGAGATTACCGAACACCGTGAGAAGGATCAAGTCATCGATCGACTCAACCAGGACCTTCGAGATAAGGATAAGACTATCATAGCGCTGGAGCAACAGATCCGTGAATGTATGAAGAAGATGGAAAAGATGGCAGATGACTACAAAGTCAAGGAGAGGAAGGTAACTTCCCTGGAGCAGCAACTCGAGGAATCAAGCAAGACCATTGAAAAGCTAAATGGGTAACTAACAGCCAAGGAGAAGGTTGCTGGCCGATATGAGCAATCTAACAAATAAATCGATAGGAATGTGGCCAGTCTCACTGACTAACTCCGAACCAAGAATCAGACAATTACCAAGTACGAACAGCAACTGTTGGAATTGACGAAGAGTATTGAAGGAGCTAGTCAAGAAACTAGTCTAAGGAACAGGTAAATCGCAGCACTGCAGCTACAGATTAAAGAGAGTAACACAAAGATCGCCGATAAAAACAAATCTCTTCAAGAGTTGACCATCTCGAATACTCAGTTAGAACTCAGGGAGAGAGAGTCGAAGGAGGCCCACGACAAAACCAAACGGGAGCTTGACAGGTTAAACCAAAGAGTTAGGGAAAATGAAGTGGCGATCCGTCAGTCCGAGTAGCGAATTCAGCAGCAAGAGGTCGATTTGAAGAGCACTAGCAGAAGTTATGGGGAACAGTTGCAGAAGCTAACTACAGAACTGCAGAATTACGAATCAAAGCTCCGGGAGTCGGAGGCAAGGGAGCATTTGCTTAAATAGGAATTAGGCAAGGCAAAGTAAAAAATGAAGGTGCTTCAAAAAGACAAAGCATCAGCAGAGAAAGTGCAGGAATACAAGGATTTGCTCCAATCCACCACTTCCCTTAATGAGTCCATCAATGAGGAACTCAAGAAGTCTCATAAAAGAGTCTTGGAACTAGAGCAGCAGCTTAACGAAGACCGGGACAGGAATCGATTCCGGAGCGAACCAATGGAAACAAAACTGCGTGAGTCTGAGAAGGATGTGATGACATTGCAAGGTGAGCTCTCCCAGAATAAGCTTCACTTGGGCAACCTTACAAACGAAAAACGTTTTCTCGAGATAAAATTAGAAGAGCTGCGAAAGGACCGCGATAACCTGGCTAGCACAAGTAAGGCCAAATTAGAACGCTACGACGAGCAGCTAAAGCAGCGAGATCAGAACCATGCCAGTGACAAAGCCTATCTGAATGAATAGCTCAGTCGAGCGAGACAGAATTTGGAGAGCTTATCTAACAAACAAACTGAGACAAAGCTGGAAAATCAGATGTTGAAGAGCGAGCTAGAATCATTGACGAAGAATCTTGCAGCAACGATCGAATAGCAGAAGGGAAAGATCACAGACAATTAAACTCTTCGAAGAAAGATTAGAACTCTGGAAGAACAGTGCTCTAAGCTCACTGCAAGCCAACGTCTCCCACTTCAAAGAGATGACTCAGCCAGTGAAAAAACGTTCTTTGTTGACAGGTTAGCTGAAGATCGCAATGGAGTTATGAGGATTCGGCAACAATCTGAAGATCGTAACATGGAGATAAGCCGTTTAAGGCAACAATTAGAGGAGAAACTCGCGGAGAACATTCGATTGAAGCAACAGTTGGACAAGCTGACAGCAGAAAGAGAACTTGAACAAATCAGGCTTAAGACATCTTCCCAGCAGTCTGATGATGTGACTAGGGAGCTCGTAGTTTTAAGAAGGGAAGCTGATAGCCTTCAAAATGAGCTGCAGAAAAGTTAATTAGAATTGACTAACCTCAAGCAAAATGAGTCAAAGCGTAATAGTGTGATACAATCGGAACTGGAGCGAGCCAAAGCTTCACTAAGTGGGTTGACAAGATAGTTGGTTGATAGTAAGAGAGAAACGAACCTTCAAACCGAGAAGGTAGAGCAATTGAAACGGGAAAAGAAAGACTTGGAGAGGCTGCTCAACTAAGCAGAACAAACAATCCTCGAAGAGTCTTCGAAGGCAAAAAGAATGAGTAACACTTTCCAGATTCGGCAGCAAGACGATTTAGCAAAAGATAATCTTGAGCGATTGCAGCAGTACTGTGACTCTATCAAATCAAAGAGTAAAGAGGAGATCGATAGACTAACTGCTGAACTGCAGCAGCTTCATGGAAAGGGTATTGAAGATAGGAGGCTGTTTGAGCATAAACTGGCTAAATTCCGTTAGGAGAGTGAAGTCCATCTCAACGAAGTTTCGGCAAGACACGAACTCGAACTCAAGAAGTATCGAGAAGAACGAGCAAAGATTAAAGAGGAAGTAAATCGGCTTAATATCGAAAAGGGAAAATTCATGGAGTTAGTAGATGAACTGAAGGGTATAAATGGCCGTCTTTCGAGGTAGCTATAGCTCAAAGAGGACAAGCTAGCTGGGTTGCAGGCACAAATTGAGAAAACAGGAAGTCAGCTTAGTTCTGAATCATCTGCACAAACGCTCCTTAAATAGCACATACGCAAGCTGGAGGCGTAGGTGGCGGATCGATCAAAGCTACAAGCAAAGGTGGTAGAACTGGAAGGACGTTGCCGCCAGTTAAATGAATTGCGTGCTGACAGTGAATCCAAGCTATTGGATCAAGAAGGTCAGTTGACAGAAGCAACCAACAGCATCACGAGGCTCAAGAAGGAGTTGGCCAGCATTCAGAAGGCTCACAGCACAATCAGCGATCAACTGACTGAAAGTGAACGAATCGTTGCCTAACTCCGCGGAAAGCTGCAGAGTCGCTAACAGAACAAAAATAGTGAGCTTCAAAGTATGTTCAGCCAGGTTTAAAGACTGAACAGCATGCTGGTAGAAAAAGAACGAGAGGTCGGTGATCTAAAATCCTTAAAATCCGCTAAAGTAGAACGCAAGAGGTCTATTGACAAGACAGAAAAGCAGGTTCAATTTTCGAGCTACCCGGCAATACACCAATCAGCCCAGCTACAACCTCAAACTCAGCAGCAGGTTTACGGCAGTAGATCGAACCGAACAGATTCTAACAGGGAGGTAGCACGCACCGCTGATGAGTGCTGGGACGACATACAGGGAAGAATTCAAGCCGTACGACAGTAAAACTAGCGACTGAAGAACTATGTTGGCGGTAGCTTGCGATGACTGTTTATTGTTTTATCAAATGGCAATTCTCTCATAAGTGGTAAAGCTCGGGCTCTTCTTCTTTATCCTCTTTACGGCACTGTACTCATACCAGAATGTTGTTACACAGCTCTATTAGCAACTTGGTCATGCTAATATAGGTCTGCTCAGTCTCTTCACAGTCTATGCATCAGTCGTGGTCGGTGGGTTAGTGGCTCCTTTCATCGGCAAGCGCTACAACTTCAAAAAAATGGTCGTGGGGTCTGCAATATGCTTCACGTTGAATCTCAGCAGTGGCATTATTCTGAACGAGGTTGGCTATAGCGTAATCGCCATTCTGATCGCCCTTCTGGCAGCGGCTGTTGCAGGTGCTTCTGTTGCACTCCTGTGGGTTGCGCAAGCAGGCTATATCCATCTCATTTGCTAACGGAACGGATTACAGCACAAAAAGGGCTACTACTTCGGAATCTTTTACGGAATCTTTTGCATGAGCAGCATCAGTTCAGCACTGATTACGACTTTCATGCTCGGCCTCTTCGGATTTATCGTGTACTTTTGGATTCTCCTTGGCATCGGTGCATTGTCGGTGCTGTTTGGTATCTTTGTCATTGAGGATGTGCAAAAGAAATACGCTGAGCAGGACTCGAGCGTCTAGCCTATGATCATTATGGAGAACCAACAGAAAGAATAGGCGCCAGTAAAGATTCTTCCTGCTATCGCGAAGGTGTTTAAGTACTACCCGAAAATGCTGCCGTTGCTTTCGCCAATAGGATTGGTTGGTATATCGCTGGCATTCTATGCTTCCTCTCTCCATAGGATTCTTCGGGTGGCGTTACCAGTGTAGGCGAACGAAGGCTATGTAAACTTGAGGACTGGATACATGTTCCTGGCTCTGGGTGTTGGAGGTATTACTGGTGGATACATTTCGGGTCGCTTGAGTGATAAGTTTGGTATTCAAAAGGTCGGCTCTATTGCCCTCTGTGGCTTCTACCTTGCAGTTATTATTAGCCAGCTTGGAGTTTCTTATCATGAAACAGTAGTACCAGTCATGTTCGCGGCTTTCTTCTGGGGATTCGCATAGGCCTATATCCAAAACTGGATAATTGTGGTCTGCTCGAGGACCCACAAAGGAGCTCTAGAGGCTTTTGTGGTTAACAAGCAGTTTCACTCATTGATTCTTTGTCTGTACGAGATGGTGCTTATCGTGTTCAAGCCCTCATTCGACATCTTAATGCCAGTTCTATTAGTGTTGGGCCTGGCATTTACGTTGTCACTTCCCTTCATCAATGAATAGCCGATTACGAATGACCCTCCATCGGCTGAGCGGCCCACTTCAGAAGCGAAAGTATCCTGATATCTATCTTGCCTATAAATGACTTTTTGAATAACATCCCAGGTATTGCGAAACGACACTGACTAGACTTAGATAGAACTGCTTGTGCTTGGTTTACGCATATTGTTTGTTAGCATGGACACAAGTCCAAGCAGAGCAATGTACTAGCAAATTGTGTATACAACCAATCGAAACACTCAAGCTGAGAGTCAAGAGATTGTATGACAAGCTGATCATCGATTTAGTCCATCCTATCTTCCTTTATAAATGGGAATCCTAGCTGAGGTGGTCAAGGTCGCCATCTTCTTCTTTCTCCTGTTCACCTCCTACATCTCATTCCAGAATGTCATCACCCAACTCTACGAACAGCTGGGCCAACCCAACCTCGGTAAGCTCAGCATCTTCACCATCTACGCATCCTTCATGATCGGCGGACTTGTGGCACCCTTCGTGGGCAAGCGGATCAACTTCAAAAAGCTATTTGTGGCTTCAGCAATCTGCTACAGCCTCAACCTGGGCAGTGGCATCTTCCTATACTACATAGGATATGGGTTGGTTGCGACTGTGGTAGTGGTCGTTGCTGCCATCATCGGTGGGAGTTCTGCATCGCTGCTGTGGGTTGCTCAGGCTGCCTACATCCATTTCCTGTGCGAACAAAACGGACTGCAGCATAAAAAGGGATACTATTTCGGGATCTTCTACGGCATCTTTAGCATCAGCAATCTAAGTTCAGCGCTCATCACCACCTTCATGCTTGGGTTCTTTGGCATCGTTCTGTACTTTTGGATCCTCTTCGGCATCGGCATTTTCGCTGTGTTGTTCGGCCTAGCAATCGTGACGAATGTGCAAAAGAAGTACGCTGATAGGGAATCCAAAGCATAGTCGGTAGTAATCATGGAACGGGAGGCGAAGAATGAGATTGCGCCAGTCAAGCTCATTCCTGCTGTAATAAAGGTCTTCAAATATTACTCAAAGATGAAACCCTTACTGTCACCGATTGGGCTCGTGGGAATTGCAATCGCTTTCTACGCTTCATCCCTGCATAAAATTCTTGAATTGGCGCTGCCAGCAGACGCAGATAAGAGTTACATCAATCTCAGGACTGGATTCATGTTCCTGGCGCTAGGTGTTGGGGAAATTACTGGTGGATATTCTTCGGGAGGCTTGAGCGATAAACTGAGCATCCAAAAAGTAGGTTCCATTGCCCTCTGCAGTTTTTACCTGGCTGTGATACTGAGCCAGCTCGCTATTACCTTCCACTAAACAGTTGTACCAGTCATGTTTGCAGCTTTCTTCTGGGGATTCCAAGAGGCATACATCCAAAACTGGATAACGGTGGTGTGTTCAAGGACGCACAAAGGTGCTCTCGAAGCCTTCGTGATAAACAAGCAGTTCCACTCACTGACAATCTGCCTCTACGAGATTGTGCTGATACTATTAAAACCCTCGTTGGACATCGTAATGCCAACTTTGCTGGTACTGGGACTGACTTGCATACTGTCACTTCCATTTATAAAGGAGTAGCCAACCACAACCAAGGAGAGTCTGCTATTCCGTCAGAATATTCAGTCGATCGATTCGGAGGCCAGTGCAACATGATATTCCACAATGTTGATCCAATTTCAAAATCTGTCTTCGGAGGTCGGTGTGATGGTTGCAGCTCCATTTGTATCTTTCTTTTAATGGGCATTCTCGCAGAAGTCGTACAAATCAGCATATTCTTCGTCCTGCTGTTCACCAGTTCAGCCTCCTTCATAACCATATCCACGCAACTCTTCGAGCAGCTGGGGGTACCCTATCTCGGATAGCTTACTCTCTTTACAACCTACGGTTCCTTTATGCTGTGGTGCCTCGTCGCACCATTCATCGGCAAGAGAGTCAACTATAAGAAGATGCTCGTGATCGCTGCCATCGGCGATATGCTCAGTTACTCCTCGTGTGTGCTGCTGCATTATACTGGGTTCCATCCCGCTGCCATTGTGGTTCTCGAATTATCGACCATTCTGGATGGATTAACATGCACTCTCCTCTGGATAGCGCAAGCAGGCTACATCCACTACACCTGCTAAGCCAACGGACTCCACCATAAGAAAGGCTACTATTTTGGCCTGTTCTTTGCGATCTATGGCATATGCAACCTCACATCAGCACTGATCACTTCCTTCATGCTGGGTTTCTTCGAAGTAGTTGTGTACTTCTGGATGTTGGAGGGGCTCAGTGTTGTTACGGTACTCTATAGCTTGTTCTTCATCATCGACGTACAAAAAAAGTATGGAGCTTTACCGTAAATCCAGGCACTTCAAGCAGAAGAGAACAAGGAACCTCCTGAGAAGATGCTCCCAGCGATAGCGAGAGTCTTCAAGTTCTATCCGAAGATGATACCACTGCTACCCTCCATCGGTCTTGTCGGAATATCCATTGCTTTCTACGCTTCATCACTCCACAAAATCTTGGAAATGGCAATGCCGCCAGATTCGGAACGTGGCTACGTAAGCATGCGAACAGGCATTATGTTTCTGGTGCTAGGCTTTGGCGAGATCATCGGTGGATACTCTGCTGGAGACCTGAGCGATAAAATCGGGGTGCAAAAAGTAGGGACAATAGCCTTGGCTAGCTACACCCTAGCTGTGACGACAAGCCTGTTGGCTGTTACCTACCATGAAACTGTAGTGCCAGTCATGTTTGCGGCCTTCTTTTGGGGGTTCCAAGAGGCTTTCATCCAAAATTGGATCACAGTGGTGTGTTCTCGTACCTACAAAGGAGCATTGGAAGCATTCGTCATAAACAAGCAATTCCATTCGCTGACGATGTGCCTGTACGAGCTGATGCTGATCGTTTGGTACCCGCCCATGGAAATCATCATTCCAGTGCTTATTTTCCTGGTGGTACCCTCTGTGATAGCCATCCCATTCATCGAGGAAGGCGATGCTCCCCCCGTTCCCATCTTCGAGGACAAAGTGCTCCCAATCGCCTATTCGGAGCCACATCTGCGGTGACAATCTCCATTTGCATTGGCCAAATGATCGACTTACCATCGTTTGGTACGATACAATGAATCATAATTATCAACCAATCTAAACCGACCCGTCGATGGGAGTGCAAGCAGATGTCGTGGTTCTCGGAATATTCTTTCTGCTGCTCTTCACCAGCTCAGGATCGCTTTCTACCATCCAGACACAGCTCTACTAGCAGTTGGATATCCCCTACCTCGGTGAACTCACTCTCTTCCTCACGTACGGTTCATTTATGCTATGGTGTCTGATATCACCCTTCGTTGGCAAGCGCATCAACTACAAGATGCTTCTCATCCTCGCTGCCTCCAGCGAGATGATCAGTTATCTCTCCTGCATCTTGCTGTACTACACCGACTTCGCTTCGCTATCAATCGTCGTGCTCGAACTATTCAATATCCTCGACGGGTTCAGTTCAGGGCTGATGTGGGTTGCTCAGGCTGCGTACATTCATTACTCCTGTGAGGCCAACGGAGTGAGTGCCAAAAAAGGGTTCTATTTTGGCCTGTTCTTTGCAATTTACAGCTTATCCAACATTACATCAGGATTGATCACTACCTTCTTGCTTGGGCTCTTTAGCGTCGAACTTTACTTTTGGATTCTCGAAGGGCTGAGTGTATTAACACTACTATTCGCAATTTTGTGTGTGCCTAATGTGCAGAGGAAGTATCCTGATGCTCAAGTGTCCGATGGTTCAGTACTGCTGATCGAAGGGGAGGCTGTTCCAAGAGACAAGCACGAAAGGCTAATGCCAGCAATAGCCAGAGTGTTTAAATTCTACCCAAGGATGCTGCCATTGCTCTCGTCAATTGGGTTGGTAGGAATTTCTATCGCCTTCTATTCTTCTTCTCTTCATAAGATATTGGAAATGGCTTTGCCGCATGATGCCGATCGCAACTACGTGAGTATGCGAACAGGCATTATGTTCCTTATGTTGGGTGTTGGTGAGATCATCGGTGGATACTTGGCAGGCAGCCTCAGCGATAAGATCGGAATTCGGAAGGTAGGTTCAATTGCACTTGCAGGTTACATGATGTCGGTCCTGATGAGTTTGGTGGCCATCAACTACAATGAAACGGTGGTGCCAGTCATGTTCGCGGCCTTCTTCTGGGGCTTTCAAGAGGCATACATCCAAAATTGGATCACAGTGGTGTGTTCGAAGGTCTACAAAGGAGCATTGGAGACTTTCATAATTAACAAACAGTTCCACTGCCTTACTTTGTGCCTATACTAGCTGATGCTGATCATCTGGTACCCTCCAATGTTCATAATTATCCCCGTACTGTTACTCCTGAGCATTCCCTGCATGATCTCAATTCCGTTCATTGCTGAGACAACGTAATAGGTAGCCAAAACCAAACTAACTCTTAGCGTCAAGAGCGAACATCAACCAGCCGATGCCGGCACAAATGTAATATGATAACTCGTCTATGTCATATCGTATTCCAGTAGAATCAGAGTTTCGGGTAGATGGGCAACCGTTCCCTCAGGTATATCTGATCGAAACTTTTCAGGAAGTCTCTGTGTTCCTCCACTTCAGACTCAAGGAATTTTAAGGTGTAGGAATAGTTGTGCGAGTAGAGCTTTTTGCGGCCGTTGACGACTATGAAGACTGCCATACCGATGAGTCCGAGCTCACTCCAGATTCCGCAACCAGAGAACCCGTTGCACAGATGGGCATCTGTCTTGATGAACACGTTGAGATCTCGGTGCTTGATATTCTTCGATATGATCCCTTTCTGGAGGGTGGGAAGCAGAAATCCGGATGTGAAATTGTTCAGGCTAAAGTTGTACTTTCCGAACCCAATGGCAACAATGTCGACTCCAAGCCGTAGGTTATTATCCTTGACAACGTTCTTGAGGAGGGGAACAGCGTCTTATTCGGATAGTGAAATTTAAAGGTAGTCACAAAGTTCATTCACACAGCACACCCTTCCGAACATAATCTTTACAAACGGATAGAGGCTCAGATGGACCTCTTGGCCAATATTTCTCGAAGTTTCTGGGATGACGTGCTTTGCCGTCATCACTTTCTTCCCTCCTTCCAGCACTACCCCAGTTCCGTACTGCCCTCCGCACTCGATGTAGCACGTTCTCATTAGCAGACTACGAGTGCGATCATCTGTAGGTATCTCATGGTTGAAATCGTTGTTAGCATCGAGTATATCCCGACAGGCAATACAAATGCGCATTTTTCCATAAGTGACTAGCAGCCCAATCGGAATGCCTTTGCTATTAGCGACGACTGTTGAGTTGCAGGGTTACTGCATCTCACACAGAAAGTATCGGTAGTCCTTGAAATACACAAGGTTACTCACGTAGCCGATCTTGTTCTTCGTGATTGGATTATACAGGTCCATCCCGTACTGCATGGCTGGTAGGTTCATACGCGCGGCTTCAGTCGGCGCCTTATGCTTGGGCATGTTAGTTTTGTAGACGCTTACAGAGTAGTACAGTTACTGATCAGCTGGAACCTGATCCTCTGAATCCTCTCGGATATGGGAGACTAAAGCAGGAATTAGTAGCATCTGCTCCTTCTCCATGATGAGTGTGAGACGAAGAGTGCTTATGTTACCGATGCGGATGGTCTGAGCTCTGAGAAACTTCTCAAATCCGGCGTAGTTTACGAATTTGTTCATCGGTCGGCAAATGGTCATCATGATGTAGGTGAAACCATTGCGAAGGGTAATGAGGATTCCCTGTGAAGGGTCAGTTCCATCCACCTCAGTGGGTTTGACATCAATCATTTGGAATTTAAATGAAGGCTGGAATGGGGTATCTCATGCTGACAGTATTGCTGTTCTCTGTCACTACTCTGGTGAACTCTGGCCAACCTATCTACAAGCCCGGAAAGGATATCAAGCTCGTTGCCTACGATCTGGACTCCAGGAAAACACACCTCAAGTTCTCCAGGTCGTATATTCCTCTGTGCCCTTCCCGTGGTGTATACGATCTTCTGCAGGACTAGCTGCCATTCAACATTAAGGTTCTATAGCCTACGGTGTGCAAGCAAACATGCACAGTTCGACTGACCTCCTAGGACGTATAGCGATACATGTGGATGATCGAACACGGCTACGAATAGTTCTACGCACTGTCAGCTGACATGCCTGCACTATACCGAAACACCAACACTTAAAGCGAGAAGTTAGTAAGCTACGATTTGGGGTTTCCAGTTGGCTGGCAATATGAGCGTACAACCTACCTGGTGAACAACCAAATCGAACTTATCTTCCACTTCCGAATGAACGAAGGAAACGTAGAAGTGCTCAATGTGGTGGTTACGGAAGCCAACTGTACCAAACCGTTTCTGTTTGAGCAGAATAACCCAACAGAACTCACATACTACTATTCAGTGACGTGGGTAGCACAGAAAGAACCGTTGGAGGTCTAGCCTGACTTATCTGCTGGGGAACGTGGTCGATGGATAGCCATAGGCTTCATAGTCAACATCGCTTATTGTCTGGTGATTGCCAGCATCCTCTACCGAAATTTGCTGAGAGACCTAAAGAACTGTGCTCGACAGATCATGGGTACCTCCGTACAGGAGTTTCTTGAGCTGTCAGAGGAGCGTAGTACGGGATGGAAGCAGCACCAACGGGAGGTGTTCAGGCCTCCAAGACACCGCTTCATTCTGTCGGTGTTAGTCGGAGCCGGAGTGCAGGCTACAACTGTAATATTTGTGCTATTTGGAAGCTTGGCTGCCAAGAACTCTCATTACTTCGAACTGGAGAGTTCAAGAATCGCTGACTTATCGTTCTGGACTATAGTCTTCACCTCCGTTTTGGGAGGCTACGCTGCTGCGAGAGTCTATAAAATGTGGAATGGGCATAACTGGCTTGTGCTCGGACTGGTGACTACGGCAACACTTCCCCTAACCATAACAATATCTCTCTCAGTAGAATAGTCCATGAAACTGTTGGAGAACGCTCTCTCCTACAGTATATTTGAGATATTCTACATGCCGATCCTCTGGTTGGCAGCATCCCTGCCCTTGGGTATCATTGGCTCTATGATTGGATTCAAACGCAATGCCATCAAAAACCCGTTCAGCTTTCATGCTGTCTAGCAAAAGAGGAAGTACGAATTTAACTTGAGTAAGCAACTTACCACTGGGTTCTTGGCTTCTTTGGTGCCATATCTGTCCTTCGCAGGATAATATCGTCTGCTACTTGACTCATTTTGGATGAGTAATCGCTACGACCTATACCCATTGCTGGTGGTGGCATCACTGCTGCTCGTTATCTCCAGTGGACTGGCTTCGCTGTTCACGACATACCAATCGCTCAACCGTGGCAACCCAAAGTGGTGGGGACTTCCCTTCGCAACATCCTTTGGTCTGGCCTTATGCTTCGTTGCCGCACAGACCCTCTACCTAATATTCTAAATTAGTATGACGCGTTTCACGAGTATTGTGATCTACTTCTGTTGGAGCCTCCTTTCAGTGTGGATGGTGTTCCTGTGTTGTGGAGCCTGCAGCTTCATCTTCACGGTATTCATGGTGAGGCGTATATACTAAATGATCAAGATCGAATGACTAAGTGATATTGCATCGATAAGCATCCATCACTTCTTCTTCTTCTTCTTTTTCTTGGTCACTTTCATGAATGGGTTGGAGGGAAGATGCACCTCCAGGGGACCAAACGCCTCCAACTTGGCTGAAGGTAGTTCGTTTGGGTGGAGCAGTCCCTCACCAACACGACTGAGCTACACTGGAATCTTGTATTTGGCGAAACGTTGCTTGATCTGTTGAATTTCATCCAGGGAGTTTTCACGCTACTTCTACCGAGAATGCTGATCGAGGATTTCGGAGAGGCTGCGGTTTTGCTTTTGAGGCCTCTTGCGATCAAACACCGACATGCTCGGCTGCTTGTGCACTGGGTCCCCCTTTTGATAGTTAATTGCTCGAAGCCCGAATCTTTTCACTTCTTCTAACCTTTGGGTATTTATTGAGTTTTAATAAGGGGCAGCCGCTGGTTGCTCTTCCCTTGATAAGTCAATGAATTTCTCTGTAGCTTAGGTCTTGGCGCGATAAATTTTGGTCTCGGCTGCAGCGATCATCGAGTATTCCTTAGTAGCTTATATTTTGCGAGTCAGTTAAGATTGCAGCCTGCAGCGATGTCTGGACCAGTCCTTCATCGATTGGTATTTTGCCATGTCCTCGCGTCCTCTTTGCTCAATTTAGTGCTGCATACGCAACATCCGGTTGTGCATTCTTGTCTCTGCCGTCTCGCTGTAGTTCGTCGAAGGATAGATGTAATTCTTTATCCTCGGATCCAGCTTGCCCTCCTCTTCAACTTCGGGTTAGGGTTATCCTTCCTCTTCTTCCTCTCCAATACCAAAATCATCGAGTATGTTGTTGCCAGCCTCCTCTTCAACTGGAGGCACAGCTGGTTGACTCCCGTCTGGCAGCAGAATGTGTTGTGCAGTGAGATCAGTCACCTCGGTCGATAGATTTGCATTCGTAGTCATACTGGTAGCATTGTGTTCCTTCGAAGCTGGCTCAGCAACACTTTCGAGCTCCTTGTGGAAGTTAAGTGGTGGTGGTCTCTCGTACTTTATACGCGAATTCAACGACGGTACTACAATCTTCATTTGCTCAGTAGCTTCATCGAAATTGAGTATGCGACGCTTGTAGTCTTTCAGTTGATGCTCGGGTGCATGTATCTCCTTATTGTCTGTACGGTTGTTGCGGAGGTAGGCTGCTTTCTGCGCCTTGATAATTTAGTTAGGAAGGTTGCTTGGTGGCGGTTTAATGGCCTTTCTGACTTATTCTAACCTTCTTTCAAGCTGCTAATCGAAAAACCGTTGCAGTTGGGACTTGTACTCCCTCTTGGTGACTTGCTCCTTGTACCATGAATGCACTTCCGAAAGCATCCTCGCCTGCACATCCCTATCAGGCGTCAGCATAACCAGCCGCATGAACTTCAATAGGGAATCCACCAGCACCGGTCGGATGTGTAGTTCGTCGACTTGATAGGTGCGGATGGCAATGGGGTCAGTCGGCTGACTGGCCACCATGGCATTGTAGGCAACAAATACCGCTTTGATCTCTTTGAAGTGCGTATTGTCATTCAAAAACGAACTGTTGAGGAAGTTGGCGTTGATGGGTTTGAGCCCGAAATCGCGTTTGGCTGCGAGCTCTCCACTGTTGACCGTTGCAATGGACTTAACGTACTGCTACTTCTTGAGTTTCAGAATGGCTTATTCATCGAGCTCTACCATACCACTTGGTCCGTACGTGCATCATCGTCGAAGGTGGTCACAGCCGATAGCAGCTTGGCATTCATGCTCGTTATACAAATTAGTGGTAGCAGGGAAGTCACAGGAGTTACAGCACTCTGAATTTTTGGAGTAGGCCCTACCAAACGGTATCGTCGATAAGCGGCTAGCCATTGACGATGATGCCCAGGCAGGAGCATTCGGCGAAGCTTGCTGGATCAAGGTAGTACTCGATATGCAATGCATTGAGCTGGTAAGCCGACATCAGGAAGTCTGCGAGTACCAATAGGGAGTTGCACTTGATGTTTGCCTGGTGGTTCTGGCGTAGTTCATCGTGGAATTGCTTGAGAAGCAGCCGGAGGAAGTACTGGTAGGTTAGTAGCAGCTTCTCGTGTTCGTCAGTGCGAGTGCTAACTATGGAATTGAAGCGCTTATCAGTGATGACTTGAGGTGCCTACAACGGAGTACTAACGGTCTCAGTGAGGCGAGCAACGACGGTGAGATAACTGCTGAAATTTGCTTTTCTCACAAAGGCATCCCACTTGGGAAGTTCATAAACATTAGCCTTGGTTTGGATCCTGGCGAGCTTGGCCGCTCGACATCGAAGGTTTCTTCCAACAATGTATTTGACTTTGGCACTGAGCTGATCTACTTTGCGTTAGTCTAGCATCGCATTCAACTTCCTCAGGAACTCCACATAGTTGAGTTCATTCACCAACACTTTGTCGATCTTACGGTAGTATTCTTGCTGGTCGTCGAGGATAGGGCTATGAGTGAAGTCGAGGTCGGTAAAATCGATGTTCATAGTCCGAGCGACATCAACCAGCTCAAATCGTTTGGTCCGGTCTATTCTTAGACAGCCTTCGAGGATTGCATGGAATTCATGCGGAGTATTTTCCCTGATGATCTACGGAATCTTGAGAGTGAGCATTTCCAGCAGAAGGGTTTTCTAGTCTTGCGCTCTATAGGGCGTTTTGCCAGTTAGCATCTCGTAAAGTATGATCCCCAAGCCCCAAACATCTGATCGCTCGCTGTAAACGTTGTCACTGAGAGATTCAGGAGGCATGTAGAGTGGACTTCCGATGTTGTAGCGTTATTTGACCCATCCCTCTCGGTTGATTTGCTTGGAAAAGCCGAAGTCTGCTATCTTTGCAGTAGAACCTCTCAGAAGGATGTTTGCAGGCTTCAGATCCCGATGGATGTAACCCAACTCACGTATATGATGGTAGCCCTTCACTAACTGACTGAATAGCGACAATACTTGGTTCTTCTCTAACTTTCCACATTGCTTAATAAGCTTCCCTAGATCGCTCTCGCAGTACTAAGTTACAATGTAGGTGGCTTCCTCCGTCATGAAGATGTCCAGACAGCAAAGCACATAGGGGCTGCGCATTTCCTTTATTGTGGTCATTTAGTTGCGCAATAGATCTTTCGAAATCTGGTCACGCAGATCCTTCGCGCGCACTACCTTGACAGCCACCCGCTACCTCGTAATTGAGCTCTTAGCAAGATATACCTTGCTGAATGAGCCCTTACCGAGCAGCTAAGTAGGCTGTATGCGGTACTCACCGATCTCGGTGCTGTTGTGTTCAGCACGAGGCGAGCAAGGCCTCAGTAGCTCATTAGCAGGTAGACACTTGTGCGACAGGAACTGGCGTTGGGGGTTAACTCGCATACTCATATTCGTTTTTTAAAATTAAGCACTACGGGAGAAACATTTCAAAGGACAACAGGCTAGCAGCGCCTCACGAAGGAGCCCCCAACCATGAGCAATCAGTTTCCACGCCGAGGTTGTTACGATGCATGGCGATACGGAAGAAGCCGGATTCTCCCCAAGATGTACCCCAGAAGTTCCTGCAGATCCAGTAATCCTGACCCTTCTCAGTGCCCCATCCAACGATTTCAACGTAGTGGTTGATGGTCGGGTAAATGGTGGTCTCAGAGAAGATGCCTCCAGTGTATTCATAGAAGGATGCAGATACGTGCATTCCACATACAATTGGCCCGAATGTCTGGATTTCTGTCTTCATTGCTTCCACCCCGCTAACCTTACCAAAGTCTGGAATTATCCATCGTTTTGTATTTTTGGCAGCGGAGCAAGTGAAATTGAAGAGAGTGCCAGCACACACTGCACAGTTCTGAACTTCACTGCAGGAAGTCTTTGCTGGTTCCTATCCGAGGTAGTTTTGACAGCTATCCTCTGGAAGACCAAACTTCCTGGCAAAGGTGATGGCATCATCTGCAGTTCCCTTTGAGCAGCTTCCAGCACCACAGTTGAGCAGAACTTGAGGAGAAATCTGAACAATAGTCTTACCTTTGGTTGCAATCTTGATTTTATCGCTCATGACGCTTGTAACAGCAAGAGCCCAAGCTGAAGAGCAGTGTTTTGGAGAAGCATCACTACGGCTTACTGTCAAGTAATTTATTGGGCTTCTCCAATCGAACGTTGCGGGGGCAGCAGCTTTATGTGCAGAAAAATATTCCTGAGCCATGCCGTTTGGAGGGGTATTGTTGCGAATGTCGTTCGTCCAAGTATCGGCAGGTACTGCATAGGAACACTCTGTCTCGATTGATAGGTTGTTGCTACCACGAACGATTCTGAAGGTACCGGCTTCACCCCATTGATAACCCCAAGAATTCTGAACCCTCCAGAACTTGGTTCCGTTCTCCACACCCCATCCGTAAACAAGCACGTAGTGCTGCACCTTTCGACTATCCGTGGTATCAGCAAGAATACCTTTCGTGTAATTCTTGAGCTGGTTAGTGACTCCGATAGCACAGGAAATCGGTCCTAAATTATCTCACTCAGTACCTCTGTTGTAGATTTACTGCATCATATCGTTTTCGCCAGCCAAAGCACCAACGTTACTGGCTGCATAAATCTTGCTGCCGATCTGACCGACACAGCCGACTGTCTCCTTACATTTCATGCATTTTGTGGTAGAGGTGCATCTGCCAGTTGACTTTGCTTGGTAGGTATTGCATGTCTCGTCCGTGATGTTGTTTTGTTCGATCCATTTGTAAGCTGTCCAAGGGTCACCCTAAGCTAAGTCAAAGAGTTACTCCAAAGCATCCGTAGTCGAGGCTATCACAGTCCAGCAGCACCTGTGGGGAAAGCTGCACATCTGGCCACTGACCTTGTCTGCGGATCTTTATGCGTGAATTTAACACGTTTGTTGCAGCCATAGCCCAGCCACTGTTGCAGGGTGCAGGAAACCACTGATTGCGCACGGGTGGCACAAAGGTTGATCCATTAACGTCAGCCCAGCTGAACTCGCTCGGCAGATCGCTGACCTCCTGCAGGATAAAACCCCGAGCAAGCACAGTGAGTGTTGCCACCACCACTAAGAAGATCTTCATTGTAGATTATACTCCAGGCATCAATATCATTCACTTCGGTTCAGGCAGAACCCGTTGAACAGTTTGAGGTTCTACAGGGAAGGGTATAGCCTAGCGAAGTTCTTGGCAAGGGCTAGCACCTTTGAACCACAGTGCAAAACATCCTCTTCCTGCAGGTCACAACTGATGCAGATTGGCTTGAGGTGGTCTTCGGGAATGAAGGTACGATCGACTTGTTCCAGTGTCTTCAGACCCACATACAGGCAACCTGCGGCAACGCTTCGGTATTCAAACTGCAGCAAGAGTTCGTAATGGTGCATGGACATCTTGGCAAGGTACAACACAACCTTCTCCAGGTAGTCCTTGAGATGGCGTCTCAATCCCATATCGATGCAGTCTAAATAGCCTCAATGCTTACATAGCAGGTGCTTCAGCAAGTCATAAAGGGTGGGTCTTTCCATAGAAAAAGCCATCGCCTCCAATATTTAGCCCTCCTTCTGTAGAATCGACTGCTTGGGTAGCTTCCGATGAGCCACCTTATCGAATACAGTATTCAGCTTTAGTCCGTGCATTTCTTCATATTTGGTTGCCAGGAACATGCTTGTGACTCCCACCAGATGCAAATCGCTTGTCTCATGACGGCGTGAAGTCCTCTATAAAAACTTATCCATGAAGTAAACTGACTTGAAGAAGCTATCTTCCGTCATATGATAGCTTGCTAGCACTTCGATCATCCAATCCACCATCTTCGCTCGTAAACTATGGGTGATGTCGTGGCTGCCCAGGAAGGCTTTGGGAGTATCAATGCGACAAGTTAAGGTCGATAGTAGATCGCCACCGTAGTTGTCGGCAAGTTGTTAGCTCATATCCGCTTTCAGCTTCTCTTCAAAAGGAGAAGACTCCTTTCGTTCAGCAGGTTGAACAGCCTTATGTTTTTCCATCTCTTGTGGTTCGTGGACGGGAAGCTGTGGCTTGACAAGTTCCCTTTGGGTGTTTGGTCGAGACCTCCTGTCAATCTTATAAGGAAACTGTTCGTAAGGCAGTTTGGCCTTTCCGGCACCCGCAGCGAAGTTGGAGGTATCCTGGTTCTCATTCCCAGCATAAATTCCTCCCGACTGGAGCATGTTGTATCGCTAGGTGCGCATGTGCCCTTCTAACGAATATATATTTTAGTTATAACTACTGCAGATCCACCCGCTATCTCGAATCACCGTTCAGTCCTTCTGCGAAATTTCGTTGAGGTGCTTCTCAATTTCAGCGATGGTGAGCTTTCTGAAGGTGGGGTTATCCACCGTCACGATGCCAACCTCCAGGTCAGTGCTCTTGAATTCTTGACCCATAATCTATTGTTAGTCAATGGCGTACGGTTTGGATGGTGTTGATAGCCATCTTCACAGTCTCGTCTTGGGTGAGATCCCAACCCTTCTTCTTGAATTGCTTTTACATGTAGTTCACAGCGTCCTGCTCCTTTACACCTGAACCAACAGCCTTGTAGCCGTAGTAATAACCCGATGGGTCGACCTTGTACAGCACAGGACCCTTCTCCTCGTCGATACCCGCTACGATGGTTTCGACGCCGAACACTCGCTGAAGCGCCTTCTGGGTGTTGATTTGATTGTAGTCAGCGAGGCGAGAAGCCAGGAAATCAACTGGAACGTTGTAGCCAAACTCGTGCTTGAAGTTGGCAGCTTCGTAGCGCAACCGGGTAACGATGTTACGAGCATCGGCTGGGTGACATCAATTGGTACGGGTGAGTCCGGTAGTAAGGCATCCGATACGCTGACTGATGTTGAATATGTTGGTAACGGTGTCGGGGTCAATGAAGCGATCACTAATACGCTTCTCGGTCAGCAGCACCACGGAGTCCTTTCCTCGGACACCAATGGAGGTCAGACCGCTGGTCTTAACGGCCTTGAAGGCGTACTCTAGGTTGCTTAGAGAACGGTACCAACCTGGTAGAGGCGTCCCTCAGGGCTGAACACTGTAATGAAGTATTCGTGGCCTTGGTTGCTGCGGCTCATTTCAAAAATATTTTAAATAGTGCATATCCTCTCTGCGGTCTTAACAGCAGCTATCCGTGATCACATGCTGGTCTTCTTCCTTGGCTTCTCCTCCTCGACATAGTCGGGGTTGCGCCGCACTATTACGAAGTTCTCCAGAATTGTGTCCTGAATGGGGATGTATTCCTCAGTGGCTAATTCTGCTCGCTCGCCCTGGTTCACTAACACTGGCGATGTGTGCGTCTGGAAGCCAGTGATCTTCTTAGGCTTACCCGCGTGACCGACTACGTCAATGGCCTGTCCCACTCGCACGTTCAAAGGCATCGGTTCCAACTTGTCATTAAGCTGTATAAGACCAAAGTTTACCACGAAGCACATTTTGGGGTACATGCTAAGAGCAAGATAGAAAGTGAAGAAGTGATACTTGCCGCAGATGTACTCCTTGAGGTCCTGCATAGCGGTCACGAAGATGAGAATGCCTGCCATACTAACCTTGTTGAACAAGAACTTTTCGCTGTAGTACGGGTTGATGGTGAGCATGCCCTGCGATAAGTATTGATTGTACCTTTCCCATGTAAAGGAAACCTTGAGCCAAACGAATGCACAACACTAAGTTGGTATCTTTGTAGTAGTAACCGGCCAACTTGCGGAAGATATCAGCCAAACGGGCGTGGTTGGTACCTGCTCCGATAAGTCCCATAGCGAGGATAGCTTTGCAAGCTAGATCGCTGTCGCTATCGTAGGCCAGTTTCTGAAGAATGTCCATTACTTGGATCTTGGGGTTAGACAAATGCAGAACAGCGATAGCTAATGGAATGATCCTTTTGTTCTCCGGAGTAGCAAAATGAAGGGCGTGGAGCACAAGTCGCATGGCCATCTCATTGCCTACTTCCTCACTTGAAGCGATGAAGGCGAGCCCAAGAATACCCATCTAGGAGTGTTTAGTCTCGGAGGCGAATTCATTAGCCATCTTTTGGACCTTCAGCACGTTACCGCTTCCAGTATAAGCCATGCTCTCCACAATAATTTCGAAATATTTCTTGATGGGGTGTTCAATGGTGCCGAGAGTCTCCACCACAGCCTCGCACTTCGCCTGCTGCCCCATGAATAACAATCCCAGACCGACACCGAAGAGCTTTGCCCAGTGACTATTTAGATGTTCCTCCTTCCTCTCCCAAAGGGTTTGGATAATAGCATTCGCTATGCCGTCATCACACTTCCCAACATAGACCAAACCAAGGGATAGTGCAGCGAAAGCACTTTGCTCAACAGGAAGAGTATCACTCAAAAGAACCTTCTGGAGGAGCTCTGAGATATCCTCACGAGCCTTTCCAGCAAATGCAATACCCAATCCCAGGATAGCACACACCTTCTGAATTGGTGGAGAATCTTCACTGCTGACCTGCTCTTCTAGCAAAGCAAAAGCAATATCGTTCTCGTCGTAGATTCCTGAACTGCTCAGTCCAATACCCAAGAATGAACCAGCCTTGACGTACTGGCCTTCGTTATCGTAGTAGGGCATAATCTGGTCATTGATGGAGTCGGTGTACCACAAATTTAGCATACCGAGACTGGCCACAGCGGCAATCTGCCCCTCATCCTTGACTTCGAATATCCATGGCTGCTTTCTCTCCTCAGCTTCAACGTTGGGATCTTCGATGATCAGCGTATCTCTCTTCAGACCGGCGTTGACGAAGGCGTTTACGTAAGTGTTGAACAGTGCAGTTGTTGCAGCGGAGATATCTGAGCTCTTGCCTTTCTCCTCGAGATGTGCCTTGAAAATATCTTCAGGTTTCTTGGGGTCAGCAACCTCAAGATCCTTGGCGAGTTCCAGATAGAATTCAGAGAGCTTGCTATTGGAGATAATTTTGGTTTCCTCTTCGCCAAGGTCAGGGATGAAGATCTTTTGCCTGGCAGAACAGAAAGCCAACTGCTTCTTGATGAGATCATCGGGGCACTCATCGAACAGCTGCTTGATCTTATCATGGTCGTCGAGTCGGATGGCGACTCGCATGGCATAGGTGTATTCGTCAAGGCCCAACGCAATATCGTAGAGAATATTAAGAGTCTTACTCATCTCGTCGTTGTCGGCACTGTAGTTGGCAGATGCACTGAGATACATGTTAACTTTGCTGAAATTGGCCTTAGTGACGTAGCCTTTAATGTCTTCCAGCTTGTCCACAATAAGCAGCAGATCGATGGCGTCGTGCTCTGCGTTATTCTCGATGAAGTAGGGAACGATTTCATCGACCAGTTCGATCAGTTCGTTGAAAGGCTCGGCGTTAGCAACTCGAATATCATATTCCTTGCCGATGTCGCTGGCCAGGTGGCTGAGGTATTCATGGCCCCAGTTTTTGAAGCCGGAGCGTGTTCCCTGTAGGAGGTAGCCCAAACTTGCCCGACTATTCTTCTCAGCGAAGATCATTGATTGCACTGACAAGAAATCCGCAACGTTTTTCTACGGTTAAGGGCTTCGGTACCTTATGGTCGCTATCGAAAAGGTTGAGCATGTAGTCGACAATATCCTTGTAGTAGGTCTTCAGAAACTTGAATGGCTTTGGAACGCTTGTCATAGTTGTCGTGGTCGCCTTGATGATGGCGGTGAGTTCAGCCAGTGCTAACTCGGAATCTGACTGGTCGTCACCCACCATGCGAGCCACCAGAGCGTCAATCCTGTCCTTGAGTTGCTTATCTTCGAGGCTCTAAGGTTAGAGACACCGGCTACCAGATCGTCTTCTTTCTTCTTATCCTTCTTGTCTTTCTTTGCAGCCACAGGGTCCTTCTCCTTGTTGTCACGCACGGGTTCGGCCATGATTTAAAAAATATTTAAATTATAGGACGGTCACTTCGCCACGGCTATCCCGCCCTGACGACAGATACGTCCTGCTCGTCATATTTGTGTGCAGTTTGATTGGATATTATCGAGTAGGGTTGGTCTTTCGTCCCCCAAGAAACATCTTCGGAGATATCCTACCCTGACTATTATTCAAAAATATTTTAAAATGAAGGAGCAGTCGATCACCGTGGACCCTCAATTCGACCCCTACTGTCAAGAACGGATGGGAACAACCATCCTTGCCGTAAAGTTCAATGGAGGAGTCATCGCCGCTGCTGATACTCGTAAGCTACCCATGTGAACGTAGGAACCTCCTCGGGCTCGTTCGTTGCTGATCGTGCTGCCGATAAGATCGACTATGTGCACGACCGAATCATTGTGCTGCGAGCAGGTGCTGCCGCAACCAGCCAGAATGCTGCTAGGAAGGTTCGCTACTTAATCGATGCACACAGCATTGAGCTAGGCGGACTACCCCATGTTAAGACTGCAGCGAAGATGTTCTCAAAATTGAGCTACGAGAAGCAATTGGATGCTGCCTTCATTGTCGCAGGCTGGGACCCCTATGAAGGAAGCGGAGTCTTCAACATCAGCATGGGCGGATCATGCATAGAGAGGGACTGGACGATGGCCGGTTCAGGATCCGGTTACATCTACGGTTTCGTGGATTCCAACTACAAGGTAAGCAGCTATTGCTAGCTCAGCCAAACATGTCATTCGAAGAGGCACGAGAGTTCTGCATTAAGGCTATTTCGCTGGCTCAGGCTCGAGACGGCAGCTCCGGAGGTGCTATCAGGCTCATGCGCATTACCAAGTAGGGTACACAACGTGAGTTCTTGGACTACAAGGAACTTCCATACAAGAAGTGATGTTGCGAGAGATATATCCCAGTGGTATCAGTTGTTTTCGACGGAGCAAGCAAGGCACACTCCGAATTGTGCGCATCCTTCTGATTGACAGCTCGTGGGGTGTCCTTCACAGCACTCACATACTTCTCGTTCTTCTTAGACGACGGGGCGAGTCGGCTTGGGAACATTGTGGTACCTTCGATAGATTTCTGCACAGTAGGGGCAGCTAGCAAGCCCTGCAGTATGCCCACCCCCGAATATTCTCTCTAGACATTGTCCGTATTCCTTCAATTCGGCTTCAGAGTAGCTATCCATTCAACTTGTAAGTTTGTTACGCGGTGGGTTGATTGATAATAACATTCGGATCCACAAATGGAGGGCAGAGCTGTCGTCGAAATCGTCAAAGGTACTACCAGTGACTTACTTAGATCGGCTGTACTGGCTCTCCGACAGCTCGCATCCCAAAGACATTAAAAACGCCTTCTACTTCAGCATCGATAATGTCCGAATTGAAGTAAACTTAGGAACTCCAGTACTAACCATTCAACTTGGACTTTGGTCCTCTCAACCTTGGCAAGACCTGGCGCTATCTAGTTGAGCTGCAGAAGCTTATGGCTGACGCCACTTATAGGACTTCCACCCTCTACCACTACACTACCCTCAACCCAGCGAAGAGTGCTAACTCGGCTTACCTTATGTGTGCCTACCAAGTCTCTTTTTGCCTAACCGCAGGTGGTGGTGCTTGGCCGTACACCAGAACAGGCCTTCAAGCCCTTCCGTCACATAAAATTCATGGATTTCCGAGACGCCGGTTACGGAGAGTGCAGCTACAAATGTACAATCCTCGATTGCTTGCGCGGATTGAGTTATGCTGTTAAATTGGGCTGGTTCAACTATAAAACGTTCGATATCAAGTTCTACCAACACTATGAGCAAGCCCATAATGGTGATATGAACTGGATCGTACCCGGCCAATTCATCGCCTTCAGTTCTCCAGCCTAACAGCCACGAGACTCTGACGGAGTATAATTTACCCTTAAGCAGAATCGACAGTTCACCCCCGCTGACTACATTCCCATCTTCAAAAAGCTTAACGTTAAGACAGTAGTGAGGCTGAACAACAAGACATACGACCCCTCAACATTCACCAAGAATGGCATTCGCCACGTTGAAATGTACTTCACTGATGGCACGGCGCCATCGCTAGAAATCGTTGATCGGTTTCTCGAGCTGGCCGAGACTACGGAGGGGGTCATAGCAGTGCATTGCAAGGCCGGTCTAGGACGTACCGGGACTTTAATCGGTTGCTTCATGATGAAACATTTCCAGTTCAACGCAGCTGACTTCATTGGATGGATAAGGATATGCAGGCCAGGGTCAATTCTCGGTCCTCAGCAACACTTCCTTCTTGACCAAGAGAAGCAACTCAAGGAAAAAGGTCTCTCATCACCATTATGGAAACAAACTTCAGCGAAGTTAGACGAAAGCGAACTCACAAAGCAAGTGAAGGTAAGATGACGCTTACTCATAGAATTTCAGTGTGAAGGACAAAAATAGCGTGATGGACGAGCGGTAGAAGGAAATTCAAGTCTTTGGAGAGGCCGGTCAGGGCTAACGATTGGTAAATTCTAAGGCCCGGCGGCAGCTGAGAGGCGGTTCACTGAATGTGGTACACTTCGGCTAACACCAGAGAAAGCGATCGCCGGTTTGACAGAGCTTTGTTGGCATTGCATTGAGCTTATAAACAATATCATCCATGAACAAGTTCCTAAGGGATTTATCGTACGTTGGGGTGAGAAACGCTGTTGCACGCACCTTGCCAAACTTCGACCAGTATCTCACAGCAAGCAGACTGCCCCCTGTGCCGAGGATTGTGGTCTACTCAAGCGATAATCAGCTATCGCATGAGGTGGTGGAAAGGTAACCATAGCCATGCAACGCAGTATCTTCCCGTCAATGAAGTGGTTGGCCCCCTCCACTGATGATGTTGCTAAGTCTGATGAAGAAATCACGAGAAACATCGCTAACCAGTTGATCACTAGTGAAGGACAGGCCCCGCAGGGTTATATCGTTGAGGGTTTCCCGTTCAACGTAAAGCAAGCATTGCTACTGGACCGCTACATTAAAGGAGTCAACCTGGCTATCTATTTCCGCAGTCAAAACAAGTCTCACGAGGAGACCATCACTGAGCTGCTGGATTACTACGATCAGAGGGTACACTTGCTGCTAATGACAGGGCAACCTTGTAACCTGGAGCTTCTCCAAGAAGCCAAGCACGCATCAGATTCGCAAGCTTTGGCACGATATTCTTGCCAACATCAAGCTGTCATCATGATAAGCGGCTCTAAGAACGAATCGAATCAAATCAGTCGTCAAGCAGTTCTTCCTCCTCTAGCTCCTCAGTCTCGCCATCAGCGTACAGGATCTTTGTGGTGGTTTGCTTGTAGTGCTTCCCACCTCGGGTTACGGTCGTCGACTTTGTCGTCTTTTTCTTGATAATACGCTACTCCTCCTCCTGTGGAGGTGGTTGAGGGGCCAGTTTGCTGAAGGGCTTTTCTGACGGCATTGGTTTGTGCAGTGGTGCTAATTTGCTTGGCGAACTGAGCGTGTTCGATGGCTCCCGAGGCAATTCCTTTTCCTTATGTGGAAATTTTGATCCGAGTTCAATAGCCTATTTATTGTCTCGAGCACTTTACCCGATATTAACAACGAAGTAGGACTCTCCAACGGCTGCACCGACCATCTTCAAAACGGGGCTAAGCAACTTTCTTCTAGCTGTTCTTTTCTTATCCCCGTCTCCGACGAGCAGGAGGATCAGCATGTTTGAATAGGTGTCCTCTGAGCTGCGGTTCATTATGATGTTATTGATCCCCTCATGGTGCACACAGTACCGTTTAAGAAAGGTAATGTAGTTGGTTAGACCTTCCTCAAGCTTTCCTGTTTACCCTTCCAATTCTAGTTCGAGAACCTGATCGGTAGATGCTGCACACAAG
>ERZ724508.73-NODE-73-length-66139-cov-5.359043_pt1 | contig 66139 bp, 103 predicted proteins | sample MGYA00376041_ERZ724508 | MGnify/ENA primary metagenome ERZ724508 (study PRJEB28724, sample SAMN07190887) | wastewater metagenome | isolation source: effluent of sewage treatment plant in Hong Hong | place: USA: Christiansburg, Virginia | collected 2016-03-01 ...
CGAACTGAGTGCTTATTGACTGACACAAAAACTGGTAATGCTGCTGTTAAAACCGAGCATGATTCATTACACTGTCTAATACAGTAATGTTTGGTACGATGGTGCTCCAATTTGCGCACTCCTGCCTCTGAGAAACAATGCTTAATCGCCAATCTGACTTATCCAATATCCGTAGCAAATACATCATTATAGGTTGCTGATGATCGCACGTGTGTAGTCCTTCGTTGATGACTTTCCACCCAGGTCTCGTGTGATGTGCCGACGCTCACGCAGAACCTTAAACGTTGAGTTTTCGATACGATCCGCATAGGAGTCTAGGTTTATGTGGCGCAGCATCTAAGTTTTCTATCGTGAAGTACCATGGTGGCTGAGAGAAGTAGTGCTGTGGGGTTGGCCAGTCCTTTTCCAGCGATGTCAGGAGCCGTTCCGTGCACAGCCTCGTATACTGCACAATCTTTCCCGATATTTCCTGAAGCCGTCAGACCAAGCCCACCGATGAGCCCAGCACAGAGGTCGGACACAATGTCTCCGTAGAGGTTGGGCATAACCATAACGTCGACAGTATTAGGATCTCGAGCGAGATGCATGCAGACAGTATCAACCTGCTCTTCCTTGTACTCAATTTCGGGATAGCGTTTAGCCGTTTCTGCCGCAGTCTGAATGAACAGCCCATCTCCCATCTTCATTACACCAGCCTTGTGACAAGCCAGCACCTGCTTGCGTTCTGAATAATTGGAGTGCTTACTGTACTTGCGAGCATATTCGAAAGCGTATTCGGTGATGTTTTCGCAGGCCTTCTTTGAGATTATCTTTAAGTTCTAAACCACGCCAGGAACCACTTCGTGTTCGAGTCCGCTATACTCACCTTATGTGTTTTCTCGGATGGTGACCACATCGACTCCTGTATAAGGAGTATCTACTCCTTCAATGCTTCTGCATGGTCGAACGTTGGCGTAGAGCTGCAGTCTTTTTCTAAGTGTAACGTTGAGGGAGCGGAAACCCTTGCCTATTGGCGTCTCGAAAGGCCCCTTCAATCCGACCTTGTACTTCCGTAGAGCCTCCAAAGAATCGTAGGAGATGAGATCCCCATCTGATGTTTGCCCACTTGTGTGGATATCATGGTATTCGAACGCCACGGGCACTTTAAGGTGGTTGAAGATGTCAACAACAGCCTGGGAGATCTCGGGACCGATGCCGTTGCCAGGAAACAGCACAACTTTCTGATGCTCAACCACAGGCTTATGCTACTTGGTCTCTTTGTGGCTACCAAAGCGTTGGCTCAGCCGTAGCAAGCTCCTTGCGCAGCCAAACATCCCAACTTGACTAATATTATAAAATATCAGGTTGGTCGAGCAAAGCAGCCACAGCACAGCACTTTCAGCAACACCAGCAACGATACCTTCGGTTTGAGGTAATTTCGGACTATTGGCGACTCGCTTTTGCCATACACCGAATCGAGCACTTCTTGGCGTAAGGTGAGGTGCTGAAGCATCCACATCACCAGCTCGTGATGCTGCCACCTTGCTGCGACCTCCACCGGCAGTTAGGGATAGCGACCACTTACCATCGACTGTAAAGTGAGGTCAGCTTCCTTTCGAAATAGAAACTCAATGATCCTTCGGTGACCGTGCTTGGCTGCAATGTAGGCTGCGTTGTAGCCAGTACTGTTGTGCTTGTTGATGAGGTGTTGTGGGTTGATCCGTTCGTACATATTGCGTTTTGGATCTTAGGCTAGCATTCGCTACATCTCATCGATTGCATCGCTGCGAGCCAGTTCAGCGAGCCGAACAAACTTATCTACAAACTCGATGCGGTCCATCACTTCGTCAGCTTGGCTGGGTCTTGCTGGGAGCTGTGCCCCGCTGATCACTCCTTTTGAGGCGAAGGTAGAACTTATCTTCAGTGTTAACTCTTTTTCGATTTCCTGACTCAGAGAACGCTGAACTCTCAACGATTACCGCATCTTGGCATCGTATATGCACACTATTGAATCCCCCTCCTTGGAGGATGAGACTTCCGATGTGGACTTCGCTCGTGGCTCTGCTTCTCCATAACTGGCCTTATCGTCAGCAGTTTTCATGATATTGTTACGATTACAGTACACCACACCCTCGACCAACCCATAAACCTTCCCCAACAAAACAAACGAAGGTTGTGATTATTCCTCTTTCTCTCTTTCCCATGCATTCAACGGGATCTCTTTGAGCGCGTCAGCTGGATCAATGTAGGTTGTAATCTTGCATTCAGATGTCCCTATCATTGTTTTCATCCTTCGCTCCGTGAATTGTTGAATATTAATTAATATGCAGTGCTTCCGCAGACAGCTCTTTCGCAACACAGAGTCGATGAGGATGGCCATGGCTTGGACCAATACACAACTTCACAAGCCGTCTGAAGGTACTGTTCGCAAGGTGACGCTGATTCCCGGAATTGGTATTGGACCTGAATTGGCAAGTACCCTACTCAACTGACTTCAGAAAGCGTTGTGTCAATATTCGAAGCCGTCAATGTCCCAGTGGTATTCGACCGCATCGATAACTTTTCGTTTGAGGATACCAAGTCCAGAGAGCTGCTGAAGAAGAACAATTGCATTCTGCTCGGAGTTATGGTGCCGGAGCGAGGTGTCAAGGCTAAGTACAACGACAATCACAAGTTCTACAAGTACCTAGACCTTTACGCCAACGTTAATCTATGTTTTTCGATTCCCAGCATTAAGAGTAGGCACTCCAACGTCGATATAGCTGTCATTCGGGAGAACACAGAAGGTAATTGTGTCAGCAATCTTAGGCGAGTTCTCTGGTATCGAGCATGAAGTGTATCCCGGTGTTATGGAATCGTTGAAGGTCACAACCAAAAAGTCTTCGGCGAGGCTGATTGAGTATGCCTTCGAGTTCACCAGAATGAGCGGAAGGAAGAAAATCACTGTCATCCACAAGGCCAACATCATGTAATGCGTTGGGTGATGTAGGAAGCTAGTTGATGGGCTGTTTTTGGATACTGCAAGGGAGATTGCCAAGAAGTACCCCTTCATCAAGTACGAGGAGATGATCGTTGACAATACCTCCATGCAGCTAGTCAAGAACCCGAGCCAGTTCGATGTGATGGTTGCACCCAACCTCTACGGCAGCATTGTTTCGCACATCTGCGCGGGTATCACAGGAGGAGTCGGAATGACACCAGGTGCGTGTATTGGTTCAGAGTATGCTCTATTCTCACAGGGCCTTCCACATTCTGGCATGAGCATTGCCGGTAAAAACCAAGTCAACCCAACTTCCATGCTGATCAGCAGTGTGTTGATGCTTCGTTATCTGGGCTTGCCAATATTCGCCGACAAGATTAACGCAGCTCTCATCAAGACACTCAACGATGGAAATATTCGCACTCTGGACATCGGCGGTACGGCCTCCACCTCCGAATACACCAATTAAATTATAAGGAATCTATGAGGAGAAGCTACAAATGTTCCGTATATGATCATTCAAACTTACCAGCAGTTTCGGTGTCGTCTTCGTTTCGTTCGTAGTCTATTAATTTGGCATCATTTTTGGATGGGGTTGTCCAGTAGAGGATTGCTGGAAGCAGCACCAACCCGTGGAAGACTCCCATGAGGACGATACCGAGGTACATGCGGAAGTAGTATAGCCGGAATAGCGTGGATTTTGCGAAGGCAAGGACCACAACTCCTACGAACTTGGTGAGACCGATGCCGATGAACACTGACGAGCCTGTTTCTCTGAGAGTGTTCTCCAGCCTCTTCATCCTGGGACCAGTTTCCTTGGAATAGGTGATGGCAACGTGTGCTGTAAACTCAACTGCCAGTCCCACGCACGTGATGAGATTGACCACTGAGATGGCGTTAATTTCGATGATAAAGCCGTGATCCTTGAAGAGGAGGTTGTCAAGGTATACTATTCCGATGAGGTTAAAGGTGGTGATGAGCACAGCCAGAGTAATCATAAAGGCCAGCTTGATGTTTTGAATAAGAACCACTGCCAGGAAGACGACTGCAAGCGCAAGTAACAAATTTTCGACTGCGATGGACCTGATGTACGTGTACTGATCGTAGTAGATGTAGAACAGAGAATAGGGGAAGGCCTTGGAGTTGGGATAGTTGTCGGTAAAGTTCTTTGTGATTTTCGTGATGGTCTGCCTTGCAGATTCAGCAGCCTTGATGTAGTCCTCAGACTTTCTGAGAGGAGTATGCATAAATCGAAGCCTTGACGATTTGATGGTGCCGTCATCGTTGAAACTAATGTCCTTATTGTACTGCTCACCACAGATACCGTAGGTCTGGCAACACGATGATCCGATTTCAACTGCCATGAACTTTCTCAACTGCACCTCAATAGGATACCGATCGATATCTTGAGTGTTGCAGGCTATGTTCCAGGCTTACTTGGGGTTCCGGAAGTGGTTGAACACTCCAATCCAGGAATACACTGGTGGCTGAACCATCTCCAATCGAGAAAGTCCATTGGACATGTCATCAATCACCTTAATGTGGTCTGGGTTGAGATAGTCGAAGTTCTCCAGCACAATGTAAGCAGGTGGACCCACCTCAATAAATTTCTTCTCATAGGTGAAGTAGTTGAACAGGTCCGATTCCGTTTCCATTGAAATCTGTTCGTTCAGGCCCACTGGAATCTTGAATATGCCCATCACCGACAGGGTTATTAACCCGCCGAAGAAGAGTAAGATAACAACCAAGCAGATAGGGTTGGCAATTAGTGGGGCATATTTCTTTGCGAATGTTCTCTTCCAGAAGCCATCCTTTGGCTGGGGCTCCTCTTCTGGAGGAGCTGTTCGGATGCAGCACATCAAATCGATTCGACTTGATTCCCTTCGTTCTTCGTCCCAAGCCATGAACACCACGAAGGCTGTGATTTGGAAGATGAAGTCAAACAACACTGCAAGTGCTGCTTGCAGGCAGAAGCTTTGGAGTGCTGGCATCTTTGTTAAGGCACCAACCAAGAAGGCGAGGGTTTCACAGATGGCTGCTGTTGTGATACTTGGGCCAACCTCCTTCAAGCCCTCTGCTAACCGATGCTCGAGAGGGATTGTCCTACCCACTTTCTTCTGATTTTCCACTGCATTCTTGATGATGAACATGTTATCTACTCCTATAGCCAAGATCAGGAAGGGAATGACCTCTCCACTAATCATTGTAAATCCGATGTCAAGGTACGCAATGATGCCCATCGAACAGATCACGGAGCATATCACAATGAGGATACCTAGCAAGGCTAGAGAAAACCCACTATCGCGGAACGACGGGAATCGACCTATGGCGATTCCTACGTACAGGAACATGAGGCTGTAGCTGATGACCACAATCCACAGGTTCTGGCTGGTCTCATTAGTGAGCTCATCGGGAATAGACCTCTCAGCCATATATTGAAGTTTGGCGTTGAGAACCTTCCCAGTGAGATCGTTTAGGTTAATCTTAAGTGGCCAGGTGTCGCTTCCGATCTCCACACTGCCATCAGCAGAAACGTTAAAGAACTTGCGACATTCGTCAATCCACGATCCATTATTGGCATTGTACTTCAACAGTATGTCCTCAAGAACATCCTTCTCCCAGTTTTCTGCATTCTCCTTGGTATAGTCATCGTTGTTGAGCAGATACGTTAGCATTAACGCCTTGGCTTCGATCCAACAAGGTTTACAGGGGATCGTCTCGTTGGTGGTATGTTCGTTGGCGCAGCTTATCCCTCCGAAGATAGACTCCTTGAGCACGGGAATGCCATTGACGTCGGAGCACGGGATGCGCGATTTGGGGTCTCGTGAACGAATGCACAGATTCGTAAACTGCACGTCGGTATCATTTGCGAGGTCGGTGATATTCATCTGCCACATATCCAGCGGAGCTGCATAACTTTAGTGGTGTACATGGGTGGTAGCATCCCTTTGCATTAATTGGGCGGTAGCACAAGTCAGCGATGGTAGTGCTCCTGCCTTCAGCCGTGGTGTTCTTTCGGTTGATCATCGACTCGATGAAGTACATCGCGTACAGGTAGTTCTTGTTATCGTTCGAGAGGAGATTACGGTTACCGTCATCAGTCTATGTATTGGTGGAAGTCCTTTACCTGCGTCATCATGATTTGTTCGGTGCGGAAGAAGGCGCCAAAGTTGTCGTTGAAGTACATCTCCTACTTGTAACCCTGGCTGTCCTTGCTGACCCATAGACTTTGAGGATCAGTTTCCAGCCGAATGTTGAGCAGCCCCAGGGCCAGCAAGGCGGTAGTCGCTAGCATGAACACCATCACGCAGAAGCGGTTACGATTGTCAAAGCGTGCTAGCTTCTCGAAGACAGTCTAGAAGTCCATGTTGACCGAGAGATTAATAATATTATTACGGTGACATTTAAAATGGGGTAAGTGTTAGTTAGCCCGAAGCACTAACAGTTCATGGTGAGCCATTTGCATGAGTGTTAGTGTTGGAAAATGGCAGCCATTCTTCCTTAAATTATTTCATGGCGCTTTCTAAAGTAAAGCACGGAACCACTGGCTAGGATAGTATTGTTAAACTAGAAGCAAACATCCGCACTAGTCACCTATAATCTATTCTTTCCACTCTACCAAGGTTTAAATGAGCGCATTCAAGAAAGAGCAACCCGACGACTTCTTCGATCCCAACAAGCTTTCCGAAAGCTCACTCTGCAAGTACCAGGTATCGCCCAACGATATACTCCAGAGCTACTTCAAGATTGAGTGTCCGCCTGAAGAGCTCAAGGAACGTATTCGCAGTCACTTTTACAACGAGTTCAAAGTCGACACCAACGTAGTGCTTGAGCGCTTTCTCAAGCTCAAGCGTGACGAGAAGGAAGTTAGGTAGTAACCAATGTCTATCGTAGGAGATCCGGCCGTGTTCGCCCGAAACCTGCTAATCCCTGACCGTGTAATTACCGTTGGTGATGCTCCCCATCCATATGATTTAGCAATTCACAGGCCATCGTAGAATTCACCGGGAAGCGTTTGAGCTGTCGCGCTCGAACCCTACCGATATGATATTATCAGATGGAGCCGAAGCTTCAACAAACACACACCATCAACCCGCTCTACACAGACCTTTACCAGTTCACGACGAGCTATTCGTACTTCCTGTGCGGGAAACACAACCAAAATGCTAGCTTTGAGTGTTTCTTCCGCAAGCATCCGTTTAAGGGATAATACACCATCCTTGGAGGGGTCAAGGAAACCCTTGCCTTCATCCAGAGTTTCCAGATTACGGAGGACCATGTGGCCTACCTAAGATAACGTTTTCCGCATATGAAGAAGGAGTTCTTCGAGTGGTTGTTACAGCTCAAAACCGATTCTCTCCAAATCGAGGCTTTCCGATAGGGTGATATCGTGTTCGCCAATGAACCTATTCTAACGCTGACCGGGCCCTTGGCACTGTGCCAGCTCCTGGAAACTCCAATTCTAAACCTAATTGGGTTTGCTACCTTGGTAGCAACCAACGCTAGCAGGATGGTAACTGCCGCTAACGGGAAAGACTGTGTGGAGTTTGGTATCAGACGCGCTCAAGGCCCAGATGGCGGACTTACAGCCAGCGAATATGCCTACCTCGGTGGGTTTATTGGAACTTCCAATGTTTAGTGTGGAAGGTTACACCGAATTCCGACAGTTGGTACAATGTCCCACGCCTACATTACTTCGTTTGAGGGCCTCGACGACGCATAGGAATTCGAACTAAACGGCATAAAGATTAAGGAGGCTACACTGAAATGGAGAACTAAGCTTGGCCTCGAGAAGGCTCATGCTGGAGAATTAGCTGCCTTTCTGATGTACGCCCGAGCCTTCCCCGACGGAGTTGTCACCCTAATTGACAGTTTTAGCACCTTGGATTCAGGCATTCAAAACACAATAAGTCTGTGTGCTGCCCTGGCCGAAGCAGGAATTAAAAACTTTGGCTGTCGGCTCGACTCGGGAGACCTGAGGGACTATGCAAAGTACATCTAGCTTCATGTAGAAAGTGCAAGGCTATCTGGGCGAAGGTCTTTCCCTTCAATATTCCACTAAAAGTGTTAGCTTCCAACGACCTGAACGAAGAGTCAATAACCGAGATGGAGAAAAATGGTTGTGAGATCGACACTTATGCCATCGGTACCAATATTGCAACCTGCCAAAAGCAGCCTGCTTTGGGTCTGGTCTACAAACTTGTATAGTTTAAGTAACGACTGACCATGAAGTTCTCGGAAGAAAAGGAGAAAATCACTCTGCCAGGAAGGAAGAGTGTCTACCGCGTGTGGACGTAGTCTGAATCGGCAAGCTTCGACCTCGTTACGTACTTTCCTGAGTTATTCAGTCTGAAGTCTCAGTAACCAAAGACAGGAGAGTCAATAACCGTGGTCTCTGCTGCCAATCCCATGGAACGTTACGAGACTACCATCCGAAAGCTGGAGCAGCTTAACCAACAGGTCTTTAATGCCAAACTACTATATCCCATTGACGACATCCATGCGGCGAAGAAGTTCAGTGAGGAACGTCGGAAAATCCTAAAGAAGGGTATCTTCAAGCTCGAGAAACCCGAGAAGCACCGATTATTCCTCAGCCTGGACTACTACCGACTGTTCGAACAAACCATCGAAAAGAACATTGTCCTTCGCGATATGGCATGATTATTGAAGTGTAGTCAACATATGCATACAATCACATGGGTGTTTCTTGCTATGCTTGCTTGATATATTCATCAAAGAAGGCTGAACGCTCCTCGTAGCACTTGTATCGACAGTCGGGAGTTCGCACGAATGCCGGGGTTAATTTCGACCTTTATGATAGGCAGTAGTGGAAACACTGTTCCATTTACATCACTTGCTGTCCCACTGCCTACTTAATCTTGCTCCAAGCGTATTGGTGACATTCCTACCTAACACCTCCCAGTCTCCTCTCCAAAGCCTTCATCTCTGCGAAGCTGCTGGCACTTGACTCTCTTACTATCTTGACGCCACGATCAAAGAAGCACTTCATAGACGCCTTTTCGTAGTGCCTGAAGAGAGCTATCCTTTCATCGACCAATCTCTCATCCACGCCAACAATAGGATCTTTTGACATTAAATAATAGTGGTGTTGCCGCTACTACTCTGCTACTCTGCTACTCTGCTACCTGCATACACTGGCCGCTTCCCTTTTAGGCTGACCTACATTCACAATGACTGCCACCCGAAACGGTTGTCTCAAAATTGCTAAATGCAATCCCCTGGTTCTCCTTCCCTGGAAAAGTGTATCTCCCGGCCGGTAAAGCCGGTGATTGCAGCCATTGTTGATATTATAAATTTGATTTACGAGCATGCTTCCGAAAGCAAAGTACAAGTACCTTCACTTCAAACCGGCTTACGAAACGCCATTGGTCTTCGGTACCAGCTACTTCGACATCTCCAATTCTGATCTGTGTCAGTGGAGTCTTCAATCGTTCGAACTTATCGAATGTTGGCCCAAAATTACCGAGGCCTACTACGTGAAGCTACGGGCTCTCGGCCCACACTCATTGGTGCTCGTCGAAAATGATACCCTCAAGGTCTTCGATACCGCCAGCGGCAGCTTCACTGACGTTGTTCAGTTGGAAGAGTTCATCGAGGAGATCGAAACACTACCCGATCAAGGGTTGCTGGTATGCACTGTGGCGGGCCACGACTAAATCACAAAGGATGTGATCAAGTTCAAACTAACCAAGGAGGGCAAGTTGCAGCAAGAATCTCGGGTACCCGCAGACTTCGCCGACGATATCTACGATGCTGTGTTCATGCTGAGGTTTTTCCCCAGTGGCAGGTGCTTCCTCTATAAGAAGGGTGCAGACAAGATCTACTAAATCCATTTTGAGGATAAGTAGGTGAAGGGACACATCATCCCTCTCACCACCACGGCATTGTTGGAGCTCGACAATAAGAAGGACTTTGCTGTAGCTTCCGAAGGTAAGATCGACATTAACGATCCCAGCAAGGGCAGTTTCTGTGGCTATATTGACTGTAAGGATGAGATCTACACCACCATCATCCAAATGGGCAAGGAAGATGTGCTGATCACAGCGAGCAACAAAGCGGTTAAACTTTGGCCGATGAAGGAGTCCAAAGCCTAACCCAAGATCTTCGCGAAGTCCGATCGTGTGCAGTTCGATCGCCTGCAAATCAATGGGAAATTATTGGTGGGGTTATCGGACAAGGCCAAGACCATTGCAGTATGGGATCTCAACACCCAGGAAGTAGTGAGGATGGAACGACTACTCAAGCAGGAATTGCAGCGAGGCATTAAACTGAATGAGAAGCATCTGTGCCTGGTGGTGAAAGTGCTTGATGAGACTGAGGAATCGCTTTCGTACCACCACAAGCTGGAAGTCTTGAACATCGAAACCGACCAAGTTACACGTAGCCGCGAAATTCGAAAGGCTGGCTTCAACATCAATGTGGAATCAGTGGTGAGGTTCGATGACGAAACCATTCGCTTCATCTGCTACTCCGATAGTCAAGAAAAGCCCAAATAGTATCTGTTTACCTGGAAACCCGAACTCAAGGAGAAGGATATGACCAAGGTCGACCTACTTATGAAGGCGCCCATCACCAAGCTATACCCGTTCGACCGAGTGCTCTTTGCCATTCCTCCCAAGGAAAAGGTAGCAGTGTTCAACGCCTTCGGAAAGAGCGATTGCCGCACCCAGCTCACCATCTGTTCACACGCCATGAAGCGAGTGGGAGAACTTATGCTCGAAGGTTGCTATGAGAACCTTGAACTGGCAATTGAGGATCACCTCTACATCATCGAACGTGACCGCACTTAAATCATCAGCTACCATGGCGGAAAGTTCAACCGACTGCGGGACATCAAGATCAACCTATCCAGTATCCACTCCATTGGAGGGTATGTACTAGCAGTCAACCCTACAGGTGACCGCCGTCTCTACGACCCGCGCTTTGATGATCTACTAGTTAAAGCCGATGTCGAGACTACCGAACCAATTCAGCAGATCGTGGCAGTGCACCCGAAGAAGTTCCTGGTGCTATACAAGAACCACCGAATCGAGTCGTGGGATGTCGATAGGGACGAAATCCAGCAGAACAAGCTGAGCCTGGTGGTTGTGGATGTCACCGCCAACGAGGAGAACCTATTCGTGACCCAGGAGGACCGCATTGAAGTGCTTGACCTGCATCGGGTTTTCGAATGAGAAGGACGTTTGGTTACGGTATTACGATCATTGGCTAATCTATCACTACATAATGCCATTCATAAGGCCGTAGTTAACCCTGTCGATTTTGCTGGGAAGCATAGCAACCATTTCAATGCTCATCTGCTATTCCTTCTGGAATTCGTTCTGGAACTTCTCCTGCTTCTTCAGTGAGGTGATATAGTCGCGTAGTGCAGTGTAACTTTGCAGGGCTTTCTTCAGGAATTCCACTCGCTCCTTATTATCATGGCTATAAAGTCGTGAGTAGGCTTTGGCTTGGTTGAATTTGCTGTTGATCATCGATTGATAGTACTCCACGTTCTTGTCGATATCGGTAGATTCCATCAACGTTCGCTCGATGTCACAGTAGAAGCTAATGGATTGGAAACCGCAGTCGTTCATAGCTTTGACTTTGTTCAGCGAGGGGATCTTCTCCCGACTGGACTCAAACAGGATCTTGAACTTGGTCTCGAAGAGTTCGTTGCAGATCGAGGCGAGCTCCATAAGTACACGTTCCCAAGTGTTCTGGTAGGCCTTCGGGTTGAGCTACTTGTGCAGGGGTAGCATTAGGTCTCTGCGGCGTTATAGCATGCCTGCAACCCTCTCCATCGACTAGTCGATAAGGCACAGTGATTTGTACAGCTTGGATTGGCTAAACAGTATATCCACATGTTCGGTAACGAAACCATCCAACACGTAGGTCTAGAGTGCCTTCTTATATTGTGTGTTCGCCTGCCTAAATACGCTTTTGCAGGCTTACAAGTCTTTTGCTACTGAGACTCTCGGGAATTTCAGATCTACACCCTCAAACTAGAATATCTTGCGACTAATGATGTCGTCTGCGTTGGGTTCGAATGGCTGTTGGCTTCTGATGTGTCTACAGCAGAAATCCAGCAGGTCCCTCAACATATTCCCCAGGCTTATGTACAGGTTGGCATGGCTCTTCTTCTTACCACCTTCCGGAAGTAGCTTCAGTCCCAACAGCAGCAAGTATTCAGCCTGAGCGAACATTTGATTCCCTTGATAGTACTCTGCGAGGCTGATGAGATTGCGAATGAACTCACCGAGCTCAAATGTTTTTGTCTTGAACTGGCGCTGAAGTGTTCTTCCGCAGAACTCTGCGGCCTTGTCCTTAAAACCCAGTTTGGTGTAGGCCTGTGCAAGATAGAAGTGGGTCAGTGTGTAACTACTCTCTAACTCTTTTTCATCGAAACCCCCCTCGTAGTAGTAACTGAAGCGGCCATTTGCCGCGTGTGTGCGATTGTGGTAGCAGCTCTACTGCTTGACATCTTGATGCGCCTCATAGACGACAGTAGCCTTGCCTAAGAGCGAGACACCTTCTTCGTTGAGATCGCGGTTTAGGTAAGTCAAGCCCAGCATGTTGTACACCGTAATGAGAACATTGTAGTACCTTTCCAGTGGAAAATCTTTGTCGAGCTTACTGAAGAGCTCCAAGCTTGCTTGGTAGGCTCTCACCGAATCAGAGAGTTGGTCAACGTCATTGTAGAGTTCACCGAGCTGAGCCTCGACAATGAAGGAATACTGAGTGGGCCTCACCTCTTTTAGAATTTTAATGGCTTTGTACTTGTTGTCGTATGGTCTCTCCTCATCGCAGGGCTGGGCCGCCCACCATTAGGCAAGTTCAATCGCCTCCTGGAACCCCGTCCGCAGGTAGTAGGTAAGTTCGTCCATGAGATTATTAAAATCGGTTTAATCAAATTCAAATGAAAGGTAAGCAGCCACCAAGTCGTGGAGCCTCCAGCAAGACACTGACTCGGTTGAACTTGGAGTGCGTAAGCAAGGACAGCAGCTGCGGCATGAACACCTTCGAAAGCGATACCAACCGGCTTATCCGGTCGAGGCTTACTGGTGGTAGTAGTGTCTGCCTGCACGACTCAATCGTATATAAAAACCTGAAGCTAACGACGATGGTGGAGAGTTTACAGACATTCGCAAACTGTCTGGACGACACGAAGTGGATCTTCAACGAATCCGAGAAGCTAATAAGCTAGCTGTTGGTGGAGATGAATGATATCCACGAATAGAGTACACTGAGGAGACTGCGCATCGATAGCATCGGAAGGGAGTACCTGAAACTCAAATAGCGGTTCGACCGGATCGATATGGGGGAAATCAAGAAAATTGTTGCGAGCTATATGACGGATTCGGCTTCGGTTGCTAAGCCTCTGCAATAGCAAAATCTCAATGTTAAGCAGCGCAAGCCTAGTCTTGTGGTGAATTCGAGTGGTAGCGCAAAACACCTGAACCATAAGTAGCCTTCTGGGCCTGTCGTGGAAAGACTGGAGCAAGAAGCTACTGCGCTGAGAAACAAAACCGTGCAGCTCGAATCAACTAACTTCCAGCAACAGCAGGCGATTCGGAATCTGGAAACCAAGCTCGAGGAGAAGAGCAAATAGTTAAGGGAAAAAGAATATAGCTTTAAAAAGGAACTTTCATTTCTGATTCCACTTGCCAACGATCGTTCTCAAGCAGAGCTTTCCACGGTCGATCGTCTCAAGTCAGTCCTAAAGCGTATAAGAGACTCCGGTAACCAATCCACCGATAGATAGCTCAATCTCCAGCTTATCGATTCCTATATCGTCAACCTCACAGTGTTGCAGGCACGCATCCGCGAGGAAATTGATCATCGCAATCAAAGCAGTTCTATGGAATTGAGTTAACTCTAGACCAAGAAGCATTTGCTGCGGTCGTAGATAAACTCGTTGGAAATGTAGAGCGCCAACCTTCGAGACTAGCGACAGGCAGTGGAAGCGTACATCAACAAACTCCAATCTAGTTACGAGCAGCGCAGACGCACAGAGTAGATGGAAAGCTTCAACACAACCACGAAGAGCATCAGGCCTCTAACGAAGACGACGAGCACCATGGAACCAGAACTGTACATGATGTTGATGGCCCAGGCTGAGACCATCGAGTAGCTACTCAGCCCTAATGACTGACTCTCTTTCAATTTTAAAGTGTTGCTGCTAATCAGATTGTAGTTATAGATGAAGGTATCACTTTCCGATCAGTCTGAGCAGGCTATTCATGGAGCCTAGCTCGTGGGGGTTCTCTTCTTCCGTGTGAAATATACAACTTTCCTCGGTGTCTTCGAAGAACCTCTCCTGGCCCAGCAGCTGTTGGCAATCCAGGATTTAGTGGGTGCCTCGATGCCTATACAGACCCCTCCCAGAAATCTTGTCAATGAGCTATCTTCTGTTCAGTCGCTTCTCGGGTTCCTTCTCTTTCTTGCATTTCTGCATGTTCAGCTCTTCGATGTAGCTGCGCAGCCAATGTTTAAACGTGGATGAGGGCTGCTTCACCTATTCCTTTTCTGTTGAATGTCTTTAGGTCAGGAGCTTCGATCGATACACTATCTCACGTTTATTGTGTATCGACGAGGCAACTTGCTCTAGTCTTCGTTCTGGAGTTTGACTATCTACTCGCATCCCACTGCTATTATGCCGACGGTGGCGGTAGGGATTCAGCACCAAGGGCCCAATCAGGTTTCTTTTGGCTTGATGCTAGTTTGATTCGGTAGGTTACTTCACGACTGCTTCCTTAGATGAGTTCGAACCACGGCTACTCGCCCTTTCATGCTTCCTGGTGGCACTTGTAGATTGTATTTGCCGTCGAGTGTGGATGTACCCTCTGTTAGGTTGCATCTCTTCGAGGTGGAGACGAGGTAGAGGCCCTAAAGTCTGCCGGTTCATAATAATAAACAAGCTTGATAAACACAACTTGCGTTTTCGATCAACCCCCATCCTTATGTGAGCGTAGACAGTTAAAAGCCAGAGTCGAGCGACTCCATAATCTACTCTACTTTATCACGATAAAACTTTGCAGACTTGCACAGATTGCCGGCTCATCCACTATTCATTCTAATATGGTTTCGTGGATTCTCTTTCTGCGCTTTATAACTTTGATAGTTTACTTTGTCTATATATTACTAAATGGGAAAGTGCAGAAAGTGCGGTTGCAAAGACTTTTCATGGAACATCGTATCTGCCGGTCAGAAGTTGATGTCAGGCTTTACGGGATCCTATTCCAAGGGGGGTGTTACGGCAAATTATCAGACCATGCCAGCACAAGACAATAAATCAACCCAGGTAGCTTACAACAACTGCATGTGCGGTCACCACAAGAACTACCACAGTGATGATTGACCACATTTATGAACGTCGCCAATATTGTTCTTTCGAGTTTGTCCGAATTCGTCAATATGAGTTATGTTTCTATCCTTATAAAAACAATGCTCTAGGAAGATGTCACTCCACTTTCCTCCGTTTAAGGTTCTCCTCTGGGGTGTCGATATTTACGATGGGAACCACAGGCAGCTCCTTGATGAACAGTCGAAGTTTCTGCCACAGCTCGCAGTTGTACTGGTTGTTCTACAGGTCCGTCTTTATCAGGTTTGGCTTTATGAATTCACAGTTCAGCTCAACCACGCCGAGCTCCTTGAAGAGGGTCAGTTTGCGCTTCTTGTATTTGTTTCGGAAGAACTTGTCGCTAAACAAGCGGGAGAAAGGGGTTTTGTAGCGCATGAGCAGCCTTCCTGAGTGGTAGATGAGCACTCCGAGATTGTGGTCAGGTGTGTTCTCGTTAATGGTATACAAATCCATGGATTTGATTTCGTTGATGCACTCGTCTTCCAGAGGGTGGTGTATCAATTCCTTTTTTTCTGCGAGCTGCTCCAGATAGGCACGGTAGTCGAACGGCCGCAGGGGTTCAGTAGACTAATTCAGAAAGATGCGGATCGAAGGGTGAAGGTAGAGAATCGACAAATAACTGGCGAGGCTCACATCAGGTTGCTAGCTCACCTTGATCCCTAACTCCTCGAGGAAGTGAATCTTCTTCTGGTTGATGATCACCTGAATATCCTTATCACTCTTGGGAATGAGCTCGTAGAAGATGTTCTTGGAAGACACAATCATTTTTGTTTCGAAGATGAGCAGGCTGCTTGTAGGGCCGTTTTCGAGCAAGTAGTCAGGGTCATCCACCTGAGTATTCAGGAAGTTGAAAATGCTTCTTCGGTGGTCCGCGCCATCTTTTGACAGGAATATCTTCGATTCAGTGTTGTAAATATAGGCAAAGTAGCGGTTGTGGGTCTCGCAGCCTGGTACAATGCAGCTGTTGATGGAGTACAGCACCACCTTCAATAGTTTCTTGTCTCGACAAACATAAACGAAAGTACGGCCAAGCCGATAACCGCCAAGTTTGAACCCATCCGAAAATTCCCTTAGCCTTGCCGGCAGATGATGATGCTCACCAATGATATCGACGAACTCTTGGTTTGTCAGTGGTACTCCAGAAAACTGAATCTCGAGGTACAGCAACTCCGCACCTTTCTTTTTTAGGCATATTCTGATGAAGTCCGCCTTCATAAGCACTGCACAATCAACGATCATCCCGATAGCTCCAAAGGCAAACTGTTGCAGGCACGCTATATGGCTAACGAAACTGTTAGACATCGACGGGGTGGGCTCAATTGGAAGTTCCAGATCTTTTGGCCGTTGCTTTTCCACACGGATCTTCTCCGCTTCTTCAGTAACCTCTGAAAGTTTCTTATAGCAGTTCGAACAGATCTCCTCCTTGTGCCTATTCTTGTCTTCCGAAAAGATCAGAATCATCAGTTAATCATATAAGTTGGCATAGCTGCGCATTCCGCCGAATAAGTACACATTATTGCCTTGCCTTGAAATTGAGAAGCCAAGCCGAGGTCGGAAGTTGGCATTCTTGGGAAACAGTTGGAGCCACTGTCCAGAATCTAAATTGAAGACCCAGACGTCGTTCTTAGTACTCACATCTTCCTACTAGCGTTCCTCAGATTCATCTCGCTCCCCCTCCCCGCCAATCACAAGTAGGTGCCTATCCGACAGTTAAACCATGCCATGAGATGAGCGTACTGGCGGTTTATTTTGTGCCTAAACGAGTACAAAATTCGCTGATTTTTCCTTCAGGTTGACATCAATGCGGTACAAATCATTGTAGTAGCGTTCATCAGCAGTAATACCATATCCTCCGAACAAGTAGAGACGCCCACCGCAAAAGCTTATCGTCGCGAACTGTCGATTTTCGATGGGTTCGGCAACTGCAAGCTGAGTCCAGTCACCTTTGGATAGAGAGTATACGTAAAGATCGCTAAAGTTTTTCTCTGTGTTCGTATTGACTCCACCGTACAGTAAGAGCGTGTCACTATTGAGGGTCACAAGACTGCAAACGTCGCGACCAGCAATTCGATTGTACTGAGGCAACTCCGACCATGTTTCAGTTTCGTACGTGAACAGCCACAGGTCATTGAAGCATGTCTAGTTGTCACTGCCACCAAAAATTACAAACCCATGTGGAAGCTACGCCATTCCAAATGAGTCTCTGGCGGCAGGTTGGGTGGGCCTGCCTATTCTTTCCCACTCCCAACTGTTGAAGTCCAATCGGTAAAGACAGTCCTGTGTTTCTCCAACTGTTACCTTCCCTGACTCGATGTTCTTGTGCTTCTCGCTTCCTCCGAACAAGTACATGAAGCTATTGTGGATCACCGTGCCATGCATGTACCTCTTCGATGGGAAGAAGGCATTCTTCTTCTTATTCGAGTAGCGGTTGATCCATTTACAATCCTCTAGCAAGTAATGACGGTTCCCCGACGAAAAGCTCTTATCGCTGACTGGCGGGCTCTCCATTTATAACATTATAGATTGATTGCATGCGCCAACAGACCTTCCATAAACTTCGCAGGTAAGTCAATCAACCAGTACTTAAAGAGCCTAACGATCCTACAGTCCCTCAGCTGAAAGTACAGCCTTCCTTGCGCGACCTCCAACTTGAACCGCAGTAGGGAGAGGACCCCGCTACCACGATATACTACCTTCGCAGCTACCTTAACCAAATGGTTGTAGACAATCGTAAGCTTAAACACCTCGTGGAACAACAATCCTAACAGATCGCCTTCCTGGAAGACCTTCTCAATCAGCGCTTTTATTAACTGGAAGCTGTCCGCAAATCGAAGGAGGAGATAGAAAGAGCTGTGCACCATGTCTCCAACATCAATAACAACTACCTTGAGGAGCTTAACCGTCGGGGACGAGAGGTTGAAGAGTTGCAGCAGCGGTTGATCACCGCCTAAGGCCCAAGTACTCGTTCCATTCAGTTTGGAAAGGCTTCGAATGGAGATTATTAGAAGCTACTCGGCAAGTACCTAAGGCTGTAAGCTAAGTACTCCTCGCTGAAGGAAAAGCTAGCTTATATTGGGGAAAGCCAGTTGGGTACTTCAACAGTCTCAGCCAGTAGCCTTCTGGACGAGATCAAGAACTACGTGACGAATATCAAGAGCCGTAACTCACTGTTAAAGGATTGTGAGAAGCTAGGTAGCGCTCGAGTACACTGACAATCTATACAAAGCTATCCATTCAGCAGCACTTAATCACACATTATCATCAAACATCCTCCGGGACGTCTGGGTCCATTGCTTGTTGAACATGGCGACGATCGCTGTCCATACGCTCCTCTGTCAGCACCTGTGGCACTTCTATCTGGTTTTACTACAGAGGCATATTGCGCTTATCACGGGATCGGAACTGACGGATCTCCTGGGCCAGTTTATCAATCAGATCCAGCCTGCCGTTTCGCCACTGTATGAGACAGACGAGGCCCACCATAAACAACACGACTACTAGAGCCACGATGGAGAATAGATAAGTCTTTTGTCTTTACGTTTCTTCGGGAATATCTACATCGATTTTGAGGAGTTTAGTGATTTCGCAGTAGCTGTTGAACACCTTTTTGGGTCGACCTTCGCAGTTTGTGGTGTTAGCAGTATACTTGATCTAAACGTTGAGCTTGTGCTAGCTGAGGAATTGGCAGTCAATCCTGTCCTCCAGGGTGCGCATTCTCATGATTCGTATGGACTGTTGGTTGAGTAGTACAAAGACCTCATATGCGATCATAGCCATCTTCCTGGCCCTCTGCAGAAGACGCACTCCGTTGTGCTCTTTGGTGAGGAGCCTTGGGTCGATGTTAGTAGGCATAACCTCGATTGTCTCCTGAGTCAGTGCCACCAGCTGCTCACCATAAACCTGAAAATCATAGATGTAGTCGAACATCTTGTAGTAGCGGATAAGTGTTGCTTTTTTCTCGATAAAGTCATAGGAGAGTTCTGCAATCTTTGCATTTCCACCATCCACAAACGAATAGTACAGACGATTACCGGAAACCCTCACCATAAAATTGTAGACATGCTGAATCTCAATGAGATCGTGTGCTGCTATATGCGCATCCCTGAATGTGAAGATGTAGATGTTTCGGGACTGATCCAGAGCGTACAATAAGCCATTAGCCTCGTCAACTGCCAGGCTCACTGGATTCAGCGGATGTCCATTGAACTCCGTAACCTTTGCAAATTGGTTCAGCGAGTAGTCAGGCAACACCTTATAGATCACCAGACCCTCAGTAGGACCAACCAATACAATATTCTCGCCGATAACAGCTGAATCGTACACGTCCATGTTATATCCCTTACCAAGCGCTTTGACCTTTTCCAGGATACTTTTAGGGTCGATTTGCCAGGCTCCGTATATAGTGAACACGTACACCGAACTTTCGTCGTGACTAATAGCGAAGTGCGCCCTAGAATCCGTGGTTTCCACGTAGTTGTCCACGTGGAGATCGTACGTTCGCAGCTTGCGAATCTCCTTCCGGTCGTAGCTATAGGCAGTCACGGATAGGCGGTTGGTGATTGTGTAGATTAGGCTTTCCTGTCTCACCTGAATCATGTCGGCGTGGAAATGACCCATCCGACCACCTTCCAAGGAGTTCAGCTTGAGCTCGAAGACCTCCTGCATCTCAAAGGAACGCGGGTTGAATACACAGTCGTGGGTGCTTTCGCCTGGGGAATTGGTAATGTCGACGACAGTGTTGATTGCCTACTTGAACTGATAGTGAAAGTATTCCTTACTCTTGACTGTAAAGTTTTCTTGAGAGGCGTTTTGTTGAGTACGTGTGAGCTAAGGCAGCTCCATATCGATTGGTAATGCTACAGCAACAGCTAGCATTCCAAACATAAGCACAGCGGCCGCCAGCCGAAGCCCGTCGAACCCCATCATACTAAATTCAGTATATAGCGGTCACTTAGTAGCTAGCCCCTCGTACTTGCTCAGGTTCTCCATAATCTGGGGGTTACGATCGCCGATCAGTCTATCAAACACTTCCTTTGTGATACAGAGCAAAGTGCACTTGGTCTTGGCGCGTATACTTGCCTGTCGAGGGACGCGTTTGAGTAGCGCTAACTCTCCAAAGTAGTCTCCGGTGGAGTATTCGAATACGTCCTTTGGCTTGCCATTGATCTGTTTCAAAGCTACAAGACTTCCCTGTTCGACTAGGTACATCTCATTGCCTTGATCGCCTTCCTTGCAAACAAATTCATCTGCTTCGAAGTGTACTTGTTTGAGGGTCTCTCCAAGTTTGCTGATGTCATAGGGATCCATTCCTTTGAAGAGTTTGACTTTGCGCAGAAATTGGTCGTATTTCTCTCTTCGAGTGACTACAGAACTTTGCACGATATTGCAGAAGGTAGAACGATCCAGCGACCAAAGAACACAACTTACCTTGGCCTGGATGCTAGCTTGCCGAGGCACACTGTAAAGCAGCGATAGTTCACCGAATGACTCCCCAGGTACGTAGGTCTTTAGATAAGTCTTTTCTGCTCCTTTGGTGAACTCCTTGAAGCAATCCAACTGTCCGCTCTCCACAATGTACAGTTCCTCTCCATCGTCGTTCTGTTTAATCACCCATTCCTTCGGCTGATACCGACGTTCTTGCATTGCATCGATGACAATCTTCAACTCGGCAGGGTCCAAGGAATTGAAGATGAAGCTCTTTGCGATGATCTTTTCGATTCTGGATACTTGCTCTGGCGTTTTCGGAAACACCAATGGCTTGAACTCCTTTTTCTTGTTAAAGGCGCCAAAGGCCTCTGCAGAGACTGAATGTCGACCTGCCCGATTGGCCTTCTTTATCGGTGGAGGTAGATCAGCCACATCGAGGTCTGTCGACGATATGGTGTGGTGACTTTCCACCTTTTCGAGTTTCCCTTCTTTTTCATGCTTCACTCGCTCACTGACCCATTCAAGCATGTACTCTAGGGGGTCGACAGGCCGATTGACAAGAAGATCAATTACAAGCTTCTCGAGGATTGGATGCACCACCTGTTTGAGATAGTCTTCAGCCTTCTGTTTTTCCATTTGGAAGAAAATTGCACTTGCAAATAATTCCTTCCGGCCGACCGCTGATTACCCCATGGCATTGCTCCGTCGAGTATAATATAGTTCGATGTTTTGTTGTTTCGGCAAGAAGCCATCACCAGTGAATCGCAGCAGCAAATACTACCAGGAGATTTCGCTGAGACGTACCAACAACCCCCATACAGTTATTCCGCAGGAAGTAGCGATGCTGGAGCTGATTTACAAGGATCTAAGCGAACGCGACACAGACAAACTCATCAACGAGGAGAACTTCTTACTGTTTTTCAACCTGAACGGTCTGTGGGGTCAAAAGTTATTTCACGAGTTCGACCAGGACCGTAGCACCAAGCTTAAGTTCGATGAGTTCATCAACGGCATCTGTACGTTTTCGATGTCATGCAGCCAAGTTCGTTAAGGCTCCCGATGAAGAACGCATCAAAACGCTGTTCTCTACGTTTGAAATGGTCAGCTTCGGTGGCATCACCTACAAGTAGTTCGTGAAGATGGTAGCTAGTGAGTAACTCAGCTCTACAACTATCCCAAGAACGAGCTAAAGTACATTCTCAACGACCGGGAGTTCTTCGAGGCTGAAATCAAACAGCATGGGAAGCGGCAGGAAGACGAGATGAGTAAGGGCAGCCGCTGCATCGATATGGGTGACTAGCCGTCAGAGGGATCCTTCAGCCAGATGGAACTGCCGCAGGTGCAACAACAACAATCCCAGCAGCAACAGCCACCTCAACAACCATCACAAACCTCAATGCTGCTCCAACCAGCGCAACCCAAGAACCACTTCCAGAAGGCTTATGAGCACTTCCGAGAGTACAAAGATGCCGGAACTTCGATAAACTTTGATGTTTAGAATAAGAAGATTGAGGTTCGCTCAGCCAACATCAACCAGTTAGTCAGGCGATTCGCTACCAATATCTTTCGAGGCTGTGAGGTTGACCGCCGCACCGGAAAGTACTGATTTGTGTTACGGAGGATTAACTTCGAACAGTTCCGAGACTGGATCAGCAAGCACCCCAAGCTCTATAACAGCTACTTCGAAGGATTCCACAACTTCGTGTGGGAGTATGTCAACGGTCAGCCGATATATATGTCTCGCAACTGTGAAAAGGCTAGTTAAGCAATTCTACGACAGGTTAAAGACGGCAAGTAGAGGGAGGTGTACATTGTGCTGCATCACACCACCCTCCTCATTTTCGCCGATGTATCACTGAAGAAGCCATTGCATGTAATATGTTTGGAGGGGCTAGCCGTTACTCCTGTCACTCACAAGAATATGGTCGGATTCGAAATCAAGCACCGAGATGGAATCTACACATAGCGCCAGCTTCTCTTCCGAAATAAGGAGTTGCAGCAGGAGTGGATGGACTGTTTGATTTCGTTTAAGGGCGAGTCTATCCAGGAGAAGTACAACTTTATCGAAAAGATCGGTATGGGAAAATTCTCAATCGTCTACCGAGCAGTGAGCAACAAGACCAATGAGGAGGTGGCAGTCAAGGTTATCGAGGTATATAAGCTGACGCCTGAGGAGCGCAGCCAGATTGCGTACAACGCTGCTGATGTAGCCACGAGACGAGCATCATGAAGCTGCTCAACCACCCCAAGGTTGTCAAGTTGCACGAGACCATTCAAACCAAGACCCATCTGTATATCGTCACGGAGCTGGCGAAGGGAGTTGACTTATTCGACTTCGTCCAGCAAAACGAACGTCTAAGGGAGTACGATTCGGCCTACATCATCGGGCAGGTGGTAGTGGCCGTGTTGTACCTCAACAGTATAGGTTTGGTGCATCGCGATCTGAAGCCCTAGAATATCATGGTAAGGAATGAGAATTAGCTAGGTAATCTGCAAGCAGGACCAACCGGAAGAAATCGATAGCATCAAGGTCATTGATTTCGGCTTTTCGAACTATCCGCAGGTGCTGGCCATGGAGAAGTCCAAGGATGTGGTGGGTACCCCCAACTATATGGCACCAGAAACATTCGAAGGTGGACCCTGCACGTTTAAGGTCGATACTTTCGCAATCGGAGTAATTCTGTTTTTCATGTATCCGATGGTGTTAAGATAGGTTGCGCGGACTACTACCGTTCGACAGCGAGTACCGCAAGGACATCGTTTCGAACACAGTGAACTGCGTCTACGACATGGACGACATCGTATGGAAGGCTGTGAGCGAAGAGGCTAAGGACCTCATTCGCAGGTTGCTGGAAAAAGACATCAACAAACGGTTGGAGCTCAAGTAGGCACTGAACCATTCATGGTTCCAGCGTGTAAACAAGGACTAAAAGCGCAAAACATTCCGTCCTTACCTATTCTGATGGCTGCAATTGTACCACAATATTTCAATGATAAGAGACTGTCAGAGATTGCCGTCCAAAGCGAGCTACTCCCCCTCATTATCGTATTCCTCCACATCGTCCTAGTATCGTTCCTGGTCGTTGGCGCAGAAGTGCTAGAAGTTGAGGTCAGAATCACAGCGAGAGTCGAAGATGAGTTAGAACCGGTTTCGTTCGAGAAAGTTGTCGGAGAGATAGAACTTATTGACCCAAGGACACTCCTGGTTGGGTGGGAAGAGGGGATCTAAGCCTATTCTCAGTGCATTTTCCACCATGCTGGGTATCAATCGACCGAGGAGTTGGCTGCTGAGTTCAAGGCATGGATTGGTATTGACTTCGAGTAACCACGGACGAAATGTTCGATCCACGATAAAGTCCAACCCAAAGATTTCGAGGTTGTGATGACGGCATTTGGGATCCATTTTGAAGTAGGTAGCTCGGATGCACTGACGAGCAATTTGTTTCATTGCTGCCACAAGGTCGGCAACTTGAAACTTATCCTTGGGAAGGGTCGCATCTAAGTACCTTTGGAACTCGCTATAAGATATCTTATTTCCGGATTCAAACCGGCCGTAATCTTCGCCGTTCTTCTGAATGGCATCATTGGTGAGATGTATAAACGGATCCTCGAGATCATCGAGGGTGAACACTTCCGAGCTGGTGCGCAGATAGCCCTCCTGAAACCAATAGGCACGCAGCACGTTGTTGATGCGATTGACGAGAACGTACGTGCGAATATCAAACTTCCTGCGATGATAAAGTAATGGGTTGCACAGGTACTGCTGCACAATATAGGTATGCTTGCTGTCCTCCCCAATAAGCTTGCGAATGGTTGCTAGTTTGTTGGTGACCTGTATGCCTGTTCCCCTATTTGTGTTCTCACCAGGTTTGACGATCCAGTATCCGTGTGGAGACTACCGCCAACGCCGACAAAATTCCTTGAAAGCACGGCCATTAACCCTTTCGATATGGTAGGTCAGTGGTACGATATCGAACACATTCCGTTTGGTGAAGTCACACCACCGGGATAGATTCCGGAACAGAGCCTTCTTATTACCCAACATACAGTTCAGTTCGAAGTGGTTGTGCACGACCGACGGTCGAATTTCCTGCAATTCCTCTCTACTGATGGTTCCCAAACGGGGTTCTATAAATCGGCGTTCTGTCTACTCCATCTTGCGCTTCTGCAGCTTCGGTTCCAGTTGCTGGCGTAGAAGGTTGCCACCCTCTTCCTGCTTCTCAAACAGCTCGGGAAGTTTGAGTTGTGTCCACACAAAATCAGCTTCCTCAAGGCTATCTGCTAGCCTCCACCACCACCGTTTCTTGAAGAGTGTGACGAGCAGATTACGGTTGTTACCCCTTCCTATCCACACTGCAAGCTTTGGTGTGGTCTTCTGCGGCCTCTTCATATCAATAGTCTGGTGCGACTCGTAGTTCAACTGTACAAAATGAAGAAATTCCTTATAGTTATTCAGCTTCTTCTCTGCGATATCGAAGTTGCTATCCCTTTCCTGCACTGACGACACTTCCACTGACGATTTCAGATGTCCTTTAGGCCTTTTGGGCTCTTAGCTGCGCTTCTCACTATTCAGCCGTTTAGTGCGGACGGGCCTGTCATCTGTCTTGCGCTGCATCAACCCACGAAACCTTGCTGCTTGGAATTGTATGCTATGCAGAGGATTCTCGTATTGCATTTGTTTGATCTGTAGCCCAAAATTTTTGTTGTGACGGTTGGTCGTGCCTGGCTTGTTTCGGTTACTTTGGGTGCGCTGCTGTCGGTACTTCACAAGCTCGGCTTCGTAGCTCCTTTCGACGTCAACCACCGGCGTTCCTACCTACCTGGCGAACGTTACGTTGCTAGCTGATCACCTTCTTGGTACTGCATGCATACTCGAACTGTAGATCCTTTTTATGCAGGTTTTTTTCGATGGTCGAGCGGGTCATTGTGACCGGAGTAAGCCCTCGTATGTGTTCGGTCAGCTTCTTCCGACGTGGCCTCTACTCGTAACGCAAGTTCGAGGTGGAGCGGGGAACTAACTCCCTGGATTCTCTGAGCATTTCGTGGACGTAGAGACACCTAAATCACACCAGAGTCAACGTGAGATGGGGCTCGTGCATTCGCAGGGTTGATGACTGCGTTATTGAATATTATTGCAAACTGGCTATTTCAGTGAAGGCGATAGACAGAAGAAGTCAAACAGTCCAATCGGACGCGTATTGGACGGGATAACATCGCCCATTTCAAAAAATATTAGAGATGGCTGAGAAGAAACAAACACTGGAATGCTCAAGATGCGGGACAATACGCACGGGCTTCTACCGCACTATCGCTGAGAAGATCGAGTCTGATGAGCGTATTGAGATGCTCGAGGAGGAAGTCGCACAGCTGAAGCTCCAGCTGGAGGAGGCAAATCAGGCAACTCGGAAGCAGCAAAAAAATGTGGGTTACCATATTCTCAAGAATACCGATCTTGAGCAGAGACTGTGCGAGTTAGAGAACAAGAATCTGTAGCTCATCTCATCACGAGACTACTGTCTGGTGGAGGATGACGAACAGATAAAGAAGGACATGCAAAGGCTGAAGAACGAGCTTCGCAAACTCAGCTACTAACACACTGCTCTGAAGAAGCGACTATCGCTTCTTTGTAACTCGCAAGAGCCAGCAGCAGTCGAACAGCTGAAACAACAGCTAATCGGGTTAGACTTTATCATTGACAAACACAACTGCCCGACAAAGGAGTGTTTGGACTCCCACAAAGAGTAGTTCACGGATTGGTTGAAGCAACGCCTGGCACAACCTATCAGCAAGTACAGCCTCAACAAGCTAACTATGCTGCGAAACTAACTGATGCACTTGCCTGCACCCACTTGAGTGTCTTATTTCTTAATACTGAGTGATTTAAATGTATGCTAGTCGTGACAGGAAAACCACCAAGGAGGGCAAACGACCCCAAAGACCCCCCGAAACCAATGTTCGCAACGGTAATCAACATAACAACCGGGTGGGCAGTGCTTCGAACAACCAACAGCAGGAGGACGATTCCACTGATAAGCTCATCGGTCTTATCCGTGACTTTCTGCAAAAGCAAGGCTATCATCGCACTCTTGAAGTGTTTAAAAATGAACGGCCGAACCGGAGAATGTCAGCTCGCGGCTAGCCGGAGGAATAACCGACGGTTAATCTCATCAACGTACCCTTGAGGTAACTCAGACGTTCGATCGGGGGCTGCGTGACGACTTCTTTCGGACCTGGAATCGACTGTTTGGAAACAGTAACGAGCCTACGATCAAGCGGCTAGAATTCGAGTTGAACATCTACTTTTATGTGTTCTCGATTCATCCGGTAACAAGACGCACCCCCAACAGTTCCATTGACAAAGCTACGGTGGATCATTTCAAGCGCTATCTTGAGACGAAGGGCTCGGAGTTGAGCAAGACCAACGAGTTTCTATCGTTCTATGCACTACCGTATATTCAGAAACCCCAGGAACATCCGGCCATCTCGCACATTTTTACCAAAGAATGGATTCAACGGGTGAAGAAGCACCTCACATAAGCAACTGAAGGGTTAGCACGACAGCAACATCACAAGAAAACAGCATTACAGGACATAGTTTCGGACTACTTGTCAGGAGGGAAGGAATGCCGTGGAGATTGTGAACATGCCGTTCAGCTCCAGTAGCAGCGTGATCAGAACAGCTAAATTCTCAAGTACTTAGAGAACCTGCAGAACCACTATCGAACGATGTCGTAATCGGCAAAAGCCAACCTATTGGAATCACAACGCAAATGGTTTGAATTTTCAAAGCAACTGATGATACTGGCTGATAGGGCATCCCGTGGAGAAAACATCCAGGACAAACTAGTGAGCTACACGGAGTTTCTTAATGTCGATGTCGATGATCTAGTAAACTGCACCAAGGACGTATCCCTGTTCGATAGGAATTCATGCGTGACGGAAGATATTTCCCTAACTCCGGCAGACCGTGTCGCAGGTACACAAATACGTGATCGTAGGTTCAAAGCGTAACGAAAGAGTACTTTGCCCTTTGAATATTGGAAAAGTCACCAAATTGCTAGAGGAAGCCGACAATGAGGAAAAAGAGGTGGAGGTGTGCTTGGTGCTCCAAGCCCTTCGAAGAAGATTCAACAAACTTCGGAATCCCTACGCGAGGAGGGAGGTTATCGTAAGCTATTCTAGTCAGGATGTCTGCGGTGTACGGAAGGAATATTGGGGAATCCAGGATAAACTCATGTTCCGATCAGGTGTTCGAGTTCGCGAGTAACCCTTCTTCTTATCGTAGGAGCTATCTCAGACTGCTAAACTATATAACATCGGACTACTGCGGAATTAAGTATCTCATCCAGGAGTCGCACCTCATCGAGAACCTGATAAAGATTTTCCAGACAGAACGGTAGGATACGCCGAGCAAGAAGCATTCGCTGGGAGTGCTGCAGAAGTTATCGTTATTGAAACGGCCACAATAAGTGATGGTGCAGCTGGGCATCATCGAGACCATCATCAAGATGCTCGGAAGTGGGCAGGAGGGCGAGCTATCATAGTACAGCTTCCAGTACCTCACTGCTTTGCTGCTGAATTTGAGTCTGAGGAAAGTTGGCAAGGACATCTTCTAGCGTCATCGAGTGGGTATTAGTATACACCTATACAGAGCTCATTGGCATCATTTATTAGCTGCTGCTCGTCGAGAATGTCCAGATCCGCAACTATGTCAACGGTACCTTATACTCGTTCGTGTGCACCAGCGAAATTCTCAAAGAGGAAGCTATTTCTATTGGAATGTAGGAGAGGTTGCAATAACTCATCAAAACTTGCGAGGAAGGGCTATTTGTCCGTCAGTATCAGTACATCCTTGAAAAGCTTAATAGCAAGGAACTCGATCCCGCAGACTTCTACAGCGAGGATTAAAATTAGCTGGAGTTCGACGATATCAACGAAAAGGATGACACTGCTCTCAGTGACAACGATAAGAGCTCTGAAGATCTGTCAAACGAGGACGACTATTTGAGCGGAGAAGAGCTGTTAATGAAGGAATTTGCTTTGGTAGGCCCCGATGCCGTCAAGCAGCACCTACTGAACCGGTCGATCCTTGACGAGAATTCACAAAGAAAGCAGAACAACACGATGATATCGATGGGGAAGTCCCGCCGCGGCGAAGAGGTATTTGTTGTCAGGCCGGTAACCCCGGTTGTGCATGGCGTCGACAACGACCTGGAACGGTCGCTTCTACGATTTAATAAGGCCTAGTGATGAATTGCGTATGCAGCAGCTACATTCTATCTTCGTCTGCAGTGAAATATCATTGTCAACGGGTTAGCTTCCCCACCGGTCGGATGGGGAGTCCCTTAAAAGTAGTAATTTAGATTGGCTTCTTGATAATCGAGCTCTTTGTAGGCTGTAGAATCTTTGGTAGTTGTGGAATGCTGCTTGTGCTTGGATTGCGGGCGGGTGAAGCTTTCATGGAACGGCACTCGTGTGTGGGTTTCTGCGGCGTCTTATGCGGTGATGAAAGCTTCTCAACGATGTGATCGGGTTCATCATCCTCACTATTGCTTTCCTCCGATATAGAAAATGATGAATCGCAGTCTGATTCCCAGTCGGAACCCTCCGAGTCACGGCATTCAATCTGCGCAGGAGTCACCTCCACCTCGTCGTCATCCATTTCCTTCACTAAATGGCTTGAATAGGTACTTTCTGCACGATGCTCCTGCAGGAAACCGCTAAATTTTTTGATGAGTTCGTCGTCAGGACGTGCTTTAAGTATCTGCTGGGCAAGCGCATATGCTTCGTCATAGCGATTGAGCTGTATTGCCAGTAGCAGGTCGATCTTCATTCTAGCGGCTTGCCCTTCCATCGGTAGGTGGAAATTAATTATAGTTATGGATTCCCTTATGCAGGTAGTCAGGGGAAATAGACAGGCAGTTATTATGGGTGTCGTGGCCCTTGGTGCCTTCTATGGTAGACAGTTGCTGTTATCTAGGTGTCAAGAAGCTGTTCGATGGCATCTACCAATAGGGTGACTAAGAAGACTTGAAGGAAGGCGATGCTGCCCAATCATCCAGCAACAAACTCGCTGGAATCAATAACTATGGGAACACTTGTTTCATCAACTCACTGATACAGGCACTCGCCAGTGTTCGTGGCTTCCAAGACAACCTCCAACAAATTATCAGTTCGAAGGACCATTCCCCACATATGCTGTTCCTGACCGAACTGTTGAACACCATCCGCAGTACGTATACCATGCGATTATAGAGATCAATGCGTAGGAGGGTGTAGTGTAAATCGAAGACCTTATCATGAGCCTGTACCCCGTCGGGAAGGAGCTCTGCAACAGCTAGCAGCAGGATTCGCATGAATTCTATAAGGTGGTGGCTGAGTCACTAGAGGTATGCCAACGGCATCAGCTTTCTCGAACGCTATCCAACAGTCTGGAGGAGATGCCAACTTTGTAGAATAGTTTGGTGGGGTTCACGAGGTCGTGTTTGGAGTGCAGCCGCTGCAATAACAAGGTAACATAAGGAGTAAGCTCAGTTAAAGATCAAGGTAGAGGTATTCTACGATCTGTCACTGGATATAAGTTTCGGGAACATTAACAGCTTGTAACGAGCTCTTTAGGCCTACCAATTGAAGGAGAAACTGGAAGGCGTAAATTGCATCAACTGCTCGGTGCGATAGTTTCTGCAGAAGAAGGCCGAGGTACGCGGGAAAATCAAGGAAAGGAAGTTGGATAAAGTACTCGAGGAAAGCCTTACCGGGCTGATAGATTTTGTCGGTGGCCTTCCAATCGCTGACAGGGAGGTCTAATAGTTAAACCCAATAATAAACGAGTACATCGACCAGCAGGAACAGGAGCTACTCCCAGTCCTCCAACAAATTAGTTTGGACCCCAGCAATGCAACTCTGATTACTGAATTCATGGCGCCGATGGTGTATGTCAAGACCACCATGTACCGCCGAACAGAAATATGTAAGTTTCCGGTAAAAACAATTGCTAAGGCAGAAAGTATTGGTCGTGCATTTCAAGAGGCTTGTGATCGATCCCTACAGTGGCATGCCTGCCCTCCTCCGAAAGTATATCGCTTTCCCGCAGGAACTCAGCTTCAAGCTCAAAGATAACTCTCAGAAAAGGTTCAAGTTAACCTCAGTACTATCCCATAGTGGCAACTAATCTATGGGCCACTACTACACTTTCCGAAAGGAGGGGAAAGATACCGATAGGTGGTTTTACGCATCTGATAGAAGTACTATTCCTTGAAGATGTAGATGTGGAGAGATGCAGTTGGCCCTACGTCTCCCGACAATCAGCATATATGATGTTCTACGAAAACTGACCCTGTTTGCTTATAATTTTAATCCAATCTATGTACCAAGCCAGGAAGTTGCTGCTCCGCTCCATGACAAACACCTACTGGAAGCGAATGTAACCGTCAGATAGCAACGCAGAAAGGGCTCTGAGGATGCCATCGAAGTGACTCGTTACATCGCTAACGAAACTTACAACATCAAGAATAAGTAGATGATATCCGACCACAAGCGACTTCAGGCGGTACAGAAGGTAACTACGAAAGCATGGTCCACCAGGCAAGGAACGCAGAAGACTGTGGGAATTGCGAGAACGAAACTACGACCAACATTTAGCGAGTTACTTCTGCAAAAACATCCTCGCTCGGAAGAACGTCGTGATACCCCTCAGGTGAAGCTCAATCCAATCACAATTATCGCATAATAACTCCCTGCAATACTCCCTTCTTGTATACTGGCCGATCGCACCAGTATCTCGTTGGTGGGATGCTGGCACGTTTACCTTCCTGTCTGTCACGGGATAGTCGTCGAGCCGCTACGTATTGGTAGGCCTTCCCGACGAATACCTCGTCAGGCTAGCGTTTCTTGGGTTTGGTTTTATTCTGCGGTTTTGGCTCATCAGGCATCTTAATTCGCCGACCAACTGTCATGCCTGGAGATTTTTGTTTGAATTGTTCGCTTTCCATAGTTGGAGGTGTTCGACGACCTGCTGCATTGGTAACTCTGCTTTCACATGGTTCAGTCTGCCTTGCAATTGCACTGTTATTGGCAAAGATGGTTGATTGGGTCACAGCAGGAGTTCCTGCTCCTCGTTGTAACCATTACATATGAATCTGCCTAGCTGGAAAGTACGGCTCTACCTCGCTCTCCATCCTATCCTTGATCTCAGAGGTTTCATTGAAGTTACTATGCAGTTGGACCACAGATGATTGTGGAGGATCCCTGCGAGGAATCTCGATTTCGTCAAAGTTGGCTTTGAGATAGAAAGGAGTGCGGTTGTGTAATTTGTTTTGACTCCTTGACTCCGATTCTTGAGCCATCACCTCCTCATAGTACCGGTCCAATTCCTCATAGGTATTGACACTACTGATGGAAGTTTTCGGAAGATTGGCAGCGTTGAGAGTCTGTCTCGCGAGAATCTCTTCGAAGTAGGCCTTGTTGCAGTTGTTGCTATTCATTCATTAATCAGAGCTTTGACTGACTCTACAATATGCATCTACCGTGGCTAATTTTTAGTCCAAATTAACAGTCGATAGACAGTCACCGTTTCGGTTCTCACTTGTACTTCCCAAAGTGTTCCTGGATGTTCTTGTTCTCGAAGGTGTCCCAAACAAATAGCTAGCCCTTGCTGTTTCCGCAGCATAGAACTTAAGAATCTTCGTAAAGCTCTAAGCAGAAAAGTTTTCCCTAAATTAGATTACAAAAGTACGCATTTTGGGTTCTGTGCGTGCAGAAGACGTGGTTTACCGTCCTCCAAATCGAACAGATCCCAGACCTTAACAAGACCATCCTCTGAACAGGTTGCCGTGAAATTTCGACTACCAATTTTGACACCTGTTGCAGATTGGGCATGTGCTCGAACATCGAAGATATGTTTTCCGGGCATCTTGGCATCGAAGAGGCAGAGGTTGCCCTCTTCTGTTGTGTACGCAATTTGGCTTGGATTGTTCGGGTTCCAGCAAAGTCTGCAGTTAATAGAACAATTACGATTCAAGAGATTGCACCTTCTGTACAATCTTATCGTTGGGGTATCGAGAATCCAGAATTTCAATGGTCTTGTCAAAGCTACCCGAACAAAGGATGGTCTGTTCAGTGGGGCTCCACTCCACCTTGGAAACTCTATCTTTATGGTGTTAGATCGTGTAGATGCACTCCGCCTTCTGAAGATCCCAGATCTTGCAGGTGTGGTCCGAGGATCCTGAAGCAAGGATGTTCTTGTGGAAGCGATTCAGCGATATCGATAGCACAGAGTCTGTGTGACTTCCAGGTTTGAACTTTTTACTCTTGTTCTTGAACTTCTTGGGTTTCCCCGTGGATGCATTCACCTATCCACCGAGGACTAACACAGGCTCAATAGCATCGGCAAGGTCAATATCCCACACCTCGATTTCGCACAGGAAAGTTGACACGATAGCATAGTTTCCACGACTTGCAACAGCCTTTCCGAAGTCCTTCAGCTCAGTGTTCAGCCACTGGATGCTCAATGGGAACGCCGACATCATGATTTCATGGTGAACGTAGAGGTTGTTCGCATCTTGCTCGTATACGTACACCTCCAAACTGGAGTACTCCTTATCAATCTTGCCAGCAACGATCAGAGCGTCAGTCTACTTGATATAGAAGTCCTCCCTTTCGTCCTCTTCAAGTTCTTCAATCGCCTGCGGGTATTTGTCTTCACGCACCTCCTCCTACTCCTTCATATCAGCGAACTCCTGCGTAAACACAACGGGTAATGCCTCCTCTTCCTCCATCTCATCCACATCGATCTGATCGAGCTGGTCGATATCCTTATTCATGCTGAATAGTCATCCGGCATACTGTTTGCGCACGAGCGGATCGTTTCTGAGTTCTTCCATCTGTTCCTCCGTGAACTCTATCTGCTTGGGCACGCGCCGGGCAAATCCCTTGGATACCCAAGCCACCGCAGAAACGAACACGGACTCCATTGCGAATGTTGATATAATGATAAGCGCCAATGATATAAACTCATAGAGATGTTGCAGGTCAATGTGGGCTACCCTTCTCACTCTTTCGGTGCAGCTCCGCGCGGTTCCATTGCGGCTTTCGGTTCGGCATGTTTGATCTGAAATACTGCAGAAGCTCATCTTGATTTTGTTAAAGGTTCGTGCCGTCGAACTCCTTGCGCATTAATGGACCTAGAGTGTCATTGAGTTCATCCCTACCATTGAAGGGATTATGTAGAATTTCATTGACAAGGCGCATACTTGCCTTGTATTCCGGATTTTTTACGATATTATAGCTACCGAGGACATTGACAGCCTTCAATCGTTCGCTATAAAGCTTTTCGCGAGCATACCTTGCCTGCTCGGCTTTATCACCACCACAGCACTCAGCGAGCCATATGAAGGATCGGATGATGATGATATCGATGAGAATGGCTCCTAGCAGAAATACAGCCAGTCCCAACAGATACTCGATGTTGAAGATTCGGTCCAAATCGTTGTTGAAGTACTTGATGTTGAATTTAATCTTGTCGAAGAGAGAGCCTGTGAAGACCTCTGGGCAAGTGAACGACCACATTGCAAATAAGACATGTAATAACAGAGCCCACGGCATATACTTGATAATCTTTTCGTTGATTTACTCATTGGCGGAGACCTGTCGGGAGTACTTACCAATGACGATCTTGCTGGCTGTGTATTGAGAGATGAGGATGACCAGGGTCAGCACCACCAGCACCGGCATGCATGACGAGTACATCAGAGAGAAGAACAGGTACAGGAGGACAGATGCAGCCTCCATTGGCAGATTGAAGGAATAGTCAAGGATATCCCTGTTCATTAGCTTTTGAATGGTCTTGCCTTCACTGTTCTTAAGCCGAATACGCTTGATGCACTGAATAATGCTGATCTTGATAAGATTTAGCCACGGAGTGATGACTGCGATGAGGAAGAAGTTGAGGTAGAATGGTGCAACATAAGCGTACCAATTTCTACTGAAGTCACTGTAGCTTTGAAGCGTGCTGAAGTTTTTGAAGTTGATCCAGCTAAAGAACAGAACGGGTCGACCACCGAAGATCGAGGCATTGAGCAGAAGAGGAATCGTGACTGAATTGATGAGCGTTGCGATGAGGATCGATACGAAGTTAGTGACGTGAGCATCGCTATTGCTGCGAGGCTTCATGAAGGAAATAAGCAGGCTTACAAGCACTGCGATTAGGATATTTGTGATGGTGGAGGTTGCTGCTGCTACGAATTGTAGCAAGGTCTTGACGATGATGTCTTGGCTGAAACTCTGGCAGAGATTATAGACTCCGGTGTCGGAGAAGTAGCTGAGGATGTGCTTATCACAGTAGCAGTACACCAGTGTCATGTCAGTTGAAACTTGAGCCGTGGTAAGCGATGTGTTTGGATCGAAATTAGTACAGTCATTGGTGACACTCACATAGATCGAGCAGACAGCGATTGTAAGAGAAGCGATTGCCAGCACAACAAGAATGAAAATGATACCGATGATGAACCGGATGAACTTCTCACATCCGGAGATATCGAGATTCTCCCAACGAATGTCCTCGGGACGTCCACATCGGCGTTCCTTCACAACTGGGAATAGATTGTCCTTGAGCATAAACTTGGGTGGTATCTTGGCAACACTACACGGTAAAATAGCCTTTTTAAAGTTGTAGTAGGTCTCGTCGATGGACGAGTACTTTTCCATGGCCTTGATGAACCTTGCCTTGTCCTGTAGAGTCATGAAGTGGATGATGTAGCAGATCGGTGTCGGTTTCAGATCGGAGCTACTCAGCAATCTGTACAGCTTCTCGCGTTTTTGTTGAAGTTTCTGCAGCTTTCTCTCACCTTTGCCTGTCTGGATTTGCTTGATTTCTAACAGTCGGATCTCAGTGTCCAGCTAGTCCAGGTCTTCGAACTTCGAGAACTTGCGCTTGAAGTCGTACACGACAGTCACTTCGTAGAGTTTTGAGAAGTTCTCTTCGACAAATGGCATGATCTCTGAAACTCGCGGTTGGGTACCTTTACCGAAGGTTACGCTCAATGCGTACTTCTGTGGATCGAGGATCGACATATCTTACTCGATTTGGAACAGGATATTGGCAGTGCGTTTTCTCCAAACGATGACAAATAGTAATAGCAACAGAACGATTCCTGCGTCACAGAGAGTTTGAATGAGCACCTCCTGGAATGTGGCAGTAGTATTATTGCCTAGGGATGTCTTCATAGCGATGATGGTATAGCTTTGAGGGAAGGAACTCAATCCTGTGCCTAGGAAGTTGAAGTACATCTGAGCACAGGCCACTATTGAGCATACCAAGTAGAACCAAATCAGTATCCTCAACATGTCTAGGTAGAGGTACACTCCGACACTGTACTGCTTAAACGATGCATTAGGCTCCAGAGTTTGAAAACGTTAATAGCTTACCGTGCCGTTCTGTGGGTGGATTCTCTTATGGCAGTAGGAGTGTTGATTGAAGTATTACTGGGCCCGATGGTAGTCTGCGAGGCGATTGTCAGCATCAGTCTCGGATTATGGGCTAGGTTGCTTTTCGTGTTCTGTGTGTTTCGGTTGTGGTTTGGAAGCATGATGCTGTGGCTGAGTTTGTTGGTGTAGATGTGGATGGGGATGCTGTTGGAGCTGCTGAGGGTGTTGTCGTTGTTGTTGTGGATGGGGGTTATACTGATGGGTATTTTGAAGATTCTGGGTATGTTGTTGATAGTGTTGGGCGTGTGCGTTATTGTTGCTCAGCCTCGGATCTGCTTGTGGTTGGTGTTGCTGTGGCATTCTTTGTACATTCTGATGTTGTCTATTATCCATGGGGAGTGGCTGTTGGTAGGCCTGCTGTTGGAACTGTTGGGGAGGTGGCCGTGCGATAGGCATCCTCGTGTTAGCTAGCAGTGCCATCTCCATCTCGAAGTTACGCAGTGGAACCTGCCCGCTATACCTATTGGGATTCGGTGGGGACTGTCCTCGCATAATAATAATAATGGAGGGGTTCAGGCTTACTTCGCACCTTGACTGCCCAAACACATAGAAACAGAAGGCCCTAATTATCTCTAGTTATCTTCGGTTAGGAGCATTACCAACCGGTAATTTGAATGGCGTTGACATCATCTGATGGTTCGCCCGTTAGTTTTCACTACCCTCCTTCCAACCGGACACTAATTCTAAAGGACCAATGCTTAATGGATTTGAAACCCTCCTCTTGTCTCAACTATGTTTCTGTTAGGGCAGTGCTCCGCTTCACCTCCACTAATAATTTATTGCTTTGAATGCTGAAGCCAAAGGCTGACGAGCGGCGCACTCTCAAGACTAAACCAAGCTTGTCTGTGTTTTAACAAGACGATCAGTTGAGGAGTCCAGCACCCCGCCCAAAGAAATCTGGAAAGAGCACGACGCTCAATGTGACGCTGGTGTATAAAAAGAAGTTGCTTTGCAGCAACAGCTTCGACTCTGAAGAGCACAATACCACTGATGTGCTCGAATACGCCATGCAGGCCTTCCGCAGCAACGTCAGCGAGAACGTACTGGGGGTGGAATGTGGCAATTCTGAGCTGGACTACTATCTACAGTGTCCCAAGAGGTCACTTGATGTGTTCAAGACCGCGGTTACCCTCACACCTTTTGTGGAGAGTCCCTAGAAAGGTATCAACCGGTACCGGTTCCTCAAAGTAATAGGTGTGGGTGGTTTCTCCAAGGTCTATCTCGGTATGCTCGCAATCTAACACAGCTAGAAGCAAACGAGACGGAAGGTTCTACGCCATCAAGCTTCTCGAGAAGAGGAAGGTAATAGAGAACAAGAAGACGCGGGTACTTATGAACGAACGAAACATATTGAGTCGCGTCAACCATTCATCAATCCTCAAGCTCTTCGAATGCTTCGAAACCCACCTGTTCTTCTGCTTCGTTCTGGAATGTAAGGGTGTGGTTGAATGCAGATTGTCCTGGTGGAGAGTTGTTCTATGCACTTAGCAAGAACCGACGCTTCACGGAACAGGAGATACGCTTCTATGGTTGTTAGCTACTGGACACTATCTGGTATCTCCACAAGAAGAACATTCTTTATCGAGATTTGAAGCCCGAGAACATCCTCCTGGATGCCGAGGGTCACATAAAACTCATTGATTTTGGGGTGAGCAAGTGCAACGTGTCCAAAGAGGTGGTATGCACTTCTTTCTGTGGTAGCCCACCCTACATGCCTCCTGAGATCATCAAAAAGGTTGGGCACAGTTTTCCAGTGGACTTCTACTGCTTGGGAGCACTAATGTACGAGTTAGCTTGTGGTTACCCACCATTCGATGCGGAAAACGAAGAACAAATTTTTCATGCAATTTTACACAACGAAGTGGAGTACCCAGAGTTCATCGGTAAGACCTTCAAGAGTTTGCTGAAGGGGCTGCTCAACAAGGACCCAAAGTAGCGATTAGGATCAAACGGAGGGGTGGAGGAAGTATTGAACCACAAATTCTTCCACACTGCCAACATCAACGAAATACTCGCGAGGAGAGGTGTGCCGCCTATCATCCCACGCATCAACTCGCTCAATGTTAGTGTACAGAATGTTGTTACCGAATTCATCGATCTCCAGAAGAAGCTGGAGATTGAGTTGGAGCTGGAGTGTAACATTTACGAGAAGACCCTTCCTAGCTTTGAGTTCGTCAACTACAACCTCAAACCAGCGCGACCTACTGAACCCAAGCGCAATGACGATTGCAAGGAATAATACTTTGCTAACGATACGACATTTCTCAAGAAGGAACGCGCTAAGGACAAATGCATCAAGAAGAGTCTCAGCAGGCCACAGCTCAACCGCTACAACAGTGTTCGAAACATGTCATCAAAGAGTAAAAGCAAGAGTCGCAATAACAGTCGCAGTATTAGTAAAAACAACGTGAGTAAGAACAATATTGCTGCCAAACCCTCCCCGATGAAGGAACCAGTCAAGGAACCCGTGAAGGAGCCCATGAACCGCCCAAGTCCGAAAGAAGGCAAGGTGTTCTTCGGATACTACTTCGACCGAAAGCTGAAGGAGCCACAGCGGGACAGCACCAAGGAGCTTATTCAGCAGTTCAGCATGACTAACATCAGCAACCACGTGTACTTCTCCTGATGATAGCACTGCACAGTAATTTAGGTTAACTGCTATGGGTATCATGCGTCGAGCAGCTCGCACAGGAACTGAATCTTGTCGACGTTGCGGTAGTATTCCACTCGGAATTTAGAGTACGTGGTTAGAGTGGAGTTGATGCGCCGATAGTCCTCCGATTCGTCGATGACGCTGCCCACCAGCTCTTCGTATTCTGAGCGTTTCGAGAGCACTGTATTTTAATGCGTGAGAGTCTGCAACTGCTACTCCTTGTCGAGGATCTACTGCTTAAGCTCCGAAATCTAGTTTAAGAGATCATCTTTTTCGGTTTCGGAATTTCGGAGTTTGTTTTCGACGATGCTGAGCTATTCGTTGAGCGATGCATACTCTGTTGATTTGGAGCTCAACAATTTTTCCAACTCATTTATGCGATTCTGTTGGCTTGATAAATTCTCTTTAAGCATGCCGATGGCCTCTTCCAAGCCGGTCACTTCCTTGCTGCGAATAGCGATTACCTTATCATCAAAGTCCTTCTAGTTGTTGATCTTATGCAATTCGAATTCCAGCTTCCGAATGGTATCGCTCAGAGCGTGTTTTTCTTCGAGGCTGCTCAGCTTCTCCTCTTTCATTTTGTCAAGGATGCCTCTGAGCCCCCCATGCTCTCTTACAGAAGCCAGCAACGCTTCATCCGATTCGCTGGAAGGCATCAGTCCAATTCCCAAACAGCTGCCCAATTCGATAAATTGCTGCTTTAGTCTAGCTAACTCTTCTTCGCGCTTGCTGACCGATTCAATAGTCTGCGATAGCTTTGTATGGCTTTCATCGACAGTCCACTTTGTGTTCGCCAGGGTCTTCTGTAGTTTGCTTATTTATTCCTTGAGTTGCTCAATCTCATCGTCCTTCTGAGCCAACTCCTCTTCATGTTGCCGCATTTGCTGCTACTTTAGCCTGACTGCTTCCTCTGTTTATCGATCTGCACGTTCGATTCTGTTGCTTAGGTAACAGATCTGTTCCGATTGCTAGCTGATGGTCTTCTCAAATTCGTTGATCTGCGTCGCTGTCTTTCTTTTCAGAAGCTTGATTTGCTACAGGGTCTCTAGCAGCTCCTGACGAGTCACTCCGTCCTTGAGACAGTTGTGCTTCTTTGGGGTAAACGGACTGCTCATTTTATTAGTAAATATTTATAATGGCGGGCAGGACAAAGCATCTACCATGCTATTTTATAATGCTTCTTCGAAGGGCACTGTGGTTAGCATCTGTCCTAACCATCGCCTCGGCTGCCTTTAGCCTAAGCAGCAGCAGTAACACCCCAGGCTACGCCTCTGCAACTACCACGGCATACCAACTTGACCTGCTTTCCGATACTGTACAACTGGCACCTGGTTGGCAATTCATAGTGAACTTCCCCACGGACCAGTTCACCATCAGTAGTGCCAGTGGGTGTTCGTTTGCAGTGGACTCAGTAGTAGTTGCAGCCGCAAGCTGTATAGCTAATTCCTCTGCAAATCAAATAGTGTTTCAAAATGTCGCAGCTTCATCGGTAACACCGGCCACCCTCACCGTCAAGTTTAGCACGCAATCAGCAGCATCAACAAGCAGCCCTATCCTTGACGTGTATATGTTGGACGGAAGCGGAGCTGCAAACACCCAGACCTTCGTGCAGGTACAGTTGACATTCACCAGCGCAACCTTCAGTGGTTGTTCGGTTGCAAGTGCATCCAATGTGGTGGGTGCATTGACAGTATGGACTGTGACACTCACCCCATTTGTAGCAGTTAAGACATCGGAAGTCGTGACTATGGCTCTACCGTTATGGAGTGATAGTACTCCCAGCAACTTTCAGAAATCATCAGCGAACTGTTCAGCCAGCTGCAATAGCTCCTACGATACAAACTCTGAAACAATAACGCTAGTCAACGCCATTACAGTTGCAGGCACTTCCAATATAGTGTTTCAGCTGACCACTGTAAAGAACCCTCCTTCCACAGCGCCGATCTCAATGACATTTACAATTTCAACCCAAACGGGAGTTGTGCAGCAGTGCAGCAGCACTTTCTCAGTAACAATACCGAACAGTCTCACATCTATCACCTTCACCAATACTAATAGGACTATTTCGGTGGTCAACCCGATCATATTCAATTCTGTTACTAGCAACCCGTTGCCAGCGAATGCCTACCTTCGGGTCACTACATCCCTCGCTCTCGGGTACACCTATGTCCCACTTCGACCTAACAAACTCCAAAAGGTTACAACTACAGATGGAAGTCTCCTCCTCTCCAACCTCACTAGCGTTGGAGTAAGCTCCCAATATCCCATCACTGTGGGGAACTTTTCATTGACAAACCCGAAATTTACTGGGAAGGGAGTGTTAATCACCTTTAGCACCTAAACATATATCAACGGGAGCTACTACATAATCGATTCAGGCAGTGTAAGCATTACAGCAGACCCAGGCCTGATCAAGACAAGTAACCTCGTTATAACCAATAAGGCAGTGAACCAATCCTCTTCCTACAATCTGAGCTTTACAACTATCAATGCCATCAGTGGCCTTGGCATTATTACTGTGGTGTTTCCTCTTGAAGTTACCTTATCAACAACCTCTTCAGTCTGCACCACTTCGTATTTCAGCTGCTCAGTCAACAGCACTGCAATAACTGTCAAGACAGGGTCCGTGGTAGCTGCTGGGACAAATGTGTCCATATCCGTCAGCAATATCGCCAACCCTGTCACTACAACTCCAAGCTCGCCGTTCCAAATATCGACCTACTTCAGTGCAACTGATGAGCTGGTCGACCAGTTACTTACCGGCCCCACAGTAAAAGCTGATGCCGTGAGTATGCTCGCTGCCACAGTCACGCCAGCAAGTACAACCGTACTTGGCAAGCTTGTGGACTACTCCTTTACTGTTCGCCTAGCTAATAGTATTCCGTCCAACTGCATATTCAGCATTACCTTTCCAATCGAAATTCCAGTAACCTCTGCTATCACGCTTCAGACGGTTAGTTCCTCCTGCATCCTCGGCACACAAACAGGCCAACAGATCAACCTGACCTGCAGTGTAGCTCTGAACTCTATCAATTTGACCTTGGGTGGAATAAACAATCCTCTTTCAACTGCGCCAACTTCTTCCTTTACTTTACAGGCCTACTACAACGGGTACCTCCAGGAGTACATGCTCACTGGACTATCAGTCACCATGGACACGGCAGCTCCCATCGCTGGATTCTCGGTGACCACCACAAACAATACGGTAAGCCAGATCGCCAACTATACCTTCGCCTTTACCTTTTTGACGACCCACTATAGCGGCGACAGGGTGGTGCTTAACATTCCCACCGAAATTACCATTGGCTCTGGGTTTCAGTGCACCCCTGTGCTTGGCTTAATAGCAGTTGCCTGCACACAAACCTCCTCGACAGTCATTGAAGTAGTGCTTACCTTCGGTACCTTTCCAACCGACTTCAAAATCGGATTTACAATCACTGGCTTCACGAATAATTGGCTAGCCAGTCCAAGTTCTATTGGGTTGGTGACCACAACGAACCAGACTGTTCGGTACTATGTTGAGAAGGGCACTGCTCAGCTGACCTATAACCCTGCCCAACTGGTGTTCTCTGTGCTCCAAGATCAGAATATCGTGTTGCTGAGCAACTCCACCCTTAAACTGACAGTGCAATCACAGTATGCCATTACAAAGGCGACTGATACCGCCAAGCTCTACCTGCTGGTTTCGCTACCTTCAACTTCCTTCACAGTGTTCTCTGGGGTCTGCAGTGTGTCTGCTGGAAGTTGCAAGGATGCCACTGCCAGCAACTCCTTCAATCTTACAGGATTTGGACAGTTTGCTGCTTCAATGTCCATTACTATTGTGGCTTCCACCTCCTACTTCACATCAGCTTCCGACCCATTGACCGTAAGTTTATTCTACGGAAGCGATCTAATAGCCAGTAAAACAACCATTGTGTCGGTCTATTGTCAATCTCCCTGCCAAAGATGTACTTCCAATGCTTCAGTGTGTTTGTCGTGCCTGCCTGCTCCTTACACCAATAACAATACCTACGTCCCGGCAAACAACAGCTGTGCGAAGACATGTCCACAGAACTCACTCTACAACACGACCACTCAAAATTGCGATCCCTGCATTAATAGTTGTGCAAGTTGCAGCGGAACCGTGTCAGGGTGTACCTCCTGCGTTTCAGGCAGCTATCTCTTGAATTCGACTTGCCTGCTGGCCTGCCCATCTTACTACTACATAAACGGGTCAGTCTGTGCAAATTGCATATCCCCCTGCTTAACCTGCTCTGCTTCCACAAACTGCTCCAGCTGTGTCACTGGCTATAACTTCTACCAGAACAGCTGCCTATCAGTCTGCACCGACCCCAACACAATACCGATCAATGGAAACTGTGTGCCTTGCTCCAGTAGCTGCCTCACTTGCAGTGGTACCATCACAAAATGCAGCAGCTGTAGGAGTGGGCTGTATCTATTAAACGGCACTTGTGTGTCCACCTGCCCTGACGGAACATTCGTCAACACAACAACTTGCAGCGAGTGCGTCAACCCCTGCTTAACTTGCTCAGCTGCCGCGATATGCCTAACCTGCAACTCATCATTATACTTCTACAGCAACACATGCCTGAGCACTTGCCCAGTTGGCACATATGGTAACGCTCTTGGGAAATGTTTGAATTGCTCATCTTAATGCTTAACGTGCAGCGCCCTCCAAAACAACTGCACTAGTTGCCAATCAACCATGTACCGCATCAACAACACTTGCGTGAGTAGTTGCGCACCACCCTTGTACCCCTACCAAGGGACTTGCGTGTAATGCATTGATCCTTGCAAGACCTGTACCGTCCTACCAGGAAATTGCACAAGTTGTCTCACTGGCTACTACTACAACTACACCTGCGTGAGTTCATGTCCGCAAGGTTACTACACTGTCGGCAATGATGCAACATGCCTTCAATGCGCAGACAATTGTCTCAGTTGTTCATCGCTGGTGGCATGCCAAATATGCTCTCAATCAACATTGCTATTTGGCGGGTTGTGCCTCACATAGTGTCCCTCCGCTACTCCCATCATCTACAACCGTAGCTGTATGAGCTGTAGTTCGAATTGTCTGACTTGCTCACTGACTACTGATAATTGTACGGCTTGCACTATAAACAAATATCTGCTTCGTTATGCCTGTGTAGATTCCTGTCCCATCGGCACATTCAGCGACCCGTTGACTAGCACATGCACAAACGCAACAGTCACTCAAGTCATCTTCTTCTTTCCGTTCTTCATTACAGCAGTCTGCATGGTCATCCTTGCTGCCGCATCCAGACTGTTCAACAGCAACACTGCAGTACTCGCCTCTATTGTCTCGTTGGGGTCTCTCATGGAGCTCGGCAGCTGGTTCTACAACCTCTGGAACCAGCTGACCGACAGGGAGTAAAATATCACTGGAAGGCAAGTCTCGATCATTTTATTGGCAGTTGCCCTAGCGATATGGCTGATCCTCAATATCGCATTCTACGTTGTGATGACATTCAAAGTTAAGAGCGACGACTATTTCCGACTGTGGCTGAGTGTGGCACCATGCAATTATTGGACCTACATCATCTTCCTGCACCTTTCTTTATTATCATTTCGTCTCTACCGGCTACTGTACTGCAGGCTGTTCAATCTCCACCCGCTCTCGATGATGTTCAAGAGTAACCGCACGATATTCCCAATCACCACGATATTCGGGGTGCTTATCTTCGTTTGTAGTGAAGTATTGGTGGTGGTAGCTGCCACTCTCACGGCTTACCACAAACAGCTCAAGGATCAGGTATTCTATAGTTGCGTCGAGACTATTGTCCTCAGTGGGCTCATTGCACTGCTCACATTAGCTGACATCTACAAAGCTGAGGATTTTTTCAATGACACTGAGTATATCCGGCTGAAAAAGTACTTGTAGAAATCGAGAGATTAGCAAACCAAACAACAATAAGAAACTTTCCTTGACGGTCCTATCCTAAACTACGAAAGTGAGAACTGTATTGGGAGCAGCGCAAATAAGGGAAGCTACTACAAATCAGATGGTGAGCTGATGCTGCAGGAAGATAGTAGTTCTACACTCAACCAAAACCTATATGAAGATGAAGGAGATGTAAGTGCACCCCCGCTACAGATACCCAACAAGCGACATACACGCATAAACATCTTTGAAGCAGTACTCGAACAGGAAGCCGAATATTAATCGGAGTTCAGTGAGGACTCGAACTAGAAGGTCATTAGATAGGAGGCTGATCGATAACGACCGAAGAGCTTGGATGGTGATAGGCCTCGCTCAAGATTTATCGAATAGGAAGGAGAAGTGCCTTCCAATACCAATGCAAAATAAATGTCACCTATCAAGGCCATACAGCAGAGCGATACTCATTCAATGGTTGATCCAAGTTCTCTGAAAAAGCGTTGGAACTCGATGATGAAGTCCCGCCGAGACAAAGCTCGCTCAATATTGAAATAACAGGATGTACAGACCGAAGAACCTGAACCTCCACTCTTCGGGAGGCAGTTAGAGAGCGTGGATGAGTAGGTAGATCCTGCCATACAATCCCATTTAGCGACCTTTAACGCAAAGCACCGCAGACGAAGCAAGCGAATCAAAGTGACCAACGACGAGAGTATGAGACGAACCTCAGAAATCTATTTGCAGAGGTTGGAAGTGCTGGAAGACAAAAAAGCACGTACTCGCCGTCTCAGGGAAAAATCCCGTCGCCAGCTGCAAACCTAACTCGAACGAACGGAAGAGTTTGTGGAGCCAGCACCCACTTCTCCAGCATCTCGAAGGATTCGCGATCACATCAACCTGGACTTCTGACCTTCCATGTGCATAATAAATAGTTGTTGAACATTCCAAGGAAGGATGACACAGCTAGGCTTCGTACCGTTGCAGGTGGAGCGGGGCACTCGCACCGTGGCCAGCCAGCCCGCCTAATGGAAGCATTGGGCACGCTTCCAACCAACCTTCGAGAAGCAGCTGCCAAACGCGATCACCAGCATCTCTGCCAATCACAACACCAAGAACAACGTGTTCTATGCTTCCGGTCACCTGGTGGAGATGTATTCAGCACGCAAGAATGAGCCAACAAAGGTCTTTGCGAAGTTCAAGGAGAATGTTACAGCACTGTGCACTCGCTCTGATGCGAGAATGTTTGCTGTGGGGATGGACTCGGGAGTGGTACAGGTGCTCGACGTTAAGAATAGGCTCAGTCTAAGGCTGTTTGATAACCACAAGAAACGAGTCAATGCACTTGATTACAGCAACTTCAACGATTTGTACTCAGGTGGTGACGATATGACGATTAGGAAGTTCGATGTCGCAGCAGGGTCCGTTGTGCATTCATTTGGGAAAGCGCACAGCGACTACATCAAAGCTATTCAAAGTCTACAAGACAACCATCTTGCGACGGCAGGCTACGATGGTAAGATTAAATTCTGGGATTTCCGCGTACAGAAGGGGACTACGCTGGAATTCGACCACGGGCATCCAGTTGAGGCTATTGATCGGTATCCGAGTGGGATGGCAGTAGTTTCGTGCGGAGGTAACAATGTTAGCGTTTGGGATGTGCGTGCTAGCCGTCAACTGTACACCGGTGAAAGCAACAAAAAGTTGGTAACTTGCGTCCGAGTTCTGTAATCTGGTGAACGCTTCATCACGGGGTCTCTAGATCAACATTTAAAGGTCTACACCACTGACACCTTTGAACTAACCTATAACGAGAAGTACGCAGACGCTATTATGTCGCTCGACTGTACAGCTAATCAACAGTTATTAGCGGTCGGTCTCAACAGTGGCAAACTTTTAATAAAAAAGAGTGGCATCATCAACCAACCTGAATCAGACGACGAAAAGGAAATTGAGCAGCTGATTCCCTAGTTCATGCGCCTTCATCAAAAGATCACGCCAACCTACAACAGTTCATTCTTTTACCGGGGAATTTACGCCGAACCGGAAGGTTACGATGAGCGGGTGGAAAGGATCGGCCAGAAGCACGGTTTCTACGACCGTTGTCTGAAAAAGTTCGAATACAAGAAGGCGCTGTTAGGTGCTCTAGCCAATCGGCAGATAAATGTCTTCGCAAGCTTGCTGTTGGAGCTGGAACAGCGTGGGAGCCTACAGCGAACCGTAAGGTCATTCGATTCGGTACTGACTTTCCTAACTGCAGGAATAAATCAAATTGGTGTTGGAGGCAATAAGCCGTCGCATTGATCACCCAAAATTCAGGCAGGTTCTCCTGAGGCTCATCGAGTGTATGTGGTAGCTCAGCGGTCAGTAGCCTTCCGTCCGAGACTAGTGGCTAGCATTACATGCGAGCCTCAGCACATAGCTGGAGTTGCAGCACCAGTCCCTGGAACTGCTTGGACAGCTGTAAGCGATCTCTTAGTGTCTACCTTGAACAATTTTTATTAGTAAAGCCGTGAGCTGCGGCCTATAATCTTCAATGGGCAAGATAATCGAGAACTACTCGCTGCAGGAAATTCTAGGGGAGGGTGTCTATGGTAAGGTGTATAAGGGCATTCATATCCGCACGAAGCAGGAGGTGGCGGTGAAGGTCATCAAGGCCGACAAGTTCCGGTAGATTCCGAAGCTGGAGGAATGCACCGTCACCGAAATCAACACACTGTCGAGCATGGAGCAAAATCCCCACATCGTTCGCTACTTGGACATGCTCAAAACCGTGAACAACTTCTACTTCGTGTACGAATACTGCAACGGTGGCACCCTTGAAAAGCTGATGCAGCAGTACCGTAATTCCCCTGAGAAGGTGATGCCGTTGAAAACCAGCATGCTCTACTTTAGGGACATCATCGATGCTTTTAAGACCCTCACCAAGAACAACATCATGCATAGGGACCTCAAGCCCGACAATATTCTGCTGCACAACGGCGTCATCAAAATTGCCGACTTCGGCTTCTGCAAAACTTTGAAGAGTCCTACCGATCTGGCCCAAACCATGCTTGGATCACCCATCTACATGGCACCCGAAGTCATCACTGGTGAGGTCTACACGATGAAAGCCGATATTTGGTCGCTGGGTGTTGTTCTGTTTGAAATGGTCTATGGCAAGTGTCCATTCAATGAAAGTTCCATCGCCAAGCTCATACAGATTCTGCAGACGCAGTAACTGGAAGTGCCTTTTCAGGTGCCTGAGGTAGTCGAAACGCTAATCCGCCGCATGCTAGTGAAGGACCCTGCACGTCGCATTGATTGGGCCGATCTTTTCGAGTATCGGATCTTGGAGACTGGAGAAGTCGTCGAGCCAAAACACCTATCCATCAACCAACAAGCCAGGAGTATACGCACCATCGGCTCACCCGCCCAACAGCAATTGTTCAATCCCTCCCTTTCCATGGGATCGAATATGGCGCCATCATTAATGCGTCCGCAACAAGCACCAATTACTTCCATTAAGCAGGACACCTCCTTCAATAACAATGAACCAAGCTACAAGATGGGAACATTCGGTCGAAACGATTCAAAATTAGGACAGCAGCAACAGCAACCGCAGCAGCAACTACCCATGCGGCGAAGATCACCAATGCATAACTAGCCAGATCGCCGCTACGTGCCTGCCTACAACAACAGCAATGTCTAAACAAGTTCAAATAAATTGAGCTGCAGCTCGGTGAGTCCTCATCGCGACCGCAAGACCATGTATAGTGAGCTCATCAAAAAGCACAAGAAGCTCACATACGTAGCAAAACTATCTATGGATGTAATGCGCTAGAATATGCGTGACGGAGTCATTCTTAGCTTCATCATCGGGCAGACCATCGAGCGCGAGCTGGCCGGTATCCTAGATAATGTTCGGAAAGAACAACCCACGAGCCCTGAGGATGAGGGATTGAAAATGGAATTCGGGGTGCAGTTGGAGGTCGAAATTCGGGACGCTCGCTAACTTCTACGCTGCTTCCGTGACGAAATCGAACGATACGAGGGTGATATCAATACCGTGCTGAGCCGTCGGAACCGCTACTTGAAACGATACATTGAAATCTTCCGCCCCGCAATCGACCAGGATATTGACAAAGCAATCCTAGCTTCCCAGTTGCTCGACTATTTCGAGGACAGCATTCTACTCAAGAAGGAGGCCTATCGAACTCTCACCAAGGAACACTTGGTGCGTCAGATAAACCTTAAGGTCGCCAAGCTGAATTGATCATTGATCGGAGACGTAAGCGGTCATCACAGCCAACCTGAACCGTCGGGTTTTGGTGTCCATGGCATCTTTGCCTGTTCGCCAACTTCGCCATCAGCGCTGTAAATGTTAGTCCACCATGGTTCGTGATTGCGTACGATGTCTCTCCGACGTTTGTCCATCTACACATCAAACTAATGCTCGAAGCATTGCGAGACGTAATGGAAGTCCTACTGACAGTTGAATACCATCCAGAACATGCCCTCACGTTGCGTACACTATTTGTAGTCTACCACTGGGTCTACACATTTTCTGCGTGCCAGCACCATTGCTTAGTCCTTGAGCTCGTTTTCACGGATACCTCTACTGACATTATCTCTCCAGCTGCCGATCACTGGGCTTCGTGTCTTTATCTCATAGTCAGGTTCCGGCGGTATCCTTTCAAGCTTTTCGTTATCTACCCGAATGCCTTTCGATTTGTAAGTGCCCATAATTGATTAATATGCAGGTGGAGTCAACAAGGCACCGCGCAGGCGAAGTTATGTCGGACTGGCAAACAGACCTAAAAGAAGTCGATCGCAAGCGACGGACCACCTGCTCGCAGTTCTGTCGGAAGGGCTAACCAATTCTCATCGACTATGGTAGCGACACAATCAAGGCGGGGTTCGGCTGTTCTATTCAACCCGAAATGGTGTTCAAGTCACTGACATCAAAAGCCAAGGAATCGCTAGCAGCAAGCTTCACCAACACTATAAACTTCTCGTATGAACAGCTCGACTTCCTCAAGAGCAACTATCGCAGTCCGTTCGATAGGAACATTATTCAGCACTTCTCGGCCTTGGAACACTGCAACGACTTCGTCTTCAGCAGTCTTGGCTGTACTGAAGACTCAGTGAGGAGCCCATTGGTGGTGTCAGAGACACCGGCTAACCCCATTTACTGTCGCAGCCAATTATTAGAGATGCTGTTCGAATGCTACGGAGTTCCAGAGGTGTTTGTTGGGTGCGATGGGTTATTCGCCTACTTTCATGAACTTGACTGTGAGCTAAAGGATATGGCGAGGGATACTCGCCTTATCGTTAGTTTCGGGGCATCGGCTACGCATGTCATACCCGTGATTAATGGCAAGGTCGATTATAATGCGATCAAGCGAATTAACCTTGGTGCAAACAACTGCTTGGAGGTTATGGGGAAGTTAGTTACCCTCAAAAACCCCGAACTCAAACAACAGCTCACCTATCCAGTCATCAAACATCTTTTTAATAAGTTTGCGTGTGTTGCTGCTGACTACCATGAACAACTTCTGTATTTCAAAAGTGAGGGGGAGCCAGAGATTAGGAGTGGATACAAGAATAGAGTAGTCGAAGAGAACAGCAAGTTCGGTAAGGCTCGTTTAATCAACGAAGTCTAGATAGAGTTCGATCGGCCCGGCTTTGACATCAGTCCAGATGAAATTCGAAGACGTGAAGAGATCAAGAAACGTATGGCTGAACGGCTTAAGTAGGCCTTACAGAGGAAACGAGAGGAAAAGCAACGAATATTCCGTTCAGAATATGACGAACTGGTCAAGATAAAGTAGAAGTACGATGCGGATCCGGAGAACAACAAGGAAGAGCTCACAGAAACCTTCGGCGAAGATAAGCCTGAAATCCTCCTAAAGCGACGGATTCGTTTTTTGGAGGTTAAACTGGAAATTGAATCAAAGGACGAGTAAAAGAAATTCGCGCTGATCGACATCCCCGATAACGAGCTTCCACCGGACAAACAACGACTAAAAAAGCTTCAGATTTACCAGAAGGCAGCACTGTAATAGCGACGCAAGAAGAAGGAGCAGGAGCTGGAACAGTAACGACAGATGAGGCAGCTGCGTTAGTAGAACCCAGAGAAGTATCTGGAGGAACTGAGAACCAAATACAACGCACTACACACCCGTATGAAAGAGAATGAGCGAATTAAGAGTGAATTATCGAATCGAAATAGCAGGCTCAACCAGCGACGAATGCAAACCCTTGCCCAGCTTGCCGAGGAGAACGAAGACGATGATAACTTTGGCGAGAATGAGGATGACTGGATGCTGTACCGCGCGTATGAATAGGAGGACCATCGCAGCGAAATGGAGGCACTTGAGGTGGAGCTAAGGGAGATCGACCCATCGTGGATGGTGGATACTGACAGGCATCACCTTAATACTGGATTCACTTTGCATCTCGCCAGTGAGCTCATCAGACCATGTTAGGCCTACTTCCAACCGTACATGATCGGTAACGATCAAATGAGTTTACCAGACATCATAGCACTTGTGGTGAGCCGCTATTCAGTTGAGGTGAGGAACACCTTGCTGCAACGAATATTGTTGGTTAGTGGCGCCTGCAAGATAAACGGGTTGAGGGAACGATTGATCAGCGAAGTTACCTCTCGTTCATAGGCTGGGACCAAAATAGATATCAAAGTCGCTAGGTAGCCTCAGCAAGGCTGCTTCTTGGGCATGCGGGGTCTCGCCGCAAAATACCCCGACTACATCAAGCAGCATTCCATCAAGCGCACTGAATGGCTACAGGGCGGGCTTCCAGCACGTGAACATTTGTTTGCTCGACTGCACTTCTGAGCTGCTGATGCGTCAATTCATACCACCCGTTGGCGGGTATCCTATGAAATCGCCATTAAATGCATTGCTTTGCTTACATTCCCAGGGTGTAATATTAATTTGTATCGCAACAGATGATAGGCGAAGACTAGCATCTCAACAATCTCGAGCGTAGGCTACACAGCTCCCATCGTGAACGTGAGGAATCTCTGATAGTTCAAAGGGAACTCGAAATGGACCGGCATGCATTGAAGCAGGAAAACGAACAGTATCGGCTGAAAGTTGATCAGTTGGAAAAGCTTAACCAGCATCTAGAGACCAAGAATGCCTAGCTGAGCCAGCAGCTCAAGGAGTAGCAAAATGTCGTGGCCATTATGGGCGTCAAGCTAGCCGAAGAGATGCGACAAACTCAGAACCACTCAATTCTGGTCGAAGACCTCACGAAGAAGCTGTATAAAGAGGCAATTGATGCAGCCAAGACCAACACCTAGCTAAATATCCTGAAGGAACAGCTGCAGACGGAAAGACTGCTGCGGACGAGTCTTGAGCAGAGTATGCCCACACTTAAGCAATTCACAGAAGACAATAGCGAACTATTTGAACGAAACATCAAACTAGTCCTAGAAAAGAATGAACTGGAAAGGAGGTTAATGAACTCCGAAAGGGAGTGTAGTGAAATTATCCGGCCATATCAGGACAAGATTCTAAGGCTCGTAGAGCAACTGCATGAGAATTGGTATCAGCATCAGCATCAGCGACCACACTCCATCGAAGAAGACCTCAATAACCTCAGACAGGCGATCGCTCAGCTAGAGGGTGCTCTACAGCGCAAGAATAAGGTGCTAGCACGACTTGATTAGCAGATCTACACTGAAAAGAGAAAGATAGCGCTTCCACAGGCCGATATGCCTCTCGCCGAGCAGGTAGTGAGCTTAGAAAACACCATCCATTTCCTGGAGCAGTAGATCTCGAGCAAGGCGAATGTGATTACTGAGTTGCGCTAGAAGCACACTGAACTTTTGGTGCTGTAGCAGTAACTCAAGGGAGAGTCTGAGAAGTACGCTACCAAGCAACGGAATCTAGAACAGCGCAACAACCAGCTGCTGAAGTCTCTCCAGGTAGCCATCGTCTTATTCAGTAACTTTAAGACAAGAAGCGAGCGGATAACGCGAATATCGAATAAATCAGACGCCAGTGCGAGACGGAACAGAAGGTACGCCAGCATGTTGAAAAACACCTTGTAGACATACTGCTCGAAAACTAGGCATTGCATTATCTCGCTCAGGACAGGATTGGCTCAAGCTTCAAGTCAATAGTCCAGGGAATCGTGAAGGACCTACGATAGAAGAAAGGCCACCTCAAGGACAACCCGGACTTCAAGTATAGCAGTATCGAGGAGCTGCTCGCTTTCAACCGGCAGCTGGTCTTCGAGGTGATGCGATTGCGAGGAGAGTGATAAGCTTATGTTCGATATTGCTACTGAATTGGAATGATGATCAGGCGTAGCGTAGCAGGTCTTCTCCAAGCACCATACAAACTAGGATGATCTTGGGAGAAGGATCGGCCTTCTTTTGGCACTACTTGCAAATATAATGGTGCCTTTCGAGGTCATAGTCGGCGCCAAATGTTAAGATCTCCTATTCACACACCCCGCATTCCAAATTGTCCACATCGTTGTTATCGTTCTGGCGGTTGGGATCCACTTTAAACCGCATCTTCTCAGGTTCGATGTCGAGTTTGCACAGTTCAGCAAAGGCCAATGCCGGAAACTTTTCGAAGGGGTTGGCAAGTAATGAGAGAATTTGAAGGTTCGACAAGTCGCACTCCTTCAATGCCTCGACATCACTGAACATATTCTCACTGAGCCTTACTTCAGTGGCTAGTGGTAGCTACAATTTGGGAAGTGGACCCTTCAAATGGTTCCGTTCTAGATATAGCTTCTGCAAGGACTCGCTTCGCATGGGTGGAAGTTGCTCAAACTTGTTGTTTTGCAGTTCGGCGAGGATGAGTCTTGGGAAATGTCCTAAGTTTGGCACTTTGCCAGCGATGTTGTTGTTTTTGAGGTAGAGCATCTTTAATAGTTCCATTTTGGACTTGAGAAGGTTGTCCACATTGGTGATGGTATTGTTGTCGAGTACCAGCACGCGCAGTTTGGGAAGGTTCAGCACTGGTAAGTTTCCCTCAATTCTGTTGCCAGTTAGATCGAGCTTATCCAACAAAGGGAGGTTGCACTTATCTAAGGAACTGATGTTAGTGATGTAGTTGCTCTGCAACTCCAGAGAGGAAAGCAACGGCAAGTCGAGCTTAGGTAGTGGTTCTGCTATCTTGTTGTTGGACAGATCGAGCACCCTGAGTTTTTTGGATTCTATCGGAATGTTATCGAAGGTGCTGAGCACGCCGGTGGACAACCCAAGCTCAAGGAGGTCTTCGTTGAAAGTGAATATCTCATGCTTTGTATAACTATCGAGGTCCTGAATGTAGAGGCACTCCAAGGCCTTGAAGCTGTTCAGCTTGCTGTATTCGATGGCATCGACGCTCTCCGGTTCGTAGCAGCTTGCCATTTCCAAGTAGGTGATGGAATCTGGGAGCTTGAGATCATCGAGAATGTTTAGATCAAGTGCGAGGTCCTTGAGAACCAGCCTGCCGTTCTTAGCATTATTCTCTGCCTTCACCAACGCCCTAAAACGGTGCTAGGACATCATTTCCTCAATCTCATCGTTGCTGAGAGAGTAGTCGACAATCATTTTCCGTCCGGTCTTTGCGTTCTTGATCATGAACACATTGTACTCTTAGTCATCATAGTATTCTTCCTGCAGTTCATACATAGTTTCAAAGGGCTCTTCGGAGGATTTGGAGCCCTTTACCTTCGCAACTATACTGTTTATCTCCTCGAAGGTAAGCTTCTCAACGGGAGCCGTCGGTTTCATGAAAAGTACCATTGAACTATCGTAATCCACCAGATCCACCGTCTTGTTTGTGAACGCTTCGAGGATATGCCTTCTGACTTTAGTGACCATTTCTATCTCGATGGAGTTCCCGTCTTCATCGTACTACTCTTGGTCCTCTTTCTCTTCCTCGTAACTCTCCTCATAGATCTTGATCAGGCGCAGCGACCAGTTGTATAAGTTGTTCTTGTAGACAACTATTAGCAGGTAGTTCTGGTTCTTTGAGTCCTTTGGGTCTTTATTGGCTTCCTTTGGGTTTTTTGACTATTTTGTTGGTATCAATTGTTTAATAATTTCCTCTTACAGCTTCTTCGGTTGGAACTCGATCATCGGTGTTGAGCTGGCCGTGAAATATCCCTTCAACATTGGCAGGGGCTCTAACATGGCTGTGATTGCGACATCATTTGGGAGCATACGCATGTAGCATGGAGGACAGAGCTTCTTGAAACAGCCCTTACACTCCTTGGAGGCCATGTAGTAACGGAAAGCGTCAATAAATCTGCAGCACTGTCCACACATGTACGGAATATCGTTCTTGTAAAGTTCCAGTTTGTTGTTTGGGTTGGCAATACACACAATTTTGTTGTCTTGAAGAGCAAAGGCCTTCTCCTGGGAGAGGAAAGACAACTTATTGTTTCGGAAGTACTTCTGCCTGGGATCGAGGGTGTTTAGCATCATTGCCAGTTCGCAGATGATTCCATGCCTAGAGCGGTGCTGCTCATACAAAAAGTGGTTGAAGTGATCGTTGATTTCTTCGTTGGTGGTTGAGAGTGCCAATTGGATCTCACAGAGTAAGAAGCAGTTCTTCAGTTTGTAGGTGATGAGTATGTCTTGGGTGGGTCCACTCAGCCTATTTTTAACCATGATGATTGATAAATCGTCCTTCTGCTCCAGCTCTCGCAACTTGTCGTACACTTTCATGATCCGGTCTTTCTTACCAGTACACTTGCACCTCAACAGATCGTTGACAGTGAAGCTGTATAGCGAGAAACCAGAAATCTAACTGTGCTCGTACTCGTACTCTTCTCTGATTTCGTTGGTGCGGGTGAGACATGCATTGATGAGTTAGACAGCGTAACACTGCAGCGTATCGCTGACGTACTTGCAGATCATTGGAATGAGTATATCCTTGCGACTAATGAAAGCCATTGGTTCGAGGGTGTATTTCCCAACGATTTCGTTGCGACTGATTCCGATGATGCTGGACAGAGTGCGCCGGATGAATAGCTCAGCTTCCTCAAAATCCTGTTTGAGGTTGGCATAGTTCTTCTGAAATCTATCCCACATATCCTCCCTACTGTCGACTCCCAACTTCTCATCGATGTCCTCATACTTGAATCCGAACTGGTTGTCCAGTGTTCGATTTGGATCCGTGAACCAACTAATAAGCTCTTCTATCCACTTGATGAGGATCCTCAGAATCTCGTTGCTCTTGATGAAGAAACCCGGTGTGTTGAGTTCGTCGTCTGTGTACTCCTGGGTGGTCTCCTTAATCTTGCGACCGATTAAAAAGCTGAAGCTGGGATCCTGCATTTCCTGTTCCAAAAAGATATCAGTCATGTATTTCTTGTATGTCTCGTAGTACCTGTTCGTTTCCTTTATCAGGCCGTTGATAAGCACCTTGAGCTGCTTGTTCAAGCCTTGGTTAAGGTTGCTCAGGTTCAGGTCAATCTTACCGTTGCGCAGAATGTCGTACTGTGGATGTGTTAGTTTCCTGACCTATTTTATATGACGGGCCAGTGCAGCGTCCGATATCTTCTTCTTTGATTGCGGGTATTTGAATAGGAGGAACTCGATGGTCTTCCTTCCGAGCTTTTCGAACAGATTTTCCAATCGCTCAATAGTAGCGACGTCGTAGCCTTTCAAGCTCTGCACAGCAATGACGTATTGCCGGTAGCGGTTCAGAATTTCCTCAGCGAATTGGGTCTTCATGTCTTCTTCTGGCATACCGCGTGAGTAGTCTTCGAAGGCACGGATAGTTGACTATCGAAAGAGAGATCCGACAACCTCCTGCACGCACCTTATGTCGTTTGGATTCGACTGCAGCATTTCCTGCATATGTTTTAGTTGGCTCTCGAATGTATCTACAACAGAGTTGTGAGCGGGTTGTTCGACCTGCTGTGGAGGTTTTTGGGCTTCAGGCTTTGGTGCTTATTAAGATTTTGTAATGGCTTGTGGTTATCTGGTCGGCTGTTTGGTCATTATCTGAGGGCTCGGTGCAACTGCCAAAGGGGTCATAGTCACACCGACAGTGCCCACTCTTTCGATCAATTTCTTCGTTTATGTCAGAATGTCTGTCTGGGCTTTCAACATTTTTTGGTGTTCCTAGAGGATTTTTCTTAAATGAGGCTCGTCTTCTCGTTTGTGGGAGCTCCTGTCGGTTGGTTCGAACGCTCGAGGTGGAGTGTGGTCCTGTGAATTGCGGACGGTTTCTGTATTTGATACTGTCATCTCCTCTGCCTTGATAGACTTAGCCTCTGTCTCAAGGTTCTGCACCAGTCTGCCCATTACTCGTCGCTGCTTCCTAACCTCCTCTACAACTCGGTCAATCCCCCTGACTGCGGGTGTACTCTAATCCTGCCACAATGATTGCAGCATACCCTAATGTTAGTGGTGTGGGTACTTTAATGTCTTCAGTGTTCTTGATAAGGTGGCGCATTTCATTGAGCAATGGTTCCTTGGTTTCTATTCCTGGTAGTTTGACACTCTGTTTCATCCCTACTGGTTAATAAATAAATCTTAGTGGAGCCAACTCCCTCAGACAATCATCTCCAGCAATACATTGCGGAACGAGTATGTTGCAGAATGCTCCAATCTTAATTGTTCGGCCTCTTCAATTCGCTTGGGGTTCTCCACTATCAAGTCGGCCTTGCTCATCGCTATGAGCCTGTGCTAATCGGGATGCAGTTTCCGATTAACGAGATCCAAAGCAGTATTGAAGAGCCCCTCAGCGACCATCGGCTTGCCGTTATTCTTATAGAAAACTGCGAGCATATAAAGTGGTCGGTACAAGTGCTCCTTCTGCCGAGATTCACAGAATTTGAGGAAGATGTTCAACCACAGACTGACACAGCGGTTATCGTAGCTGCCACAGTTGAACAGAACATAACAGAGCGCATACATAAACTTACATTCTTAGTCAGTAGTGAGCTTCTGTAGAAGGTTGTCCTGGTCGGTGACCATGTCAGTTGGCGATATTGTGCAGTTGTGAGCATGGTGGAGGTAGGAAACTGCTGGGTGCAGCACTGGTTCCATGAGTAGCTTTGTGAGTTGAGGTTGTGGCTTTTGCAGAGTTAGATAGTTGGACAGCATAACGACTGTGGACTACCTGCACTTTGTGTGGAACGTAAATTGCGGAAGGTCTCGTTCGGTGATCAATGGTGCTTCATGTCCTGTGATGATGTTTTGGACCTATCTTAACAAAGTGATGCTACTGCTAAGGCCAGTGGTTAAAGCTCCTTGCAGCTCGTGCCCAAATCCTCTGTGGTTCGAGTTTTTGTGAGAGCTGCGACAATGTGGGCTGTGAGGAACAGCTCATTTGCTTTTTCAGGAAACCTGTGCAGTTGCTCGTTCAAGTGCCCACGTGCTCTTTAGTAGTTTCGTTGCTTGATTTAGTTCGCAGTAGCTCTTCTGTGGTCGGCATGTATTACTGTTGATACAGGAGGAAGATGCTGGGAGTTGGTGCCATTGGTCGAAAAATGTTGAGGCACAACTGGAAGTACTACGAAGCTTGATCGTGCTTTCCACTGTTAAACAGCTCGAGAGCACGGGAGTACTCCTGAAGTTTGGTTAGGCACATCCCATAACGCTTGACCCTTACAAACATGATTTGATAATTTAATAGCGTATACCGGCCATTGTATAACCGTGCCATGAGCGTAAAGTACTGCCGATTTAACCAAGCTACTACAACATGAAGTGGTAGGAGTGCATCAGCGAGCTCACGGAACAAATCGAGGACTAGGGCATACCAGCGTTGGAAAAATCAGCGAACCCTGTAGCAAATCAGCTTATTGCAGAACTCGAAACGTTCAGATGTGGAGTGGTTCCAGTTTTACGGCACTCTTTACATCAAATACATCGAGATCTACCGCAAACTGGAAGATTGTTATGATCAATTGACACACCCGCAGAAGCGGCAGCTACTGAAGGAGATGCTCACCAATACAATGATTAGGATGTGCGAGATCAAACAGGTAGTAGCAGAGTTATGTAGAATGTGGTCAGGTATAGTACTCACAGTCAGGTAGTGCAGTCGGATTTCATAAACTTTGATGAACTTGTCATGGACTTAAAACTCACCCCAAAATGCCTGGATGTACCTATTCCAAGGTACTTCGTTGAGGAGGATCGAAAGCAGTTGGATGAGAGAAACGGCATGATCAAGCAGATGATGATCGAATTCCACGATACCTGCGAACCTGAGCAGGAAGTGATCATGGACAGCATGCAGCTCGAGACAAACTCCCAGACGGCAGTCAGAATAATTCAGAAGCTGGAACGAGGAAGGCAAGGCATTGTTAGGGCACTATAGGCAGTCAAGTTTTTGAAGAATATGGTGACAAAGCGAAAGATGTCGCTGGAATAAGAGGAAAACGAGGAGGATAAGCAACATAGGATGGCCATTGTGCTTCAGAAATTCATAAGGGCCCATGCCGCACGCCGACAATTCTGCGGATTAAGGGACGGTTAGCTGACCTTTTTGGGCATCGTTCGAGAGTACGAACAGGACAATATCGAGAAAATTGCTTTGGCAAATAGACAGAACCAGAAAAAGATTCAGCAGCATAACGAAGAGAAAATGATGGAGGACAAGTAGCGCATTCGCGAAGAAATCAGGGCAGCTGAGGGGGGAAACATGAGGGTTAAGATGCTTCAGTAGCGCAGAAACTGGATCAAGAACTACCTTTTCATGAGCGACTTCAAACTTCTGCCAAACAAGCCATCAGACTTCTACAAACTGGAAAACAGTGAGGTAGAGAAATAAAGTAAGAGTCCAAAGAAGAAAAAACCTGCTCAAACAGATCCGTCACCGAAGAAGAAAGCCAAGCCTAAGGTTATTATAAATGCAGACAACACTGCCCCTTCCGAACTGGTTGTCAAATTGCAGGATGGAATTCAGCAGCATAGTAGGCATTGGTCGGTGCAAGAAACTGTCGATGGCGAGGCTTACAATATGTAGATGTTGAAAAATGATACGCGTCCGGAAGTTGAGAGCAATGTGCAGCAGATGGTGGACGCCATGATCGCCTTAGAACTGGACAATATGCGCATAAAGTACGGCATAAGGAAAAGAAAATAAAAACGTAAGAAGAAGGCCAAGAAGAAGAAAAGCAAGAAGGTGAAGATACCGATGGGACTTGGCAAGCGTGACCCAAGGGATCTGTTGGCACAACTCGTCGAGCTGAAGGTTGTGAAAATGCTCAAACCAGCTCATATGGCCGATTTCAAAGGCGAGACAAACCCTCTCGGGTCACTTCAATAAAGATTAGCTGAGATGGAGCCTGACCCATCGTACGCACAGTTACGAGAAGTCATTATCGAGAGTATTGCTATCCCTCTCGGATCATCGGTTGCGAAACTACGCTTAGACAAGAAGAGTTGGTTCTTATTCTATGGTCCCACAGGAACTGGAAAGACCTTGGTAATTCGAGCAATTCAAACGGAGTGCAACTGCATCGTCATCGATCTCTCCCCCGATAACTTAGAGGGCAAGTTCGCAGACAAGAAGGAACTCAAACGAATATTTTGGATGAGCATTATCGTTGCAAAGAATTTCCAGCCGTCTGTGGTGATGGTTGAGGATGTCTAGACTATCCTGCAACCAAAGAAAAAGAAGAAGAAGGAGCACTACTTTGGCACAAAACTTCGAAGATCGCTTTTAGAGATGAAGAAGAATAAACTATGGGAGAAAACTGACCGTATTGCCGTCATAGGTTGCTCCAATCGCCCCTACAATGGAGATCTTAAAGCCATGAAGAAGTTGTTTCATAAGTATTACTACTTCCCCTACCCAAATTATGCTACACGCAAACTTCTATTCGAGACTTTCCTGACCGAAAAGATTGGAAGGCCACTGCAGGGCTTCCCTTACGGAACTATCTGCCAAATTTCGGAAGGGTTCACTGCAGGAAGCGTAACATCATGCATTATCGTAGTACCGCCAAGCAATTTAACGGGTGCTTACCGAAGGTCGCTTGAAGCACCTCGTCGATGAACCACTGAAATTAGTTTAGTTTGTCCTGCCTCTCGCCAACACATACTGTACCTACTCCGAGGAGTACGAACGACTTCGAGTAATACACTCCAACTATCTTAGAAATTCACGGATTAGGTGACCGGTAATAGAGTCCGTCGCGAGCAAAAAGGCAAGGTGCAGTTGGTGGATTCTACAAAGAAGAAGGGCGGCAAGAGATGACGGTTTACTCTATCAGACCAATGCAAACTGGCACAGCTATTGGTTGTGGCGGTTAGTTTCACCCTTTCTTGAAAACAATCTAGATTCCTCCAGAAAGCCGTTCTTTCGGTTTAGATGTCGTTCGTCGACTGTGGGCTTATGGCATACGTAGCTCACGAGGGGTTCGTCCTCCTCAATGAAGTCTGGTAGTACGGTTGGCTCACCGAAACGTCGAACTGTTCGTGGACGCTCATTTGCATTGATATCATGGACCTCCAGCTAAAATTGAAGTTCGTTGACCCAGTCCCATCCGCAGGGTGCGTTGAAGCATTGTTCAAAGGCTTATTGAGTATGCTATTGTTTTTCCTTGAGCTTCCTTTCGTGCATATCGTAGAACTTGCTAATTTGCTTTAGCTCCTTAGGAAGATTTTCAGGCGTAAACAACTTCTTGAGCTTTCGCCGGAGTAAGGGAATGCTTTGATTTGGGTTGACTAAGTCACTAGAGGTAATGAGCTCACAAAACTTCGATGAAGAAGCATCCATGTAGCTTTTGAAGTGAAAAAGACGTCTGCTATTACGGCTGCTCTGTTTTGTATCGGCATCGGCATCGAGTGCGAGCAGTTACTGTTTGCAATCGGCTCCACACTTGCTGTCGCCAGGATCTTCCTGGTCGGACACAGAGTCTTCTTCACTGGAGTTACTGGACACCTTCTGCTATTATTCCAGGAATGAGGCAAGTTGCCGATTGAGCCATCCTTCTTTCGTCACTGAGTTCGCTCGGACTTCCTCAAGCTGCTTTTCCAGCAACTTCCTTCCTTACTCATCACCAAATAATCGATTTAGCTTTCTTTTTCGACGTTTCGCAATCAGCTTCGATTCGAATTGGAAACGGCCGTCTCGGAAGGATGGGTTTCTTGTGGCTGGTTCACTCCTTCCAATGTTCTTTGAGAACCGTGAAAGGCTATCGCGATTGTAGCTTCTGGATTGTTACAACTGAACACGACCAGTTTTATTACTGAGACGAAGCTTTTACTCCCGGGAGCGTTCCTGCACTGGAGATTTGTATGCATTCCCATACCTCTCTCCTGACGCTCTTTTAAGTACTCTTGGCTAGAAGATACTTGGCGCTCGGGTAGTGTATCCACTGGGCTGCGGAACTGCATTCCTACTGTTTCGAGCTACTCTCCTTTCGGAATCAACACGATTACTGTACCCTTCGATTTTGCCTGTATTCCCCTAATTGAGTTCCTGAATAGAATGGGGAAAGTGAAGTTCCATACTGTATTTTTCGATATAACTTCTCACAACCGATTCATAGAAGTTCCGTTCATCGTTTGAAGAGTCCTCCAGTACATCCTTACCAAACTCCTGTTTGAGTGTCTGTTCTATCTGCTGAGTTTACAGGCAGCCTTGCTGGAAGGTTGGTTTCTTAATAGGCTGCAATACGGCTCTATTGGATTTCTCCCCATCCAATTCGTTCTTCAGGAATTTAAGGGTGCGATAGAACCGTTATACGAGGAGTTGAGGTTGACGCAGGGTGTGTAGTGGACTGCTAGCAAGGCTACACATCAGTCTGGATAGGTTACACTCCCCTTTCGAACATTTAGCTCCACATACGTGGTTGTATTGCTGATGGATGATATCCTTTGACCGCTTTTCCTACTACCTGACCCTGTTCAGAGTTACTGCGTGGTTGTCCCTTGCAGTTATCACCTGTCTCCTCAATGCCTGCAATTCGCGTTAGTGACGCTCCTTCAACGATGAAATGTCGCATTTGAGCTGTTGTTTGATGCTTCTAATGACACTCATCGTTGTCGAATCTAGATCACGGGTACGCCTATGGCTTTTCAGCCTATTACTTTGGTCAATGATGGGTGGTATATGAGGGATTTTCCTTGTCCTCGGCTCCTTTTCATAGCTAGCGACTACTCCTCGCTTTGTAAAGTAGGGGACGCTGCTGGCGATTGCCAAACTACTTCTCTTCGATTTCGTGTCGGTACCTTTAAGCATCTTATCGAAATCGAAGTCAATCTATATTAGAAAAGGCTAACCTAAACCAGTCGCCAAAACCCACTAACTTTTCATAATAGCACGGTTGTGTTCAGCATAAATCTTGCGGTATAGAAATACGGATACAGTTTAAAATGCACACATCGCTACGTTTGCTCAGCAAGGGTTTCAGCTGGGTGCCTACCCGCTCTTACGCCATCTACTTCCTCAAGGGCAATGATACCCGCCAGCTTACTCCTAAACAACAGGAGGAGGTTTCTGATTTCGTCAAGAGGGATCCACTTTCGCCTTCATTCATCGTCTACAATAGAACCGAAACCTTGAGGAAGATTAATGTGTTCAGGACAAAGCTGCCATGGGTCAACCTGTACTATGCAATGAAGGCCAACCCCATTGAAGCATTACTCAGGGATGTCGTTGGCGCGGGTGGAGGTGTCGATTGTGCCTCCAAGGCCGAGATTCAGTAAGCATTGAACGTTGGTAAGCATTTGGTAGTTTAGGGTAGGGCTACGAAAGAGTCAGCTAATTTACTCAAATCCCGTCAAAGATGAAGCCGATCTAAAGTGGGCTGGAAAGACACAGATCCAATTAACCATAGCTGACTCGATTTCGGAGCTTGTGAAGATAAAAACCTATGCTCCAAACATCAAAGTATTGTGGCGACTGTCAGTGAAAGAGGATCCCAAGGATAATATTTCCACGCCGTTTTCAGTGAAGTTCGGTGATGATCTTAACAATTAGCAAGAGGTTCACAGCCGGATGAAGCAAATCAAGGATCTAGGAATCAAGCTGTATGGTATCCACTTTCATTGTGGCTCCGGCAAGGATGGGGCCAGTGGGTTCAAGAAAGGCATAGATCAGGGTAGGCAGACTATTAAGATCGGTAGGTAGTACGGACACCCTATGGAGATTCTGGATATAGGTGGCGGATTCCCTTCGGGTGAGCTTCACGAATCGACAGTCGAAGCCTTGAAAGGTACTCAGAACGATCCACTTGGCTACAAGATGATGGCAGAACCAGGTCGACACCTCTGTGCAAACAGCTGCTATATCCTCGCAAGGGTTATTGGTGTTAGAAACAAAGCCGGTTCAAAATGTTACCATCTCAACGATTCTTTGTACCATGCCTTTAATTGTGTACTGATGGATAACGTCAATTTCGGAACCCTCCCCGACCAATTCTACGGTCGAATCGACCATAAACAGAACCATAAGGTAATCACTGCAGGGGACGTTGAGCCAGCCGATCTGTTTGGAATGACATGCGACGGCTTGGATATTATTTCAAGGAAACTCATGGTCCCCAAAGATGTGCAAACAGGGGACTGGCTCAGTTTCGGAGGGATGGGCGCTTATACTTATGGCCCTCGATCCCGTTTCAATGGAATGCGTAGCCTTGTAGACGTCTGCGAATGGGAAGGTGACATCGGTCCCTATGAGACCAAAAAACCTGCTGCCTGATCTGCATAAAAAATGGTGTTCAAAGGAATAATCAATAGTACTTTTCCCTAAGAAAGTATATCGAACCTTTGTGGATTAAGGCGCTGCCTTATACGAACCTTCCCGCATAGCTGAAGATTGTTCTGCGAGTTTCTTTGAGTGATCGCAATATTCCTTCGACCTTCGATGGTTTCCTCTTTCTCTCTTTGATCTCAGCGACACTGAAGGTGTAACCGCTATCAGTCTGGAAATTGTTCATATTGTCGCCGCCGAAGATGTAAATGGTATTCTCGTTGATGGGTACAGCGAAACTGCCGTAGAGCACTTCTGTTTCTTGAGTGATAAATTTGGAGCTGGTTCTCACTGGAGTCCATCCGTCATTCATTGAGTCATACACCTCAATATTCTTATCGATGTAGTCGAATTCATTGAGCCCACCGAACCGGAAGATATAGCGAGAGTTCATTGCTGATAGACTTGCTTTGCGGATTGCATAGGATGTATTGCCGATTTCGCTCCAAATCTTCTTTCGGATGTCGTAACGATGGCAGCTGGTAGTACACTTCTTGGTCAGGGTTCTCCCACCGACTACGTAGATGAACCCGTTGAGGTGAATCATAGCATGCTCACGTTTACTGACAGGCATGTTTTGTCGAGCTTTGAGAGTTCCATCGCCTCCGTACTCAAAGAAGCTGTTATCATCCTGCCCAGGCTTCATCCTTCCATTGGTGATGAATATCTTACCGGAAGGAGCAATAATGCTGCGGGTTTAGGGGCTGAACTGGAAACTCATTTTGATCTCCTGGACATGCTGGAACTCCTTTGTGATGCTCAGGGCATCGAAGATGTCCACCAAGTTATAGAACACTATCTCTTTGGAGTCCGGGCGGAAGTAATGTAGCATCGGGTTTTCGCACTACTCGCTAAAGTAGTTTTACGTGAGTATTTCTGGTTTCTCCTCCAACTCCTCCTCTAGGACGACCTTGGATATCTTCACGGCTACGACCTCTGCATATGCCTTTGCAGCCTCACTGATATAAAGCTGATGAAGTGGCGGTTGAACGTAGTCGAAGGCATGGGGTTCCAGTTCCTTATCGAAGTGGATCGACTCAACCCGATAGTGATCCTCCTTGAGATTTTTCCTTGCTGTTTGCACAAGGGATTGAGTGCGATTGGCTTCAGTGTTTGTCGCTGTTGTCTGCTTGACGCGATAGGCATCGTACTCGGTCATTCCTAAATTTACAAGATGTTTACTTTTGATGACATCGGCTCCCTGCAGGATGTCTGTGATCTCTTTACTCAGGCATATCAGTACGTCACTGTATTTCCGGATATCGCCCTCCGTGCCAGACTTAATGTTCGAAACCCCTTCGTACAACCTTTCGAGCACAGTACTGAAGATAGATTCAAGCTTGCGTAAGTTATTGTTGAGATTCTCTGCACCCTCAATGGAAATTGCTTCTACTTCGGTGTGTTACACGCACCCTACCAGGTAGTCCAAGTCGTGGAACAGCTCCTCGTCTGGTTGTCGATCGACAGCTCGGAGCTCTAAGAACCTTTCGACAACTACTAACACATCTATGAAGATTTCGAAACGAGAGGTTACCTTTCTGAGTTCGGAGTGCATCTGAATAAGCACGGCAGTACTGCTTCGAGGTCAGGAGCGTCCAGGAGTTCGGCATTCTGCCTAAGTAGCAGGTATTTTCGGAGCTCTGCAAAGGTGTCGTGGTTGAGTTGCAGCAGC